>Ga0302248_1002530_pt1 | contig 10938 bp, 7 predicted proteins | sample AAG_UR_Leu_MG_FD_193528 | JGI IMG/M metagenome (GOLD analysis project Ga0302248, IMG submission 193528) | Enriched activated sludge microbial communities from anaerobic digester in WTTP, New Holstein, Wisconsin, United States - AAG_UR_Leu | ecosystem: Engineered > Bioreactor > Anaerobic >... | reverse complement strand
TTCCTCCGACTGGCGGTTTGGAATTGCTTACAATGCCGCCTTAAAACTTTGCACCATTTTGCTTTATGCGGAAGGCTATCGGCCTGAAAAGACCCTGCAACACTACCGTACCATTCAATCCTTACCCGTGATCTTGGGGAAAAACATGAGCAAGATGCCAAATATTTGGACACCTGCCTATGTATGTGATAGATTTAGAAGGCAGATTTATTGCGGCCAATCAGGCTGCCCTCGCTGCCTATGAGTACGAGCGGGAGGAATTGGCGGACATCGCCCTCGCAGACATTGCCGACGCTCATTATCTCGATATGCTCAAGGAACAGGTCCGGTTGTTGCTCCGCGGCATTCCCCAGGGCCGGCCCTACGAAGTTCTCACCCGTTCGAAAGGGGGGAAGGCTATCTGGGTGGAGGTCAAGTCACGATCCATTTTGGATAGGGACCATCCGGTGGCAATTCAGGGGATTGCCCGTAACATCACGGAACGGAAGCTGGCCGAGGAGAAGATCAGGTTCCGGGAGCGGGAACTGGAGGAAAAGACGAGGCATCTGGAGGAAGCCAATGCGGCCCTGAAAGTCCTCTTGCGGCATCGCGAGGAGGACCGCAGGGCCATGGAAGCAATGATCACGGCAAATATGCAGAAACTCGTTATCCCCTATCTGAATGTTTTGAAGGAATCGCCCCTGGACAAGTCCCAAGTCCACCATCTTGAGATTCTCGACTCGCACCTCCAGGACATAGTTTCTCCCTTCCTCCATGATTTGACGGCGAAATACCCTCAGCTTACGATGCAGGAAATGAAGGTCATAACCTACATTCGCGAAGGGAAATCATCTAAGGAAATCGCTGATTTGCTCAATGTATCGCCGCGGACGGTGGACGGCCACCGGGATCATATAAGGAGAAAGCTCGGCATCGACAACAGAAACATCAATCTCCGCAGTTTCCTGAACTCCCTGTAACTATTTACGACCTCCTTCCGAAGTCAACGCTTCCCGCTTTATATCTCCAGCGCCGCCTCATTATTGCGATGTGAACGGTGTCATGGAAAATTTGGGTTTATCTTTTCCGTGCTTTTCATTGACAACCGCCGTGGGTTTCCCTATAATTCCCCACTATTGAATCAAATCCTCGGTGATATTATGCAGCAGGAAAGATTTGACTGAGATGGAGTCCGGGATAGTTGCCGCCATCAGGAAGATGCTCGGGAGCGGCCTGCTATCCCTTTCGCTTTTTGGCGGTTTCATCGCACCCGCCATCTTCGCCCCGGCGCTTTTAACAGCGGCGGAACCGCCGCCGGAGATCCGGGCGGCGGCGGTAAGATACTACCCCAACCAGTTTTTCATCGACGAGGAAACGGGAAAACCGAGCGGATTCGCCATCGACATCATGAACGAGGTAACCCGGATCGCAGGTTTCACCATCCGCTATGTCATCTTTGAGGAAACGCCCCTCGCCATCGAAGCCCTGCAAGAAGGGCGCGTCGATGTCATCCCCGGACTCAGCATCGACGAGGTAAGAAAGGGGTCCATGGACTTCACCCGCCCTTTCGATTCCACCTACATAGCCATCTTCGTCTCTGCAACCACCACTGACATCAAGGGCCTGGAAGACCTGCCGAACCGGAGGGTGGCCGTCATAGCCAACAGCACGGGCTTTCATTTCATGCGGAAATACAGCCGGGTGAAGACCGTCGTTTTCCACTCCCTGGATGAAGCGGTCATCTCCCTGATGACGGGAAGCACGGACGCCTTCGTGAATAACGCGTCCCCAGTCTATCATATTACCCGGCGGGCCGGGCTGGCGGATCGGATAAAAGTGGTGGGGGCGCCGTTGCGGGAGTTCCAGCGGGGCATCGCCGTGGGCAAGGGGAAACCGGCGCTCCTCGGCAGGCTCGATGGGGCTGTCCAGGAGCTGATTGCTTTGCCCAAGTATCAATTAATACATGACAAATGGTACAGCAAACCCCAGGAGTACTGGAACGCCCGCCGGGCAGCCGGCGCGGGCCTGATCCTTTTGATCCTGGCCGCAGTTGTCTTTGCCGTCATACATTATCTCTCCCTGCGGCGGCTCAACAGAGAACTGAAAGCGGCCCTGGAAAAACTCCGGTTGCACATGGAGAACTCCCCCCTGGCGGTGGTGGAATTCGATCGGGAATTCCAGATCACGAACTGGTCGGGACAGGCCGAAAGGATCTTCGGCTGGAGCGCCGCGGATGCGGTAGAAAAAAAAATCGACGAGCTGCGCTTGGTTCATGAGGAAGATCTCCCGAGCACAGGCGAGCTGCGGGGGGATATCCTCGCCGGGCGCCGTCCCCGGAGCATCAACACCAACCGCAATTACCGGAAGGACGGCTCGGTGGCAATCTGCGAGTGGTACAATTCCTCCCTCCTGGATGCATCGGGAAACCTGATCTCCGTACAGTCCCTGGTTCTGGACATAACCGCCCGCTGCCAGACAGAACAGAAGCTCCAGGAGGCCAAGATCCTCCTGGAGAAGACCTTTGCCAGTCTGGAGGAGGTTATTCTCGTTACGGATCACCAAACCCGGAACATCATTGCCTGCAACGCCGCCCTCCAAACGGTGTTCGGTTACACCTGCGAGGAGATGATCGGACGGAATACGGAAATCCTCCATCAGGATAGGGCCGCTTACGAGCGGATTGGCCGGCAGGCCGCCGCCGGTCTGGACGCCGCGGGATTCTACCGCACGGAGTGTCTGATGAAGCACAAAGACGGCGCCCTCTTTCCCACGGAATCCATGGTAACGGAAATGCGCAATGACCTGGGGGAGCGGTCGGGTCTGGTGGTGGTAATCCGCGACATCACCGCCCGCAAACAGGCGGAGGAAGAGCGCCTGCGTCTGGCGGCGGCCATTGAGCAGTCCGGGGAGATGGTGCTGATAACGGACCGGGAGGGGATCATCCAGTACATCAATCCCGTTCTTGAACGAATCACCGGTTATGACCGCCAGGAGCTCCTCGGCCAGACTCCCCGGCTCCTGAAAAGCGGCCGGCAGGACGACGCTTATTATCAGGAGCTATGGGAAACCGTCAGCGACGGCGGGATATGGAAAGGACACTTTGTAAACAGGAAGAAGGACGGCAGTTTCTTTGATGTGGATGTTACGATTTCTCCCGTGAGGAATCTGGCGGGGGAAATCACCCATTATGTCTCCGTCAAGCGGGACACGACGGAACAACTGAAAATTAAAAAGATGCTGATCCAGGCCCAGAAGATGGAAGCCATCGGCACCATGGCCGCGGGCATCGCCCATGACTTCAACAACATCCTGGGGGCAATTTCCGGCTACACAGAGCTTTCCCTGGAGAAGATACCCGCGGACAGCAGGGTCAAACATTATCTGGAGCACATATGGGCCTCCACACAGCGGGCCATAAATCTTGTCAGGCAGATATTAACGTTCAGCCGGTTGGGGGAAAAGGAACTCGTGCCCATCAGGGTAACCCCCCTAATCAAGGAAACCCTCAAGATGCTCCGGGAGATCATTCCCGCAACCATCGAAATTCGGCTTCATGCCCACGCCCAAGAGGATAAGATCCGGGGCGACGCCACACAGATCTATCAGGTTATGATGAACCTCTGCACCAACGCCTATCAGGCCATGAAGGACCGGGGCGGCCGCCTCGATATCGAACTGGCCGAGGTAAGAATAGACGCCGGGCACGATGTGGATGGAAGCCTGCCGGGATTGCCTCCGGGGTCATACCTCCATCTGTCCGTCCGGGATACCGGCGCCGGGATTGATCCCCTGATCCAAGATCGGATATTCGATCCCTTCTTTACCACCAAGAAGGTCGGGGAAGGCACCGGTCTGGGGCTCTCCGTCGTCCATGGCATCATTACCGATTACGGAGGTGAAATCGTGCTGGAAAGCACCGTCGGCGTGGGCAGTGCCTTCCATATCTATCTGCCCCTCATGGCGGAAGATATGGAAATGGAAGTCGCGGAAACGGAAACGGCCGCGTCGGACGGGCGGGGAACCGTTCTTGTCGTTGACGATGAAGAAACCCTGGCTTACATGATCAGGGAGATGCTGGAGGACCGCGGCTATGAAGTGACAGTCAAAACCAACGCCGTCGAGGCCCTGGAAACCTTCCGCGGGGACCCCGATCGGTTCGATCTGATCGTTGCCGATCTGACCATGCCGGTTATGACGGGGATCGAGCTGTCAGAAAATCTTATGAACCTCCGCGACAATATTCCGGTCATTCTCTGCACGGGAGTCATGGACGATTATATCAAAGAGAAGGCTAACGCCTTGGGAATAAAGGCAACCCTGCTGAAACCGGTTAACATGAAGCAGCTCATGGGGCTGATGCGAAGGCTACTGCCCCCGGTGAATTGAGGCCGAAGGATAGAAAATGGCACAGGTGCTGATTATCGATGACGACAAGATATTTGCGTCCCTGCTGGCGGAAGTGGTGACGGAAATGGGGCATCTTCCCATGATGACATTCAATCTTCGCGACGGACTGAAAGAGGCAAAGGCGGTCAATTTCCAGGTTATTCTCCTGGACGTCAACCTGCCCGACGGCAGCGGCCTGACCCAAATGCCCCGATTGCGCGACTTATGCCCCTCTGCGGAAATTATCATCATCACGGCCTACGGAGACAGGAACGGCGCCGAGCTGGCCCTGGAAAGCGGGGCCTGGGACTACATCCAGAAAACCGACTCGGTCTCCAAAGTCAATCTTTCCCTGGCCCGGGCCATCCAGTATGTGGAAACGAGCCGAAACGGAGAAGCTGTCATCCCGGACATTGATCTGGAAGGCATCATTGGCAGGAGTCTCAAACTGCGAACATGCTTCCGCCGTCTGGCACAGGCGGCGAGAAGTGCGGCCAGCGTCCTGATTTCCGGTGAGACCGGCACGGGCAAGGAACTCTTCGCCCGGGCCGTTCACCGGAACAGCAAACGGGCCGCGGGTCCATTCGTCACCGTCGATTGCGCCTCCCTCACCCCGACTCTCGTGGAGAGCCAGTTGTTCGGTCATGAGAAGGGGGCATTCACCGGGGCCGACCGGAAGATGGACGGGTTGATCACCCAGGCCAACGGCGGCACCCTGTTTCTGGACGAAATCGGCGAACTGCCCCTCCTCGTCCAGAATGCATTTCTCCGGGTCCTGCAAGACAAGCGTTACCGACCAGTGGGGGGCAGTCGAGAACTGGAGAGCGACTTCCGGACCGTGGCGGCAACGAACCGGAACCTGGCGGCGATGGCCGCTTCCGGCGCCTTCCGCGGTGATCTCCTCTATCGCCTCCGCTCCCTGTCCATCGAGCTCCCACCCCTGCGGGAACACCCGGAGGATATTCCCGAGCTGGCGCTGTTTTATACGGCGAAACTCTGCCGGCGCTACGGAATACCCGTCAAGAGCATCTCGCCCGAATATCTGGAGCATCTCGCCGTCTATACCTGGCCCGGCAACATCCGGGATCTGGTAAATAGCATGGAAGGGGCCATCGCCGACTCCTTCGATGAACCGGTACTGTATCCCAAACACCTGCCGACGAACATTCGCCTGCATTTCATCAACAGCGACAACAGCGACAACGGCGATATTCTGCCGCGACAGTTCCTGCCAACGCTGAAAAACGCCCGCGAAGCGGCGGTCATAAAGGCGGAAGAGCAATATCTCCGTCGGCTGATGCGTGAGGTAAATGGAGATATCCAGGAAGGCTGCCGCCTTTCCGGACTGTCCCGCCCCCAGCTCTACGCGCAGTTGAAGAAGCACAACATAGCAGGCAAAGACCATTCCCGTTCCCGGTGAAGCGGGGATACTCCCACCCCGGGCTCCGTCCCGGCGACATCCTCGTCTGTTTTTACCAGACAGCGGCCTGCGTCAGCAGACATTGCGGAACCGGCTGTTCTCACTGCGAAATGTCCATTTTTAACAAAAAACCCTTAATAGCGGACCAGACAATACCCCCCTTCCCGTCGCCTTTTCCTTCAGGCTTTATAATCATAAACAACTGAATTAACTGAAATAATCTCAATATATTCCTTGTTGGCACACTTATTGAGAAGCAGTTGATGAAATCGGACCGTGTTCCTGCTCAGCAGGTAATGCGCCTGGCAAATGGGAAGGACAATATCCCCGGAAAGACAAAAAAGCCGGCCCAGCCCTGATCCGTTTCAGGTACGGCCAGTCCAAGCAGGAGAAGGTAACTCATGAATATCGTCTGCTACGGAAATCCAATGGACAAAACCTTCCATGATCTATGGTCGCTCATGCGGCAAACCCATCCCGAATTAGGATTGGAACTGCACAGTTCCCTGCTGAGTTTCTCCGCGCGGCTCCGGGAACCGCGGCGGAACATCGCCGTCGTCATGCTGTACATCAATGACAGGGAGACAATGACGGAGCTTCTCTCCGTGCGTTCCCTCCTCAAGGACCTGCCCATAGTCATCCTCCTGAAGGACCAGGAACCGGGAATCCTTGAGTTCGCCCACCAGTTGATGCCCCGGGTGATCGTTTATACCTGGTGGAGGATCGGCGACATCTGCGGGGTCTTGCAGCGCTGCATCGGCAGATCCCGCGATCTGGAGGTGATATTGCGGGAGGGAACGGATACTGAGGCGGGAATAAGAGAATAGGGAAAGCGGATAATATCCAAGACCAGCAAGTTCAAGAGGAGGTATGGGAAGATGTTGGAAATTGATTTGATGGATACAGAGGCAGTGACGAACGTGAACCGGGAGGGTAAATACCTGACCTTCACCCTGGCTGAAGAGGACTACGGGATCGGAATCCTGAGGGTGAAGGAGATTATCGGCATGATGGCGATCACCCCCGTGCCCCGGACCCCCTCCTACCTGAAAGGGGTGATCAACCTCCGGGGCAAGGTGATACCGATTGTGGATCTGCGCCGGAGATTTTTCATGGCGGCCCTTGTGGCCACGGAAAAGACCTGCATCATTGTCGTGGAGGTTGCCGGCGGCAGCCGGAAGGTAATGATCGGGATTCTGGTGGACTCCGTATCGGAGGTCGTGAATATCAAGGGCTGCGACATCGAGGACCGGCCGAAATTCGGCGCCGGCCCGGAGACGGACTATATTCTGGGGATGGCCAAGACGGTGGGGAAGGTGAAGATCCTCCTTGACATCGACCGGGTCTTCAATTCGGAGGAAGATGTCTCTCTGGCCGCCGTGGCCTGAAAAGGGAAAATGAGAATTATTTTTGACAAGGATAAATGAGAAAGGAGATGCCAAGAATGACAAAATTAAAATTGAGTACAAAATTGTGGGGAGGATTTGCGGTGGTGCTGGTCCTAATGTGTTTGATCGGTTATATCGGCATCAGCCGTCTGGCCGCCTTGAGCGAAGAGGTTGACGAGGTGGCCAAGGTGCGCATGCCGCAGTTGGTGGGGCTTTACGATATCGCCTTAGATTTCGATGCCATGGCCCGGTCGGTGCGGGGTCTGGCCCTGACCTCAAACATGGAAATCATGAAAAACCAACAGGCCCAGTATGACAAAGCCAAAGCTAATATGTACCAGAAAAGCATCCCGGCCATGGAAAAGGTGCTGACCACGGAGAAGGCCAAGGAGATGTTTGTCCCGGTCAAAACAAGTCTGGCGGAGGTAGTCTCCTTCAATGAAAAGGCGATCGAGGCGGGAATGAACAACAGGAACCAGGAGGCCGCAGACATCATCATCACCCAGATCGTCCCCTCCCAGGAGAAGTTCTTCAACAATCTGAAGGCATTTGAGGAGCGCCAGAGCAAACTGGCCGCGGAGGCCGCCGCCGAATCGGTCAAGTCCGCTACGGCCGGGCGATTGATGATGCTGGTCGTCGCGGGAATCGCGCTGGTACTGGGGGTGTTGAGCGCATTTCTCCTCGTCCGCGGCATCACCGGTCCCCTGAACCGGGTTATTGCCGGCTTGAGCGACGGCGCCGATCAGGTTTCATCGGCCGCGGCCCAGGTTTCCTCATCCGGCCAGTCTCTGGCGGAGGGAACGGCGGAACAGGCCGCTTCCCTGGAAGAAACGTCGTCATCCCTGGAGGAGATGTCGTCCATGACCAGGCAGAATGCCGACCATGCCAAAGCGGCCAAGGCAATGATGGGTGAAGCGAGCGCCATCGTGGAAAAGGTGGATCACCACATGGCGGAGATGGCCGCTTCCGTGGTGGAGATCACCAGGTCGAGCGAGGAAACGGGGAAGATCATCAAGACCATCGACGAGATCGCATTCCAGACGAACCTGCTGGCCCTTAACGCCGCCGTGGAGGCCGCACGGGCTGGCGAAGCCGGGGCCGGTTTCGCCGTCGTGGCCGATGAGGTGCGCAACCTGGCGATAAGGGCCTCGGAAGCGGCAAAGAACACGAGCAACCTCATCGAAAACACCATTAAGGCCGTCCATAAAGGCAACGAATTGACGGCGTCCACCCAAGTCGCCTTCAAAGAGAATGAAGCGATCTCCGTCAAGATCGGCCAACTGATCGACGAGATCGCCACGGCGTCGGAGGAACAGTCGCGCGGGATTTCCCAGGTAAACACCGCCGTATCGGAGATGGACAAGGTGACCCAGTCAACGGCGGCCAATGCCGAGGAGTCGGCGGCGGCGGCGGAGGAGCTCAACGCCCAGGCGGAGCAGATGAAGGTCTATGTCGAAGACCTGGTGGCGTTGGTTGGCGGCAGCAACGGTCACGGTCGGGCAACGGAAAAGGGCAACGGCCGTTTAGCCATGCTTTCGGCGGCGGGACGCAAGGCGCTTGCCATGAAGGACAAGAAGTCCGACAGCCTGAACGCCGGCGGCGGCAAGGGATTCCCGAGGTTGTCCTATCCGGAACAGGTGATCCCCATGAAGGGCGACGGATTCGAGGATTTCAAATAGGCAGGTTTATGGTGCCGCGGGCGCCGGCGATGCGCAGGCCGGATCCCTCTCCGGGTTCGGACCGCGCATCGTTTCCCGGCACAGTGGGAAATATCGGGGAAGGGCTTTTGCCTCGATCCCGCAAAGTTGAGCTGTTACAAAACGGGAAACAATACTTTCGTAATCTTCTCGACTCCTTAAAGGAACAATAACTATTGTGGTAGTTAAATAGAACATATATGCAATATGCCTAATTCAAGTAGGTATTAATTGAGTATATAACAAGCATTGTCGCGTCATTTGATATAGTATAGAAACCCAAGCCATTAGTCTAAAAAGTTTATACGCACAAGAATTATATTATTGACTAATAGCACCAATAATATACCATCATAACACATTGAAATGAAGATCGCAAAAGCCGTTCAGGAATTGTCCGATGCGTAACTCATCGCTAACTAATCAGATGACGCAAAAAGAAATCCAGGCATTAAAGGACCAGATCCAGGCATTGGGAAAGTCTGTAGAAGCACTTAAACAAAAAGAGAAATTGTTGCAAGACAATGAGATGAAATACAAACTTATTACAGAAAAGATGACTGACATTGTTTGGATTCTCGACAAGGAGTTGCGAACAGCCTATACAAGTCCATCCGTAGAAAAGATTCTTGGCTTTACACCAGATGAAAGAAATAATCAGGCTATCAAGGAACAAATAACTCCATCATCGCTGACCATGGTCTTAGACCTCCTGGCAAGGGAAATGGAAATTGACCGGAAAGGACCAGAAGATCCGGAAAGGAGCCAAACTCTGGAGCTGGAAAGCTATCATAAGGATGGCTCGACTCGCTGGCTCGAAGTTAGCGTAGGCGCTATTCGTGATGAGCAAGCGGTAATTATTGGATATCATGGTGTTTCCCGGGATATTACGAAACGACGGAAAGCAGAGGAATCTTTGAAGAATACTGAGGCTAACTTTCGCCGGACATTTGATGAATCACCTTTAGGAGTAAGAATCGTAAGCGCTGAGGGAGATACTATCTTTGCAAATCAAGCAATATTGAATATTTACGGATATGACAGTGTCGAAGAATTCAAGGCAACCTCAGCACATATTCGCTACATGCCCGAAAGTTATGCAGCTTTTCAGAAAAGAAGGGAACAAAGACGGAGGGGCGAGGATGGACCGTCGGAGTATGAAATCAGCATCATCCGTAAAGACAGAGAAATCCGCTATCTTCATGTCCTCCGCAAAAAGATATTGTGGGACGGCAAATGGCAATATCAAGCAATATATGAGGATATTACAGATCGGAAAAATATCGAGGAAGCCCTGAGGAAAAGAGAAGAATATTTCCGAGAACTAGTTGAAAACATATCAGATATTATCTTTACGGTGGATGAAAAAGGAATAATTACCTATGTGAGTCCTTCTGTTGAACGTCAGGTTGGTTATCGTCCAGAAGAGTTGATTGGAACAAGCGTTTTCGATCTCTTTACGGAAGAGGATCTTCCCCGTGCTTTAAGCGCTTTTGCTAAGTCTATTATCACGAAAAAGGAGACTATCCCAAACTGTTTCCGCATAAAGCATAAAAATGGGAAGGAACTCGTGATGGAAGGAGTTGGCAGGAATCTGCTGCATAATCCTGCAATTGCCAGTATCGTTACGAATGTTCGCGATGTTACGGAAAAAACGCGTGCTGAAGAAGAACGGATCAAGTTGGAGACAAAGCTAAAACTGTCGCAAAAGATGGAGGCTATCGGCACCATTGCCGGCGGAGTCGCCCATGACTTCAACAATCTTCTATTGGGTATCCAGGGGCATGTGTCTATGTCTTTCATGAATATTGATCCATCTCACCCCAATTATGAACGGCTCAAACATATTGAGGAGATAATTGATAGCGGGTCAAAACTGACCCGCCAATTGCTTGGGTTTGCCAGGGGGGAGAGAAAGGAGGTCAAAGCGGCAAACATGAACGAAATCATAGACCAGACCACGGCTGTCCGGTTAAGGATTGAAGAGCTCCGTACAACATATTGACATTAAATAATAAATGAACGATTTTCATTTTTTTCGATTTCAATTTACATTATTTATACCGGC
>Ga0302248_1002528_pt1 | contig 10945 bp, 8 predicted proteins | sample AAG_UR_Leu_MG_FD_193528 | JGI IMG/M metagenome (GOLD analysis project Ga0302248, IMG submission 193528) | Enriched activated sludge microbial communities from anaerobic digester in WTTP, New Holstein, Wisconsin, United States - AAG_UR_Leu | ecosystem: Engineered > Bioreactor > Anaerobic >... | reverse complement strand
TCCATCTCCTTGAGCCACTTGGGATGCTGCTTCTTCAGCCATTCCCTGGTCACCCAGCCCGTCAGCATCGCCGGCAATGAACCGGGAGATCCCACCGTCCCCAGGTAGAGGTGCACAAAGAAAAAGGCAAAGATCGTCACAAACCCCAGGGCGTGCAGGACGTACATCAACCGCACGATCGTCGGGGGAAAGCTCAGGGGAAACCACATCACCAAACCCGTGAAAAACATAACCGCCCCGAATCCGGCCACCACCAGGAAAAACATCTTCTGACCCGGATTGTACTTCCCCACCTCGGGTACCTTGTCCACATGCCAGACATATCCGCCCGCACACTTGATCCACTCCAGATCCTCCGGCAGGGAAAACACCCCCGCCTCCTTCCACCACATCCGGATGGTGAAGTACAAAGCCACCCCAAAGAATATACCCGTAAAGTTATGGACATACTTCAACGACTTCAAACCGCCCATCAGCTCCCCGATAAAATTCAGGGAATGAAACATCATCCCCAAACCCGTGATGCACAACGCCAGGCACGACAGGGCCAAACTCCAATGGACGATCCGCTCGAAACCGTCCGTCGCTTGTATCAATCCCTTTCTCATCGCTCACTCACCTCCCTTTCCCTGACCGGGCTCATCGGGCAGCTTCGGACCATGGAGTATATAGTGGAGGAACGACCCCGCCACCACGCCACCGGCCGCCAGCAGACTCAGCGGCTTCAGGATGTCCTTCCACACAATCACCGAGAAGGGCACGCTGGGCTTGTACGGCAGTTCCTGGTAAACCTTCGGATGCTCCTGAAGAACATAGATCACATGGGTCCCGCCGACGAACTTGTCGCCATAAACATTGGCGTCGCCCCCCAACTCCTTCACCCGGGCATAGGCCTTCTTGATCATCGCCGCCTTGTCCCCGAAGGTGATCGCCCCCGTAGGACAAGCCTTCGCACAGGCCGGCAGCAGGTCCGCCTCCAAACGGCTCAGACACAGATCGCACTTATAGACCTTGTCCGTCACCCGGTCATACCGGGGAATATTGAAGGGACACGCCGAAACGCATTCCTTGCAGCCGATACACACACTGTGGTTGATCGCCACCGTGCCGAAATCCGTATAATGAAGGGCCCCGCTGGGGCAAACCTTCACACAGGCCGCATTGGTGCAGTGCATGCAGCCGTCCTTCCGGAACAGCCACTTCACTTTATCCTTCTCCGCCACCTCCTGGAAACGGATCAGGGTCCAGGTATTATACTGAAGATCGGGAGGATTCTGGTAGGTGCCGTAATTCTCCGTCTGCTTCGCCGGTTGCTGATTCCACTGCTTGCAGGCCAACTGGCAGCCCCGGCAACCCGTACATTTCGAAACATCGATCAGTTTCACTTTCTCAGCCATAATCTCTCACCCCCTCACTTCTTGATCACGTTGACCATGAAGGCCTTGCTCTCGGGTATCATGGTATTGGCGTCGCCGATGGTCGGCGTCAGCAGGTTCGCAGCGTCCCCGAAGGTAAAGACCTCGGCCTTCTTGTCGCCCGGCTGGTACTTCCGGTCCTTCGTCGTGATCCACCCAAAATGCCAGGGAATCCCCACCTCGTGAATCGTATTGCCGTCGATGTTGAAAGGCTTGAAACGGGCCGTGATGATGGCCGTACACTCCACCTGGCCCCGGGGTGACTTGACGATCACCTTGTCGCCGTTCATGATCCCCTTCTCCCGGGCCAACTCCACGCTCATCTCCACAAACATCCCCGGCTGCATCTCCGCCAGCCAGGGACACCAGCGGGTAAGTACGCCCGTCTGCCAGTGCTCGCTCACCCGATAGGTGGAACAGATGAAAGGGAACCGGGGATCGCAACTGCCGATACCGGAATAGACATCCAGATCGGAGCCCACCCCGGGCTTGTCGAAACGCTTGACCGACGGATTGTGTTTCTGGGGTGACAGGAGGTTCTTCTCCACCGGGCACTCCAAGGGCTCGTAGTGCTCCGGGAAGGGTCCGTCCGCCAGACCCGGCCCGAAGAGACTGGCCACGCCGTCGGGCTTCATGATGAAGGGGGGACGTCCGGAGCCGGGATCGCCGACGCCGTCGGGAACGTCGCCCACCCACTTGGCGCCGTCCCAGGTGATGACCGCCCGTTTCGGATCCCAGGGCTTGCCGTTGGGATCCACGGAGGCACCGTTGTAGATGATCCGACGATTCACCGGCCAGGACCACGCCCATTCGGGATAGAGTCCGAGACCGGTGGCATCCTTCAACCCCCGACGCATGGGCAGGATCCCTTTGTCGGTGACCGAACCGCAGTAAACCCAGGAACCGGAGGACGTGGAGCCGTCATCCTGGAGCCAGGCGAAGGTAGGTACGAGATCGCCCTTCTTGAATTCCTTGAATTCCCCCTTCTTGTTGGGAATTTCCACCTTCTTGTCCTCCAGGAAGAAGCCGTTGATCTCGGCGGCCACCATCCGGGGATCATAATGGAAATGGCCGTCCACGGTCTTCTTGCCGTAGGGCCAGGTGAGCTTCATGATGGGATCCTTGAAGGCCCCGGGCTGTTTGGTGTAGAGTTCCTTCACCTTGAAGAAGATCTCGCTCATGATGTCGCCGTCCGGGAGGGCCACCCCCGGCGGATTGACGGCCTTGTACCGCCACTGCTGCAGTCGGCTGCTGTTGGCCAGACTGCCTTCCTTCTCGATGGAGGAGGCGCAGGGGAGCATGAAGACCTCCGTCTTGATCTTCTTGGGATCCATGCCGGGACCCCGCCAGAAGGAGCCCGTTTCGTTGTCGAAGAGATTGACGTTCACCAGCCAGTCCAGCTTGGTCAAGGCCTGACGGACCTTGTTGGAGTGGGCGCCGCTGCACGCCGGGTTCATCCCCCAGGCAAAGAAGCCGGTGAACTTCCCCTTGTACATCTGATCGAAGATCATGAGCCACGAGCAGTTCATCCCGTCGTCCAGCTTGGGCATCATGGCGTAGGCCTCCTCCAGGGAGGCGTTCAGCCCGAACATGGAGCGGAGGAAACTCGCCGAATACTTGGGGAAGTTCTTCCACCAGTTGAGGCTGTTCTTCTCTTTCGTGGTAGGCGTCCGTTTCTCGTTGTACTCCTTGAGGGTCTTGAGAGACGCCGTGGGGGTCCCCAGATAGCCCGGCCAGATGTGGAACAGCAGGCCGTGGTCCGTCGATCCCTGGACGTTGGATTCACCCCGCATGGCCGCCACGCCGCCGCCGGCGATGCCCATGTTGCCCAGGAGCAACTGGATAATGCACATCGTCCGGATGTTCTGGGTGCCCACCGTATGCTGGGTCCAGCCCATGGCGTACAGCTCCACACCCGCCCGGTCCGGACGGCCCGTGGAGGCGTACTCCTTGTAAACCTCGAGGAGCTTGTCTTTCGGCGTCCCGGTGATCTTGGATACCAGTTCCACGTCATAGCGGGAATAGTGCTTCTTCAGGAGCTGGAAAACACAATTGGGATCCTGAAGGGTCATGTCCTTGAGGATGACGCCGTCCTTGCCCGTCTGATAGGCCCAGGTTTCCTTGTTGTACTTGGCCCCGTCGAGACCGGAGAAAACACCGTTGTTGTCCCCGGGGAGTTTGAAGGCGGGATTCACCAGGAAGGAGGCGTTGGTGTAGTTCTTCACGTATTCATCGAAATAGAGGTTGTTGTCGATGATGTATTTGATCATGCCGCCCAAAAAGGCGATGTCCGTCCCCGAACGGATGGGGGCGTACACATGGGCTTTGGCCGCCGACTGGGTGAAACGGGGATCCACGCAGAGGATCCGCGCCCCTCTTTTGTCAACGGCTTCCTGAATCCATTTGAAGGACACCGGGTGATTGGAAGCGGGGTTGCTTCCCATGATGAGGATCACATCCGCATTGCGGAAATCCACCCAGTGATTCGTCATTGCGCCGCGTCCGAACGACTCTGCCAGAGCCGGTACCGTCGGGCTGTGTCAGATCCGGGCCTGGTGCTCTATATAGACCAGACCCAAGCTCCTTAAGAATTTTTGATAGGTAAAGCATTCCTCAAGGTCCATGGCGGCGCTGCCGACGGAAGCAATCCCCTCTGTCCGGTTGACGAGCTCGCCTTTCTCGTTGGTGACCTTGAAACTGGCGTCGCGACTGTTCTTGATGTTCTCGGCAATCTTCTCCAGGGCCCATTCCCATTCGACTTCCTTCCATTCCGTACCGTAAGGCTCTCGATAGAGGGGCTTGCCAAGGCGGTTCTCGTTGACGGCCATCTGGTAGATGGAACCGCCCTTGCTGCACAGCGATCCCTTGTTGATCGGGCTGTCCGGATCGCCTTCCGTGTTGACAACCTTGCCTTGCCGGACGGAAACAATAATGCTGCAACCGACAGAACAGTATGGGCAGATCGTCGTGGTCTCTTTGGCATACTTGATCTTCAGGGGCTGCGCATAGGCGGAAACAGGCTTCAGGCTCACACCCAAGCCGCTGGCCGCCAGCACCGCACCGGAGATCTTCAAGAAACCTCTTCTGCTGACATCCATAAAATGCGCTCCTTTCTCAGATATTTACTTACAAGATCCTGTCCATCGACTCGTCCTTTCCGGTGAGGGAGGTCCATCCGTTCCCGGCGGCACCCCTTTTGTCCGCGCTTCACGGAAAAGCCGTTCGGAAACCGCGGATCGGAGAGATGATGCACTCGGTTTTTCAAGAAGGCCTGAAATAACCGGTTTCGTATATATGCAACGCCCCTGACTGTCAAGCTCTTTTTGACCATAAAACCAATGATTTCAGGTTCTAATGTCATTTATGACATATGATATTTAATGGAAAGATTATAATAGCTTTTTGAGGCTTCCTGCCGCCGAGTCCCACCCTTCGCGGCATCCCGGATTCAAAACGAGGACGCAATATGTCAGATGAACACCGGGGTGCTGTTACAAGGGAAAAGGTCAACAGGACAATGGACAGATCGGTGAAAGGCGGCGCCGGTGCCGCCTTCAACCCCGCCATCGCCGGCGGTGTCAAGAGGTTATATGCTATATATAACATAAAAATTTGACTTTACCGCCCACCTCGTGTATTAAGCCAAAACTAACATATGTTAGGGAGGGCATGAACAAGTGAAAGCGGACCGGGAGACCGGCATGAATTTACAGATCCGCATCTGCAAGCCCCTGCTCCACTTCGACCTCCAGCTGGACATCGATTGTCCGGAGGCGGCCGTTACGGTCATCATCGGCCCTACCGGCTCCGGTAAGACCACGCTGATGCGTATCATCGCCGGACTGGAAAAACCGGCCGAAGGGTTTATCCGTTTTGGCCGGGAAGTATGGCTCGACACCGGTAAGCGGATTTGTCTGCCGCCCCAGAGACGTCGCCTGGGTTATGTATTTCAGGATTATTCCCTTTTCCCCCATCTGAATATCCGTGACAATGTCGCTTTTGCCGCCGGCGGCAACGATGAGGCCGTGGACCGGTTGCTGACACGCTTCCGCATCGTTCACCTCCAGGAGCGCAAGCCCGACGCAGTCTCCGGCGGAGAACGCCAGCGCTGTGCCATCTGCCAGGCCCTGGCTGCCAGCCCCCGGCTTCTTCTCCTGGACGAACCCTTTTCGGCCCTGGATGTCTTTACCCGCCGGGATCTTCGTGATCAATTGCTCATCCTGAAAGAAGAACTCGGAATCCCGATTATCTATATAACCCATGACGTCAACGAGGCCCTTTTTCTGGCCGACGAGTTGCTTCCCCTCGTGGCCGGCCGGGTGGATCGGGAATGGATGCAGCGTTCCTCAGCCCGGGTGGATGCCGCCCGGGGCGAACGGGGTAAGGCGGTCCGGGAACCGCGCCTGTCCCTTGCCTACTGAACTTCCCGCAGTCACCGTACAACCCGCCGCCGGAGCCGACGTCAGGAGGAGCGGGATCAGGTCGGGAAGTTTACGGCGTCAATATTTGAATAGGAGCACAATAGTCAATGAAATTCGGTTCTTATTCATATGATGAATATGTTCATATCGTAAAATCGTTTCACGGCAGTATGGCCCCGGGGCTGATCATCGGAGGATTCATCGTCGAGACGGCCCTGAAAAATCTCCCGGAGGGTGAATTCTTCGATGCCCTCTGCGAAACCCCCGTCTGCCTCCCCGACGCCGTTCAGCTCCTCACCCCCTGTACCATCGGCAACGGGTGGTTGAAGGTTTTCGATCTGGGCCGTTTTGCCGTGACCCTTTACGAAAAGAGGTCGGGAAAAGGCATCCGGGTGTTTCTCGATCCGGAGAAGCTCAAGGCCTGGCCGGAATTTCACGCCTGGTTTTTCAAGCAGAAAACGAAAAAGGAGCAGGATTTCGGGCTGCTGATCAAAGAGATCAAGGAGGCCGGCGCCTCTGTCCTCAGCATGGAGGAGGTAAGGGTAAAACCGGAGGTTACCGGCACACGGCGTCTGGGACCCACCGCCGTTTGCCCGACCTGCGGCGAGGCCTATCCCCTGCGGGATGGCGCCTCCTGCCTGGGTTGCCAGGGACATTCACCTTACGTAAGCTGAATCTTTCACGGTCAAAAGGTCAAAAAGCTTGACTATTCGGGGGCCGTTCATTAGATTTCTTTCCACAGCGGAGGGAAAGGGGTAATATGGAGATAAAGTACAAAATCTGGCTGGAGAAAGACGGCAAGGTTATCTTCGGGCACGGCCGGGTAGAACTGCTCCAGGCCTTGGAAGAATGTCACAGCCTGAATGCCGCGGCAAAAAAGCTCAACATGTCCTACCGTGCCGCCTGGGGTCGCCTCCGCGCATCAGAGGAACGCCTGGGCATCAAGCTCATCGAAAGCGGTACGGCAAAAAAAGGCCTGTCGCTCACTCCCGCCGCCAGGATCATCCTGGAAAAATTCCGGCGCCTGGAGAAAGACGCCGAGACCTACCTGGAAAAGACGAGCCGCGAGTTCACCGCCCTCCTGGCGGACAATCCCGGCAGGGAAACGGCAGGTAAGCAGGGGTGAACCGATCCCTTCCGGCGCTTCCTGCGCCCGGACAAGCTGCATAAAGTTCATTTTTGCCCATATTCCCGCCGCCGACAGGAACATCATGGAAAATCAACGGGGGCGAAGAAACGCTATGTCTTTGGCTTCACAGGACAGGAACGACACCTCTTCCCGCCGGGGAAAAAACGGTTTCACAAGGAATTTTCTCTTCCCGGACGGGGAGATCGTCCGGAACGATGACGGCGTGCGGGCCGCCATGACCATGGCGGAAGATAAGGAAGGCTGGCGGGGGATTCCCCATGGCGGCATCGCCATGGGGGCGGTGTTGGCGCTGGCCGACCTGCTCCGCAGTGAAGAACCGGCCCGGAAATCCCCCTATCCCCTCGTCGCCGATTTTCGCCTGGGCGGCGCCGGGGTGCGCGTTGGGGATAAGGTGTCCGTCAGGATTTGTCCCACCCCGGACGGGGCGGAAGGAATCATTGTCCGGACCGGGGAAGCCTTCCCGTACCTCTCAGCGGTCATCGGCTACGGTCGGGATGATTTGTCCAGGATGGAGACTTTCGGCTCCTATATGCCCCCCTTTTTTGCGGACACGGAAGGCGAGGGGATTGCCCTCCCCTATTACCGCAACTGCTTCGTCTGCGGCGTCTCCCGCCGCCTTCCCGGGCTGGAGAGGCGCTTTTGGACCAGCGGCGGCGGTTCATCCCCGCTGGTCATGGCGACGGCCGGTTTCTCCCCCGGGGATCGGGAAACCTTTTACCGCTTTCACACCGACGGTCTTCTCGACCCCCTCCCTTCGCTGGCCCTCCTGGACGAAACCATGGGTTGGGCAGGCTTCCTGGCCGCCGCCAGCGGGGCGGTAACGGTGCGCATCGGTTACACCTTCTACCGTGATATCCGGGTGGGGGAACGGCTGCTCTTTATCGGCCGTAATGAAAAAGTCCGGGGCAGCGCTGCTTCCCGGCTGATGTTCTGGACCTCCGGCGGAGCCGCCGCCGTGGACGGGCAGGGCCGGTGCGAGCCGGTCATCGCCGCCTCCGCCCAATACCTGGGAATGGCGGAGCTGACCGGGCAGATGCGGCGGGAATTGATCCCGGAGGAACTGACCACCCGGGCTTTCCGCCTCGCCGGACTCGCCGGATGAAAGGTTCATGACGGCCTACCGCCGCCGAGGGGAGGAAAGCGAAGCTTGACGAACTCGTCGTCACATCATGATTAACGGTGAAAATGCCATTTTCATGCTTCACGGTTCCCCACGGGGCATGAGGGTTTGTTACGAGCGCATCGAGCTGAATGTTCATCAAATGCGGAGCAGACCCCTCCCGCCCCAAAGCCCCTTTGCAGGATACGAAACGATAAGGGAGAGGAATCAGGCGCACTCGCTGTAGCCGCAGATGCGGCAAACGGCGCAACCTCCTTCGTGGGAAACGATCCCGCCGCATTCCGGACAGGCGCCCTTGACCAGGGCAACCTTCTGGCGCACCGTCTCATAGCCGTTGGCCGCCATGTGGGACTGAATGGCCTTGGCCACCGCATCGGCGCAGGATAGGACCTTGTTCTCTCCGAACCCGGAAGGAGAGTGGCAGGATATCCCTTGGAGTTGCTTGATGACCTGCCGGGCCTGGATGCCGCTCCGCCAGGCCAGGGACACCATACGGCCGATGGCCTCGCTCTGGGAGGCGGCGCAGCCGCCCGCTTTCCCCATAGTGGTGAAAAGCTCGAAGAGGCCGGTGCTGTCCTGATTCACGGTGACATAAAGGGGCCCGCAGCCGGTTTGCATCTGATAGGTCCAACCCTTCAGGACCTTGGGTCGTTCCCTTTTCACCACCTTGCGCTCTTCGTCGCCTCCGATCCGCGTCACTTTTTCCTCCGCCTTGCCCCGGGAAAGAACCTGCTTGTCCCGGGAACCGTCCCGGTAAATGGTCACCCCTTTGCAGTCCAATTGATAGGCCAGACGGTAAACCTTGGCTACGTCCTCCACCGTCGCCTGCCGGGGGAAGTTCACCGTCTTGCTCACGGCATTGTCGGTGAACTTCTGAAATGCCGCCTGCATCCCCACATGTACCTCCGGGGAAATATCGTGGGCGGTGACAAACAGCCTGCGGACATCCGGCGGGATTTCCTCCAGATCATGGAGGCTGCCCTGTTCGGCGATCCTCTTCATGAGTTCCGGGGTATAAAATCCCCGTTCCCTGGCCGCTTTCTCAAACAAGGGATGCACCTCCACCAGAATATCGTCGTCCATCACCTGGCGGACATAAGACACGGCGAAGATCGGTTCCACGCCCGAGGAGGCGTTGGCGATGATGGAGATGGTCCCCGTGGGGGCGATGGTGGTGATCGTGGCGTTGCGGAGCGGCGGTTCTTTTCGGAGATCGAAGACGGACCCCTTGAAATTCGGAAAGGGACCCCTCTTTTTGGCCAGGTGCCGGGAGGCGTTGCGTCCCTCCTCCTGGATGAACTTCATGACCCGTTCGGCCAACCGGAGGGCCTCCTCGGTATCATAGGGAATACCCAGCATAATCAGCATGTCCGCCCAGCCCATGACCCCCAGACCGATCTTCCGGTTGCCGAAGGTCATCTCCGCGATGACGGGCAGGGGATACTTGTTCACCTCCACGACGTTGTCGAGAAAATGCACCGCCAGATGCACCACTTCCCGCAGGCGTTTCCAGTCGATAGCACCGTTTTTCACCATCTTGGCCAGATTGATCGATCCCAGATTGCACGATTCATAAGGCAGCAGCGGCTGCTCCCCGCAGGGGTTGGTGGATTCGATGGCCCCGATGTGGGGGGTGGGATTGTCGCGGTTCAGGCGGTCCAGAAAGACGATCCCCGGCTCGCCGTTTTCCCAGGCCTGGGCGACGATGCGGTTGAATACCTTTCTGGCGTTCAGCGTCCCGGTGACCTGGCCGTTGCGGGGATTTATCAGGTCGTAGTTCTCGTCCTTCTCCACCGCCGCCATGAAGACCTCGGTCAGGCCTACGGAGATATTGAAGTTGTTCAACTGGTTCTTGTCGGCCTTACACATGATGAAATCCATGATATCCGGATGATCGACGCGCAGGATACCCATGTTGGCCCCCCGGCGGGTTCCCCCCTGTTTGATCGTTTCCGTGGCGATGTCGAAAACCCGCATGAAGGAGATGGGACCGCTGGAGATGCCCGTGGTGGTCATGACCACGTCGTTGGCGGGCCGGAGCCGGGAAAAGGAAAACCCGGTCCCGCCGCCGGATTTGTGAATCAGGGCGGTGTATTTGACGGCATCGAAGATCTCTTCCATGGAGTCGCCGACGGGAAGGACGAAACAGGCCGAGAGCTGCCCCAGCTCCCGGCCGGCGTTCATCAGGGTCGGGGAGTTGGGAAGGAATTCCAGATTGGCCATCAGCGCATAAAACTTCTCCGCCAGCGCCTCCGTATCGGTCTGCCTGACGAAGATGCGATCCGCCGCCGCGATGCTTTCCGCCACCCTTCTGAACATATGCGCCGCCGTCTCCAGCACCCTTCCTTCCTTGTCCCGCTTCAGGTACCGCCTCTCCAGAACCGTAACGGCGTTCTTGGTCAGACAGGGGGTCTCCGACTGGGAAGTCTTCTTTTTCATTGCGATTGTCTCCTCGTTGAACGAAATGGCAAGCCGGTAAAATAAGCACAATATGTAGTGTGTGGATTGCTAATTGCCACAACATCTTGGATGTGTCAAGGGAAAAGGCCGATGATTGACAAATCCCGGCGCCTCGGTTAAGCGTAAAGGCAAACATGGAATCAAGAAAGCCCCCTTTATGATGTCACCTCGAAAAAACCTGTCGCCTTCACTGCCTTTATGGTTCATGTTTTTCACCTTTGCCTTCATCCTTACCGGGGTTGTTGCGGAAACCGCCGCCGCAGAGGAAAGAAGACCCCGGATAGGCCTGGTGCTCAGCGGTGGGGGGGCCCGGGGCATCGCCCATATCGGCGTCCTGAAGGTCCTGGAGGAAATGCGGGTGCCCGTCGACTGCATCGCC
>Ga0302248_1002517_pt1 | contig 10990 bp, 7 predicted proteins | sample AAG_UR_Leu_MG_FD_193528 | JGI IMG/M metagenome (GOLD analysis project Ga0302248, IMG submission 193528) | Enriched activated sludge microbial communities from anaerobic digester in WTTP, New Holstein, Wisconsin, United States - AAG_UR_Leu | ecosystem: Engineered > Bioreactor > Anaerobic >... | reverse complement strand
ACGATGGGGGCGGTCACGAAGACGAAGGGGACGATGAACCCCCCGGAGGACAGCGTAAAGGCCCGCAATCCCGTCCGGAAAGGGTCGGCTCCCGAGATCCCCGAGGCGGCATAGGCCGCCAGGGCCACGGGCGGCGTCACATCGGCGAGGATGGAGTAGTAGAAGACGAAGAAATGGGAAACCAGGGGGTTTATCCCCCACTGCAGCAGCGCCGGTGCGGCGATCATGGAGGCGACGATGTACTGGGCCGTCGTGGGGATCCCCATGCCCAGGATGAAGCAGGCAAACATCGTGAATAGGAGGGTGAAAAAGAGGGTGACACCCTTCAGCGTCAGCAGGTGGAAGATGTCTATGGAGATCAGGCCCGTGCCGGCGGCGTGGGCCAGATTGATGACCGTGGCCGCGAACTTGAGGCCCAGACCCGTCAGGGTCGTGGCCCCGACGATGAAGCCCACGCAAGCGCAGGCGGCGCCGATGGAAAGGGCATTGCGGGTTCCCCACTCCAGGGCGCTCAGGATATCGGGGATCCGCATCTTGCTTTCCCGGTAGCAGATGCCCACGCCGACGACGGCGGTATTCGTCCAGAAGGCCGCGTCGAAGGGTTCCACGCGCAGGGCGAGCATCACGACCAGCAGCCCCGCCGGGAGGATCCCGCACAGCCAGTCGCGGCGGCGCTCCGCCCGGAAGAAGGCATAGACGAAACCGCCCAGGAGCAAGACGACCCAGAGGATCGTTTCCGTGGACACGGCGGAGAGACCGGTAAGGGGATTCCGGTCCGCCAGGATGCAGGGCAGCGACGCCAGGACCGTCACCAGGAGGGACAGGGTCCGGCGGTGGACCTGGCCGATGGAAACGGAGAGGATGATTCCCCAGAAGGCGGACAGGAAGGGGCTCTTACCCGATACGAGGAGGTAAACGATCGCCACGAGGGGGGCGATGATGATTCCGCGGTCCTTGAGGATGGCCCACACATTCGGGAGGACGTGTCGGGGCAGTCCCACCAGATTGTTTTTCAGGGCCTCCAGGTGGACCATGGTACCCACGGCGAAATAATAGACCAGCGCCGGCACGATGGCGGCCGTGGCGATCTTGATATAGGGAACCCCCAGGAACTCGGCCATGATGAAGGCGGCGGCGCCCATGACGGGCGGCATGATCTGACCGCCCGTGGAGGAAGTCGCCTCGACGGCCCCGGCGAAGACCGGCCGGTACCCCACCTTCATCATCAGGGGGATCGTGAACGAGCCCGTAGTCACCGTGTTGGCGACGGAAGAGCCGCTGATGGAGCCGAAGAAGCCGCTGGAGATGACCGCTACCTTCGCGGGACCGCCGGCGGACCAGCCCGCCAGCGCCATGGCCAGATCCATGAAGAGCTGCCCCAGCCCGGTCCGGGCGATGAAGAGGCCGAAGAGGACGAAGTGAAAAACGAAGGTGGCGATGACCCCGATGGGGATCCCGTAGATACCCTCCGTACCCAAGAACATGTAGTCCACGATCCGGGAGATGGAGTACCCCCGGTGGGCGAAGAGGGTCAGCCCCGGGATCTCGAGGAAATATGGGCCCAAATAGCAGTTGATCAGGACGAGCCCCGCGATGATGGGCAGGGGCGGACCGATGCTCCTCCGGGCCCCCTCCAGAACCAGCAGGACGGCAAAACCGCCCACGATCAAATCGACCCGGTCGGGCGCCCCCGTTCTCAGGCCCAGGGCGTTGAATTCCAGGAAGATGTACAACGACATAACGGAGGCCAGGAGGGCGAAGAAAAGATCGTAGTAAGGCATGTTGTCGCAGGTATAGGGGAAAATCCGCCCGGTGATGAAAGACCGGACGGCCTGCACCCACTGCCGCACGAAAAGGCCGAGAAGACACAAAAACGAGGCCGCCAGAAGGGAGCCCCAGACGACCAGGGGAGGGTTCAGATCCTTGAACCATAAGGTGTAGTCGAATGTGCGGGCGGCCATAAACAGTCCCAAGCCCAGGAAACCGACCATCCCGGTGAAGATGGGAAGATCGAGGCAGCGGGCGAGGCGGTCGGGGAAAAAGGGCCGCCGCCGGAAATAGACCAGGAGCGCCGCGACGGCCAGGGCCAGAGCGGCCGAGGGATAAAAGGAGATATCGAAGAGCTCCCGGAAGATAGCCGTCGTGAAGACACCGGCGATGAGGCCGAAGAGAAGATCGTAAACCAGAAACTTGGTCCCCGCCTCGTAATGATCTTTGCGCATCACGTAGAGGAAAAACACCAGCGGCAGGACGAAGGCCAGGAAATAGGCCCGGTGGCGCCACTCCTGGAGGATGCCGAACCCGGCCGTGTACACGTGGAAGACCGAATGGACGACGCACATGGCGGCCACGATCCTGAGGGTGAGGCCCGAGAGCTTGCGGAACCGCAGCTCGGGATCGTACTTGGCGACCTGTTCGATGTCTTCCCTGATTTCCGGTGCCGGTTGCTGATGCGCTGCGGCCATGAGAGGCTATCCTTTCGTGATCCGCCGTTCCTTCCCTGCGGTGAGAACCTGGAGCTTGAAGAACAACATCCCCGCCGCCGTGACCGTTCCGGACCGCAAGGTGAGCAGCGACTCCCCGGCGAGGCGGGGCAGGTCATATACACGATCTTGGACCGTCAGCTTGTTGCCGTAAGCCTCGCCCACCCAGAAAGAAACCTCCGGGAGCACCCGGCGCATGCCGGAGATCCGGAATTTGCCGTCGTTCCGGGAGAGCTTTTCCCCGTCGGCCAGACCGGAAGGGAGGCCCGCATTCGACGAGTGAAATTCCGTAGCATATAGGACAAGGCGGCGGTTTTCGTCAATTCGGAAATAGTCTGTCCCCGGGGACCTTTCCACGGAGTGGGTATAGGTCAGGGAAAATGTCTCTCCCGGGCCGGCCGGAACGATCAGGATGGTGCCGCCGCGGCGGAGGTCGTCCACCTGCAGGACGTCGATCCGGATAACCAGCAGCGCCACCGGTATAACAAACAGAAAGAATACGCCGGCGAAAAGTGCATGTCTTTTCATAAAAAACTGGGCATCCCTTTGCGAATGCCCAGCTCCTTTCCTCTCGGCAGTTAAACCATCATGCCCGCTCGGTGGACACAACTAAAGATAAAAACAATCAAGTGCTTGCGTATATTTTAATATAAACCCGGCTTTTATCTCTTTTTTGAGGCGGCCTTCTTGGCGGATTCGGCCTTGATCATCCCCGCTTCCCGGTAAAACTTCTCGGCGCCCGGGTGGAGGGGAATGGCCATGCCGGCCAGGGCGGTCTTGGGTTTCACGTTCCTGCCCTGGGCATGCGCCTCGGCCATCTTCTTGGCGCCGCTGGTCCAGAGGGCCTTTGTCAGCTTGTACACCACGTCGTCCGGCACCTCGGCGCCGACCACCCATTGGGCCATGGTGGTGATGGTCGCCACGTCTTTCTCCTGACCTTTGTAGGTGCCCTTGGGGATGACGATTCGGGAGTAGAAGGGGTACTTTTTGGTTAGATCCTTGATCTTTGCCTCATCGATGGGCACGAGCACGACCGGTGCGGAAATGGCCAGCTCCGTGATCGCCGCCGTGGGCCAGCCCGCCGTCGTGAACGTGACGTCGGTCTGCTTGTCCTGGAGGCGCTGGGCGCCCCCCGAAAAAGAAAGCCAATCCACCCGCGAGAAATCCTTGTAAGTGTATCCGTAGGCGCTAAGAATGTTCATCGTATCGACCTCGGTGCCGCTGCCGCGGTCGCCGGGGACCAGTCGCTTGCCCTTGATGTCCTTCAGCGTCTTGATCTTTGAATCGGCCCGCGCTACGATCTGGATCGTCTCGGGGTAGAGAGAGGCGATGAACCGGAGGTTCTTGGCCGGCTTTCCCTTGAACTGCTCGAGACCGTTGTAGGCGTTATAGGCCACGTTGCTCTGGACGAACGCCGATTCGACCTGCTTGTCCCGGATGAGGTTGCAGTTGGCCACGGAGGCGTTGCCCGCCTGGGAGGTCACGACGACTTCGGGCACGGCCTGGCTTAGGGCCTGGGCCAGGATGCCGCCCAAGGGATAGTAGGTGCCGCCGGTGCCGCCGGTGGAAATGACGAAGAACTTCTTCTGCTGGGCGATCAACGTCCCCGCCGGAATGAGGGTCAGCACCAGGATCATGGCTGTAACCAGAAACGCCTTTTTCTTCATCCGAAAACCCTCCTTTTCATGAAATTTCTAACGAGCTTCAAACGACACGCCGGCCTCGATTTGTCATTATTGGCAGCCGTATGCGCTTGTCTTTCAGAGGTCGGTGTGACCGTTTACAGGCTCAAAAAGGAAAAGAACTTACCGGTCCAGGGGGCTGACGCCGTCCCAGCACTTCAGGCACAGATCCTCCCGGGGCATCCCGAGGGCCTCCACAAAGGCATCGATGCCGTTGTACTTGACGGAATCGGCGTCGATCTGACCGGCGATCCACAGCTCCAGTTTCCGCAATTCTTCGAAACAACTTATGGTCCCCGCAGGGAAGCACTGCCGGGCGGCAAGCTCTTCCAGCGTCCGGGTGGAAACCCCGAAATCGCAGGGATACATGAGGGGTGGGCAGGCGATGCGGACGTGTACCTCTTTCGCCCCGGCCTCTTTCAGATCCCGGACCTTGTCCCGGATCTGGGTGCCCCGGACGATGGAATCGTCACAGATAACGATACGTTTGCCCTTGACGGCCGAGGCGAGGATGGAAAGCTTCCTTTTTGCCATCTTTTCCCGGGCGGTCTGGCTGGATTGGGTATAACTGCGATCGGCATAGCGGTTGTAGAGAAATACCTCCTGGTAACGGATCCGGGAGCGCTGATGATAGCCCAGGGCATGACCGATACCCGACATGGGGACCGGGGCCACGATGTCCGCTTCCATATCCCGCTCATCGAGATCCCGCTGGGCCAGGGACTGCCCCAGGCGGTTTCGCGCCTCCTGGACGTAGAGGCCGTCGATGACGGAATCGATGCTGGCCGTATAGGCCCATTCGAAGGCGCAGTGGGCTTTTCGGGGAGAGGGGAGCTGTTTGAGGGTGTGAAACCCCTTGCTGTCGATCAGGACGATCTCCCCGGGGCGGACATCGCGGACCACCTCCATGTCGAGGTTCTGAAAGGCCCGGGATTCGGAACTGACGGCGAATCGGGTGCCGTTTTTGCCGAGAATCAGGGGCCGGAAGCCGTATATGTCCCGGGCGGCATAGATTCCCTCGGCGGCAAGGACGACCAGACAATAGGCGCCCCGGATGCGTCCGGCCAGGGCGGCGATGCCGGCGGTCATGTCGTCCTTCTCCATGATGGTCTTGGCCAGGATCTCGATATTGTAGCTCCGGTAGAAGGAATGCCCCTGATCCTTCATGGCGGCGATGATTTCCTCGGCGTTGATGACGTTGCCGCTGAAGGCCACGGAGATGTTCCCGAGGCGGGACTGCCAGGCCATGGGCTGGCGTTCCCAGAGACTCACGTGGCCGATGCCCCAGTTCCCTTTGAGATAGAGGAGGTCCTGTTCCGTGAAGGAGTTCCCCACCTTGCCGTGGTGGGTTACCTGGTGGATATGACGGTCAAAGGTGGCAATGCCGCAATATTCCTGCCCCCGGTGCTGGAGGAAATCGATGCCGTTGTAAACGTCATAGACGCAGGGAAATTGCGAATAGATCCCGAATACGCCGCAATTGTCTTTCACTTCACTCATCTCTTGTTCCCCTATCTGATGTCGGCATGATAGCTCTGCAGGGACTTGGCCCGGCCGTGTCCCTTCCGGAAGGCCGTGATCCCCTTGACGGCCGCCACGGCCGCGGCGATGGTGGTGATGTAGGGGATCTTGTATTTGATGGCCGCCTTGCGGATGTAGGAATCGTCGTACTGGCTGAGCTTGCCGCTGGGGGTGTTGATGATCAGGTTGATGACGCCGTTCTTGATGGCATCCACGATATTCGGCCGGCCCTCGTGCATTTTGAGCAGGGGTTCGGAAGGGATGCCTTCATCCGCCAGGAAACGGTGGGTACCGGCGGTGGTCATAATCCGGAATCCCAGATCGTGGAATGACCGGGCGACTTCCCGCACCCCGCCCTTGTCCCAATCGTTTACGGTGAGCAGGACCGTTCCTTCGCCGGGGAGGACCTGCTGCGCCGCCTCCTCCGCCTTGTAGAACGCCAGGCCGAAGGAATCGGCCAGTCCCAGGACCTCGCCGGTGGAGCGCATTTCCGGTCCGAGGAGCGGATCGACCTCCTGGAACATATTGAAGGGGAAAACGGCTTCCTTGACGCCGAAATGGGGGATCACCCGTTTTTTCACCTGGAAATTGGCGAGTTTCCCCCCCAGCATGACCTGGGTGGCGATGCGGGCCATGGAGATGTTGCAGACCTTGGAAACGAGGGGGACCGTCCGGGAGGCCCGGGGATTGGCTTCGAGGATGTAAACGATATCGTTCGCAATGGCGTACTGGATGTTCATCAGACCAATGACGCCGAATTCCACGGCGATCCGCCGGGTATAGTCGTTGATGGTGTCGATGTGCCGAGGGGAGATACTGATGGGGGGAATCACGCAGGCCGAATCCCCGGAATGGACCCCCGCCAGTTCGATGTGTTCCATGATGGCGGGGACAAAGGCATCCGTTCCGTCGGAGATGGCGTCCGCTTCCACTTCGATGGCGTTTTCCAGGAACTTGTCGATCAGGATGGGCCGCTCGGGCGTCACCCCGACGGCCTTATCCACGTAACGTTTCAGCATCTCCTCGTCATGGACGACTTCCATCCCCCGGCCGCCCAGGACGTAGGAGGGGCGGAGCATAAGGGGATAGCCGATCCGCTGCGCCACCGCCACGGCCTCGGCGAGATTGGCGGCCATGCCCGATTCCGGCATGGGAATGCCCAGCCTCTTCATCATCTCCCGGAAGCGGTCCCGGTCTTCCGCCAGATCGATGGTTTCCGGGGAGGTGCCGATGATCTTCACCCCCGCCCGGGCGAGGTCCTGGGCGATGTTCAGGGGCGTCTGGCCGCCGAACTGGACGATGACCCCCTCGGGCCTTTCCTTCTCGTAGATGGACAGCACATCCTCCACCGTCAGGGGTTCGAAATAGAGCTTGTTGGAGGTGTCGTAGTCCGTGGATACCGTTTCGGGGTTGCAGTTCACCATGATGGATTCATAGCCCTCATCCCGGAGGGCGAAGGCGGCATGGACGCAACAGTAGTCGAATTCGATGCCCTGGCCGATGCGGTTGGGGCCGCCGCCCAGGACCATGATTTTCCTGTTTTGGGAAACCGCCACCCGGTCCGGGGCATTGTAGGTGGAATAGTAATAGGCGGCGTCTTCCACGCCGCTGACAGGCACGGCGTCCCAGCATTCCGCCACTCCCAGGGCGAGCCGCCGCCTGCGGATTTCCCCTTCGGGGAGCCCCAGGATCTGCGCCAGATATCGGTCGGCAAATCCGTCTTTCTTGGCCTGGATCAGCAGCTCGTCGGGCAGCTCCTTCCCTTTGTGTCGGAGTATCTTTTCTTCCAATTCCACCAGTTCTTTCATCTGCCCGATGAACCAGGGCTTGATGTGGGTGCGGCGGAAGAGGGTATCCACATCCGCCCCTTTGCGGAGGGCTTCGTACATAATGTACTGGCGTTCGCTGGAAGGCTCGGCCAGCAATTCCAGCAGCTCCTCCAGGGGCTTCTCATGGAAATCCTTCGCGAATCCCAGTCCGTAGCGTCCCTTCTCCAGGGACCGGATGGCTTTCAGGAAGGCCTCCTTGTAGGTCTTGCCGATGCTCATCACCTCCCCCACGGCCCGCATCTGGGTGCCGAGGCGGTCCACGGAACCGGGGAATTTCTCGAAATCCCAACGGGCGAACTTGACGACGACATAGTCACCCGACGGGGTGTACTTGTCCAGGGTTCCCTCCCGCCAGTAGGGGATCTCGTCCAGGGTCAGGCCGGCGGCGAGGAGGGAGGAGATGAAGGCGATGGGGAAACCTGTGGCCTTGGAAGCCAGGGCGGAGGACCGGGAGGTTCGGGGGTTGATCTCGATGACCACCACCCGGCCGGTTTTCGGGTCATGGGCGAACTGGACGTTGGTGCCGCCGATGACCTCGATGGCCTCTACGATATCGTAGGAGTGCTTTTGCAGCCGGGCCTGGAGTTCCGGACTGATGGTGAGCATCGGGGCGGTGCAGTACGAATCGCCCGTGTGGACCCCCATGGCGTCCACGTTTTCGATGAAACAGACGGTGATCATCTGATTCTTGGCGTCCCGGACCACTTCCAGCTCCAGTTCTTCCCAGCCCACCACGGACTCCTCGATGAGGATCTGGCCCACCATGCTGGCCGAGATGCCCCGGCTGGCCACGGTCCGCAGTTCTTCGAGATTGTAAACCAGACCGCCGCCCGTGCCGCCCATGGTGTAGGCGGGGCGGATGACCACGGGATAACCGAGCTGGGCGGCGATCCTTTCCGCCTCCTCGACGCTGTAAGCCGGTTCGCTCTTCGGCATCTCGATCCCGAGGCGGTTCATCGTTTCCTTGAAGGCGATCCGGTCCTCCCCCCGTTCGATGGCATCGACCCGGACGCCGATGACCTTGACGCCGTACTTGTCCAGGATGCCCTGCTTGTGCAGCTCCGAGGTCAGGTTCAGGCCGGTCTGGCCGCCCAGGTTGGGGAGAATGGCGTCGGGCCGCTCGTTCTCGATGATCTCCGTCAGGGAGGCTACGTTCAGGGGCTCGATATAGGTCACGTCCGCCATCCCCGGATCGGTCATGATGGTGGCGGGGTTGGAGTTGACGAGGATGATCTTGTAGCCGAGTTTCCGCAGGGCCTTGCAGGCCTGGGTGCCGGAATAGTCGAACTCGCAGGCCTGGCCGATGACGATGGGGCCGGACCCGATGATGAGCACCGAATTTATGTCGCTTCTCTTGGGCATGGGGATGTCTCCTTGGATCGGGCAATGTGGCGCAATTATATATCTTTCTTGAACAATAACGCCGCGCCGGGCTTGCGGACTATAGGCAAGTCCCGGCCTCCTGTCAAGGTGAAATCATGATCGGCGGCGGGTAAAAAATATGCTTTACATATTACGCAATGCGTCATATTATTAATTACATGATCAGAACATTTCGCTGTAAAGATACGCAAGCCCTTTTTAATGATCAGTGTATAAGCCGTTTTCAGTCCATTGAACGCCAGGCGCGTCGTAAACTCTTATATCTGCACCGCGCCAGAACCCTTCAAGATCTCATGGTGCCGCCGGGCAACCAATTGGAGGCATTGAAAGGAGAACGATCAGGTCAACACAGCATTCGTATCAACGATCAATGGCGGATATGTTTTATATGGGATGAAGGAGATGTCCGTGATGTTGAAATTGTCGATTATCATTAGGAGAATTAAGTAATGAAAGAAAACGAATTATTGGATCCCATTCCTCCCGGGGAGATCCTTTGCGAAGAGTTTATGCGGCCGCTGGGCCTGAGTGCTAATCAACTGGCCCGGGATATTGATGTGCCGCCGGGTAGGATCAGCGAGATCTTGAACGGCAAGCGTTCCATAACAGCCGACACGGCGCTGCGTTTGGGAAAATATTTCGGCGTATCACCGGAGATCTGGCTTAATTTGCAGTGTGATTATGATATGAGATTGGCCCGCCGGACGATTTGGCCTTCGATCGAACCCCGTGTCAGAGTTCGCGCGGCATAGTTATCAGTGCGGAAGGGGTTTGTAACGGCCCTTCAGCTCGTAGAGGAGTCAAGAAATGATTCTCGTGAATCTATTATAATTATTGTGAGGTGTTTGCAGATGAGGGAAGTGGTGGAACGAAATAAGGCGGCGATGGATTATCCATGTTCTTGGAACTATCGCGTCATCGGCGCCGACGAAGATGCACTGCGCCGAGCGGTGGCGGAAATAGTGCAGGATCGGAGTTATCGAATGGCGCTTTCCCGGAGCAGCGCCAGCGGGAAGTACCGGAGCTTTTCCGTGGAGATGGTCGTAGAGAGCGAGGGCCACCGGGTTGCCGTTTATCAGGCCTTGCGGAACCATGAAGCGATAAAGATCGTTCTGTAAAGGAGAAACCAGACATGCCATACCGGCCGGAAGATGTTTGGAAAGCAGTGGAGCGGGTTAGAAGCAACAGCCCGCTGGTGCACAACATTACTAACTATGTGGTGATGAACTCCACCGCCAACGCCCTGCTGGCGATCGGCGCCTCGCCGGTCATGGCCCATGCGGAGCAGGAAGTGGAGGAGATGGTGAATATCGCCTCGGCGCTGGTGATCAATATCGGCACCCTGAGTGAGCAGTGGACGAAATCCATGTTCATGGCGGCCCGGCGGGCCAGTGCCCGGAACATCCCCATCGTTTTCGATCCCGTGGGTGCCGGGGCCACCCCCTACCGTACCCGGACGGCCCGGCAGCTCATCGAAATCACCGCCCCGACAATCATCCGGGCCAACGCCTCGGAAACGATGGCCATGGTGGCGGCGGACAGGCAGACCAAAGGTGTGGACAGCACGGAGGCCTCGGTGAACGCCCTGGCGGCGGCCCGGACCTTGAACGAACGTTATGGTTCCGTGGTCTGTGTGAGCGGCGAGCGGGATTATGTGGTGGCCGGAGGAAGAATGGCGATCATAGAAAACGGCCATGCCCTGATGAGCCGGGTGACCGGCCTCGGCTGCACCGCTTCGTCGCTGTGCGGGGCCTTCGCGGCGGTGGTGACGGATGACTTCCCGGCGGCGACGGCATACGCCATGGCCGTGATGGGGATAGCCGGTGAGATCGCCGCGGACCGCGCCGCCGGTCCGGGCAGTATGCAGGTGCAATTTCTCGATGCCCTGCACGGCTTGTCCCGGGAAGACATCGAAAGCCGGCTGAAAATGACGGTGGAGGAGTATTGAGGGCGATGCAGGGGTTATACCTCGTAACGGATCGCGACCTCTGCGGCGGCCGTCCCCTGCAGGAAGTCGTCATGGCGGCGGTGGCCGGCGGCGCCGCCTGGGTGCAACTGCGGGAAAAGAATCTGTCCACCCGGGCCTTTGTCG
>Ga0302248_1002516_pt1 | contig 11002 bp, 8 predicted proteins | sample AAG_UR_Leu_MG_FD_193528 | JGI IMG/M metagenome (GOLD analysis project Ga0302248, IMG submission 193528) | Enriched activated sludge microbial communities from anaerobic digester in WTTP, New Holstein, Wisconsin, United States - AAG_UR_Leu | ecosystem: Engineered > Bioreactor > Anaerobic >... | reverse complement strand
CTGGCTGGATTCGGGGGACATGGCCTATACGGCGGGCGGCGACGTGTTCATCACGGGCCGGAAAAAGGACATCATCATCCGCGCCGGGCGCAACATCTACCCCCAGGAAATCGAAGCGGCCGTAGGAGCCTTGCCGGGCATCCGCAAGGGAAACGTCGTCGCCTTCGGCTCCGTGGATGTGGCGGCGGGGGAAGAAAAGCTCGTGGTATGGGCCGAAACGCGGGAGGACGACCCGGACAGGCTGGCGGACCTCCGTCGGGAGATCAACGCCCTGACCATGGATCTGGTGGAGACGGCGGCGGATGACGTGGTGCTTACGCCCCCCGGCACCATTCTCAAGACCTCGAGCGGCAAGATCCGCCGGGACGGCAACCGGCGCCTCTATGAAAGCGGCGCCGTCGGCAGGGGGACCGCGGCCTCATGGCTGCAGATCGCACGCATCACCGCCGCCGGGATCATTCCTGAGTTGCGGCGCCTGCGCCGCGCCGCCGGCGAGGGGATCTATGCCCTCTATTGTCTGAGCCTGTACCGCCTGGTGGCGCCCTTTGCCTGGGCGTCCATCCTGGCGACACCGCAGGCGTCCCGACGCTGGACCCTGATGCGAAAGACGGCCCGCTTCCTGGCCCGCGCCACCTTTACGCCCCTGATCGTCCACGGGTTGGATAACCTGCCGCGGCACAGACCCTCCATCCTGGTGGCCAATCATGCCAGCTACATCGACGCCTATGTCATGGTCGCCGCCCTGCCCGTGGATTTCAGTTTCGTCGCCAAGGCGGAACTGGCGGGAAGTCTTTGGAAACGCGCCCTTCTGAAGCGTATCCGGACGGAATTCGTGGAGCGTTTCGACCGCCTCAAGGGTGTCGAAGACGCCCGCCGCCTCGCCGACGCCGCCCGTGCCGGCCGGTCCCTGTTCTTTTTCGCCGAAGGCACTTTCACCACGGTCCCGGGGCTCCTCCCTTTTCACATGGGGGCCTTCCTGGCGGCGGCGGCGGCAAACCTGCCGGTGATCCCCATCGCCATCCGCGGCACCCGCTCCATCCTCCTGGGAGAGACGAAATTTCCCCGGCGGGGGATGATCAACGTCGTGATCGGCAAGGCCATCGAACCGGCGGAGTTCGGGGAAGCGGGGCAGGCGGATGATTGGACCACGGCCCTGAAACTGCGCGCACTGGCCCGGGAGCATATCCTTAGCCACTGCGGCGAACCGGACCTGGCGACCGAAAATTCACCAATAATTCAATGATATTTAATCAGAAGGCCTACCGGGCCGATACCCCCACCCCCGATGAAAGCACCTTTAATCCGGGCCCGGCATACTCGGCGGCTTCGGTAATCAGCGGCGACCGCCGAAGAGGGAGCCGAGGACGCCCCGGATGAGCTGCCGACCGATCTGGCTGCCGATAGTGTGGGCGGCGCTCTTCACGGCGGCACCGAGGTATTTCTCTATTTCCGACGGTTTTTCCCGTCCCTTTTCCGGCGCGGCCACCCCGGCTGGCGCTCCCCGGATTTCCGCGGCCCGTTGCTGCAATTTCTCGTAGGCGCTCTCCCGGTCCACCGTCCGTTCGTAATGGCCGTAAAGCACCGAGCCCTTGATCATGCCTTCCTGTTCGTCGGGCGTCAGCACCCCCAGACGGCTCCGGGGAGGCAGGATCCAGGCCTTTTCCACTACGGTGGGCGTTCCCTTGGCGTCCTGGACGGACACCAGGGCCTCGCCGACGGCCAGCTCCAGAATGGCCGTGGCCGTGTCGAGCCGGGGATTAGCCCGGAAGGTCTCGGCGGCGGCCCGGACCGCCTTCTGATCCCGGGGGGTGAAGGCCCGCAGGGCATGCTGGACGCGGTTTCCGAGCTGGCCCAGAACCGTTTCCGGAAGGTCCAGGGGATTCTGGGTGACGAAATACACCCCCACCCCTTTCGACCGGATAAGCCGGACCACCTGTTCGATCTTCTCCACCAGGGCCTTGGGGGCATCGGCAAAGAGGAGATGGGCCTCGTCGAAGAAAAAAACGAGCCGGGGTTTGGGTGGGTCGCCCACTTCGGGAAGCTGCTCGAAGAGCTCCGCCAGGAGCCACAGCAGGAAGGTGGCATAAAGCTGCGGGGACTGCATCAGCCTGTCTGCGGCAACGATGTTGATCACCCCCCGGCCGTCGGTATCGGTCTGGAGGAGGTCGTTGATGTCCAGGGCCGGCTCCATGAAAAACCTGTCTCCCCCCTGCCCTTCCAGGACGAGAAGGTTCCTCTGGATGGCGCCGATGCTGGCCTGGGAGATATTGCCGTAAGCCGTTTTGAATTTCTCCGCGTTATCGCCGGCGAACTGGAGCATGGCCCGGAGATCCTTGAGATCGAGAAGCAACAGGCCGTTGTCGTCGGCGATCTTGAAGATTATGTTCAGGACGCCGCTCTGGGTATCGTTGAGCCTCAGGATGCGTCCCAGCAGCAACGGCCCCATCTCGGAGATCGTGGTCCTCAAGGGATGCCCTTTGACACCGAAGACATCCCAGAAGACCACGGGATAACCGGCAAACTCAAAGCCCTCGAGCTTCAGCTCACCGATCCGCTCGTTCACCTTGGGGTTGTCGCCGCCGGGACGGCAGATACCCCCCAGGTCCCCCTTGACATCCGCCAGAAACACGGGGACGCCCAGGGAGCTGAACTGCTCCGCCAGCACCCGCAGGGTCACCGTCTTGCCCGTGCCGGTGGCCCCGGCGATGAGGCCGTGCCGGTTGGCCATCCCCGGCAGAATGGCGATGACCTCCTGAGCCGCGGTCTTGGCGATGGGCAGGGGTTTTGCTTCCGAAATCATTATCTGTCTCCTGAAAGGGTCGGACCGGTATTATTTCTTTTTGGCGTCGCCCTTCACCTCCACACTCGCCGCCTTCATGGTGTACTCGATGGTGACTTTGGCGCCGACCTTCAGGTCTCCCTTAACCTTGGTGTCCTTGTCCCGGGCGATCTGCCACTTCTCCTTCCCCTTCTGTACGGTGATGACGTCGTTGGTCACCTCCAGGACGGGACCGGTTACCTGATAGGTCTTGGGACCGGCGGCCAGGGCCAGGGAAACCGTGAACAAGAAGACAACCGCTGCCAAAAGGATCTTTTTCATGTCGAACCTCCTTATCAATTTTATTTCCGCAGATCATAAAGGAAGGGTAACGAATGTCAAGGAAAAACAATGATAAACAATGCCCCTTTCCTTACCGTTCCGATCGTGCTATCCAATTTCCCGAAAAAACTCTCATCCCCCGTGAAGTGCCACGAAGCGTGAAAGTTACGTTTTCTTAGAAACGCGAAGGTGGAAATGGAAAAAGGAAAGGATGCCCGGCAGATGAAAAAATCGCTCCCCCCTCTGGTCATTTCCTGCTTCTTCTCCCTGCTTATGGGCTGCACCCAGGAGCAGATGATCTTCTATCCCGAAGTCCTCCCGGCAGATTATCGCTACCATTTTCCCGGCTCGTTCCGGGAGGTGAACATTCCCGTCGCCGGGGCCCTCCTCAACGCCCTTCACTTTCCGGCGCCCCAATCCCGAGGGACGGTGCTGTATTTTCACGGGAACGCCGGGAGCCTCCGCACCTGGGGGGAGGTGGCCGGAGATTTTACCGCCCGGGGCTATGATCTCCTGATTTACGACTATCGAGGTTTCGGCAAAAGCACGGGAAAGATAGACGGCGAGCGGCAGATGCTCGACGACGCCCGGGCGGTGTACGACCACCTGCGCCGGACCGTACCGGCAGACCGGATCATCGTTTATGGCCGCTCCATCGGCACGGGGGTGGCGACCTTCATCGCCCGAGAAGGCAAACCGCGACTTCTGATTCTGGAATCGCCGTTTTTCAGTCTTTCCGACCTGGCTGCCCATCATTATCCCCTGCTGCCGCAGGCCCTGATCGCCCGGCTGCTCAAATATCCTTTTCGCACGGATCAATGGCTCCCCGAAGTGGCCTGCCCGGTTTATCTGATCCACGGAACGAAGGACGACATCATCCCCTTCGACGCCAGCGAGAGATTGGCCAACCGGATACGAGCACCCCATAGACTGGTCCGGATCGAGGGCGGCGGGCACAACGATCTCGGCGAGTTCGGGGCCTACGACCGGGAACTTGACCGTATCCTGTCGACAGCCGATGTACCGGCCTCCTGAGTGATCGGGGCCCGGAGGCTAAGGACGGTAAAAAAGCGCATAAAAAAGCATTGTCCTGGCGGAGCTTAATCGTTATAATCGCCGGTAAGCTTCCCGGTAATTATGTCCCTAAAAATCCTCATACCCCTTGACGCGCCACGAAGCACGGAAATTACATTTTCATCGTAAAGGAAAAGAACAGGTGGTTGAATCATGACAGAAAACGAAGAACAGAGTTTTGCGGAACTGTTTGCCCAAAGTCCGGTGCGACAGGATTTTCTCAAACCCGGCCAGAAGGTCGAGGCAAAAATCGTAAAAATCACCGGCGATTGGATATTTCTCGATCTGGGTGGAAAGAGCGAAGGCTATCTGGACAGAAAAGAGTTGGCGGATGAAGAGGGCAACCTGACGGTGAAAGAGGGAGATGCCCTCACCGCTTACTTTCTGTCCTCGAAACATAACGAGAAGTTGTTCACCACCCGGCTCGGGGCCGGGGATTCCGCCCGGGAATATCTGGAGGAGGTCTGGCAAAGCGGCATTCCCGTGGAAGGGATGGTGGAAAAGGAGATCAAGGGAGGATTCGAGGTCAAGCTGGCGGGCGGGATGAGGGGTTTTTGTCCCTATTCCCAGATGGGTCTGACCCGCATAGACAAGGGGCAGGATTATCTGGGGCGCAACCTGCCTTTCCGGATCGTCGAATATAGCGAGCGGGGCCGCAACATCATCCTGTCCCACCGTGCCATCCTCGAAGCGGAAAAGAAGAAAGATGAAGAGGCCTTGAAGGAAAAGCTGGCCGAAGGGATGATCGTCACGGGCACCGTGGTTTCCCTGAAGGATTTCGGCGCCTTTCTGGATATCGGCGGCGTTCAGGGGCTGCTGCCCATGTCGGAAATCGCCTGGGAACGGGTGACGGACATCAACGAGCATCTGAAGGTCGGCCAGACCCTGGAGGTGGCCGTAACCAAGCTGGATTGGGAAAACAACCGGATCAGCCTGTCTCTTAAATCGACCATGTCCGATCCGTGGGACAACGTCGCAGCCGTCTATTCGGAAGGAACCCTCCAGCGGGGGAAGGTGGTGCGCCTCACCCCCTTCGGCGCCTTCGTCAATCTCGGACCGGGCATTGACGGCCTGCTCCACATTTCCAAACTGGGCAGGGGGAAAAGAATCGCCCATCCCCGGGAGGTCGTCAAAGAGGGGGATTACCTGGAGGTCAAGATCGAAGCCATTGACCGGGAACACAAAAGGATTTCCCTGTCCCCGGCCTCAACCGGCGGGGAGGAAGCGGAGGAAGGCGGCACGGAACCCGGCCGGGAAAACGGCGACGATTATCGCGCCTATATGGACAAGGCCCCGAAATCCATGGGCTCACTGGGGGAGGTTATGAAAGGGGCCCTGGACAGGAAAAAGAAACCCCGCCGCTGAAAGTAAGAGTCCGTAGAAAATGCCGCAGACTGCGGGGGCTACGGTGTAGAACTTAGGGGAACGATCCGCACCCGGGCCCGCCCCTTCCCGTAAAATCCCAGCTTTTGCGCCGCTGCCTGCGATACGTCGATAAGTTCATAACTTTGCCGGCGGCAGCGGTCGTTTACCCTTACCACCACGGAGCGGTCATTGGCGAGATTCACCACCTTTACCTTCGATCCCAAGGGCAGGGTCGGGTGGGCTGCCGTCAGCTTGCGCGGGTCATACCGTTCTCCGGAACTGGTCCGTTGGCGATGGTATTGCCGGTGGTAGTAGAAGGCGATGCCTTCCACGGCCCCTTCTTCCTGCTCCGTCGACGGCGGCGTTATCTTTTCCCCCGCCGAACCGGCGACAGTATCCGCCGCTGCCGGCTTCATAAAGAGACAGCAACAAAGGAGACAGCAAAGGACGGCATACGTTATCTTGGCTTTCTTATCCACTAATTCCAGAAACAACCTCCGCTTTTCCGTTTCTGCCGCTTTTTCGCTCCCGTCGGGGTAAAGACGGCATGATCACATAAATTGACGCTCGAACCATGAAGTTGCAGAAAGGGATTCCAACCGGGGCAATGAGATGAGCATCAACACCCTGACGTGCGTTTTCCATCCGCCGCCATAGTGCATCGTGTTGGTTGTTTTCTAATATAAATTTCCGCCGACGTCAATAACTATCAAACTTCCGTCAGCCTCGAGAGGCTTGACAGTGATGGTCGCCTATCGTAAAAGGTAGAAAATTTCTAAGAGAATACGTTGATCCGCCCCGATACGGAGGGGTACGGAGAGAGACCGTCGCTGATGTATGCTCGCGCCGGGGAGCGTTAAACCACTCAGGCTGCTGCCGGAAAGACATGAGGCACGACAGATGATACGCCTTTTCGATCCGGGACCTTATCGGGAAACGACCTTGCAAGCCCTGGATGTCCTGCGCCGGGAAGGGATCATGGCCCGGATCTGGAAACGGGACCATAGGATCTGGAAACCTTCGCCTTCAGAAATCGCCAACCGCCTGGGGTGGCTCGACTGTCCGGCAAGCATGCCTGCCAGCCTGGCGGAGATCGAACGATGCGCGACCGACGTCCGTCGGGAAGGCTACAACCGGGTGGTCCTCCTTGGGATGGGGGGTTCCAGCCTCGCCCCGGAGACCTTCCGGAAGACCTTCGGCGTCCGTCCGGGCTACCCGGAGCTGACGATCCTCGACACCACCGATCCCGCGGCGGTGCTGGCCTGCGTCCGGAACGGCGATCTTCCCCGGACCCTCTTCATCGTCGCCACCAAGTCCGGGGGAACCGTTGAAACCTTTTCGCTGATGAAATACTTCTATAATCGGACCCTCGCCGCCCTGGGTCCGGAGAGGGCGGGCCGCCATTTCCTGGCCATCACCGACCCCGGCAGCGGCATCGCCGCCTGGGCGGAGCGGCTCCGATTCCGCCACACCTTTCTCAACGATCCGGACATCGGGGGACGCTACTCCGCCCTGTCCTGCTTCGGCCTCGTCCCGGCAGCCCTGATCGGCATGGACATAAAACGTCTCCTGACCGGCGCCGCGGCGGCTGCCGCCGGGACGAGGACAGATACGGCGGCGGACATCCCGATCGATGTCGGCAGCGCCGCCCGGTACGGGACACCCGCCCGCCCGGGAACCGGAGGAGAGAACGGCCGGAAAGCCTCGCCGGCCGCCCCACGGGGAAACGGGGAAGAGGGACTATCCCGCCCGGAAGGACCGCACCGCCCTGAAGCCTGGGCAGCGGAAACGCTGAGCGATGCCGCTGTTCTCGGTGTGGCGTTGGGCGAACTGGCCCGGATGGGGAGGGACAAGGCGACCGTCTTCTTCTCCCCGCCTCTGGAAAGCTTCGGCGCCTGGCTGGAGCAGTTGCTCGCGGAAAGCACCGGCAAGGAGGGCCGGGGCATCGTTCCCATCGTCGGCGAACCGCCGGGGCCGCCGGAGAGCTACGGCGACGACCGGGTCTTCATCGCCGTCGGCTTGGGCGACGACAAACCCCAGGAAGAGCTGCTGGCCGCCCTTAACCGGGCGGGGCACCCCGTCCTGAAGATGACCTTGGCCGATCCTTACGACCTGGGCGGACACATCTTCACCTGGGAGATGGCCACAGCCATTGCCGGCTGGCGCCTGGGGATCAACCCCTTCGATCAGCCCGACGTGGAGGCCGCCAAGGCCCTCGCCCGGGAAATGACGGCCGCCTACCGGGAGACGGGACTCCTCCCCGCGGAAAGGCCCGCCTGGTCCTCCGCTCGCTGGGACATATACGGGGAACATCCTTCCCTGACGGATTTTCTGGCTAAGGGCAAGGCCGGGGATTACGTGGCCCTCCAGGCTTATGTCACCCCTACCCCCGCACTGGACCAGGCGTTGACGGGGCTGCGGCGGCAGATCCGGGACCGCTGGCGACTGGCTACGACAGCGGGCTACGGCCCCCGGTATCTCCACTCCACCGGGCAGTTGCACAAGGGCGACGGGGGCGGCGGCCTCTTCATCCAGTTCACCGCCGCCGAGGAAGAGGACGTCCCCATCCCCGACGAACCCGGGCAGGGAGCGTCATTTCTGACCTTCGGCACTCTCAAGGCCGCCCAGGCCATGGGGGACCGGCAGGCGCTCCGCGACCGGGGCCGCCGGGTGATCCGCTTCCATTTTCCCGGCGGGGTCGCCGATGCAATAAGCGACCTTCTGTGAACCATCGCCCATCACCATGATGCAGGAGCAAATACTCCTGAATTGTAAGTAAGTTAGGATCAAGGAAACAGCCGTGATGCCCAACCGCCTGCAAAAGGAAAAAAGCCCCTATCTGCTCCAGCACGCCGCCAATCCCGTGGACTGGCATCCCTGGGGGGAGGAGGCCTTCGCCCGGGCGATCCGGAAGGACAAGCCTGTCTTTCTTTCCAGCGGCTACGCCACGTGCCACTGGTGTCACGTCATGGCCCACGAATCCTTCGAAGATCCCGAAATCGCGGCCCTGCTGAACGACGCCTTCATCTGCGTCAAGGTGGACCGGGAGGAGCGACCCGACGTGGACAAATTCTACATGACCGCCTGTCGGCTCATGACCGGCGGGGGGGGCTGGCCTCTGACCGTCATCGCCGCCCCGGACAAGCGGCCGCTCTTCACCGCCACCTATCTCCCCAAGGACAGCCGCTTCGGCCGGACGGGGTTGCGGGACCTCATTCCCCACATAAAGGAGGTCTGGCATTCCCGGCGCTCCGAGGTCCTGGCCGCGGCGGAGCGGATCATGACCGCGATGGAGAAGGAGGAGCAACCGCCGGCGCCGGGAGAGGCGCTGACGCCGGAGCTCGCCGATGAAGCCGCCTCGGAACTGCTGTCCCGCTACGACGAACAGTGGGGAGGATTCGGCCCCGCCCCGAAATTTCCCCAGCCCCACCGGCTTATCTTCCTCCTTAAGTACGGTCGGCAGCGGGGCCGGGAAAGGCCGATCCAAGCCGCCGCCGAAACCCTGCGGATCATGCGTGCCGGGGGCATTTACGATCATCTCGGCTTCGGCTTCCACCGTTACAGCACGGACCGGCAGTGGCTTCTGCCCCACTTCGAGAAGATGCTCTACGACCAGGCCCTCCTCTGCCTGGCCTATACCGAGGCGTTTGCAATTACGGGGGAGGAGATTTTCGGCAGGACGGCGAGAGAAATCATCACCTATGTCCTCCGGGACATGACGGATCCGGCGGGGGGATTTTACACCGCCGAGGATGCGGACAGCGAGGGAGCGGAGGGGAAGTTCTACCTCTGGACGGTAAAGGAGATCGAATCCGTCCTGGGAAAGGCAGACGCCGCCCTGTTCGGTGAGGCCTATGGCCTGGAGGAGGAGGGAAACTTCGTGGAGGAAGTCACCGGCCGGCGCACCGGGGAAAACATCCTCCATCGCCTCGAAGCCGCCTCTCGCCTGCCCTCCGCCTGGGGAACACCGGAAGATCTCCTGGAGGGTAGGCTGGCCCGGGCACGGGAGAAGCTGTTTGCCGTCCGGGAGAGGCGCGTCCGCCCCTTCCGGGACGACAAGATCCTCACCGACTGGAACGGCCTGATGATCGCCGCCCTGGCCCGGGCCGCCGCGGTCTTTTCCGAACCGGCATATTTTGTACCGGCCCGCCGGGCCGTGGACTTCATTTGGGATCGGCTGGCCGGCGGGAACGGCGCTCTGGGCCACCGCTGGCGGGACGGAGAAGCGCTGGCGGCTTCCTTCCTGGATGACTATGCCTTTTTAAGCTGGGGGCTGCTCAACTGCTTCGAATACGCCGGCGATCCGTTGTTTCTGGAGCGGGCCCGCATCCTCCAGCAATTCTTGGACGCCCATTTCCGGGATGAACGTCAGGGCGGCTACTACCTGACGCCGGATACCCAGAACGACGTGCCGCTCCGCATGCAGGAGCACTACGACAGGGCAATCCCCGCAGGCAACAGCGTCGTTCTCAGGAATCTCCTCCACATTCACCGCCTTACGGGAGAAGGGACTTACGCCTTCAGCGCGGAGATGCTGGGTCGGGCCTTCTCGACCCCCATCACAGCCGTTCCCTCCGCCCATGCCATGTTCATGACCGCCTTGATTGCATAGGAGGATATGTTTATGGAAATATTCACTATTCCCCTGGGGTTCGACAATGCCTACCTGATCAGGGAAAGACAGGGGGCGGTGCTGATCGACGCCGGCACTCCCGGCCGGGCGAAAACACTCGGGAAGGCCCTGGACGGGCTCGGGATCAACCCGGCGGAAATCAAGCTCCTGCTCATCACCCACGGCCACTGGGATCATATTGGCTCGGCACGGGACATAAAGGAAATGACCGGTGCGCCTCTGGCGATGCACGAGGCCGAACGCTCCTGGCTGGAAAGGGGGAAGGCGCCGCTGCCTCCCGGCGTGACGGCATGGGGAAAGATCTTCCGGGGCCTCCTGCTGGCCATGTCGCCCTTCATCCGGATTGCCCCGGCCACCGTGGATATCGTTCTCGACGGTGGGTATTTTTCCCTGGTCCCCTATGGAATCCCCGGCCGGGTCATCCACACCCCCGGTCACTCTCCGGGTTCCGTAAGTGTGCTTCTGGACAACGGGGAGGCCTTCGTGGGCGATCTGGCCATGAATGAATTCCCCCTCTGCCTCCAACCCGGCCCGCCCATCTTCGCCGACGATCCGGCCATGGTAAAGAAAAGTTGGGAGCTGCTTTGGGAACGGGGGGCCAAAATGATCTACCCGGCCCACGGCAAACCGTTTCCCGCCGACCTTTTGCGGCGCCGCTGATCGCCGTCGGCCCGCAGGCCATATCGACAAGCCTGCTTATTCGAGGTAAATGTCCCGTAACAGGCGTAAAGACCGCCGGTCTTCGCGCCGCTATCGTAACCGCCTTCAGGAGGGTGTTCAGGTACAGATGATGTCCGCGGATTCACCGACAAATCTTCAACGCCCGATAT
>Ga0302248_1002511_pt1 | contig 11022 bp, 7 predicted proteins | sample AAG_UR_Leu_MG_FD_193528 | JGI IMG/M metagenome (GOLD analysis project Ga0302248, IMG submission 193528) | Enriched activated sludge microbial communities from anaerobic digester in WTTP, New Holstein, Wisconsin, United States - AAG_UR_Leu | ecosystem: Engineered > Bioreactor > Anaerobic >... | reverse complement strand
TTTCAAGACCTGACCCCAAATTTTCCTAAGCAAACAATAATTCCCAGAAAGGCAGGCAAAATACCTCGGTATTGTTTATGGTCGCATGTTCTCTGTGGCGCAAATTGAGCACATAGGCGCGCGGCGGCGCATAACGGTCAAGAAACCCCCGCAAGGCCCGCGGTATCTCGATCCTGTTCATGCTGCGGTATTTTACCTCGAATGGTGTTACCGCACCGCCGCTGCGCACGACAAAATCAACCTCCGCCTTATCTTTGGTACGCCAATAATGAACCGTCGTGTCGGCGAGAGAATATTTCTCTTTCAGGAGCACGCAAATAAAATTTTGAAAGACGAAGCCCGCGTCATGGGCGGAGAGGACGCCAAAAGCGCCGGAGGCAAAATTTCTCAGTCCGACATCGCAGAAATAATAGCTTGGTGACTTGGTGATCTCTTTCCGCATATTTGTGTACCACGGCGACACCTTCCAGAGAATATACGTCTTCTCCATATACCAAAGGTAGTTTTTCACCGTGGCCAGGGAGATCCCCAGGGTGGATGCCAGCTCCGAATAATTGACCGGCTTCCCGGTCTGACCCGCCATTATCCTGACCAATTTTGTAAAGATCTCGCTTTTTTCCACTCTCAACAGACTCACGACGTCCTTTTCCAGGTAGCTCCGATAAATTTCGTTGATGATCGCGGTTTTTTCCTTATGCGTATCCGCCAGAACGACCCGGGGATAACCTCCATAAAGGAGATATTCCTGCAGCAGTTGATCCGTCTTGGCCGTTTCCACCTGGAAAAAATCGCGGAGTCTGCCTGTGTAACGATACGCCGTTCTGAAATCGACGAACTCGCCAAAACTCACCGTGGAAAGCTCAAATATCCTTTTCCTGCCGGCCAGGGACTCGCCGATCTTTTCTTTCAGCTCCATGCTTCCTGACCCGGAAACGATAAATTTCCATGGAAGCCCCTGATCATAAATTCCTTTCAGAAACAGGCCGGCATTTTCCTTCCTCTGGATTTCGTCGATAAAAACCACACCCTCATGATCGCCCAATTCCAAACGGATCTTCTGTAAAAGCGCGCTTTGTGACGATACATGACGGTAATCGTCTTCAAAATCCAGATTCAGCCAGAGAGTGTGTGTACCTTTCCGGCGAATATCGGTCTCCAGTCTTTTCAGGAGGGTTGTTTTCCCGACTTGGCGAGCCCCGACAAGCATGGTGATCTCTGGTTGCTCAAGGTGCGCCACCAGCTCATCCCACATGCTTCTCCGGATAAACCGCTCATTTGTATTCATGATTTCTTTTTAGCACGAGCATTTTAAAAGTCAAGATGCAATATGCTACGATAGCGGTATTTCTTTTTAAAAAAAACGAAGCCGCCTTCCTGCAATTCATTGTTTTCATCGTAACCGGCTGACGGTATTCTCTTTTCCCGGATCAGGGCCAATCCCGGCAAGTTATATCGCCCTGAACAAAAGGATCCGGGATCCCTTTTGCTTCCTATGTAACCTGAAACCAGGGAAGCGCCATGAAATTCTCCCGCATATATAGATCATCGCCGCCGTGGATCAACACCCCGGTCCGGGCAATTGTAGGCCCCAGGGCCATAAAGTAGCGGAGACCGTCGAAGAAGGAACCGCTTATTGTTCTTCCCGATTTGATCTCAATGGGAATAAGTTGTTTACCCGTATCGATCAGGACATCGACCTCATGACCCGTGCGGTCCCGCCAGAAATAAAGGGGCGGGATTTCACCTCGGTGGGCAAAGGTTTTCAAGAGTTCGGAAACCACATATGTTTCGAATATGCCCCCCCGTAGGGCGTGATCGGTCAAATCCTCATGTTCCCTGATGCGCAGGAGGTAGCATAAAAGACCGGTATCGAGAAAATAGATCTTCGGACTCTTGATGATCCGTTTGGAAAAATTGCTGTGGTGCGGCGGCAGCAGATGAATGATAAACCCGGCTTGAAGAATGGAAATCCACTGTCTGGCTGTGGTATGGGAGATGCCGCAATCGGCGGCGAGGGAACTGAGATTCAACAATTGTCCCGTACGGCCGGCGCAAAGCCTTACAAAACGCTGAAACATTTCGAGATTGCCGATATTTGACACCTCTCTTACATCTCTCTCCACATAGGTCCGATAATATCCGGAAAGCCAATCCTGGGGCGCCAACCCCTGATCATGAATCCGGGGATAGAATCCACGATATAGGATGGTCTCGAGATTAAACAACGGCGGGTCCCTTCGTTCCGGGAGGTCGCTCCATGACCAGGGATCGCGGGATGGCAGACACAACAATTCATTGAGACTAAACGGCAAAAGATGAACGACGGCGGTACGACCGGCCAGAGTTTGGCTGATCTTTGCGGACAGGTGGAATTGCTGCGATCCCGTCAGGATAAATTTCCCCGGCTCTCCGGAGACGTCGACGATTCCCTGAAGATAAGAAAGGAGATCGGGAGTCCGTTGAATTTCATCAAGAATCACCCCACCTCTATATCTCCCCAGAAAACCGCGGGGATCAGCAAGGGCAAATTCCCTTTCGTGCGGTTCTTCCAGACTGACGTATTCGTGATTCTTGAAGACCATCCTGACAAGGGTGGTCTTCCCGGATTGGCGAGGGCCCGTGACGGTCACGACGGGAAACTGCCCGGCAAGGGACAGTAGCTTTGTTGATAAGGCACGCGTGATCATGGCGTCAGCATAGAACAAAATGGCACACTCTGTCAAATTGAAAGTATAAAATTCAATCCGCCTTCACCGGCCTTTCTGATGCCCTTCATGATGATGACCATCAACCTTGACTTTTCCGGCCTTCGGCGGGGAGCGTCGAAATTCGACGCTCTGGAACCTCATGATCTCATTATAGAAACAACCGAGGAGCAAAAATTTTCATATCGAAATGAATGAACGGCGGTCATAACGAAGCATCCTTCCCCTTCCCTCCTCGCCATTCCCATTCAACTCTTTCCATCCACCCTTAGGTATGAAAATGGCTCCTTAATCTCCTGGAAACAATGTTCATCGTTTGTGGGTGTTGGCTGAACATGGCAATTCATCAGCCTACGCCAACATCTTACTCGGGGGGTTCTCTCCCCGGTTCCCATCGTCTGCGGGTGGGTTCAGATACAGGTCGATGGCTTCCTGAAGGCTTTCGATGGAATCGTTGACCATACTGAGGTCCCCTTCCGACCATTTACTCTTGTCTGCCTTTTCCAGCTTGTCCCGGGCCGCATCAAGGGTCCGGCATAGGGCGGCAGGCGGGGCAAGGGCAGCACCACGCTTCCCGGCGCCCCCCTCCGCCTCCTTGCGCATCTGCTCCTTGAGGCGCTCGTAGGCGGTTCTCATGGCCCGTTCCTGGGTCTTTCGGGAGATCTCGATGAGTTTGGTCTTGGCGATCTTGCGGTTGCTCCGGCAGTCATCGCGGATATCCTGGGGCAGGCGAGTCAGGGAAAGGGTTTCGCTTACCGTCGTGCGGGGCTTGCCGATCACCTCTCCCAACTGCTCGATGGTGTAGTGCTGCTCGTCCATGAGTCTTTTGAGGGCCTCCGCCTCCTCGATGGCGGTAAGGTCCTGGCGTTGAAGATTCTCCACCAGGGCGATTTCGGCATGGTTCCCGGTTACGCAGATCGCCGGCAAAACCGCCAGTCCGGCCTGCTTCGCCGCCAAATAGCGGCGCTCTCCGGAAACGATGAAGAGCCCACCCTGATCGGCCGGCCGAAAGAGCAGCGGCGTTAGGATACCGTGCTTCTTTATCGAGGCGGTCAATTCCGCCAGGGCATCGGGATCGATGACCTTCCGGGGCTGCTCGGGGTCCGGTTTGAAGTCGCTTATGGAAATATCATAGAGTTTGCCTTTTTTGTAAGCGGTCATGGTTTTCGATCCTCCTTGGGTTAATGCGGGGCAAAGAGCCGTCACACGGTCGGAATGCCAATATCAGGCTAATAGATTCTTGGGAGATTTTCAAGCTGTTATCTTCAAGATACTGCTTTTGACCTTGCATTATCCCAACGTGTCCCGCTATAAGAGAACATTACCCTTGATGCAGTCAGACAAGGACAAAAGAATCATGACCAACACAGACCGGCAGCTAAGGCAGAGAATCCGCTATTCCCCGTTTCTGATTTTTCTCCTGGGGGGCATCAGCGGCTCGGCACTGAATCTTGCCCTGACATCGCTGCTGTTCTATTTTTTTTCCTTGAACCCCTACCTAAGCTTCATCTGCGGCACCCTTGCCAACGAGCTTTTTCATCATCTTTACTATCATGTGGTCTTCGTAAACCAGGAAATCCGGATGAAAACGGCCCTGCTGTTTCAGATGTTTCTCTATCTGTTTGTCGCCCTTGGTGGCGCCGCCCTCTTGTCATTCTTTATGATTACCATGAATGTCGACTTTGTATGGGCAGTCATGCTGTCCATTGCGGTTTTGTCTTTGATCAATGTCATTTTCATCAGGATTTCCCATTTCAGTTCCTCCGAGCTTGCCGCCGTCCATTATAGGGAGATGGAGGGAAATTACTATCAGGAACAGACAGATGACAAAAAAGTAAGCCGTTTCCGAGCTTGGTATCATGCCTCACGTTACAGCAAATTGACCGCTTTTATTGATAAGTACTATCAACCCGGCTGCCGAATCGCCGATCTGGGCTGTGGGAACTGCCTTTGGAACACCCACCGCCTACCAGTCACGGGGGTGGATATCAATGAGCGGATGCTTAAATGGTCCCTAAAAAACAATTATCTTGCCGACTATCGCGTCACTGCCGATTTATCACAGACAGGGTTGCCTGCTGATTCTTTTGATATCATCGTCATGTCGGAAACCCTGGAGCATCTATCTAATCTACCAGAGGTATTGCTTGAGGTGCAGCGGATCCTGAAAGACGACGGTCTTTTCATCCTCACCGTCCCCTATGACATTTTTCTCGGTCCTTTCTTCATCCTCTTCAATCTGAACTGTGTTTATATGGCCTATGTGCGGGGCAGCGAATATCACAAATACCGCTGTGGGCACATCAACCACTTCACCAAGTACCGTTTACGCAACACTTTGGAAAAAAGCGGCTTTCAAATGAACAATCTTATTATTGTCAACGGTCTCTTACTATATGGCACAGCGCAGAAACGCCGTACCAGCGACACGGCCCGAGGCGTCGTCAAGCCGACATAGTCACATGTCCTTTGAACAAATCAAAACCTTCCTTTTGAAACACCATTATTCGGCAGCAACTATAACTATGCTGGCGGCGACGCTGGCAATGTTCGGCGACGTCCTTTTCCTGCATCCCGACCGCGTCATCTCTTGGCCGGGTACGGATACCTTTACGCTTTTTGTTTACTGGCGCGATTTCGGCTTCAGTCAGATGCGTCAGGGCAATTTGCCCCTATGGAATCCCCATTTATTCTCAGGTGTGCCTTTTCTCGGCAATTTACAGTCTGCGCTCCTTTATCCACTCAACTGGATATTCATGTTGCTACCGATCGCCCCAGCCATCAATATTTCGATCGCCACTCATGTATTTCTCATCGGTTTTTTCATGTATCTTTGGTCTCGTAGCCGCGGCATTCATCCAGCGGCGTGCTTGATGGCCTCCTTCCTCATTATGTTTTCCGGGGCAAACTTCATGCATATCTTTGCGGGCCACCTCATAGATATTTGCACCATGGCCTGGGCACCCCTCATTCTGTTGACAATCGACCGTCTCTGCCTGCGCCCCTCCTCCCCAGGCTGGTTGCTGGTCGGCATCCTCGCTGTGGCCATGCAGATTCTTGCCGGACATCCCCAATACTTATTTTACACCTCCATAACCGTCGTGCTCTATGTCCTGATTTCCTTGCGAGGCAGCAGTCGTCCACTGGCCTTCTTCCTTTCCTTCGTTGCAATCTACACCGGGGCGGTAGGCATCGCCGCCGTTCAATTGCTTGCCGGTATAGTAACGGCAGCAGAAACGGTGAGGAGTACCGGAGTCACCTTCCGGTTTGCCTCAATGTTTTCCTATCCCCCGGAAAACCTCATAAGCCTTATCACGCCGTTCTTTTTTGGGGATATCAAGACCATCGCCTATTGGGGCCGAGCCTACATGTGGGCCATGACCTTTTATATCGGCCTCACCGGTTTTTTACTGGCCCTCTACGGCACCATATCCGGAGATAAAAAGACCAAGAATTTTGCTGGTATCATGGTCTTATGTCTCATCATCCTGGCACTGGGAAAGCACACCCCCCTATTCCCATTCCTTTTTAACTATATGCCCGGTTTCAATATGTTCCGTGGCGCTTCGAAATTCATCTTCCCTGCCACGCTTTTTTTGACCATGCTGGCAGCCATCGGCATGGACCGCCTTATCAATAACCATATTTCCATCCGCAAGATAGTTTTTATCCTGGTCATGATCGGCATTGTTTTCCTGAGTGGTGCGATGCTCATTCTCCCCTGGAGCGATAATTTTTATATCTTCGATCTGATCGGAAAACTGATGAAGCACATAACGGCAACCGGGGAATCTTATCTTCCCTCTGCCTTTTTCCGCAGTCCGCTTGCCCACCATCAGGCAGCCGTGTTTGCCGCGCAAGGACTCTTTTATTCCACAACCCTAGTCTTCATTATGGCGATCACTATCGCCCTTGCTGGGCAGTCACGGTGCTTCCGTTACTTAATCGCCCTTATCGCCATTGGGGAGATTATCATTTTTGCCGCGCACATCAAAACGGACTTCCCCCTGGCAGCCACAAGAATCCCTGAACTGGCCGATTTCTTGAAAAAAAACCCCGGCGAATATCGGATTCTAAATCTGTTACAACCTAATAGCGCTCTCAGCATGAAAGCCCGAGACATCTGGGGTTACGATCCCGGGGTCCTCTTGCGATATGCCCAGTTCATCAGCTTCACCCAAGGATACAATCCAGGAAAAATATCCAATTATATCGATTTTAAGGAGAATCACCGCCTCTTGAAGATGTTGCGCCTGCGCTTCATCTTGATTCCCGAAGGACATCAGATCAAGATACTGGAAAACCGTGATTTTCTTCCAAGACTGAATTTAATAGAAAATTGGGAAGTCATTCGTGCGAGAGCAGATGTGCTGAAAAGAATGTCTGAGGAAAGTTTTGAACCTTCCCAGACGGTTATCCTGGAACAACCGATAGAGATTGCTGAGTCCGGCCCAGGATCTACAGGAACGAAAAGGGGGGTTTGGCCAATATCTGCGGCAGGAAATTGTCGGATCATAGATGAATCCACCGATCACATGACCATTATAGCCCAGCTTCCTCGTGATGCCATCCTGCTCATAACCGATACTTACAGCCAGGGCTGGCGGATCACACCCCTGCATGAGTCCGGACAGCGAAACTATGAAATTCTGCCTGGGAACTACACCCTCATGGCCATTCCCTTAAAAAAGGGTGAGCATCAATTTCGCCTGGAATATAGCCCCTGGGGGTATCGCGTTGGCCTGTGGATTTCCTTTATATCATCTATGTTTTATATTGGGGCCACGGTTAGTTTGCTCGTTGGGGTAAGGAGAGCACATAAACCTCATAAAAACAGGAAACAAAAACAGCCTGTGATCCTCCCATGCTAGGATCCGGAAACATGAAATCTGCTTTGATTTCCTACCTCACCGAAACAGAAGGCGGCCGCACAATAATTATAGCCATCATCCTTCTGATGCTGACTTTGGCTATATACAGCAGCAGCCTCGATACGCAATGGCACTTCGATGACTATCAGAATATCGTTGAAAATGAGCGAGTGCACCTTGGGGATTTATCGTGGACGCAGCTTAAAAACTCTTTCTACAGCCCTTATAGTGGAAAAATATCACGGCCGTTGGCTTTTCTTAGCTTCGCCCTCAATTACTACTTCAGTGGTCTGAAAGTCTTTTCTTATCATGTGGTAAACCTGATCATCCATTTTCTGACTTCCTTTTTTCTTTTCTTGTTTGTTTATAATACCTTGAAGCTCCCGTCCATACCCAAGGATTGCCAAACCCATGCCTTCACTCTGGCAGCTTTATCTGCCACTTTTTGGATGGTCAACCCGCTACATATATCCTCCATCACCTATATCGTGCAACGTATGGCAAGTATGGCCGCCCTTTTTTACCTCATGGCCATGTTTTTCTATCTACAGGCACGAACCGAGAAAAGGCGTATCCGCAAATTCATATATTTCATGGCAGTATCAACCTCAGCAGTGGCGGCAATCGGTTCAAAAGAAAATGCCTTGATGCTACCACTAAGCCTTTTCTTATATGAATTATTGCTGTTACAGAAGATGATTTCAAAAGAAAATCTCTTTAAATACGGGCTCTATGGGATAGCAATGCTGGTCATTCTTTTCGTATCGAGTATCCCGCTGGTGGATTATTCTACAATCCTTGGAGGTTATGTGAATCGTCCATTCAACCTCACTCAACGCCTCCTGACCGAACCCCGGGTAATCGTGTATTATGTGACCTTGCTTCTCTATCCCACGGGAACAAGACTAACCCTGATCCATGACTTCGATATTTCATATTCCCTTTTTGATCCTTGGACAACCTGGGCGGCAATACTCTTAATAGGCATCGCCTTCAAGTATGCCCTTAACATAGCCAAGAAGCAAGCCCTCATATCTTTCTGCATGCTTTTCTTTCTCATGAACCATATCATCGAAGGTACCTTTCTCCCCTTAGAAATAATATATGAACACCGAAACTATCTGCCTTCTCTATTTTTTTTCGTTCCCATATCCATAGGCATAGTTACAATTGATACACACTTAAGAGAAAAATCCGGACGCACTGGTTTATGGGCATTTGTAGCAGGGGTGTTGATTATACAATGCGTGACTGTTTTTCTCCAAAACAGGATATGGGAAAACGAGATAACCCTATGGGCAGACAACGTTCGCAAGGCCCCGGCTATGCATCGGCCCCGTCACAATCTCGGGGTTTCCCTGATGGCTGCAGGTTATGTTGATGAAGGCCGCCGCGAGTTGGAGCTAGCCCTCCTTGGGAAGAACGAGGCCACGCTCAACCAAAAATATACAACTCATTATCACTTAGGACGATATTATTTTTTAAATAAAGATTATGAAACTGCCGCGCGGCACTTTCAGCAAACCCTGTACTGGGCACCCCTTTATCCGGAACCATATCATTATATGGCCAAGCTCATGTGTATTAAAGGCGATCTGAAAAACGCCGATTTGTTTGTTAAAAAAGCCCTGAGCCTTAAGAATGATGACAATTTCTTGATTACTTATGGATTAATTAAATTGCAGGCTGGAGATATGACAGAAGCCCAAGGGGCAGCTAAACGGGTATTGAGCCGTCACTTAAATCATGGGCGTGCCCACGCCCTGCTTGCAAGAATCTACCATGGACGGAATGAAAACCGACTGGCAACCATGCATGACCAAGCAGCTAATGGGACAACTGTTTCGTGTGCGCAATTGAAGTAAATAAACGCATTAATGTAAATTGCATCTCATTAATCGATAAAGATTTTTTATGACACGGACAACATTTATCATTGACTCTAATTCAAATCCAACTTATAGAATTGACAAATTAACATAAACTTAATGAAATCATGCAAAAAGAAACAACTCTACCTGATATCAGCATCGTGATCCCCGCCTACAACGAAGGTCAGATCATCGGCAGAATTATCCGCCGCCTTAGGGAAGTCCTTTCCGAAACCGGATGCAACCACGAGATTATAGTCGTTGATGACGGTTCTTTGGATAACACCGCCGAGCAGGCCAAGTATGCTGGCGCCCAAGTCTATTCCCACCCGTACAATATCGGCAACGGAGCTGCAGTGAAAAGCGGCATACGTCACGTCCAGGGTAAATATCTCATCCTAATGGACGGAGATGGCCAGCATGATCCCGCCGACATCCCCAGGTTTTTGGAATATTTGAAAAAATACGACATGGTTGTGGGTGCCCGCAGTACCAATTCCCACCGCAGCACCCATCGCGCCTTCGCAAACTCAATATTCAACACCTTGGCCAGCTATATCTGCAACCGCCGCATCAAGGACCTCACTTCCGGCTATCGGGCAATGAGGACCTCCATTGCTCGTCGATTCCTCTATCTACTTCCCAATACCTTCTCCTATCCCACCACGATCACTTTGGCCTTCGTTCGTGCGGGCCATAGCATTATCTATATACCCATCGACACAACGAAACGAATAGGGGAAAGCAAGATTCGCATTATAGCCGACGGCTTCCGTTTTTTGGGCATAATCGTTAAGATCGCTACCCTCTTTTCTCCCTTGAAGATCTTCCTCCCCGTCAGCGCCGTCATGTTCATGTTGGGGCTCACCTACGGGCTCGTCCGCATTTTCGCTATGGACGGCCGGTACGGGCCGACCTCGGCCATGCTTATGACTATGGCGGTGGTGGTATTCATGGTGGGACTGGTTTCGGAACAGGTAGCTCAATTGCGTTTCGACCGAAGTGAAACTATTCCTGATGAATTGCCATTTTCAGACAACTGAACCGCCCCGGCTTTTCCGGAGGCTTTGTTAGTTGAGTCCGACCACCATGGCCGGAGTGTTCTGACTCTGATAGTAGGTCTCCTCGAACTCGACTGGAGGGATATTGCCGAGCGGTTCGAGCAACCACCGGTTGTTGAACCAATCCACCCAGTCAAGGGTCTCGAACTCGACGTGCTCACAACTACGCCAAGGCCCGATACGATAGATCACCTCTATAGTCCGATCACCGATTCGGCAAGTGCGTTGTCATAGGAATCTCCAACACTGCCCACCGAAGGTTCGATACCGGCCTCTGCAAGGCGTTCGGAGTAACGGATCGAAACGTATTGAACACCCCGGTCTGTTACTGATCGGTGCTATAGAGCCAATCTGTGATCGCCGTAATGAGGCCAGTTCCTGATCGCCGCAATGGGACCGGTGGGTGATCGGCGCAATGGAGCCAGGATATGATCGCCGTAATGGAGCCACCCATTTGGGGTGAGGTTTTTTATCGAGGGGGTTAAAAAAGGTCTCGGACCAGGTGATGAACGTC
>Ga0302248_1002509_pt1 | contig 11025 bp, 8 predicted proteins | sample AAG_UR_Leu_MG_FD_193528 | JGI IMG/M metagenome (GOLD analysis project Ga0302248, IMG submission 193528) | Enriched activated sludge microbial communities from anaerobic digester in WTTP, New Holstein, Wisconsin, United States - AAG_UR_Leu | ecosystem: Engineered > Bioreactor > Anaerobic >... | reverse complement strand
TATGAAGAAGTTGCCGGGTGTAGTAAAGGTTGTTTCCGGCTACGCGGGCGGGAGGGGAGAAAACCCGACTTATGAGTCGCACGCGGCGCAGGGGTACATTGAGACCGTTCAGGTCCATTACGACACAGCACAGGTGTCCTACGAAAAGGTACTGCAATATTTCATGAGTCATATTGATCCGACGGATGGGGGAGGGCAGTTTGCCGATCGCGGCCCTTCCTACAGAACCGCGATATTTTATGCCACAGAAGAAGAAAGGGAAATTGCCGGCAAGGTCATCAAAGCTTTCGGTGATTCGGGCAAGTTTGACAGGCCCATCGTGACGGAGTTGATCAAGTTTGGCTCTTTTTATCCGGCGGAGAATTACCATCAGGACTACGAAGTGAAAAACGCCCGCCATTATAAAATCTATCGCAGCGCTTCTGGCCGGGAATCCTTTTTACAGAAAACCTGGCAGGGCGGGGCTGGGGCCGGTGGGGCCGTATCACCGGGCTACGGTAAGCCGGATGATGAAACACTCAGGCGTAGACTGACAAAACTGCAATATAATGTGACGCAACTAAATGCCACCGAGCTCCCTTTCGATAATGAATACGTAGACAACAAACAGGAGGGCATCTATGTGGATGTTGTTTCCGGTGAGCCGCTTTTCAGTTCGCTGGACAAATACGATTCGAAAACCGGCTGGCCCAGTTTCACACGTCCTATGGAGCCTGCCAATATCGTCGAGCTTGAGGACCGCAGTCATTTCATGGTCCGCACAGAGGTGCGCAGCCGCCACGGGGATTCTCATCTGGGGCATGTTTTCCCGGACGGACCGAAGCCATCCGGCATGCGTTACTGCATGAATTCGGCGGCACTGCGGTTTATACCGAAAGAGGATCTGGAAAAAGAAGGTTACGGCCGCTATTTGAAGCTTTTTGTGCCGCAGAAATAGAATAGGTACGTGCCGGGATTATTGAAGGCGCCGCTGAGGTCCCGGCCGTCTTGTCATGGTTTGTCCTCCGAGGCGATGCGGGCGGCGATGTTTAGCACATTTTGCATCGCCGTCGCCGGATCTATCGTCAACAGGCGCCTGTTCTCCATAACGATTTTTCCGTCGATGATGCTTGTTATTACATCTGCACCACGTGCGGCATAGACAAGCTGAGAGTAGGGGTTGTAAAGCGGCGTCAGGTGGGGCTGGTTCATGTCCAAAATGATGATGTCCGCGAGTTTTCCCACTTCAATGGAACCGATCAGGTTGTCCAGTCCCAAAACTCTCGCTCCTTCGATTGTTGCCATCCGCACGACATCCGCCGCGCTCATTGCCGTGGGATCGAGACTGACCGCTTTATGAATTTTTGCCGCAAGATTCATTTCCTGAAACATATCCAGTGTATTGTTGCTGGCGGCCCCGTCCGTCCCCAGACCGACCGGTATACCCTGGCCGAGCATTTGTGGAATGGGGGCAACTCCGGCGGCCAGCTTCATGGAGCTGGCCGGGTTGTGAGAGACTCTCACGCCCTGGCCGGCAAAAACGGCAATGTCCTCCGGTGAAAGCCAGTTGCAATGTATAGCCACTGTTTCACTGTCGAGCACGCCCAGATCCAGCAGGTGGGGCACAGGTTTTTTCCCGTAACGACTCTCGATGGTCCGGGTCTCTTCCTCGTGCTCCATAAGATGGAGCATGTACTGAACACCTGCGTCACGTGCTGCCGCCTTTACAGCGACAAGGGTCTGCGGCGAGCAGGTATAGGCGGAATGACAGAAAAAGGCAGGCGTGACAAGTGGCGCATGCTGTTTCCAGCGCTCGGCGAATCGTTCGGCAACTGCCATCATTTTTTCGTGATCGGGATTGTCCGGTGTCGCGAAGTCGGCAAATCCCTGCGCCACCACCGTACGCATTCCGCAGCTCTGTATCGCGCGGGCGATGTGATTTTCAAAAAAATACCCGTCACAGACGGTTGTTGTGCCGGAGAGGATCATTTCCGCGATAGCCAGCATGGCCCCGTCATGAGCCATTATTTTGTCAACGAAGCGCGCTTCCATCGGGAAAATGTGATTTTCAAGCCAGTCCATCAATGTCAGATCATCGGCTAGGCCGCGGAAACAGACCATCGGCAGATGGGCGTGCGTGTTAACCAGACCCGGCATTACCAGACAACCGTCTGCCCGGATGACTTTATCCGCATCAGGTTGAATGTTTTTTTCCACCAGCTCGATGCGATTGCCCATGATACCGACGATGCCGTCTTCGATTATTTGCATATCGGCCGACATCGTCAGGAGCGTACCGCCCCTGATAATCAGATCAAAGGTATGTGTCTGCAATGGCTGAAAAACTCCTGTTTTTTTGAGAGCGGATAAGCTTTGTCAAACAGTCGAAGTTTAAAGCAAATTAAACGGGAAGGCAATAAAATGTTCGTTTAATCCGCAAAAAAGACACTGGCGGAAGATAAAGTTTGGCTGATAATCAAACCGGCGCGGGCGCAGATGCCTCAGCGCCCGCGCCGGTAGCCGGCTGGCTGTCGGCAAAGGACATTGGAAGCGGCTTTACGCGACGCGCTCCTTTAATTTATCGTCAGAGTTGCGGATGTCCTGGTGTCACCCCTGCTGCATGTTGCTGTGACGGTGATCAGGTCGTCCTCGATGGCCGGTACCCTGTAGGAGTATGTAAATGTTCCTGCCGGTTGTGATTCGTAAGTTTCAATGCTTACGATGTTGTTGTTTTTCCTGACCTCGACATATTTAATGAAATGAGACCCTTTGAGCATGGATTTATGGGTGATGGTCACCAGAAGAGTCTGCGTACTCTTGTTGTAGCGCAGTTGAATGTCTTCCGGCGGCGAAGTCAGACCGGCCTGCACCAAAACGCAGACGGCTGGAAAAACAATTAAAACCAAAAACAAAACCCGTAAAATTTTCTTTTTCATTGCCTTGCCTCCCTTTACCCTTGTGCCGGTGGAGTTAACCGGGAAATTTCGAATCTAGAAGCTGTCCACCGATCAACCCCAGCAGCGCACCACACAATGTAACTAAAATACCCAGCAGAAAATGGAATAAATGCAGGGGAAAGTCCTGCATATCCCCGAAGACGGTCAACGCGGCCATGGCTAAGGCTGCGATAAAAAAAATTGCACTAAGAGCTATTTTCTTTTTCAATAATGGCGTGGTGACCTTTCTGAACCTTATTTTCCCGTCCACGAGACCGGTGACTACAGCGAAAACCACGGTCAAGGGCAGCATCACTGACAGGGCCAAAATGGTCGAAAAGATCGTGTCCCCCGCTTTGCCTGTGGTAAAGAACGCCAGGAAAGACAGGCCGCACAGGGTGAGCGCGAACGCCTGAGGGAAGTGCACCAGTACCGGATGAGAGTGCAGGTCAAGAATCCGCCGTCTTTGCAGAGATACGGTGTGAGTGTAGGGGACAAACATTTTGGCCGGAACGCCGCAGGCAGGGCAGGCATTTTTGATTTTATCTTTTGTGGTGACGTATCCGCAGGCTTTGCATCTGACAAATTCAGGCATTTTATTTTCTTCTCCCTTCAGTGCGCTCACATTTTTTACAACATGCGCATCTTGAAAATACCATACATAAAAACGTTGAAAAATAAAGAAGCAAAAGATATGCCTGCGCAAATAATCCGTTAAGTGCCTGAAATAATGAGGGAATATAATTTAAGCCCCTGTGTCCTTTATGATTTTTATAAAAGTGAGTGATTCATTTTGAGTGGGCAGATGATGAGAAATTGAAAATATTTCCATAAGGCGGCGTGGAAAAATTTTGCAATGCAATAAAAAAAAGGTTGACAGAGCCGGACAGGGCGGATATAAGGCGCCACCTTCATAGTAAGTTCTTCTGTAAACCTGTTTAACCGGTCAACTCATGATGACAATAAAATAATTCAGGCAGCAAGGACGACGGAACATTCCACTCTTGTAAAAGAGTGTTGAAATAGAGGGATGCGGACATGCTCAGTCCGTAACCCGGTAGTGCAAAAGAGGCAGCAAGCGCTCTTGCACAAAAGGAGGTAAGATGAACAGAATGAGTTTATTAACGGCGAAAGCCATGCTTGCGGTGATTTGTGTCGTGCTTCTGTCTTGTGCCTGCGCATGGGCTCAGGAAATCCAGGTGGATGTAACGGCTTACACATTAACAGAGTGCTACCAAAACAAGGGCGTGACGGCATCAGGTGAAATGGTCCGGCCGGGCATCATTGCCGTCTCCCGCGATTTGGAAAAAATGGGAATGAAGCTCGGAACCAAAGTCAGGATCGGTAATTTGGGGACGTTTGTGGTCAAAGATCGCACACACTGGCGTAACCGTGCTAATATTGACATCTATATGATCTCTTATGAAGAAGCGCTGGATTTTGGCCGGCGTAAATACACGTTTATTACTGATGAGGAAGGACCGGAGCTCCCGGTCAACATCGGCGAAAAACGTGTCTATATACTGAACTGACGTTAAACCGGTTTGCAAAAAGACCGTCTGAAGGCAGATAAATTGCTTCCGGGCGGCAAGATCCGGGATTGCGCCGGCCGGAAGGGCCTGACGGATTTCCCGTTCCGGGACAAGTAACGAAAAAGCTACTTGCCGATACAAAAAGTCGAAAAGATTTTGTCAAGAACATCGTCTTGAATGACTTTACCGGTGATTTCGTCGAGTGCCTCGATCGCCTGATGCAGCTCAAAGGCTGCAAATTCCGGAGATTGTTGCGCCTCCAGGCACTCTACAGCCGCCCCGGCACGGGCTAATGCCTTCTCCAGCGACAGCTTGTGCCGAAGCTGTGTAATTATGACACTGCCGTCCTGCTGCTCGTTGTGGCCCGCCATATTTGCGAGCTTTTTTTTCAAACCATCCAGCCCGTCGCCGAATTTAGCTGAAATGCTGAGGGTATCAACACCGCTGCTGTAAGGTTCCGGAAGCTGGCGAGGTGTCCAGGCCGGCGGCAGGTCACATTTATTGACAGCGATGACAGCACGTTGCGCGTAGTTTTTATTTCGTTTGAGAATATCCATGTCTTCGGAGGTCAAAGGTTTGCTGCCGTCCAGTACAATCAGGACGGCGTCAGCCAGCTCCAGGTTTTCCAGCACAAGATCAATGCCTTCCTTTTCTATGGCATCCTGCGGATCGCGCAGACCGGCTGTGTCCGTCAGGCGCACGACAAGCCCGTTGATGTCAATGGTTTCCGTGATCAGATCACGCGTCGTGCCTGGTATGTCCGTTACAATCGCCTTCTTTTTACTGGCCAGAGCGTTTAACAGGCTGGATTTACCGACATTGGGCTTGCCGATGATGATCGCTTCAAAGCCCGCCGTGATAAATTTTGCCTGCCGGCAGGTAGACAAAAGACTTTCAAATTCTTTTCTGGCCTGAGCTATCAGCATTTGCGGCTTTGGCACATCTTCGGGTGGGACATCTTCGCCAAAGTCAATGAGAACCTCCAGCATGGCCATGGCGTCAATCAGCATGCTCCTGAGCTCACCGATACGACAGCCCAGTGAGCCTTTTAACTGCTCCAGACCGATCCTGCGGGCTTTTTCCGATTGTGCACAAATAAGAGTGGCCAGTGCTTCTGCCTGCGACAGATCCATGCGGCCGTTGAGGAAAGCACGCTGGGTGAATTCACCTGGTCGCGCCGGACGGCAGCCAAGTTCCATCAATCGCTCCAGAATTGATTTCAGAATAAGAGGGTTACCGTGACAGGAGATTTCCAAAACGTCCTCGCCGGTGAATGAGTGCGGGCCGCGCATCAGTGTCACCAGCGCCTCATCAAGCAAGGTGATACCATCACCAGCAAGAAGATCACCGTGATAGAGGTGGTGGCTAAGCCATTCGCATCCGGGACGCGAGGGACGAAACAGTTGCTTGGCCAGCTCGCCGGCTTCCGGACCGCTCACGCGGATCAGGCCGGTGCTTGCCGTGCCATGAGGCGTGGCGATAGCGGCGATAGTGTCTGTATGAGTCATAAAAAAGGCTAAAGGCTAAAGGCCAAAGGCCAAAGGCCAAAGGCCAAAGGCTAAAGGCTATAGGCGATAGGTTGACAGGGTATCCACCATTTACCTGGGGCTACTGACCGTTTTTTATTTTCGGTTGTCCACCTGTATTTTTCCGTACCGGCAGGACGATAACTTTGCGATATTCGCCTTCGCCGCGGCTTTTCGTGACCAGCGTTTCGTCTTCCTGAAGCGCCATGTGAATTATACGCCGGTCGCGGGCATTCATGTGTGAAAGAGACAGCGGCTTTTGAGTTTTTTTGACTTTCGCACGGATTCGTTCAGCCATTTTCAGGAGAGTTTCTTCTCTGCGCTTTCGATATTCTTCCGAATCGACCACGATCATTTTACGTTCCGTCTCAGTTTTGTTGACCGCTTTGTTCAGGAGATACTGCAACGCATCGAGGTTCTGGCCGCGACGGCCGATTAAAAGCGCGCTTTTGTCTCCCTGTACGTTAAGAACGATGGCCTCATCCGTTTCCGTGGCGGAAACCTCACATTCAAAGGTCATCATGTTGAGTATATCAGTGAGCAATTGTCTGGCTTTCAAGGCGGATGGCGTAGCGGTCGTTGGCGCACCGATGTGCCGGTTTGTGAATATTTGTGCTTTATCCGACGTTGCCGGCTGTGCGCCGGAAGGGACACCTGCTGCGGAGTCGGCGGATCTCCCGCCTTTTGCAGCCTGTTGTTGCCTTTGCTGTATTTGCCCGGTCTTGCCGATCGTTTCCTTATCTGGTCGAGGTTTGGTAGTGGGCTTTGATTCAGGCTGTCTCCCCATTTTATTTTCTTCGCGGGGCGAAGCCTTGAGCTCCTCCATGGGAAAATCCATGTCGAAAGAAAGTAATGACGCTCGTATTTTGGCCTTTTTTGCGCCCAGTCCCAAAAAACCGGTTGATCCTTCCGAAATTATTTCAATATTTAATTTTTCTCTGGCGACGCCGAAATCGCGGCAGGCTTTTTCAATGGCGCCGTCAATTGTTTTTTCTTCTATTTCAATTGTTTTTGAACTCATAATGAACTCCGTGAGCCAGTGTCATTTAGCCATTTTTTTATTGATGTAGTACTGTTGACCGATTTGCAAAATGTTATTCCACAGCCAATAAATTACCAGGCCGGCGGGGAAATTTAAAAAGAAAAATGTGAAGATCACAGGCATGAGCAGCATAATTTTCTGCTGCATCGGGTCGCCCATGGCCGGCGTCATTTTCTGCGACAGAAACTGAGAGGCCCCCATGATGATCGGGGTAATGTAAAACGGATCATTGGCAGACAGATCCTGTATCCAAAAGAAAAACGGTGAGTGGCGCAGTTCAATGGAATACATAAGGGTTTTGTAAAGACCAAAAAACACGGGGATCTGAATGAGCATGGGCAGACAACCGGCAAACGGGTTGACCTTGTGTTGGCGGTACAAGGCCATCGTTTCCTGTCCGATTTTGGCCTGATCACCTTTGTACTTATCCTTGAGAGCTTCGATTTTCGGCTGCAGCTCCTTCATTGCATTCATTGATTTGTAGCTCAAATTGCCCAGCGGCCAGAAAATTATTTTGACGATCGTGGTCAGAATAATAATCGCGATGCCGTAGTTGAGGACAAATCCTTTGAGGAAGTTGAGAATATATAAGAAAGGAATTGCCAGCCACCAGAACCATCCATAATCGATTGAATTTTCCAGACCGACGCCGATAGATTTCAATATGTCGTACTGCTTGGGCCCAAGATAAAGAGAGTAGGCAAAAACACCGCTTTGCCCGCTTGGAATGAGCTCTTTGTGGCCTTTAATGCCAATGGTGACCATGTTTTGTGCGTCACGGTTCATCGTAACATTTGTCAGTGACGGATTTTCCGGTATGGCGGCGGCGATAAAATATTTACTTTCGAAAGCTCCCCACATGACGTTGGGACCACGGATGCTTTCGCTGACGATCTTTTTCACTTCCTGGCGTTCAATACTGCCGCCCAAAGAAATAATTGGACCGTTGTGGGCGAATCTGCTGCCGGCAGCGTTCGGGTCGGCGCATTCATACCAGTTCAGTTCGGGGATCTGTGTCACGGGTGAGGCACTGAGGTTGTGAACTTTCACTTCCAGTGTAGTGGTATAGCCGGTCGGTTCGAATGTAAAGACTTTTTCGATTTTGATGCCACCTGTCGTTTTTGAAAAAACGAGTTTTTGTTTGTCATTTGTGGAAATAATGTTGAGCTTGTCGGCGGACGTTTCATAAACGGCGTTTGGTGATATCTCCACGCCTGATTCCGGGAAAGTGAGTGCCAGCGGGTAGGGCATGCCGTCGCGCACGTTGACCAGTTCGACAAAATCCTTTGTTTTTGTTGCGGCCGGTGTGACGCCGCTGAACAGACCTTTGATTTTCGGCCAGAGGTCTCCGGGGCAGTTCTGGCAGTCCTTGTAATATTTTTTCAGCCGGAGAGATTTCAAAGCCGCGCCCTGGGTTGAAAAAACAGCGCTGTACAGAGGAGTCTCGACTTCGATGTCACGGGGCGGCGCCTCCGGTTTTTCCGGGGTGGCGGCCGGTTTGGCGGCGGGCAATGCTGCCGGCGCCTCAGCTATTTGCCGGTCCGCGATTGGTTGATCCTGGGTTTGCTTGTGCTCTGTCTTTTGCGGCACAGGCGGTTTGAAGAAAAAAATCTGGTAAATGACCAGTACGGCCAGGGAAAGAACGATGGCCAGGACGGTTCTTTTGTCCATTGAGTTTCCTCCGGTTTCCATCCCGCCTCGGCGGGAGATGTGTTAATAGTTCACGGCGATCTGCGACGGCCAGAGAAATATAGCATTCATCGCGATTTTGCCGCGCACCGGTTGATTACTTGACGGGATCGTAACCGCCGGGATGGAGGGGATGACAGCGCAGAATCCTTTTTATCCCCAGATATGATCCCTTCGCGGCGCCGTGCAATTTTATCGCGTCAATTGCGTATTGCGAGCAGGACGGGTGAAAACGGCAGCACGGAGCAAAGAAAAATGGTGAGATACAGGCCTGGTAGCAGCGGATAGCGAAAACCAGGAGTTTTTCCAGTGATTTTCTGAGCATAATTTATTTTTCGGTTCTCCGTAAAAGAAGCTCTGTCAGTTCTTCGGCAGTTTCCCGGTATGAAAGATGAGGTATGTTTTTTTTCGCCATGATCACTGTATCATGGTCTGCCGGAAACAAGTTCTCGTTTAGCCGAAAAAATTCCCGTATCAGTCTTTTCAGACGATTACGCCTCACAGCATTGCCGGTTTTTTTTGTAACGGTGATTCCCAGGCGTTTGATACCTTCCGGGTTCCGGCAACTTATGGCGGTGAAGAATCGCGAGCTCTTTGCGCTTCCCCGCGCGTAGATATTCCGGTAGCTGGTTTTATTGGTTATTTTTTTAGCTCTCCGGAATGACTGAATTTTCATGCCTGGATGCCGATACGTCCCCGCAAAACGACAATCTCATGAATTTACACGGTTAATCTTTTTCTGCCCTTTGCTCTTCTGCGGCTGAGCACCTGCCTGCCGGCCCTGGTGGCCATGCGCACGAGAAATCCGTGAGTTTTCTTCCTTTTGGTGTTTGATTTATTGGTCAAAACCTTTTTCATGCCTAAACCCCTGAAAGTAATAAGTTGTCTCGTTAACCACAGAAGGATGTGTTTGTCAAGATTAAATTAGTATGTCGAAATAGTGAAAACTGCCGAAAATTGATGGTTTATAGCAAATAGCTAGTGGCGCGTACCTCATGGTCGATGGTGGATAGTTGATAGTTGATGATGCATAGTCGATAGCTCGTGGCTAAAGGCTAAAGGATAAAGGCTAAAGGATAAAGGCTGAAGGATAAAGGATAAAGGATAAAGGCTAAAGGATAAAGGCTGAAGGATAAAGGATAAAGGATTAAGTATGCTTCGACAGGCTCGGCACGAACAGTCAATAAAACGCGGAGTCACGCTTCGTGTTCTCCTCTGGAGACAGTGTCGCCATTATTTTTTTGTCATTCCGTGCAAGCGAAGCGCGACACGGAATCCAGTATTTTCAGCATGTTCTGGATGCCGGTTTTCACCGGCATGACGATGTTGACGGCTTCTTTACGATTGCGACACAGCCTCCGCGGGCGGAGGTGGCCTGCTTTAGCGGGCCGGAGGTGGACGATGGTGGCTGGTTGATGGTCAATAGCTCACGGCTCTTATTTATGGCTTCAACGGGCAAATAGCGGGAGGGCGAGGCCTTTAAAATATTTGTCAGATTACTGCCAATGTAAAATGATGATAATCTAATGTGCTGTTTTTCATGGGCTTATTATTAGAAATATTTTTTTTGTAAAAAGTGTGATTTTTTTCTTGACAGTTCGTTAAAGAGAGAGTAGTTACTCGCCTCTGTTCGTCAGTGATTTGCAAGAAGGTTGGTTGAAGTTTTCAACAAGTTCACCGATGGTAAAGCTCGAAGTTGTCGGATGATTCCTCAAAGCTGGCGAAATTAAAAATTTGAAAATTTAGCTTGACATTCAAATCGCGATGATTTATATGTTTAAGCTCGCTTCAAGAAGGCTCTTTGGAAATTGAATAGTGGGAAAATGAATTTGTGGGTCCTATAGATTTATTGAAGTATCAAGCGAGTTCATAAGGAAGACAAGTCTTCCTTATATCAGGATTTTAAACTGGAGAGTTTGATCCTGGCTCAGAACTAACGCTGGCGGCGTGCCTAACACATGCAAGTCGTACGAGAAAGTTGGCTTCGGCCGATGAGTACAGTGGCGCACGGGTGAGTAACGCGTGGATAATCTGCCCTTAAGTGTGGAATAACGTACCGAAAGGTGCGCTAATACCGCATAATGCCTGGCAACATAAGTTGTCCGGCCAAAGAAGGCCTCTGCTTGCAAGCTTTCGCTAAAGGATGAGTCCGCGTACCATTAGCTAGTTGGTGGGGTAACGGCCTACCAAGGCGACGATGGTTAGCTGGTCTGAGAGGATGATCAGCCACACTGGAACTGAGACACGGTCCAGACTCCTACGGGAGGCAGCAGTGAGGAATATTGCGCAATGGGGGCAACCCTGACGCAGCAACGCCGCGT
>Ga0302248_1002497_pt1 | contig 11064 bp, 9 predicted proteins | sample AAG_UR_Leu_MG_FD_193528 | JGI IMG/M metagenome (GOLD analysis project Ga0302248, IMG submission 193528) | Enriched activated sludge microbial communities from anaerobic digester in WTTP, New Holstein, Wisconsin, United States - AAG_UR_Leu | ecosystem: Engineered > Bioreactor > Anaerobic >... | reverse complement strand
ACAAGGGTTGGATCGATCCCGACGAGGCTTACGCCAAAGCCAACGACAAAACAAGGTTCCGTCCCCTGTTGAAAAAGCCCCCGGCGGACTTCACCGACGCATAAAGACGAGCGGTGCCGGAAGCGGTTACCGGCAGCTAAAGCGGGGAGGCTACGGGAGGGATTTCATACCCGACGCCGAAGTCCTCCCGATAATACAAGCTGAGGCAACTACGGAACTTTATCGCGAGCCACCAAGGATATAACAGGCAGGGAGGGAACATTGAGATGAGAAAACAGGAGATCGACTTCATTTTAGGGAAAATGCTCGACTCCCACGGGAATGTCTCGGATCTGAACATAACCGTGGGCAAACCGTTTCAGGTCGAGGCTTCCGGACAGTTGACCGGGGTGGAACTCGATCCGCCCTTTTATAAGCTGACGCCTTTCCAATCGGAAATTTTCGCCATGAACCTGATCAACCAGGACCGCCGCCTTACGGAAACCCTCGTTGCCGAAGGCTCCTGCGACTCCTCCTACGAACTGCCGGGCAAGGCCCGTTTCCGCGTCAACATCTTCTCCCAGCGGGGCAATTACTCCATTGTCCTTCGCAAGCTGGAGACCCGGATCCCCACCTGCGAGGATCTGAATCTCCCCACGGCCTTCTATAAGATGGCGGAGGAAAAGAACGGGATCATCCTGGTCACCGGGGCCACGGGAAGCGGGAAATCCACCTCCCTGGCGGCCGTCCTGGACAAGATCAACGACACCAAGTCCGTCCACATCGTCACCCTGGAGGACCCCGTGGAATTCTCCCATCCTCACAAGAAGGCGACCTTCAACCAGCGGGAAATGGGAAATGATTTCGATACTTTTGCCAGTGGCCTCCGGGCGGCGCTCCGCCAGGCCCCCAAGGTCATCCTCGTCGGGGAGATGCGGGACCGGGAGACGGTCGAAATCGGCCTGTCCGCCGCCGAAACAGGCCATTTGGTCGTCAGCACCCTCCATACCGTGGACGCCGGCCAGACCATCAACCGCATCCTCGGCATGTTTTCCACGGAGGAGGAAACCCAGATCCGCATCCGCCTCGCCGATACGGTCCGCTGGATCGTCTGCCAGCGCCTCCTGCCCAAGGTCGGTGGCGGCCGGGTGGCGGCCTTCGAGATCATGGGCTCCAATCTCCGGATCAAGGACACCATTCTTCACGGCGAATCGGAGGGAAAGACCTTCTATGAAATCATCCAGGCCAGCAAGGCCTTCGGGATGATCACCTTCGACGACTACATCGTCGAGCTTTACGAGAAGGGCCTGATCACCGAGGAAACCGCCCGGGCCTATGCCTCGAACAAGGGCATCGTCGGCCGGGGCATCGATTCCGTGAAGAGCACCAAAGGCGAGGCGACGACGGAACTCGGCAAGCTTTCCATCGACAAGGACTACGGAAAGCAGAAACCTAAATGGCCGTAGTCACAACGCAGCGTATATCGCCGGCGAACAACCGGACAAGATCCTTGCCGGCAAGAGGAATCATCTAAACTCTCGATATTCTCTTAAGGGGGACGGAAGAAACCAATGGAAGAGCAGAAGACTTTGGCCAAAGATGTGGCCGCGGCGGATTACAACGCCTCGGACATGCCCTTCGACTTCGTCGAGGAGGGGGCGCAAACCGCCCTGATCTGTGAAGCGGACGGCTCGGTGCGGGACAAGATCGTCGCCGCCATGAAGGCGGCGGGGTATCGGACCAGCGAGGCGGCAAACGCCCGGGACGCCTTGAAGAAGACCCGTTTCCACGTTTACGACGTCGTGGTCGTCAACGAACGCTTCGACACGGACAATCCCGACGTCAACGATATTCTCGTGTATTACGAAGCCCTGCCCATGACCACGAGGCGTCGGTCCTTCCTGGTCCTGCTCACGGATAGATACCGCTCCTCGGACAATATGGCGGCCTTCAACAAAAGCGTCAATCTCGTCGTCAATACAAAGAATATAGACGATTTCGCGGCGATTTTCAAACGGGCTTTCGCCGACAATACCGCCTTTTACCATGTTTACAGGGAAACCTTGAAAAAAATGGGAAAAGCTTGAAGATTGCTTCGCTTATGTGATTGCGTCCTTCCGAGCGTTGACTCTCTCCTCCAGGACCCGTTGGGCATCGGCAAGGTAGAGGAGATAAAAAGGATTTTGCGGCTCCGCCGTGACGGCCTTCTGAAAGGCCGTCACGGCTTTTTCATAATGGCCGGCCCCGGCCAGGGCATTGCCGAGACGGTTGCAATACGCGGCGGTGAATTCCGGCCGAAGCGCCATGGCCGTTTCGTAGGCGGTAACCGCCGCCTCTATGTCGCCCCGGGCGAGGAGCAGATCGCCGGCAAGGAGGTGGTGGGCCGGTTCGGCGGCGTCTTCCCGGATGCACAGCGCCGCCATCCGGACCGCCTGTTCAATATGACCGGCATCACGGTAAACCACCGCCAAACGACCGTAATAGGCGGCCGCCGAAAGCGGTTCGATCTCTCCCGCCCGCCGGTAGGCCGCTTCCGCGGCGGCGAATTCCTCTCCCGCCGCCAGGGCGTTTCCCAGCCGGCAGCAGGCCATGGCATCGTCGGGCTCCAGCTCCGTCATCCGGCGAAAGACCGCCACGGCCTTGGCAGACTCCCCGGTCTTCAGATAGGCCTCTCCCAAGTCCCCCATCAGGGCGTAGTCTTCCGGCTGGGCGGCCATGGCGCGCTCGCAGATTGCCACGAGGCGGTCATAGTGTCCTTCCCGTTTGTAGATCCGCACCAGTTCGTCAAAGGCAAAGCCGGTAAATATCCGGCGCTGTAGCTCCTTTTCCAGGAGTGCTTCAAAACAGGCGATCGCCTCGTCAAGAAATCCGCTGTCGTGGTAGGCCCAGGCCAGCTTCAGGACGAAGGAGTCCTCGCCGGGATGAAGGGACGCCAGCCTCCGGAGAATTTCGATCGCCTCGCCGTAGCGCCCCACCTTCAGGCAATCTTCCGCAAGTCTTTGAAGTTCTTCTGTATTCATGTATCAACACCGGGGGTTGCCGTGTGTATCATAACTCTTCATCGGCGTGCAGTAGGCAAATATATAAATCGCTGGCGGGGAATTTTCATTCTCTAACTCGTCTTGACGGAGGCGACGGAGAAAGCAACCTCGCCATTTTCTACGGAAACAGGCCCCGGCTTATGGCCGGGGCCTGTGTTTAAACCTACATCGTCCCGTACCCGTCCCGACTCAGCAGGCGGAGCACGAACCACAGCCACCGCGGGCGGCGGCCAGACTTGAGGTCAGCTTGAATCCCGATCCCATGGCGCCGGTAATGAAATCCACGGTGATCGGCTGAACCTCTTCGTAAAGGGACTTGTCGATCAGGAACGTCAGGCCGCTATCCTGGATCACTTCGTCGGTTTCTTTTGGCTCATCCAGAGCCATCCCCAGATTGGGGCCGCCTCAACCGGCTGTCATCATGATCCGGATCGACTGGACGGCCTTGTTCTGCAGGAATTCCTTGATGACTTCCGTCGCTTTTTCAGTTACTTGAAACATTTTGTTCCTCCTTGTCAAATCTTGTCGGAACGCTAAGCTATATACGGGACCAGGGTTTGTCAATCATAAACTCCAGGAAAAAATTTGCTGCCCGTCCAGTTTATCCGCCACCTAAGTCGCCGGCAGGCGGGATATTGCGCCCTCTATCGGTCAGTCCGCCAACCGGAAGCACTTTTCCCTGAACAGCCGCAGGCAGGCATCCACGACCTCGGGATCGTAAAGGATGCCCCGGTTCGTTTCGATCTCCCCCAGACCCTCCTCCAGAGCCAGCGCCGGCCGGTAGGGACGGTACGAAATCATGGATTCCACCACGTCGGCCACCATGAGAATCTTCGCTTCCAAAAGCAGTTCGCCTCCCTTCAGACCCCGGGGATAGCCCGAGCCGTTCATGCGTTCGTGATGCTGGAGGATAATCTCGGCAATGGGCCAGGGAAAGTCGATATCCTTGAGGATCTCATAACCGGAGCGGGCATGGGTCTTCACGAGGTTGAATTCGATGTCCGACAGCTTTCTCGGCATGCTGAGGATCTCCGCCGGCACGGATATCTTGCCGAGATCGTGAATGATGCTGGCCATGTAAAGGCCGTTTATCCGATCGTCGACGAGGTTAAGCTCCGCGGCGATAGCGCCGGCCAGCTCGGCGACGCGGCGCTGATGTCCCGCCGTGTAGGGGTCCCTGGTCTCCACCGCCACGGCCAAGGCCTGCACCGTCGCTCTCAGTGAGCGGACGATGCGCTCCATGCTCAACTTGCGATCGGTTATATCCTGGCTCATGCCTTCATAATAGAGGATGTTGCCCTCGTCGTCCCGGACGGCCTGGAAGGTAAGGGAAACCCAGATGACGGTTCCGTCCCTGCGGCGCTGCTGAACTTCATGGCCCTTGACAAAACCTTGCCTGTCGATGAGGCGCAGGATCCTTTCCCGATCCTCCGGGTGGACATAAAGCTGGTGAGTCACATCCGTCATCTCGTCTATCAGTTCTTCCGGAGAGGGATAGCCCAGCATGCGGGCCATAGCCGGATTGGCCATGATGATGGCCCCCGCCGCCGTGGACCGGAATATCCCGTCCTGGACGCCCTCGAAAATCTTCCGGTATTTCATCTCGGTGCGGCGCAGGTCCTCCTCCGCCTGCACGCGTTGGGTAATGTCTTCATTGGTCCCTTCATAGAAAAGAATGTTGCCTTCCGCATCTTTTACTGTATGGGCATTGATGGAAATCCAGAATTTGCTCCCATCCCGCCGATAGAGTTGCGCGACAAAGTCAATGGCCCTGCCTTTTTCCGTCAGGATTCGTTTCAGCCGCTCCCGGTCTTCGGGACGGACGTAGAGCTGTTGCCCGATGTCGGTAATGGCCTTGATCATCTCCTCCTGGGAGGCGTAGCCGAACATCTGGTAAAAGGCGGGATTCATGCTCAGATACCGTCCTTCGGGCGTGGTCTGGTAGATCCCCTCGACGGCGTTGTCATATATCTGGCGATACTTTTCTTCACTGGCGATCCATCTCTTTTCGGCCTCCTTGAGATCCGTCACATCCTCCGATATCCCCAGGAGGTAAAGCGGCTCTCCATTGCCATCCAGAATGGGAATCTTCTTCGTATGAAGAATCCGCACTCCCTGATGCCGGGTCGCGATGGACTCCCCGGGGATATCCACCAGATTCTTTTCGGCCAGGACTTCCCGGTCTTTGGCAGTAAAGAAATCCGCCTGCTCCCGGGGGAAAAAGTCGTAATCGTTCTTGCCGATCAAATCGTCCCGGCTCATTCCCAGCAATTTTTCCCCGGCCCGGTTAAATCTGACGAAGTTCAACGTTTTGGCGTCCTTGACAAAAATCATGTCGGGGATATTCTCGATGACGCTGTTCAGGAACTCCTCCTCCTTCCGCAGCGTCTCTTCCTTGACCCGCAGTCGCTCATATACGGCTTCGAGATCCAGGATCTTCTTCTCCAGTTTGCGGCACAGGACTTCATTATGGCGGCGGAGATATTCCATCTCCTCCTCCAGAGATGCCAGTACCGGGGATTTATCCCGGTGCTTTTTATTCAACAATTCCTGAAAGATGCCTAAGAGGACCTCCGGATCCAGGGGCTTGAGGAGGAAGTGATCGGCGCCGAGATCCAAGCCGAGCGCCTGATCCTCCGGCTGGGTATAGGTGGCCGTGTAAAATACGAAAGGAACGCGATGAAGGCGTTCGTCGGTTTTGCAGCGTCGGCACAGGGCATAGCCATCCATAACCGGCATGAGGATGTCGCTGACAATGAGGTCCGGCGGCGTTTGGAAGGCGGTCTCCAGGGCGGCGGCGCCGTTTTCTGCCTTCATGACTTCAAAACCGTGCGTTTTCAGCAAGATTTCTAAAAAATATAGATTTTCCGCATTGTCGTCGACGATCAGCACCCTGCCCATGGCCGTTTACCTCCCTTCCCCGCCGTTCGCCCGGAGAAGCAACTGCCGTTCGACCTGTTGCATGAAGGTGTCGGGATTGATCGGCTTCTCGATATAGCCGTTGCAGCCCGCCGCAATAGTCTTCTCCTGATCCCCGGCCATGGCGTAAGAGGTGACCGCCACGATGGGCGTCTCCGCCAGCGCCGGCTTGGTCCGGAGCGTACGGGCCACGGTATGGCCGTCCATGACGGGAAGCTGAATGTCCAGGAGGATCAGGTCCGGCCGGACCTTCTCCGCCATCTCGATCCCCTCCCGGCCGTCCCGAGCCTCATAAACCTCATAGCCGTTCTTCTCCAGGATGAATTTTACCAGGTACAGGTTCTGCTCATTGTCCTCGACAACTAGAATCTTGCCTTTCATGTCTGACTCCTAATGTACCGGAATTGATATCGTAACCGTCGTTCCCCGCTGCCATTCGCTCTCCACCCCGATCTCTCCGCCCAGCAGTTCCAAAAGTTTCTTACAGATCGACAGCCCCAGGCCGGTGCCTTCATATTTGCGCCCCAACCCGGTGTCTATCTGGCGGAACGGCTTGAACATCTCGTCGATCTGGTCCTTTTTGACGCCGATGCCGGTGTCCGCTACCCGAATCAGGTACTTGCCGTCCGCGACGGCGCCGGTTACGGAAATGCTTCCCTTATCCGTAAATTTTAGGGCATTGCTCAATAAATTCAAAATTATCTGTTCCACCCGACGGGCATCGCTACACAGCTCCCCCACCTCAGGGGCGATGGCGACCTCGAGGCGCAGGTCCTTCTTTTCGGCCAGGGGCCGGAATGTCTGGACGATCTTGTCGATGGCCGCCCGCAGATCGAAGGCCTCCCGGGAGATCTGGAGCTTGCCCGCCTCGATCTTCGAGATGTCCAGGATATCACTGATGAGCGCCAGGAGATGGTTGGCGCTGGTGCGCACCATGGCCAAGTTGCTTGCGCTGTTCATCGTTGAGCGGTCCCACCAGGCCCTGGAGGAGGATGCCGGTAAAGCCGATGATGGAATTCAGGGGCGTCCGCAACTCGTGGGACATGGTGGCCAGAAACGCGGATTTCATCTGGTCCGCCGCCTCGGCGTGCTCCTTGGCCTGCATCATCTCCATATTGCTCATCCGCAACTGCTGCGTCCGTTCCTCCACCAGGGCCTTCAGGTGGTCGCGATGCCTTTGGAGTTCCTGTTCCTTGGCCATTAGTGTCCGTTCGGTGCGACGTCTCCTGACGAGGTTGAAGAAGAGGGCGGCGATGAGGGCGGCCTGGGCGGCAAAGACCAACAGGGCCAGGACAACCATATCCCGGTTTTCCTCCCAAAACGATTTCTCCCGGTTGATCAGGACGCTGCCGGCGGGAATCAGGTCGGCGGGAATCTTCCAGCGCTCGATTACCCGCCAGTCGTACATGTTCCGTACCTCCGCGTCGATTTTGAGGGGGTACCGTACATCCCGGTCGGTAAGCATTTTCACGGCCGCGGCGGCCGCCGCCTTTCCGTACGCCTCCGCGCTGGTAAGATGGCCGCCCACAATTCCCATGCCGAGAATGGTGTCGTAGAAGCCGAAGATCGGGGCATTGGCCCGGGGGGAAAGCTCCTTCATCACCTGGACGGTGGTGCAGGGATTGCCCTCACGGTCCCGGACATAGGTGAGAACGAGAATGGCGGAGTTTTCCGGAATGCGGGACAGCCGGTCGGCCAGTTCCCGGGGCGGCAGGCCGTCGATATAAACGACCTCGCGGGACCAGCGTCTTTTTTCCACCGCCTGGCGGGCGCGCTCCATATAGGTCAGGTCGTCCTCACCCCGGCCGGAGACAACAAAGAGACGTTCCGTTTTCGGAAAAAAAAGCCGGATGCGCTCAATGGTGCCGGCGATGTCGGAGGTGCTCTCGACGAGGCCGGTCTTCTTCCCGGCCAGGATCTTCGGGATCTGGTTTTTACCGGGAAGGAGGTACAATATCGGGACGCCGGGGAACAACTCCCCGCCATGGGCCAGCAGGAAGCCGCTGCCGGCCGGCATGACGGCCATGACAAGGTCAGTGTCGAAATGGCGGTACTTACTCCGCAACAGGTCCTTGAATATGGCCAGGAATTGAGGATCGGCGAGCTTCTTGCCGTCCATATATTCGTAACTCACCTTGACCTGCGGGGCAAGGGCTTTATTGATGTCCTCGCTGAAGGCCCGGTCCAGGGAAGTGAACCACTCGGTGACGTAAGGCTGGGAAGTAATGACCACCAGGTGGGGGATATGCTCCATCTTGGCCGGTAGGGGATCCTTGGCCTGGCTCGCCTCCGAAACTCCGGAAAATACGAGCACAAACAGGAACAAGAAATACAACTGGACATTGATTCGTCGCTTACGTTTCATGCCGGGTGCTTGATTATTCTTGTGAAAGGGAAATGAATCGGTCACAGATTTGGGCCGTCACGGTATATCTCTCCTATATCTGTCGAAATGAGCCGTCTGGAAAAATTACCCCTCTAACAGGTCCCGCAGGTCTAAAGGGATCAAGCCCGCACGTCTGAGGGCTTCCTTTCGCCCAGCGGATAGATCTCCGGCCGAGAACAGCGCATAATTGTCGCGGCGGCTTCCCTTGCGCCAGGGAACTTTTGCCGCCTTTTCCTTCAACCGGAGGGCATCGGCAGCGGAGAATTTGTTCCCGTTGAGTTTACACTCGCCCCACAGGACATCCCCTGAATCTTCGTTGAATGCCACGATGTCGATCTCGATGTCGCCGGTGCGGTTCCAGTAGCCGCCGATCCGGGAGAAACGAAACGGAAGCCTGCCTTCACTGTTAACCCGCGTGAGCAAACCCCGGACGAGGGATTCAAAGGATTTGCCCGTCAAGGTCGGCAGATCCTGGATAATTTTGGCGGTCAGACTTTCCACATCGCCAATTTCGATGAGACTCTGATTCCGGAAGATATAACGGAACCAGAAGCGCAGGACTTGGTCTTTAAGATAATAGCGGCCTATCTTTTTACCTGGGTCCGTTTCCGTGACGGGCACTCTTCTTTCGATTACCTGATAATAGGAAACGAGTTCCTCCAGATACTTGCTGATGCTGTTGACGTTGACGCCGGCCCGGTCGGCAATGCGGGCCATCTGTGTCTCGCCGCCGGCGATCACCTGGAGGATGGTGAAATAGAGGTGGTAATTCTTTCCGAATTCTTCGATCAGCAGTTCCCGTCCCTCTTCCTGAAGGGGCGCGTCCCGCTCCGTGTAGAGGGTCCGGATGATGGCGCCGGGCGCCTTGCCATAGAGGCGGTACCGGTCCGCCAGGAAGTAATACTTGGGAACGCCTCCGAACAGGGCGTCATAAAAGGGAAGCTGAGCGGTTGCCCTTAGCCCGTGATCGGTAAGGATCTCCGCGACGGCATCGGGAGCAAGGGGTTCCAAATTAAGCCGTGCCGTGGCCCGGCCGAAGAGGGGCTCCTTGCTGCCCTCGAATATTTCCTTCATGAGGGTATGCACCGAGCCGATGAAGACGAATGCCCCGGTAATGCGATCTTTTTCCCGATCCCAGAGGTTTTGGAGCGTAGTAAAGACGGAGGGTTCCACGGTGGCAAAATTTTGAAATTCATCGAGAACGATGATTTGCGGCTTTTCTTTCATGATCCGGAAAAGGGAAACGAAAAAGTCTTCAAAGCTCCGGAAGGTGGCGGCTTTGAACAACGGCAGGCGCTCGGCAAGGATATCCCGGAATTCCTCCAGCAGCGCCTGGGTTCTCTTTTTTGAAACGAACAAGTACAGGACATCGTTTCGCCCGGCGGCAAATTGCCGGATCAGCTCCGTCTTGCCGATCCGCCGCCGTCCCGCCATAACCAGCAGGTGTGAAGACTGCTGCGCCAAAGCGGCAATTTCGCCAAGCCTGGATAACTCCTGTTGTCGATTATAGAATTTCATGGGAAGATTCTATCATACTTTTTTTTATGATACAAGAACGTATCACAGCAGGGGATGCATTGACAACATGGCGACAACGAGCTTCCAAGTAAATTCACCTGGGTTACGCTGTGATAAAGCGGCCCCTGCGGGGGATGTGGGTCGCTTTTGACTTTGGCGTAGTTCCCGTGATAGATAGATCCTTAATCTGCCGGCAGATGAAACGCCCGTGGCGGTAAGCGATGGCGGCAAAGACAACGGACGAAACAAGGCAACGGCAAACACGTTAGCTATTAACATTTTGATATTGTAGGAGAGTTGGCAATGGCGGAGCTGACCCTGGCGGAGTGGCTGGCGCGGCTGGAGAAGAACAAACGGTTTCTGGACAACGTCCGGGCGCTCAAGAAGATCCCGCCCCGGGAGGGCCGGTACGTGGATTTCCCGGCCTGGCTCCATCCCCGCCTCCGGGAGGTATTCACCGCCCGGGGGATCGGCCAGCTCTACAGCCATCAGGGCGAGGCCGTGAAACTGGTGCGCTCCGGCCGGGACGTCGTTCTGGTGACGCCCACGGCGAGCGGCAAGACCCTCTGCTACAACCTCCCGGTATTGCAACGGATTCTTGAAGAGCCGGAGACCCGGGCCCTCTATATTTTTCCCACCAAGGCCCTGGCCCAGGATCAGATGCACGAGGTCCACGGCCTCATCGGCGATCTCAAGGCAGACATCAAGACCTACACCTACGACGGCGACACCCCTGACGACGCCCGGCAGGCCATCCGCCGCCAGGGTCACGTAGTGGTCACCAATCCCGACATGCTCCACGCCGGCATCCTCCCCCACCATACGAAGTGGCAGAAATTATTCGCTAATCTGAAATACGTCGTTATCGACGAGCTCCATGTCTATCGGGGGGTCTTCGGCTCCCACCTGGCCAACGTCATCCGGCGGCTGGTGCGGATCTGCCGGTTCTACGGGCAGAACCCCGTTTTCATCTGCTGCTCCGCCACCGTCGCCAATCCCCAGGAGCATGCCGAGTCGATCCTGGAGCGGCCGGTGGCCCTCATTGCGGACAGCGGCGCCCCGGCGGCAGGCAAGACCTTCATCCTCTACAATCCCCCCATCGTCAACCGGGAGTTGGGGATCCGCCAGTCGGCCCTGACGCCGGCCCGGATCGTGGCGGCGGAATTGATAGAAAACAAAATCCAGACCATCGTCTTTGCCACGAGCCGCCTGAACGTCGAG
>Ga0302248_1002494_pt1 | contig 11073 bp, 5 predicted proteins | sample AAG_UR_Leu_MG_FD_193528 | JGI IMG/M metagenome (GOLD analysis project Ga0302248, IMG submission 193528) | Enriched activated sludge microbial communities from anaerobic digester in WTTP, New Holstein, Wisconsin, United States - AAG_UR_Leu | ecosystem: Engineered > Bioreactor > Anaerobic >... | reverse complement strand
TGACCGCCCCCATCGTCCTGGGTTATCCCACCATTCTGGACCCGAAGGTGCCCATGGACTGGATCTGGTTCGGCCAGGTCCTCTTCACGCTTATCGCCGGGGCGATCGCTCTGGGGGCCACGGTCATCGGGTACCTGGCGGATCGCGCGCATCCCTTCGAGAGGGTCCTGACGGGGCTGGCGGCGGCCTTTCTCATCATTCCCGAGACCTTTACCGATATCGCCGGCTTTTCCCTGCTGATCCTGGTTTATGTAAGCCAGAAACTGAGAAAGCGCCGCAGGGAAAATCGCCAACAGGGTTAGCGGGCTGTTACGGAGGATTCACCAAGATGAAGCTGTCAGACGGTTACGCTTAATAGGGGATAATCAGAGGGGCTCGGGAAGGAATTTTTTTATTGACAGTCGTCATCATTCCATGTAGAGACCATCGGCAAATGATTGCCGATTGCCGATGGGAACAAATTTAACGGACCAAAAAGACATCGAAAGAAAGACCCTCCTGATCCTGAGAATCCTCAACGAGGTCCAGGGCCCTGTGGGGTCGCGGTTGATCGCCCGGCGGATGCAGGAGCTGGGCGTCGCGCCCAGTGAGCGGGCCGTGCGGTATCATCTGAAGCTGATGGACGAACGGGGTCTCACCAGGCTCGTCGGTCAGAAAGACGGGCGGGTCATCACCCCGCTGGGTATCGAAGAGCTCCGGGCCGCCAGGGTGGAAGACAAGGTCGGCCTGGCCATCTCCCGAATCGAAACCCTGGCCTTTCAGACCACCTTCGACCCGGAGACGAAAGCCGGCCTTCTGCCCGTCAATGTCTCCCTCTTCAAGAAAAGCGACTTCCCCAAGGCCCTGCGGATCATGGCCCCGGTCTTTTCAGCCGGCTTCGCCGTCAGTGACCGGGTGGCCGTCGCTGCTCCAGGGGGGCGCCTCGGGGATATCGTCATTCCGGAAGACAAGATCGGCGTGGCCACGGTATGCAGCATCGTCGTCAACGGTGTCCTGCTGAAACAGGGCGTTCCCATGGACTCCAAATTCGCCGGCATCCTCCAGATCAAGAACCGCCAACCCTTGCGCTTCGTGGAGTTGATTTACTATTCCGGCTCCTCCCTGGATCCTTCCGAGGCCTTCATCCGGGCCGGCATGACCACCGTCCAACATGCCATCCAGAGCGGCGACGGGATGATTCTGGCCAACTTTCGTGAAATTCCGTCCATCTGTCTGTCATTGACCCGGGATATCCTCGAGAAAATGAAGGCGGCGGGGATTCGTGGTGTTTTTATCATGGGTGAGGTGAGTGAACCGGTCTGCCAGATGCCGGTGGAAATGAACAAAGTCGGCGTCATCCTTGTGGGCGGGCTCAATCCCGTCGCCTGCGTCCAGGAAGCCGGCATTGTCGCGGAAAACCGGGCCATGTCCGCGGTGATGAACTATGCGGATCTGACGCCCTTTGCGGATATCAACAAAAACCACATAAAATAAATTTAGGGGGTATAGTTATGTCAGTTATCAAAGATGTCATTGCCAAGGTCAAACAGACCGATCCGGACCAGCCGGAGTTCCATCAGGCCGTAGAAGAGGTTCTGGAAACCCTGGAGCCCACCACCAAAAGGCATCCGGAATTCGTGAAGGCCAACATCTACGAGCGGATCGTGGAGCCGGAGCGGGCCATTATCTTCCGTGTCCCCTGGGTGGACGATAAGGGGAAGGTTCGGGTCAACCGCGGCTTCCGGGTCCAGTTCAACAACGCCATCGGTCCTTTCAAGGGCGGGCTTCGCTTCCATCCTTCCGTCAATCTGGGGATCATCAAGTTCCTCGGTTTCGAGCAGATCTTCAAGAACTCCCTCACCACCCTCCCCATGGGCGGCGGTAAGGGCGGCTCCGATTTTGACCCCAAGGGCAAGTCGGACGGCGAAGTGATGCGCTTCTGCCAGGCCTTCATGCGGGAGATGTTCCGGCACATCGGCGCCGAGTGCGACGTCCCCGCCGGAGATATCGGCGTCGGGGGCCGGGAGATCGGCTACCTCTTCGGCTACTACAAGAAGATCCGTAACGAGCACACCGGCGTGCTGACCGGGAAGGCCCTGGAATACGGCGGCAGTCTGATCCGTCCCGAGGCCACCGGTTACGGTACGACCTACTTCGCCGCCGAGATGCTGGCCACCCGGGGCCTGGACTTCAAGGGAAAGATCGTCGCCATCAGCGGTTCCGGCAACGTCGCCCAGTACGCCGTGGAAAAGGTCAACCAGTTGGGCGGCAAGGTCATAACCCTCTGTGATTCTTCGGCCACCATCGTGGATGAAAAGGGCATCGACGCCAAGAAGTGCGACTACGTCATCGAGCTGAAAAACGTGAAGCGCGGCCGCATCAAGGAATACGCCGACAAATACAAGACGGCCTGCTTCGAAGGGGCGAGCGTCTGGGACGTCATCCGCGATCAGGGGATCAAGGTGGATATCGCCCTGCCCTGCGCCACCCAGAACGAGATCGACGCCTCCCACGCCGCGGCCCTGGTGAAAAACGGCTGCTTCTGCGTGGCCGAAGGGGCCAATATGCCCTCCACCCCAGAGGCGGTGAAGATCTTCCAGGAAAACAACATCCTCTACGGACCGGGTAAGGCGGCCAACGCCGGCGGCGTAGCCACTTCCGGCCTGGAGATGAGCCAGAACAGCCTGAAGCTTTCCTGGACCAGAGAGGAAGTGGACAACCGGCTGCTGATCATCATGAAGAGCATCCACAAGGCCTGTGTGGAGACCGCCGAGGCTTACGGGCGCAAGGGGGATTATGTCATGGGGGCGAACATCGCCGGCTTCACCAAGGTCGCCCGGGCCATGCTCGCCTACGGAGTGGTGTAAACGGATCGGCTCAGGATGCTTATCCGGCGACACCCGCGCCGGCGTGACCGTCCCGCATTATCCGGGACGGCACGCAACCGGCTGGTTGTAAGGTGTACGCCACCGATAAAGAGACAAGCAGGGTCCCTTCGACTAACACCGGGAAGGGGCCCTGCTTATTTCACCTGTAAATTCCTCATCAAGTATTTGAAATCATTAAATCAACAACGTTACGCCCCTTCAAGGGGTAGAAACATATGTTCATCACCCTTGGTGACGGCAAGCCGTCATGGGTGTTTACATAAAAACGCCAACAACTTCTCGGTAATCTTCATGTTTCGTTGTGCCCGTAAAATGGGCATGGCGGTTGGTAGGGAAATGACTCCGCCAATCTTCTGGAAACGATTTTCATCGTTCTTTGGTGTTGGCTAACCATTAATGTTCATTTGAATTTCACGGTAATATCCACCGGTCCCTTGGGGTCGAGATCGACGTAGCGGGCCCGGATGAGTGTATTGGGCGTCACGGGCGTTAGTTTGGTAATAGTGCCCAGGGAAAGGAGATCACCCTTCTTCAGGGCCTTCCCTTCCGCCTTCAGGGAGTCGCGGATCCAGAGTACAACGTTCATAGGGTGTTCCAGGAGGGCGCTGCCCGGGGACTCGATGAGGACATTATCCTTGTCGTCGATAATCCGGCACCGGAAGTTCTTCAGCCGCTCCATCCATTCCGGCGTGGCCTTGACGGGAATGGGGGCGCCGATGACGCCGTAACGGGCGGCGACATTGACGGCCGTAATGGCAGGACCGTTGACTTTTACCTCCTTGGCGTAGCCGAGGTCGGGAAGTTCGATGAAAGGAATAACCGCATCGATGTATTTCAGGGCCTCCTCGGGCGTCTTGGCCTTGTTGATCTTGGCGTTCTTCACCCGGAGGATCAGATCACCCTCGTAAAGGGGCCGGGCCCCGAAGTCCGCGGCGACCTCGGCGCCGCTCTTCAAGAGCATCTTTTCCAGAAGGGTTCCCCGCACCGGCGCCGTCACGCCGAAGGCCTTCTGGACATTCGGGTTGGTAAGGCCCGCTTTGTAGCCCACGATCTTGCCGAAGGAGGGTTTCAGGGCCGCGACGAATTGGGCCTGGATCTTCATGGCCTGCTCCATGGTCAAACCGGGATCGTAAGCAGGGATGGGTTTTTTGGCCAGGAACATCGCCGCGAGTTCGGCCCCGTCCTGGGCCGCCCCTATGGGCGAAACGGAGCAGAGAAATACAAAGACAAACGCAAGGACATGGATCAAAAGGCTTCTTTTCATAATGGTCTCCTTTCCGTAAAAAGTTTGGTGATCTCACGACAACTCTTTGGTTCCTGTAAGCGCCCGGCAAGGCCCGCCCGACTCACCATGAAGCAAACCGAATCGACCCGAAGTGCAGGTTGGAGGGGATTCTATCGGCAATCATGGAGGATGTCAAACGAGGATTGCCTGTGGGGGGAGGTTTTCTTTTGACATGATCAACCGGGAAGCATACAATATCCATCTGTTTCCCATCTGCCGCCGGACGGTGAAGTTCTCGCAGTAAAGGAGGACTGAATTTCGGGCGTCGCCGTTATCTCATAGACGAAGGGTCCTGATTTATGGAAAAGAGAATTCTGATCGTTGACGATGATCCCGACAGTCTCTACCTCTTGGAAGCCATCCTCAAGGACAGGGGTTGGAAGGCCATCAAGGCGACAAACGGCGAGGAAGCCCTGGCCATGGCGCGCCGTGATCCACCGGATCTGATCGTCACCGACCTGCTGATGCCGGTCATGGACGGTTTCACCCTCTGCCGGGCGTGCAAAGCGGACGCCACCCTGAGGCACATTCCCCTTATCTTCTACACCGCCGAATATACCGATCCGCGAGACAATGACTTGGCCGTGAGCCTCGGCGCAGAGCGCTACATAATCAAGCCCCAGGACCCGCAGGTTCTGATCGAAATTTTCGCGGAGGCCATGGCAAGAGGCGGCATGACCGGGCAGGAGGCAACCGGTCCGCTTGGGGAGGAAGGGGAATTTTTCCGGCAATACAACGAGGTCCTCTTCAAGAAGCTCGAAGAAAAGACGCTGTCCCTGCAAAGGGACAACGAGCGGTTGCGGCGTCTGGAGCAGGAGTTGCGGGCCGGCGAATCCATCCTCAAGTTCGTCGCCGACAACCTCCAGGGGGTGATGCTCTACCAGCTCGTTTACCAACCCGACGGCACCAGGCGCTTCACCTACGTAAGCGATTCCATACGACGACTGTACGGCGCCTCTCCCCCCGAGGTCATGGCCGATCCGGAGATCATCTACGGACATATTTACGAAGAAGATCGGGAGCGGCTGCAAAAGCTGGAAGCAGAGGCTTTAAGGACCTTGAAACCCTTCAAAGCGGAAGTGCGGGTCCATGACCCCGAAGGCGGCATGAGGTGGTCTTCCCTGGCCGTAACACCCGCAACGCTGGCCGACGGCACCGTATGCTGGAACGGCATCGAAACCGACATCACCGACCGTAAGCAGGCGGAAGAGGAAAGGGAGAAGAGTGAGAGGCGCTTCCGGGATTTGGCGGAACTGCTCCCGGGAACCGTCTATGAAACGGATGACCAGGGCAGGTTGACGTTCGTTAATCGAAATGCCTTCCAGCAGTTCGGTTATACCGAGGAGGACCTTGCCCGGGGGCCGAATGCCCTGGAGATAATCGTTCCTGCCGATCGCGGGCGGGCCTTGGCAAACATGCAGCAGATCATAGCGGGAGGTGCGACCGCCGCGAACGAATACAACGTGCAGAGAAAGGACGGCAGCGTCTTTCCGGCCATCGTCCATTCCACGACCATCACCCAGGGGGGCAGGTTTGCGGGAATGCGGGGATTCCTCGTCGATATCTCCGCCCGCAAAGAGGTCGAGGAGGCGCTGCGCAAAAGCGAAGAAAATTACCGTCAGCTCTTCGAGAATGCCCCGACGGCGATCTATCAGGTCAATTTCCGCACCGGGAAATTCACCAAGGCCAACGATATCGTCTGCGACCTGTTCGGCTGCACCCAGGAAGAGATCACTTCGCTGAGCCCCTACGACTTTATGACCGAAGAAAGCAAGCGGTTGTTTTTAGAAAGGTTCCTCAAGATGTCCCGGGGGGAACAAGTCCCCGCCAATCCCGAATTCGAAATTATCACCCACAAGGGGGAACGTCGGTGGACGCAATTGAACGCCAAGTATATCTATGACGAGGCAGGGCTTCTGGGCGCGGATGTGGTGGCCCACGACATCACCGACCGTAAACAAGTAGAGGCGGCGCTGCAGGAGACCCAACAGCGGCTCTGGGAGATCATCGAATTCCTCCCCGACGCCACCCTGATCATCGACCGGGAAGGGCGGGTAATCGCCTGGAACCGGGCGATCGCCAAGATGACCGGCGTCAAGTCGGAGGATATGTTGGGCAAGGGCAACTATGAATACGCCCTGCCCTTCTACGGCCAAAGACAGCCCATCCTCATCGATCTCGCCCTCCGACCCGACCCGGAACGAGAGAAGGCATACACCAACATCCATCGGACCGGGGACATCCTGAGCGCAGAAACCTTTACGCCCGCCCTGCCCCCCGGCAACGTCCATCTTGCCGCCACCGCCTCGGTGTTGAGGGATTCCCGGGGGGAGATCATCGCCGCCATCGAATGTATCCGCAACAACACGGACCGGAAGGCCATGGAAGAGCGGCTGCAGCGTGCGGAGAAAATGGAGGCTTTGGGTGTCCTGGCGGGCGGCGTGGCCCATGACATGAACAACGTTCTGGGGATCCTGGTGGGATATTCGGAAATGTTGTTACGGGAAGTCCCGGCGGAGAGCCGGGCCGCCAAGTATGCCGCGAACATCCTCCACGGGGCGGAACGGGCCGCCGCCATCGTCCAGGATTTACTCACCATGGCCCGTCGCGGCGTTTCCATCTCGGAAACGCTGAACCTGAACCAGCTTGTGGCCGATGTCGTCAAGACCCCGGAATTCGCCCTCTTGAACGGCCGTCATCCCGACATAGTATTCCGGGTGGAGATCGCCGAGGACCTCCTCAACATCAAAGGCTCTCCGATCCATTTGACCAAGACGATCATGAATCTGCTGACGAACGCCGCCGAGTCCATCTCCGGTGCGGGGGAGGTTACCCTCTCTACGGAGAACCGTTATGTCGATGCCGCCCTCCCCGGATATGAAAACACCCAGGAGGGGGAGTATGTGGTCTTGACGGTCCGGGACACCGGCACCGGCATCCCGTCTTCGGACATCGGCAGGATCTTCGAACCCTTCTACACCAAGAAGGTCATGGGACGGAGCGGCACGGGCCTCGGTCTCGCCGTGGTCTGGGGAACGATCAAGGATCACGGGGGGCACATCGACGTCCAGAGTGAAGAGAATCAGGGCAGCATCTTTACCCTGTATTTCCCCGCAACCCGGGAGGCGCTGCCACAGAGGGCGGAGCAGTTGCCGCCCCATGTCTACCGCGGCCGCGGAGAAACATTGCTGGTCGTTGACGATGTGGAAACCCAACGTGTACTTGCCGCCACCATCCTGGAAGAGCTGAATTACCGGGTGATCACCGCGGCCAGCGGTGAGGAGGCGGTTGAATATCTGCGGGAAAACCGGGTCGATCTGCTGCTGCTGGACATGATAATGGAACCGGGCATCGACGGTCTGGAAACATACCGTCGCGTCTCGCAAATTCACCCGGGGCAGCGGGCGATCATCGTCAGCGGCTTCGCCAAGACCGGCCGGGTCGAGGAGGCCCTGCGATTGGGAGTAGGGGGGTACGTGAAGAAGCCCTATGTGATCGAGGTGCTCGGCAGCGCGGTGCGCCAAGAGCTGGATAGGCCTTAAAGCACCTTCTTGCCGCCGGTTTCATTTCCCGAAGCAGATCAACTGCTGCGTCACCACATCGGACATGAGCATCAAATCCCGATTCCGAACATCATAGACCCGGACCACCTCCGCATACTGCCGATCCCGGGGCGCCATTTCCGCAAGGAGGTTGGTCATCCCGGCCAGCCAGTCCCGGTTGAAGACAACCTCCTTCTTTTCCGGATAAACGGCCATGTAGAAAATGTCCATTTCCACCAGATCCTGGAAGAAATGCGTCCCAAACGAAAGATCGGGGATCAGGCTGCCGTCCTGGTAAGCGATTTCCGCAATGGCGGCGATGTTGTTTATTTCCGAAAAGGTCACCGGCACCCCCATGGCCGGCGTCGTGGTCCCCCAGCGTCCCGGACCGAACAGCGCCGTGGGAGTCTCCTCGCGGTCCTCAATCAGCTTGTTCAGCCGGCCGACGAGCCGCGCCACATCATACTTTTCCGACAGGGAAAGTTTCGTGTAACCCTGGGGGTCCACATAGATGATCCGGGCCAGGGGCAGGGAGACGCTGCCGCCCATGAAGTTCCCCTCCTGGCGGAGGAAGATGCGCTGCTTCTTGATCTTCGCCGGAATTTCCACCCGGACGTGCTGCCCTTTGGTCTGGAAGGGCCGGCATTGCAACAGGTTGACCTGGAGGCAATCTTCGGTATTGAAATTGGCGGTGAATTCGACGTCCACCGGATATTGATAGACCTCTTCCAGGGTCTTGAGCATTCGGGACATGATCTCCGTAAAGGGCGTTTCCATGAGGAACTCATCGAAGGTCAGCACCCAGTGGTCCTGGGCCGTTCTGCCGGTGGCCCGCAAACGCTCCGCCGCCTCCGTATCCCGGACACCGAGCAGATCGAGTTTGGCATCCAGGTTCTCATTCACCACCTCTGAGAGGGGCAGGGAATGGAAGCGGTTGTCCTCGATATCCAGGACATCCACATCGTGCTGGGAAAACCGGCGGATATCCGCCATGCCGCTATGGGGTTTGACCAGAGGGGCATCGAGGGCGACGATGCGGGGATAGTCGTTCTCCACACGGTTCACCGCCCGGGTTCCCAACCCGAGGACGATGCGCAGCATTCCGGCCCGGGGGTCCATCCCCTGTTTCCACACGAAGGTGTTGTAGGAAAGCCCCACACCCGCCACCTCGGGGAAAAAGTAGCGTTTGCGATAGGATCCGGAAACCCGCTGCACCAAGAGGGCCATCTGTTCGTCATGCTGATCCAGCCCCCGCTGGAGACGGTAGGTGAGGGCGTCTTCATTCATGGTACTGGCGAAGATACGCCGTACCGCCTCCTCCAGGGCCTCATAGCGCTGCTCCGGCGTCCCCTGGTTGACGCAGAAGAAGCTCTCGTACTTGCCGGCGAAGGCGTTGCCGAAGGCGTCTTCGAGGAGGCTGCTGGAACGGACGATGATCGGCGACTGTCCGAAGTACTCCAGCATGAGTTGGAACTGTTCCCGCACCTCCTCGGGGAACACGCCGCGGAGCATCTTGGCCTGGAGCTCTCCGGCGCTGGCGAAATAACCCTCCTTGGTTTTCTGGGCCATGAGGATTTTCCACCAGCCGTTCTGGACGATATAGGAATAGAAGACGTCGGAGCCGATGTAGAAGGAGTCGTGAAGCTCCAGATGGCGGGACCAGTCGAATCCGCGGTCCTGGCGGAGGATGTTCCTCGCCAGGAGCATCCCCACCGACTTGCCGCCGATGAAACCCGTCCCGATGAGACGATTCTTGATTTCCAGCAGATCCTCGAGGGTGAAGTAATCCCGGGCCAGGGCGAGCATCCGCCGCTCCCGACCGATGAGGACCCGGGAGAGCTGCTCGATCATCTCCTTCTTCTCCTCCACCGCCTCCGGGTCCGCCAGCACCTCTCGGGCCCGCAGAAAGATCCGATCCCAGTAATCGAGGTGCCGCTCGGCGTTGACGGAACTCTTGTGGGCAAGAAAGGAAAAAAGCTGCGTGGCTTCCACGCTGTTCATGATGGGCAGATATTTTTCCCCCTCGGTGATATGGGGCAGGAACATCGTGGGGGTATAGCGGTGCCAGGCCTTCAGGGGATGGACGCAGATCTTGCCCTGATAATTGTAGATATCCAGCAGGACCTGGGTGGTTTCCCGGATCCGGGCCACCGTTTTGAAGGAATGACGGCCGCGGAGGATGGCAAAATAGGCTACCGTGTTCAGTTCGAAAAGATAAGGGCAGGTGATGACGAAGAAATTGCCGATCATGAGGTCCGTGGCCCAGGCCAGCAACAGATCGGAGAGGGAATCGAAGACATAGAACACATCCCGTCCCTCCTGACGGATGATGTTGTGCACCTGGGTGGAAAAGGATTCGAACCCCGTATCGGCATTCAGCTTATATACCGTCACCCGGCCGGCGTCGAGGAGCGGGGCGTGACGGGCAAAACGCATATACACCACCCGTTGGTTGTTTTTCAGGGCCTCCTCCACGAAGGGAAGGACAAAATGCCGGTAGTCTTCGATATCGTCCACCTGGAGCACCACATTGTCACCGGTCTGGAGATAATTGAGGACCTCGTCCAAACCGCGGATTCCGGAGCTGACCCGGGAAAAAGAGACCATCGTCGACCTCCTGGTAGAAGTTGGTACGATATTTGTTTTCAAAATTCATACCAGAAAAGCGTTATACAGCCCATTGCTTTTTTTAACCAAATTGTATAAGTTATGAAAAATTTTCCATACTGTCCATTTTTGTCCGAAATGAGCGCACATACCTACGAAGAACTGGCCGCCCTCCATGCCATCGCCAAGACCCTGGCCCAACCCTGGGATCTCCGGGACCAGCTGGAACAGGTGTTGGGAGAGATGAACTCCCGTCTGGGAATGAAAAGGGGTATGATCTCCCTCCTGGACCGGGACACCGGCGAGGCCTGGCTGGAGGTGGCCCACGGCGTCAAGCTGGACGGTCTGGAGATCACCTATCGGATCGGCGAGGGCATCACGGGGAAAGTGGCCCAGACCGGCATCCCCCTGGCCATCCCCAATCTCGGCGAGGAAGCCCTTTTCCTGGACCGGACCGGGGCGCGGCGGCATCTGAACCGCAGCGAGTTGGCCTTCCTGTGTGTCCCCATCATGTACGATTCCCGGGTGGTCGGCATCCTTTCGGCGGACAAGGGGGCCCGGGAAGTGTCGGACCTGGACAGGGAAATGGCGATCCTTTCTTCTGTGGCGGAGTTGATCGCCAAGGCGGTCCACATCCTGGGTCTGGAGGAGGAGAACCGCCGCCTTCGCCGCCTCGTCAACGCAGGCAAGCCCCCCGCGGTGGATATCATCGGTCATTCCAAGGGTATGCAGGAGGTCTTCGGCCTGATCCGCCACGTCGCCGACTCCGGCA
>Ga0302248_1002484_pt1 | contig 11110 bp, 9 predicted proteins | sample AAG_UR_Leu_MG_FD_193528 | JGI IMG/M metagenome (GOLD analysis project Ga0302248, IMG submission 193528) | Enriched activated sludge microbial communities from anaerobic digester in WTTP, New Holstein, Wisconsin, United States - AAG_UR_Leu | ecosystem: Engineered > Bioreactor > Anaerobic >... | reverse complement strand
CCTGGTGACCCTCACGGCGGTGCGTCCCCCGGCCCGTTTCGGCGCCTTAGAGTTTGCAGGGACAAAAATTGTCCACTTCAAGGAAAAATCAACCCTCCACGAAGGCTGGATCAACGGCGGCTTCTTTGTCATCGAACAGGAGGCCCTCAGCTATATCAAGGGCGACGTCATGTGGGAGCACAACCCCATGGAAACCCTGGCGGCGGCGGGCAAGGTATGTGGCTATCAGCACGAAGGCTTCTGGCAGTGCATGGATACGGCCCGGGATCTGCGTTATCTTGAATCCCTCTGGACGGCGGGAAAGGCGCCGTGGAAGACGTGGTGATTTGGGATGAACAAGAGGGTATTTATCACTGGGGGTACCGGTTTCATCGGTAGAAATTTAGTCGAACAATTAGCTGGTAAATATCAAATTCTGGCACCATCACATCGTGATCTTGATCTTTTAAATGAAGATGTTGTCAAGTCTTTTTTACAGACTCAAAAAATTGATGTAGTTATCCATTGTGCTACGAAACCGGGACATCGAAACGCCCCTGATCCTTCTGAATTGATTTACAACAATACAAGAATGTTTTTTAATCTGGCCAGGAATGAAGAGCACTATGGAAAGATTATTCTTCTTACTTCCGGGGCAGTTTATGACATGAGGCACTATCAACCGAAGATGAGAGAGGAGTACTTTGATTTCCATGTGCCGGTTGATGAAACTGGTTACTCAAAATACCTCTGCGCCAAATATGCGGAGCGTCTTGGTAAGGTCATTGAACTGAGGCCTTTTGGTGTTTTCGGGAAATATGAGGATTGGCAAATCCGTTTTATTTCCAATATGATCTGCAAAGCTATATTCGATTTGCCCCTTACGATTAAACAGAATCGGAGGTTCGATTATATCCATGTCGACGACCTCATTAAAGTTATCCACTATTTTATCGAGCATGAATCACGTTACTGTGCATATAATGTGACGCCTGATCATTCCATAGAGTTGAGGACCTTAGCGGAAAAGGTGCTGGAAATTTCGAAGAAAAATCTGGAGATTCGCATCGGCATTCCGGAAATGGGTGGGGAGTATAGCGGCAGTAATGAAAGATTAAAGTCAGAGTTTCCGGAGATCAAAGAGATGAACAATGAGGCAGCAATTACCGATCTCTATTGGTGGTACAAGGATCACAGTGATCTACTTGATCGGAACAGCCTTCTCATAGACAAATGAGATTGAGAATGATGAATGCTAAAAGTATCGATTAGAAGTTGCCCAATCTGTGAAAATCGGCATGTCGAGGTTTTGCATTATCAGCACTTCGTTTTGCCCCAGGGACACCCACTGATTGCCGGGTATGATGTTGTCAGTTGCCGCCGATGTGATTTTATCTTTGCAGACGTAACATTATCTCAAAAAGATTATGATCTTATCTATTCTTCCTTTTCTAAGTATGAAGACAAGAAAACAGCCTCAGGAGGTGGTTTCACCACCTGGGATCTAAAACGATTGGAAGAAACAACAGTATATCTAAAAAAAAATTGGCCAGACAAAAAGACGCCAATCGTGGATATCGGATGTTCTAATGGGGGCCTTCTCTATCAGCTAAAAAAAGCGGGTTATGAAAAACTTTTTGGCATTGATCCATCGAGCATATGTGTGCAAAATACCATAGCGTTGGGAATAGACGCGGATGTAGGCAGTCTAATGTGTCTGCCCGAAAATAATGAACCATTTGATCGGGTTATTTTATCGCATGTTCTTGAACACGTTGCTGATTTGCAGGGGGCTATACGTGCTGTCTGTATGCAAATAAGAGCAGGAGGGCAGGTCTATATTGAGCTTCCGGATGCATCTCGTTACGCTGACGCCCTATTTTCTCCTTTCCAGGAATTTAATACCGAACATATAAACCATTTTACCACCATCACATGTGCCAATCTTATGGAGTCGTTTGGGTTTGTCAATCTGGAGCAGGGAAAACGTGTAATCGAATCCTCTCCAGGGAAGCCTTATCCCGTCATATACGGTATGTGGTTAAAGGATTCCTGTTCTGAGAACAAAGTGGAGTTGCGTAGGGATAGCGAGGTAAAATCAAAAATTTATGACTATATTGCCAAATCTGAAGCACTCATGGATAATATTAAAAAAAGACTTGCAGATATTTATATGTGCTATCCCCGGATTATCCTTTGGGGCACGGGGCAGCTCCTGTTGAAGCTGCTGGCGGATAAAGAATTAAAGAAATCCGCAATATTGGTTTTTGTGGATGGGAATAGAGTAAATCAAGGTAATAATCTCGAAGGAATCCCGATTCTGGCACCTGAAGCGATCTGGCAGTTTCATGCCCCCATATTAATAACGACCCTTCTTCACCAAAAAGAAATTACCGAAACCATTAAACAGATGGGACTACCTAACGAAATCTTGACGCTCATCTAAGTAAGCATATAATTCCGATGGGTTAATAAATGAATGATGTGTTGATGGCGATCAGAAAGGAGAAGGATAATATCGATTCGTTGATGACGGGGGACAAGCTCATCATTTACGGTGCCGGAAATTTTGGAAAAGATGTTTTTCACGCTGCAGTCCGCAAAGGATTATCCATTATTGCATTTCTGGACCAAAATGCCAAACCGGGTCGCCATTATGAAGGTATACCTGTTCTCAGGCCAGATAATTCCAGTATTCCTGCGCATGAAAAAGCGAATATTCCGATTTTCCTCGCTGTTCACAACCGTGATGTCGAACTATTTCCTATTATTAGCCTCTTAAAGACATTGGGTTATTTAAATGTTTTAACCCCAGTGGTTTTTTATGACCTTCTAGGTGACCAGCTTGGAAATCGTTTTTGGCTGACCAACAGATCATATTACCTGCAGTATGAGGATGTCATCAGGGAAGGATTTTCTCTTTGGGCGGATGATACGAGTAGAAATCTATATCGGCAGGTTTTAAAGTATCGAGTAACGGGAGATTATGATCTTCCACCCATGCCCGATCTGAAATGTCAGTATGTCTCTACGGACATTCCATCATGGAAGACGCCGCTGCGTTTTGTCGATTGTGGGGCTTTTGACGGGGATACTATCAGAAAATTCATTGAGTTGGGAATTCATATACAGGCGGTGGCAGCCTTTGAACCCGATGAAAATAATTTCCGGGCGCTTTCCTTTTTCGTTAGGGAGAGGCTGAAGGCACTCAATGACATAACTCTTTGGCCATGTGCGGTTTACTCAGCTACAAACCGTAAGCCCTTTTTCTCCGGTGTGGGCGAATCGGCAAAGCTTTCAGACGCGGGAAGTGCTACCGTGCAATGCGTTTCTCTGGATGATGTGATCCCCTATTTCCGTCCCAATCTGATCAAAATGGATATTGAAGGGGCGGAATATGACGCCTTGTTGGGGGCAAAACAAACTATTGTAGAAAATATTCCGGGTTTGGCGATTTGTGTTTATCACCAGCCGGACGATCTATGGCGGATTCCGCTCCTGGTTCAACGATGGGGCTGTGAATATGAATTTTATCTTCGTCAGCATGCTTATAATGGTTTCGATCTGGTTATGTATGGAGTGAAGGGACAACCAGACAATTAGAAAGGGATAAGATTATATTATGCGTGTTGCCGACTACATTGCCAGAACCCTTGCCGATCACGGTGTAAGGCACGTTTTCATGCTGACGGGTGGCGGTGCTATGTTTCTCAATGATGCCTTCGGGCTGGAAAAACGCATTAACTGCATTTTTCAGCATCACGAACAGGCCTGTGCGATTGCCGCAGAAGGGTATGCCCGAGTTACAGGCGGCATGGGGGTAATCAATGTTACCACAGGGCCGGGGGGGATAAATGCATTGAACGGTGTTTATGGCGCTTGGACGGATTCTATCCCGATGCTTATCATCTCCGGACAAGTAAAAAAGGAAACCTGCATGTCTTCCTATTCTCTGCCCGGTGTACGGCAACTTGGAGATCAAGAGGCTGATATAATCAACATGGTTTCTGGGATTACCAAATATGCTGCTCTTATTACCGATCCCGCTTCCATTAGGTATCATCTCGGCAAGGCTCTCCATTTGGCAACATCGCCGCGACCGGGACCCTGCTGGCTTGACATTCCCATTGATGTCCAGTCGGCGATCATTGAGGAAACGTCTCTCCTAGCCTACAATCCAGACGAGAACAGACCTCCCTGGAATAGAAAGGTTATTTCCCGACAATGCCGAGATGTAATTAGGCATCTAAAATCAGCGGCCCGGCCGGTTATACTGGCTGGCACGGGTGTTCGTCTAAGCGGTGCCATCGATATTTTCGATCGAGTTATCCATAAACTTGGCATTCCTGTCACCACCGCATGGACTCACGACCTCATTGCCTCGGATGACCCGTTGTTTTGCGGACGTCCCGGCACTATTGGGACCAGGCCCGGTAATTTCACCGTGCAGAATGCCGACACTTTACTTGTCATCGGCAGCCGCCTAAATATTCGCCAGATCAGCTATAACTGGAGTGCCTTTGCCAGAGAGGCATTTAAGATTCAAGTCGATGCCGATGCGGCGGAATTAAACAAACCAACGATCAAGCCCGATCTGGCGATACATTGTGATGCGCGGCTTTTTTTGGAAGAGCTGGATCGTCAAATAGATGCCTATGGATTTGATGTAATTGCCCATACGGAATGGCTTGCCTGGTGCAGGGAGCGCGTTGACAGGTATCCTGTGGTGTTGCCAAAACATAGAGAATTAAAAGATTATATTAATCCTTATTATTTTGTGGACCGTCTGTTTGATGAATTGCGTGAAGATGATGTTGTTGTTACGGCTAACGGTTCCGCCTGCATCGTTCCCTTCCAGGCAGCAAAGATAAAAAGGGGGCAACGTCTCTTTTCAAACTCGGGGAATGCTTCGATGGGGTATGATCTGCCCGCGGCGGTCGGGGCCGCCATCGGCGCGGCTGCTACGGGGAGAGGAGAGCGTGTCATTTGCCTGGCCGGTGATGGCAGCATCCAATTAAACATTCAAGAACTGGCGACAATTGCTGGCCGTCAATTACCGATTAAAATATTTGTGCTTAATAATGGCGGTTACTTATCCATTCGAACATCGCAAACGAATTTTTTTGGGCGGCTTTTAGGTGAAAGTCCGCAAAGCGGTGTCTATTTTCCTGATATCATGAAAATAGGCAGGGCTTACGGATTGCCGGTTGAGCGACTTGATGCTGATGATTTTACGGTGAAAATGGAAAAAATTCTAAGTTCTGACGGACCGGCGCTCTGTGAAGTCATGCTGGATCCGAATCAGGCTTTTGAACCCCGTTTAAGTTCGAGACAGCTTCCTGACGGTCGAATTGTTACGGCACCCCTGGAAGACATGTACCCATTTCTTGAACATAATGAGTTTCTTGACAATATGCTGATCAAACCATTCAGCGAATAGGATAAGGAGAAGCCATGAGCCGCGACATCTTTGAAGATCTTTTTGTTATGGAAATGGCAAACAACCATCTTGGCAGCGTGGATAGAGGCCTGAAGATAATCACCGACTATGGTCGCATAGTCCGTTTCAACAATGTTCGGGCGGCGATAAAGATGCAATTCCGTGATGCTCAGACATTCATTCATAAAGATTTCCAGGACCGGACCGATATCCGCTATATTAAGAAGACATTGGATACCAGATTGTCTGAAGATGATTTCGCCTGTTTGGTCAATGCGATCCGAAAAAACGGATGTATTTCCATGGCCACGCCTTTTGACGAAAGGTCTGTCGATGTTTGTGTGAATCTTGGGGTACAGATACTGAAAATAGCCAGTTCCGATTTAAATGACTGGCTTTTAATTGAAAAAATCGGGATGACGAGAAAACCTGTCATCGTCTCTACAGGTGGATCATCGTCCAAAGATCTGGATGATCTTGTCACATTCTTTGAAAACAGGAATATACCGCTTGCCATCAACCATTGCGTTTCAATTTATCCGACTGAGGATTATGAGCTGGAACTAAATCAGATAGATTATCTGAAAAATCGCTACCCAAATCATACGATCGGTCTATCCACGCATGAGTATCGCGACTGGACAATATCCATGACGATCGCCTATGCCAAAGGAGCGAGAACCTTTGAAAGGCATGTTGACATTGAGGATGACGGCGTACCGGTTTCTCCTTATTGCTCCCTGCCCGGCCAGATTGACACATGGTTCAAGGCTTACAAGAAAGTCAAGGAGATGTGCGGCATGCCCGGCACCCAGAAAAGAATTCCCCCGGAAAAGGAGATCCAGTATCTTAATGCGCTGGTGAGAGGCGTGTATGCCCGGCGTGACCTGCCGGAAGGTCACGCCCTTTACGACCAGGATGTCTATCTGGCAATTCCGTTGCAAAAAGGCCAGATATCATGTCGTGAACTTATGCGAGGTGAGGTATTACTGAAACCGATTGCCAAGGACCAACCGATTATGATTGACATGATCGACAGTCCTTATGCATATAATCAAGAACTAAAAGATAGTATATATAAACGTGGATTATAGAGGACGCTGTGTCTCAAAAAAACGTGCCGACCAAATTCATTAGTGTTGTTACTGGCTGTTACAACGAAGAAGAAAACGTTCGGGAGCTATATTGTCAAGTAAAAGAAGTCTTTGATCAAATGGACGACTACACCTATGAACATATATTCATCGATAATGCATCCAGGGATAAAACGGTTTCGATCCTTAAAGAGATTTCTCTTACGGACCCTAATGTTAAGGTGATTGTTAATACTCGCAATTTTGGTCATATACGCTCTCCGTATCACGCCCTGATGCAAGCGAAAGGGGATGCTGTAATAGCGATGGCCGCTGACTTACAAGATCCTCCCGCAATGATCGTTGATTTTTTGAGAAAATGGGAGAGCGGCTATAAGATAGTGATTGGCGTGAAGGCAAAAAGTGAGGAATCAGCCCTTTTTTTTGCTATTCGCAGTATATATTACCGGATCATCGGAAACTTGGCTGATATTGAGTTAGTGAAAAACTTTACCGGCTTCGGTCTTTATGATCGAGATATAGTCGACATCCTTAAGAAAATTGATGATCCATATCCTTATTTCCGTGGATTAATTTGCGATATCGGTTACGAACGGGTAGAAATTGAATATACACAGAACGCAAGAAAACGGGGCATTACAAAAAACAATTTTTACACCCTTTACGATCTTGCCATGCTCGGCATTACCAACCATTCGAAGGTTCCTCTGCGTCTGGCCACCATGACGGGTTTTGCCGTGGCTATCCTTAGTCTGCTGGTGGCGGTCGGTTATTTTATTTATAAACTCATCTTTTGGGACAGCTTTTCGGTCGGCATAGCGCCTTTGGTCATCGGCTTATTCTTCTTTGCGTCCGTTCAGCTTTTTTTTATTGGTATTATTGGTGAATACATAGGGGCTATTCACACCCAAATATTGAAACGACCTTTGGTTATCGAGAAAGAACGGATAAATTTTGACTGAGGGACCAAAGAATCTTGAATGAAGCATATGGGTCTTCGTGGCGGTGGCGCGGAACCAAAATTCGCTTCCTCATCGTCGGTGTTTGGAATACCGCCTTCGGTTATGGTGCCTTCCTGGTCCTCTATTGGCTGTTTGATCTTTTCCTATCACCCCGTTTCATGGCCTACATGACGGCCAGCATCATAGGAAATATCCTGGCGGTTACCAACGCTTTTTTCTTCCATAAGTACTTTACCTTCCAATCTCCGGAACGGGGCGGAGCGGCCCTGAAGGAGTATTTTCGCTTTGTCGGCACTTATATTTTTACCTTTCTTTTGAGTTTGATGCTGCTGCCGATTTTTGTAGAACTGGCAGGTTTGACTCCTCAAGTTGCTGCCGCGGTTATTATTTTGATATGCACGGTTTTCAGCTATATCGGCCATTCACGCTTTTCTTTCCGATCTCGATAGGATCACCGTTTTATGAATGCCAAACGTCCAGACACTGTCGTATGCAGGCAGGCATTTGACGACAATTTATGGCTGGACTTTGACTGGCGTCATGCCCTGTTCGTTCTTGGCATCCTTACTTTAGCCATGTTTGGCGATGTTCTTATCTCCAATGAGGGTTCGATACTTTCCGCCGAAGGGCTGGATCTATATAGCGGAGAATTGGCCGGGATTGACTTTCTCTACCGGGAGCTGAGGAGCGGCAATCTTACCCTATGGAATCCTCATGTCTTTTCCGGGACGTTTTCCCTGGCTACGGCCCTTTATCCGCCCAATTATCTGCATCTTTTTCTCCCCCTCCCGTTAGCCGTCAATGGGGGCATCGCTCTGCATGTCCTGCTGGTGGGCTTCTTCATGTATCTGTGGACGGCGCGGCGGGGGCTGCATCCTTTGGCCGCGCTCACGGCGGCGGTAATCCTGATGTTTTCCGGCCCTTTTTTTATGCATGTCTTTGCCGGGCATGTGGGAAACCTCTGCGCCATGACCTGGGTGCCGTTGATTTTCATGGTTGTGGACGGGATGGTTGGGCGGCCGTCTTTGCGGTGGGCGCTGCTGGGGATCTTGGCCGTGACGATGCAGATTCTTACCTCGCAATTCCAGTACGTGTATTATACGGCCCTGACCGCCGTGATCTACAGTTTGGTCCGTCTGCCTGCCGTTAAGAGGCGACGGGCCGTTATCCTGGGGCTTTTCTCCATTCCCGCAGGCGGGTTCCTGCTGAGCGCCTTTCATCTTCTGCCGAGCCTGGCGGCGGCCGGGGAAGGGGTCCGCAGTGCCGGGGTCGCGGTGAGTTTCGCCGCCATGTTCAGCTTTCCCCCGGAGAATTTCCTTACCCTCATCGCGCCGTTTTTCTTTGGCGATATCCAGGATTTTCCCTACTGGGGGCGCTGCTACCTGTGGGAAATGTGCCTGTTTACGGGGGTAGCCGGTTTCTGCATGGCCGTCTTTGGCGCGTTGAAAGGAGATAGACGGCGCCGGTATGAATTGCTCGTCATGATCGCTATCATGGCGATTCTGGCCTTGGGGTCGCATACGCCGCTCTTCAAGCTGTTGTTTGACTGGCTCCCCGGTTTCGACAAGTTTCGCGGGACCTCGAAGTTCATGCTCTTTGCGTCGATGTTCTGGATCATGCTGGCCGGTTACGGGTGCGATTTGGCGATCCGGGGGGCGGAGCGGGAGGGGAAAGGGGAGGTGAAGGGGGATGCGAAAGGAGAGGGGAGACAGGAGGCAGGTTGGGGGGCGGAGCTGGAGGCGAAAGGGGAGGCGGGGTGTGAGTTAGGGCGAGAAGAGACCTCCGGGGCTCCTGCGGCGGGGTGTGCGGCGGGGCGGGAGGCGAACCCGGCGGCGGGATCTGACATAGGGCGGGAGGGGGCCGCCGGGGCTGGTGCTATGAGAACGTCCTCTGTGTTTGCCCCGATTCCCCTCGTGGTGGCGGCGCTTTTGGGCGGTTTGGCGATCTGGTTGTATTATGCGCCTTTTCCCGGTGGGGAAGGGGCAGCAGGTGGTCCTTCTCTCTGGAATGCCCTGATCAGCCTTATCGCCGGTTCGAGAGCATCCTATCTGCCCGGGGAATTATACAAGAACCCGCATTTTCTCCATGACGCCCGGCAATTTGCGGCCACGGGTCTGTTTGTGGCAGGGGGGACTGCTCTTATTGTCGCGGGACTTGCATATTTGCGGCGATCATCGCCAAAGGCCGTCTATGTCCTGGTCCTGTTGGCTATTGTGGAGATGTTCGTTTTTGGACGCCTGAACCGCCCAACCTTTTCGTATGAGGATTTAGGAATTTCTCAATTAAAGAGCTTCTACGCCGCCCATCCGGGGGATTACCGGGTCCTGGGTTTTGTCAATCCCAATACGGCCATGTCCACCGGGGCTCAGGATATCTGGGGATACGGGCCGGCGGCGCTGGGCCGGTATGTGCAGTTCATGGCCTGGACGCAGGGGGCGGACCCGGACCGGGCGACGACCTATCTAAAGATTCATCAATACCATCCCCTTTTCAGGATGCTCCGGCTGCGCTATGTTTTTACCCCTGGTGAGAAAGGAGTGCGGGTCCAGGAATACCAGGACTGGATGCCCCGTATTTCCCTGGTGGAGAATTGGAAGGTTGCGGGAAGCCGGGACGCGATCTTCCAGGAACTGGGGAACCCGGATTTCGATCCCCGCCGGATGGTGATTCTCGAGAAAACACCCGCTTCTGGGGCGGCGGTAATAACAGGTAAAAAGACGCTTATCCCTGATAAAGAAGCCGCCATACCGGTGTATGCGCAAGCAGACCGGAATAGTAAGGTGGCAATTGAGGAGGCTAAAGGCGATAGCATCACGGTTATGGCATATCTTGATAAAGAAGCTATTCTGTTGGTAACGGATAATTTCAGTCGGGGCTGGCGGGTAAAGCCTCTGAAGCCGGGACCACAGCAAGATTATGAGATCATGCCGGCCAACTATACCCTGATGGCCATACCGTTGACGGCAGGTGAACATTTGTTGCGCATAGAATACCGACCGATCCAGTTTGTGATCGGCACCTGGATTTCGGCCGTTTCGCTAATTATCTATGGTAGTTTGACAATATTTGCACTACGCCGAAGGAAAGTTTAGGATCTCATGACTAATAAATCAGCGACGTCAGGGCAAGATTCAGCGCCGAGCCGCTTATGCCCCCGAGGAGAAAAATGAGAAACGGGGTATAGCGAATTCTCTGCCACTGCTGCCCCGACTGCCGGTCGGTGTTGGTCATGCACCCTCTGTCTCCCCACGTTACTGCGACAAGTATAATGTTTTTTTATAGCTGGGCAAGGGGGGTGATTTTCAGGATAGGATTTATTGCCCGCCAATCAGTTGTCTCATTCGCCGTATGCCAGAGATCGTAATTTCTCTGAAGATTTAACCATAATTCAGGCGTGGTATCAAACGCTCTGGACAACCGCAAGGCAACATCAGTGGTCACAGCTCCTCGTTCGTTCACTATTTTGGATACGGTTTTTCTCGATAATCTCAGCTCCTCTGCAAGATCCGTGATGCTAATTCCGGATGGTTCCAAATAATGAAGCTTAAGAATCAAGCCCGGATGGGATGGCGGTCTGGTTTTTGTTCTCATAATTGATCCTTTTCAATGATAATCTTCGAGGTCTAAATTAAGTG
>Ga0302248_1002483_pt1 | contig 11112 bp, 8 predicted proteins | sample AAG_UR_Leu_MG_FD_193528 | JGI IMG/M metagenome (GOLD analysis project Ga0302248, IMG submission 193528) | Enriched activated sludge microbial communities from anaerobic digester in WTTP, New Holstein, Wisconsin, United States - AAG_UR_Leu | ecosystem: Engineered > Bioreactor > Anaerobic >... | reverse complement strand
ATGCCGGTATGGCCTATGCCTATTTCGGCAACGCCGCCTTCTGGAATTCCGACGCCACTGGGGCCGGGCCGGATATGAAGGATGACCAGGAGGTCTCCCTGATCCTGGGCCTGAATACGATCCTGGCCCCGAAACTGAAGGTGGGCCGCTCCTTCGACAGCACCCAGATCTGGTATCTGTCACTGGGCGTCTCTCATGCCTTTCAGATCAACGAATACCTCGGGCTGACTTTAGCCGCCACGGGCAGCTATCTTGTCAGCCAGGATGAAAACCGCCTGAAGATCAACAGCAACGGGACGGACCGCAAGCCGGACGGGTCTCTGAACGACCGGTACAATAATTTCCATGACGCCGTGATTTCCCTGACTCTGCCTGTCAAACCGACGGCGTATCTTACCATTACACCCCAGCTATCCTACATCTTTCCCATGGTTGACGACGCAAAATACGATATGATGTTCCGGAGCATGCAGTGTGATACGACCTTTTCCGACCGTCAGAGCTCCTATCTGGTGGGGGGCGTATCGGCGACGTTGAGTTTCTGAGCCCGGAGCGGGGATTCATTTCAGTAAGAGGAGACTCAGGGCCATGACCAGCATTCCCGCGACGAGCCCCAAGAGGCTGTCGTGGCCCTTTCCATAGGCCCGGCTGGCGGGCAGCAGCTCGTCCAGGCTGATGTAAACCATGACGCCGGCTATACCGCCGAACAGGAGGCCCATGAGCTGGGGCGGGATCGCTTCGCCTTGGCCACCCAGGAAGAAAAGGATCGCCAGATAGCCGATGACCGCTCCGACCGGTTCGGCCAGGCCGCTGGCCAGGGAGTATAGAAAGGCCTTACGGCGGTTGCCCGTGGCGTAGTATATGGGTACGGAAACGCTGATCCCTTCCGGGATGTTGTGCAGGGCGACGGCCAGCGCGATGACGATTCCCAGCGCCGTGTCTTCCAGGGCGGCGAGAAAAGTGACCATGCCCTCGGGAAAATTATGGATGCCGATGGCCAAAGCGGTGAACAGACCCATGCGCATGAGGTTATACTCGGGGCGGCCGTGGTTGTGAAAGCCGGCAGCGGCCTTTTCCGGTCCGGACAAGGCGCTGGCGGCCGATGCCGGCGGCGGCGCCGCCGGGTCATGAAGAGGCCGTGCTTCCGCTTCGGCGTGGGTCTCATGGGGATTCACGGCCGCCGGAACCAGATTGTCGATCAGGCCGATGATCAGCATGCCGCCGAAGAACGCGGCGGCGTTGAACCAGGGACCCCGGTCGGCGCCGTAGTGCAGTGAGAGGACGGCCAGGCCTTCGGGAAAGATCTCGACGAAGGATACGTAGAGCATGATCCCGGCGGAGAAGCCCGTGGCCGCGGAGAGGAAACGGTAGTTCGTCCGCCCGGCCGTGAAGGCGATGACGCTCCCCACGCCCGTGGCCATCCCGGCAAAGACGGTCAGACCCATCGCTGTCCAGAATTCATTCATCCCTTGTCCCTATCCTTTTGATAAAACATGTTTTTACGTTCGGGATTTTTTGGTTTGGCCAGGTACAGCCCAATGAAGATCAGTGCCCCACCCAGTAAATGATAGGCGCTGATCCGCTCTCCCAGAAATCCGAAGGAAAGAAAAGCGGCAAATATTGGTAGTAAATACAAGAACATGGCCGCAGTACTCGGGCCGACCCGGCCGACGCCGATATTCCAGCAGAGGTAGGCCAGGATCGAGGGAAAGAGGCCTAAAAACAGAAACACCGGCAGCACCCGTGAAGTGAAACTGAAAGTACCGGTAACGATGATTTCCCCGATGTAGAACGGGGCGATGAACAGCAACCCCAGGGCGATGGTCATGGTCAGCAGGCTTAAGGGATGCAAAACAATACTGAATTTGCGCAGAAACACTGAATAGAGGGACCAACTCGCCACGGACACGATCACCAGCAGGTCCCCGTAATTGAAGACCAGATTCCGGACATTGGCCGGAGAGCCTTGGAAGATGATCCAGAGCATCCCGGTCGTAGAGATGACGACGCCCAGGATCTGGAAGACCAGCGGCCGTTCATGGATGATCAGCCAGGCCGCGACGATGGTGATGGCCGGCATGGTGGCCGTGACGATGGACATGTTGTTGGCCGTAGTGAAATGGGCAGCGACATACAAAAGAGAATTGTAAACGGCGACGCTGAAAAAGGAGAGCACGACAAGCGGCAGTATGTTGCTTTTGATCACGGGCAGATCCCGCTTTACGGACAGGAATCCGAAGGGGAAAATCATGACGAGGGCGAAGACCCAGCGCCAGAAGGACAGGGCCATGGGGTGCACCTCCTGGATGACACCCCGGGCCAGGACGGTGTTGGCGGCCCAGCACAGGACGGCGAAGGCCAGGCCGGCATAGGCGATGAGGACCTTTCTCCCCTGATGGTCCGGTTTGGCCGGGGATGGCTTCATGGCGTCGATGGCGTCCTTTCCCGTCAATTGCTGCCGCTGTTGCCTCAGGTGTTGATCACGTTGCCCATGTCCGCACGTAAACTCTTTAAGGTGGCCGGCCAAGGGTACGTCGTCCCGGGAAGTCGCCCCCTTTTCCAGACGAATCGCCGTCGCGGTTTCCTGATAAAATCCTCGAGGCGGCCGGGCGCGGCATCCCGGTCAGCGTATGGGGGCGATGGCGAAGATGCAGGCGCTCCACAGGGAATGGGAAACGACCACCAGGGTCAGATCGCGCCGCCAGAGATACAGCCCGCCCCAGAAGGCCCCTGCCACCAGGGCCGCCATGATCAGCATCAGGTTCAGCGAGAAGACATGGACGGCGCCGTAGATCAGCGTGGTCAGGACAAAACCCCGGCCCGGACCCCACCGGTCCATGAGCCTTCCCTGTAGAAAACCCCGCCAGAAGACCTCCTCGCCGGGACCGGTGACGAAGCACAAAAGCAGGAAAATGAGAGCCCGCTCCGTGCCGCTGCCCAGGGCGTAGATGCCCCCCACCTGTCCCTGGGCGCCGGGAACGATATAAGGCGCTATGGCGTTGCCGACAAAGAAGATCCCGTAAAGGACCGCTGCCGCCAGGATTCCCGCCGCCACGGAGGCCGGCCGCGGGTTCAGGGACGGCCTCTCCCAGCGCAGGGAGTAGAGGCAGACAAGAATGACGGAGACGCCGATTTTAAGCCAGAAATTACCCCAGGGCAGGGCGAAGGTGAAGGCCCAGCACAGGCCGGCAAGGAACACCGCTTTGGAAATCAATAGATCACCACGTTTTCCAGGAACAGGGCGATGAGCAGCAGGACCCCGAAGGCCATATTGAACTGGGCCGTAAGGGCGTCCGCCATGTCGGGGATCTTTTCCCGGAAGGTCTTGATCAGTTTGATCGCCTGGGGGAGGGATAGGAAGATCAGGAGCCCCCAGAAGCTGATGACCCCGGCGGCGATCATGCCGACGACGTAAAAATATGCCGCCATGATCATCAAGGTGAACAGATGGTGGCTTTTGTCCCGGCCCAAAAGGATGCTGATGGTCTTGACCTCATGGCGGGAATCGTAGGCGGTGTCGCGGAAGTTATTGGCGAAGAGGACCAGGGCGACCAGCAGGCCGAAGGGGACGGACACGCAGAGGGCTTTCATGGACAGGGCCTGGCGCTGCACGGCGTAGGCGCCTTCCACCATGAGGGGACCCCACATCATGAATACGGCCAGCTCTCCCAGGGCGTGATACTTGAATTTGACGGGTCCCGCCGTATAGAAGATGCAGGTCATCATCCCCACCAGACCGATCCAGAGGACGTGATAGGACCGCAGGACCGCGGCCGTGAGACCGATGGCGATGGTGAGGGCGAGGAGCACCATGCCCTCCACAAGGGTCTGACGGGGGGTCAACATCCCGGACAGGATGGGATGGGTGCGGTATTTGGCGGTGGGAGAGTCGATTCCATCGACCTGGTAGCGGGTGTCGAAGTAGTCGTTGATTACGTTGGCGGCGGCATGAAAAAGGACGATTCCCAGAACCGTTACGGCGTACCAGAGATAGGAGATGTCGCCGTCGGCGGCGGCGAGCAGTACGCCCACCGTGACGGAGATGATGGACATGGTGAAGGACCAGGGACGGGCGGCGATGAGATATTCTTTCACGATGATCTCCCTTTCGGAAACTGACATGCTGACACTGCTTGTGACTTACCTCAAGGAGGCGTTTTTTGTCAATGGCTAGAGCAAATTGGACGGGGTAACCTTGACGGCATCGTAAAAAGCGCAAAAAATGTTCCATTTGGGACGGCATCGTAAAAAGATCCGCAGGCGAGGCGCGCGAATCCTTAGGAATGAGGTGTACTTGGACGTACGTCGCCGTGACGAGGGATGAAGCGCTTTCGAAGCATCCGGAAAGCGAAGCTTCATGTCCATACTTTTTACGATGCCGTCAAACTTGTTCGGAACGGAACAGGCCGGAAACGGCGGTTTACTTTCGTCGCCCAAACAATATCAACTAAATATGCGGAGAACAAACCTACCCTGGCGACTTGGGGGGCGATTTTTCCGGGTGGGGCGGGAAGTCGCGCCCGCCCGGGGATGGGGATCAATCGTCGTGGTCGAAGACGTAGCCGACGGACCGCAGGCTTCTAAAATACCGCGGCGTTTGTGGGTTGGTCTCGAAATACTTGCGGAAGCGGACGATGAAGTTGTCCACCGTCCGGGTGGGGGTGGCGCCGGTATATCCCCAGCCCATCTCCAGGAGCTCGCTCCGGCTCAGGGGTCGGCCCCGATTGGTGATGAAGAGCTTGAGGAGGCGCATCTCCTGCTCCGTGAGTTTGACCTCGCCGCACCGTCCGTGGGCGGTGAAGGTGTCGAAATGGACGATGTTCTCGCCGAAGCGGTAGGTCGCTCCCAGCTTGGCGATGCCTTCGCTTCCCCGGTCCGACCGGCTTTCCCGTGCCGCTTCATGATTCCACGCCGCCCGGGTCAGGAGCCGCTCCACCCGCAGGAGGAACTCGTCGAGGTTAAACGGTTTGGAAAGGTAATCGTCAACGCCGTAGGACAGCCCCTTCACGCGGTATTCCGGTTCGCTCTTCGCGGAGAGGATGAGAATCGGCAGCTTTTCGTCTTCGATGCGAATATGGCGCAGGACGGCCAGCCCATCGATGCCGGGGAGCATGATGTCCAGGACGATAAGCTGGGGCCGCCAGTTCCGCCACTCCCGGAGCGCCGCCATGCCGTCGGCGGCGATCATCACCTCGTGGCCCTTGAGGGTCAGATTCAGCCGGAGGCCCTCCGAAATATGCGGATCGTCCTCCACGACGAGGATCCTTTTCCTGGACAGTTCCTTCATGCCGCTGCCTCCACGCTACGGACCGCCGGGGGCATTTTCAGGACGAAGGTCGAACCCTGGCCCGGGCCCGGACTCTCCGCGGTGACCCGGGCCTGATGGATCTGGGCGACATGCGCGACGAGATAAAGTCCCAGTCCCGTGCCCTTCGCCGTCATGTCCTCGGTGTGCCCCACCTGGTAGAACTTGCGGAAGATCTTTTTCGTTTCCCCCTTTTCGATCCCCATGCCGTTGTCGGTAATGCGGATGTCGAGACCCTTTTTACGGGTCACGAAGGCGACGTCGATCCGGGGCCGGTCGGATTGATTGTATTTGACCGCGTTGGTGAACAGGTTCATGAGCAGCATCTCGAACAGTGGCCTGTTGATCCAGTAGCAGGGCCGCTCCCGGGACGGGTTGTGAATGGCGATGTCGCACCCCCGAAACAAATCGGCATTTTGTTCACAAAATTCTTCAACCATTTTGACAATGTCGATACATTCCCGCCCCTTTTGGTAACTTTTCGTCTCGATCCGGGCCAGATCGAGGATGCGGTTGATATTTGCCAGCAGGCGATTGACGTCGTGGCTCATGAAGTCCAGGTAGCGGAGTTGGTCTTCCCGGGGCAGTTCGTAGCGGGAGAAGGTGTCGAGATAGAGGCGGAGGGACGCCACGGGGGTTTTCAGCTCGTGGGTGAAGCTGTTGATGAAGTTCCGCTGCATCCGGTAGAGGCGCTGGGTCTTCTCGTTATAGACGAAAATTGTGAATACCCCCGTCAGGATGAGGCCGACCAGTATGGAGAGCACCATGATCACCACCCAGGTCTTGATTTCGAAAAATTGGGCCGGATCGAGACTGTATTTCATGATTATCTTTTGTAAACCGGTACTTACCTCCAGATACCAATAGATGTACAAAAAAAGGGACGCCCCCAGCGCCGCGATGGACAGGATGAAGATCACCACCGGATGTACAAACCATTTTACCCGTTTCATAAGCGTGGAGATTAGCTACACCAGCGCCGTGAAACTGTCAATGCCGGATGATCGCCGTCGCTGGGACCAATTGTAAAAGTAATGTAAAATCAACAATTAGTGCTTTTCTTTCCCCTCCTAATTCCGTATTAGGATCACCATCGCACGAAAAAATCCATAGTTAAGGAGATCTATCATGGCCGGTCATAAAGTCCCCGTCCATCCCCTGCGCACTAATGCCAACGTCCTCCTCGCCAGCGTTTTCGGTCCCTACGCCCAAGACGACCAGTATGGGAGCCGCGCGAACAATCCGATGGAGCTGTATCACAATCAGGTAACCCGGCTTCAGGGGGGCTTTTCCCTGCGGATGTTCCACAGGTCCTTCGGGCTCCTCATGATTCAGGCCAATATCGGGGCCCCCTGCACGGTCCTGGATTTTCCCCGCCGGGAGGATTTCATCCGGGAGCTGCAAAATAACGACTACGACATCATCGGGATCGGTTCCATCCTTACCAATATCGGCAAGGTGCGGGAGATGTGCGACCTGATCCGCCGCTATCAACCCGGGGCGACCATTGTCGTCGGGGGTCACATCGCCGCCCTGGAGGACCTCCATCGCCGCATCGACGCCGACTATGTAGTCCGGGGGGACGGTATCCGCTGGTTCCGGCGGTTTCTCGGGCAGGACGAAGAGGCGCCGATCAACCATCCCCTGGTCCTTTCCGGCTTCGGTGCCCGCATGATTGGGATCGAACTCCCCCACCGGAAGGGGCACACCGCCGCCATCCTGATCCCCTCGGTGGGCTGTCCGATGGGATGCAATTTCTGCTCGACCTCGGCCTTCTTTGGGGGCAAGGGAAATTTCGTCAACTTCTATGAAACCGGCGACGAGCTCTTTTCCGTCATGTGCCGCATGGAAGAGAAGCTCTCCGTCCGCTCCTTCTTTGTCCTGGACGAAAACTTCCTCCTCCACCGCCGCCGGGCCCTCCGCCTGCTGGAACTCATGGAGGAACACGGCAAGTCTTGGTCCCTCGATGTCTTCAGCTCCGCCCGGGTCATCCAATCTTATCCTATCGAGCAACTGGTGCGCCTGGGCGTCACCTGGATCTGGATGGGCCTGGAGGGAAAGGAAAGCGCCTACACCAAGCTCAACGGCGTCGACACCCGCCGCCTGATCAAGATGCTCCAGTCCCACGGCATCCGCGTGCTGGGATCTTCCATCATCGGCCTGGAGGAGCACCGTCCCGAGGACATGGAGGAGATCATCTCCTACGCCGTCGCCCACGACACGGATTTTCATCAGTTCATGCTCTACACCCCCAATCCCGGCACGCCCCTCTACCGTCGGCACCTGGAGGAGGGTAATATCCTTCCCGAAACGGAGCTGCCCCTGGCCGACCGGCACGGGCAGTACCGGTTCAACTATCGCCACCGCCACATCACCGGTGGGCAGGAAGAGGAGATCCTGCTCAAGGCGTTCCGCCGGGATTTCGAGGAAAACGGTCCCAGCCTCTACCGCCTGATCCGCACCATGCTCCAGGGTTGGCGGCGTTACGGGAATCACCCCGATCCCGCCGTCCGGGACCGCTATGCCTGGGACACCGCGCCGTTGCGCACCGCCTATACGGGGGCGGTCTGGGCCATGAAGAAGTGGTATGAGAAGAACCCCGCCCTGGCGGCCAAAATGGACGAACTCCTGCGAGATCTCTACCGCACCTACGGGTTGCGGACCCGCCTCCTGGCGCCCCTTATCGGCATGTACGCCCTGGCCCGGCTCCGCCGGGAGGAACGGCGCCTGAACCGGGGCTGGGCGTATGAACCGCGGTCGTTCGTCAACAAGAACGAGGCGGCCCTGGCCCGGAAGAAATCCCGCCGCTTCCGCGTCGAGATCGCCGTGCCGGAGGCGGCGCCGCACAGCACCCGATAAAAGCCACGCGCTGTAATTGAAATTACTATTTTATCTCCATTACTTACATTAGGTAATGTTGCGGGTGTTTCTGTATCCTTCCTCCCTTGCCCCTTGCCAAAGCCCTGCTTGATGCTTACAAAACCCATTAAAACACTTGATCAGGAAAATCTTGATCAAAAATGACGGCATCGTAAAAGGTCAAAAAATGTCCCATTTGGGACGGCATCGTAAAAAGATCCGCAGGCGAGGCGCGCGAATCCTTAGGAATGAGGTGTACTTGGACGTACGTCGCAGTGACGAGGGATGAAGCGCTTTCGAAGCATCCGGAAAGCGAAGCTTCATGTCCATACTTTTTACGATGCCGTCAAAAATAATTTTGAAATCGTCGGGATTATATATTAAAGAGCGCTACTAGACTTGATGTGCAGTATGAGGGGGACATGGAACCCACGTTTCAGGATCTGAAAGAAATCATCGGCACAATCGGGGAAACTGCCTTTGCCCACGGGTGAATGAACGAGACGTATCGTTCCCTGGTGGAATCGACGAGCGATTTCTTTTATCTGGTGGATGTACGCGACCGGTACCTCTTCGCCAATAGTTGCTATCTCCGCTGGCATCAGCTTACGCTCGACGAACTCATCGCCAAGAATTACGCGGATCTTCATACCCCGGAAGAGACGCGGATCTTTCACGAACATCTATGCCAGGTTATTTCCAGCGGAAATTCCCATCAGAAGGCGTATTTCAGCGCGGCCACCGGCCAGGTATTTCTCCGCACCTACAGCCCCGCCAGGGACCCTGCCTTTCCCGACCAGATAAACGCCATCACCATCGTCTCCAAGGAAATCACCAAGATGAAGACCCTGGAGCAGGAACTCCGGGAAAAGGAAAATCGTTATCGCACCCTCTTCGAGACGGCCAACGACGCCATCATGGTGGGTGATTACTACCGCGTCCTGGACTGCAATAAAAAGACCCTCGATTTATTCCGGTGCACCAAGGATGTTCTTATGGCCACCGTTCCGGAAGATCTTTCCCCGTTATTCCAGCCCGACGGGGCCTTGTCCAGGGAGAAATCGCTGGCACTGCTGGACAAGGCGATGGAAGGCGAACCCCAATCCTTTGAATGGCGCTTCCGCCGCTCGGACGGTGAGTTCTTCGACAGCGAGGTGTCCATGAGTTCCATGGAACTCGGCGGCCGGCGCTGCGTTCAGATCCTGATCCGGGACGTGTCGGAGTTGAAACAGGCGGAGGCCCTCTACCGGATCATCGCTGAAAGTTCCTATGCCGGGGTGTACATGGTTCAGGATGGGAAGTTCATCTATCTCAACACCAATGCGGCCCGTTACGTGGGCTTTACCCCCGAGGAAATGGTCGGCGGGGCGGCCATCGACATCATCCATCCCGCAGACCGGGAATCGGCGCGGAGATGCGCCGTCGATATGCTCAAGGGCCTGCGGACCGCCCCCTACGAATTTCGGGTGGTGGCCAGGGACGGCAGCCACCGGTGGATCATGGAAACGCTCCGGGCCGTGGAGTACCGGGGGAGGCGGGCGATCCTCGCCAATTCCATGGATGTAACGGAACTAAAGGCGATGGAGGCCTCGCTGCGCCTCAGCGAAGAACGCTACCGGACGATCGTGGAGAACATGACGGACGGGTACTACGAGGTGGACCTGACGGGCAAATTCCTCTTCGTCAACGACGCCTTTGCCGCCGCCGCGGGATACCGCAAGGAGGAAGTCCTCGGTTGCGGCTTTCAGGATTTCGTGGACGAGGAACAGGCCGCGAACGGGCGGCGCGTCTTTGGAAAGGTATTCGCCACCGGCGAACCGGTGAAGGGATTTGAATGGCAGGTCCGCGACCACCAGGGCAAGAATCTGACCCTGGAGGTGTCCATAATCCTGATTCGTGACGCCGAGAACCGTCCCCGCGGGTTTCGGGGCATCGCCCGGGACATCACGGAACGGCGCCGGGCGGAGAAACAGATCCGTTACTATGCCTTCCACGATGTTCTCACGGGACTTCCGAACCGCAATCTTCTGTACGACCGGGTCGAAATCGCCCTGGCCAACGCCGCCCGGAAAAATCGGGGACTGGCCGTGATGCTTCTGGATCTGGACAACTTCAAAAAGCTCAACGACACCATGGGACACGCGGCGGGGGATTTGATCCTCAAGGGTGTCGCCAAGCGCCTGCAACACCTCGTCCGCAAGGGAGACACCGTGGCGCGCATCGGCGGCGATGAATTCATCATGGTCCTGACGGACGTCCGTTATCCCGGCGATGCTGTCAATATCGCCGAAAAGGTCATTGCCGCCTTCAGAGAACCGTTTTTCATCGACGGCCTGGAGGTGCGCCTCACGGTGAGCGCCGGCGTCTCCCTTTATCCCCGGGACGGTATGGATTTCGATCGTCTGAAGAGATCCGCCGACAACGCCATGTACAAGGCCAAGGATAAAGGGCGCAACTGCTACGTCTTGACCGAGGCCGCGCGCCCTTCGTAGTCTTTACCCGGCATTCGGCCAATGTAAACGGAGATCGACTCAGGTAATAACCGCCGTACCGGGGCCACATTTTTTGTCGGATTGAGGGGGACAATGATCCTATTTGTCTCCCTCCCGGGAAAGACAAGGCGGGAATCCATTTATGAGCAGTAGCTTGTCCCCCGGTTGGCAGTTTTCTTCCTCCCACTTTAGGCCATCTCCCTGAGGACCATGTAATCCGTCTTGGCGACCCGGTTCCGGGGTATCTTTCCCGCTGTCACGAATTTCCGGCCGGGCGGAGAAAAATGTGCAATCTATTTGCCTTGACGGTCATTTTTTGTTAAGCATAAATCGGCATGGAGAAACTGACGGAAAAGATCGACGCGGTCCTCGATATTAAATATGAGGCCCTCTATCTTCATGAACGCCTCCTGGGCGGCACACCGGCGGCCTATCCGGAACTGGAGCGGCAATTCG
>Ga0302248_1002480_pt1 | contig 11121 bp, 10 predicted proteins | sample AAG_UR_Leu_MG_FD_193528 | JGI IMG/M metagenome (GOLD analysis project Ga0302248, IMG submission 193528) | Enriched activated sludge microbial communities from anaerobic digester in WTTP, New Holstein, Wisconsin, United States - AAG_UR_Leu | ecosystem: Engineered > Bioreactor > Anaerobic >... | reverse complement strand
CCAGATAGTAAAGCTCATCGCCGCAGGCCAATGGCCAGATTAAGGCCATGCAAAGGACAAGAGCCGTTGAGATTAAGGTTTTCATCGCAATGCCCTTTCTGTTTCTTTTCATTCAGGCCTTCACTCCACCGGCGGCCTCTCCGGCCGAAGGCTTCGCCTGAGATCATCACCCTTTATGACATAATTTACGATTGCATGATCGACGGCCGCATCGTACCGGTCCACCGTCCCCTGGCGCACCACGTCGACCGAATCGGCAAAAATATCCTTAGCTATCATCTGCGCGTTTATAAGCGCCGCCTCCTTGGCGGTTTCCATCGCCTGGACCCCCTCCAGCCCCTCGCGCGGATAGCCCTTGCAAACGATCATATAGCTTGTATCGTCAATAAACCCGCTTTTTATGAGAATCTTACCCCGGTCTTCGGCCTTTCGCGGGCCGCACCCGGCGAATAAAATCGCTATGGCCATAAACGCCAGAATTTTCCTCATACTCCTTCCTCCATCGGGTGTCTAACAATCCCCGAATATAGGGGCCGGTTACAGGCCCAACTCGTTCGAGATCTCGCGCATGGCGCCAAGCGAAATCTCGACGAAGCGCGAAAGCTCCACCCCGAACTTCTCGCATTCCATTACGATGTCCCTGTTCACCGAGCGCGCGAAGGCCTTTTCTTTCATCCTCTTCACCACAGAGGAAGCTTTTACGCTCGAAAGCTTTTTATCAGGATAGACGAGCGCGGTCGCGGTGATGAGCCCGGTGACCGTCTCTCCGGCGGCCAGCGCATGCTGGAAGGGGGTGGAGCGCTTCTCGCCCGGAAAGGCCTCTTCGTTGTGGAGCCTTATCGCGTCCACTATCTCAGGGTCGATGCCGTGCTCGTTCAGAATCCGCACAGCTTCGCGGCCGTGGACCGAGAGATCGGCATCGGTAATCTCCACGTCCAGATCGTGCAGAAGGCCGGCGAGCGACCACCTATCTTCGTCCTGGCCCAGCTCCCGCGCGAGCGAGCGCATCACGGCCTCCGAGGCAAGACAGTGCTTCAGCATGTTTTCGTTTTTAACGTGTTCCCGTAAAAGCCCCAGGGCCTGTTCCCTGTCCATGGTTTTAATCCTTTCCTCTTTCCGAGCGCTCAGGACTGAAAGATCACTCCGAACGAAAGCCGTTTTTGAAAATTTGGTAGGGCTTTCGCTTACCCTGATCGCCAGAAGATCGCCCGCCGGCTGCGGGGTATACAGAGTTGTCTTCACCGTTTGCGCTACAAATCCAATATACCGGTGAGAAGGCAAAAAGTGAAAGAATTTTTAGACTCAGATCAGATAGAGCTCGCCGTCGGTAAGGATAGAGAAACCGGCGTCCGAAAGTACCCTTTCGGTTTTACGAACGTCCTCTACCTGAAACACGAAGACGGCGTCCTTTTTACGCTCGACAATAAAGCCGTATGCGTCCTCCACGTTCACGCCGCTCCTTGTAAGGATGGAGGCCGCCTCGTAGAGGCCCCCTGGTTTGTCCTTTACCCTTATCGCCACGATGTCGCGGAGCGTCGCCGCAATGCCCTCCTCCTTGAGTAAATCGGCGGCCTCCTGGGGCCGGTCCACCAGGAGTTTCACTATGCCATAGTCGCCCGAATCCGAGATGGTAATGGCCCTTATGTCGATGTTCTTTTTCAACAGAACGCCGGTAATGCGTTCGATCTTCCCCGGCCTGTTCTCCGCAAAAACCGATACCTGGTGGGGCATGTCATCCTCCTTTTAGAGAGACCTGTTGTCGAACACGCGCTTCGCCTTGCCCTGGCTCGGCGGAAGGGAACCCGGCTCGAGGAGTTCGATCTTCGGGTTTATGGTGATGATGGCTCGCAGGGCCTCCCCCATCCTCTTCTTGAGCCGTTCGAGCTCCCTCATGTCGCCCTGAAACATCTTCGAGTAGAGTTCGACCTTTATGTGCATCCTGTCCAGGTTGTCCTCCCGCTCCAGCACGATCTGGTAGTTGTTGCCGACCTCCGGGATGTTCATTAGGACCGTCTCGATCTGTGAAGGAAAAACATTAACGCCGCTCACGATCATCATATCGTCGGTCCTGCCCTTGATGCGCTCGATCCTCCTGTGCGTGCGCCCGCACGGGCACGGCTCCGGTATGAAACGCGTAAGGTCGCGGGTGCGGTAGCGGAAGATGGGCATTGCCTCCCGGTTTATGTGCGTAAGCACAAGCTCGCCCTCCTCGCCGTCGGGTAGGGCCTCGCCGGTCTCGGGATCGATTATCTCGGCTATGTAATAATCCTCCCAGAGGTGCATACCGCTCTTTTCCGAACACTCGAAGGCCACGCCCGGGCCGTTCATCTCCGACATGCCGTAGCTGTTGTAGGCGTCGAGCCCGAACTGCGCCTCTATCTTGTCGCGCGTCCCCTCCGAATAGGGCTCGGCGCCCAGGTATGCCTTCCTTACGCCCAGGTCCGGCGGGTTGACGCCGTGAGCGCGTATCTCGTCCACAAGGTGGAGCGCGTAACTCGGAGTGATGTGGATCACCGTGCTTCCGAAATCCTGAATAAACTGGATCTGCTTCAGCGTATTCCCGGTGGACATGGGTATCACCATGCAGCCCATCTTCTCCGCGCCGTAGTGCAGGCCAAGCCCTCCGGTAAAGAGGCCGTAGCCCATCATGTTCTGGAATACGTCGTCCGAGGTGGTTCCGGTCGCGACCATCCCGCGAGCGACCTGGTGCGCCCATTCGTCCACGTCCTTCATGGTATAGAAGATGACGGTGGGTTTTCCGGTGGTGCCGGATGATGCGTGCATGCGCACGATGGAGCGCCTTGGGACCGCCACCATGCCGTCGGGGTAGCTTACGCGCAGGTCGTTCTTTGTGGTAAACGGAACGTCTTTCAGGTGTTCCAGCGTGCTTATCTTAGAAGGGGCCACGCCGTTTTCCGAAAAGACCTTTTTATAAAACGGGGTCGATGCCGCCGCGGCGAGCGCTTTTTTAAGGCGGTCGAACTGGAGCCTCTCCAGCCCTCTGCGGTCGATGGTCTCGAGTTCGCTGTTCCAGTACATTTTTCGTCCCCGTTATCCGTAGAGTTTCCGCCAATACCCCGGCCGCCGGCGAGCGGGCCGGTCAAGATGATGTTATTCAACACTTTGTCTGTCAATGATAAATTCGGCGCTGTCCGTTCAGTGCATCGTCTCGCGGTCGTCGGGATAGTAATGCCTGCGGGCCCACTCCAGTCTTCTGCGCTCTTCGCGGGTAAGTGAGCTCATCCCCTCCCGCGCTATCTTTTCAAGCAGGGTGTCTATTATATTTTTGGCCTCTATGCGCTCGTCTATCTCCTTTCGCTTTTTCTTGAGGCGCCTGTTTCTGGCCATTCGGGCCCACAGGGAACTCCCCGGGGCCGTCGGCCTGGCCCGTCCGCGGCCCGATCTCGACCGTATGACAATGAAGATCAATCCCGAAACCAGCCCCCCCAGATGGCCGATATGGCTGATATTCCCGCCCATGCCCTTCGCGCTCGTAAGCGTTCCGAAGAACTCCACAACACCGAAAAGGAGCACAAGGTATTTCATCTTGACGGGAATTAGAAAATACAGAAGAACCTCGCGGTTCGGCCAGGTCAGCCCGTAGGCCAGTAGTATTCCATAAATGGCCCCCGAGGCCCCCAGCGTGGTCGGGGCGTAGGGCGCGAACGGGTTGGCCCCGTACCGGAGCACGACGAAATAATTCATCGCCGCGATGAACATGCCGGCGCCGATGCCGCAAAAAAGATAATAACGTAGAAACAGCCTGCTTCCCCATAGGGTCTCCAGCTCGCCGGCGAACATCCAGAGGCCCAGCAGATTGAAAAGGATATGGAGCCAGCCGCCGTGAAGAAACATATAGGTCGCGATCTGCCAGAAGCGCAGATCGTACACCAGTCCATGATGGTTCAGGCCGAAAAGGTGCTCGAGCATGCCCGGCGCGAGCATGGAGGCGAACTGCTGGAACAGAAAGACCACCGCGTTGATGATCAGCAGGTTCTTCACCACGGGGGTCAAAGGCCCGCCGATACGCACGTTCATTGTCTGCCGCATTTTCAGGAAACCCGCCGCGTCATAATCAGCTGAATTCCCTTCTAATACGGTTGAACTCGTCCTCATTATCAAGAAATATTTTAAAAAGCGACGGATCGAAGCGGGACGATTCCTCTTTCATTATCCTGACGCTCTTGTCGTGCGAAAAGGCCTCCTTGTAAGGCCGTTTAGAGGTAAGAGCGTCGTAGATATCGGATATCGTTACAATCCGCGCGGCAAGGGGAATTTCAGTCCCCATACGCCTCGTGGGATACCCTCCGCCGTCGTAGCGCTCGTGATGGTACAGGGTGACATCCATCGCCATATTGAGAAAGGAGTTTTCGCCCAGGTCGCGCGAGGCCTCCTTGAGCGCGGTATAGCCGATGGTGGTATGGGCCTTGATAACCTCGTACTCCACCGAAGTGAGCGGCCCCGGCTTCAACAGAATATCGTCGGGAATTCCCACCTTGCCTATGTCGTGGAGAATGGAGGAATCGTAGAGGTCGCGCAGGTACTGGTTGGAGATCTCCATCTCGTTGCCGGAATATTTAAGAATCTGGGCGATCAGCACGCTGAAATTCCGGATGCGCTCCAGGTGCTCTCCCGTTTCGGGATCGCGCACCTCCGCGAGTCTGCTTAGCGCGAAGATCGTGGTCTTCTGGGTTTTGAGTATCTCGTGCGTGCGCGCCTTCACCAGGTGTTCGAGGTTTCTTGTGTGGAGTTCGAGCTGGTCCAGAAGCTCCGCGCGCTGGATGCTGAAGGATATCTGACCGGAGATGGAGCGGATGAAGAAACTGTGTTCACTGTTGAAGGCGCCGGCCTCCATCGAATTGAACACCAGGAAGCCCCTCGTCACGTTGTTGATGATCAGGGGCACCATCATGGATGAGCGGAGCCCTTCTTCTATAAGGCTCCTGGTGCGCCTGGACAGCGGGTGTGACTTCAGGTATTCGTCGAGATCGCTTATAATAGCCACCTCCTTGCCGAGAGCCACCTCTTTAAGCAGCGAATCCCCGAGGCTGAAATTGCGCATTCCGCCGTACTCCTTCTCCCGGTCCGATTCGACAAGCTTCGCGACGACCTCGCCGGTTATCTCGTCGATCATGAGGAGCGACAGCCTGTCGAACGGTATGATCTTCCTGAGCGAGCTGTTCAGCATCATGAATATCTCTTCCGTTTTCTTACCCCGGTTGAGCATCGTGATGATGTCGTTGATCTGACTGAGCTGCTCTACATAGCGGTTTTTTTCGTCGTTCAGTCGCTTGCGGTCCAGCGCCCGCTCTATCGCGTGGTACAGAATGGCGAAGTCCATGATCGGCTTGGTGAGGAAGTCGTATGCGCCGGTCTTCAGCGCGAGGATGATGTCGTCGTTGGTGCCGAATCCCGTAAGTACGATCTTCGGAATATCCGGAAACTTCTCGGACATCGCAGTCAGAAGCTCCCTGCCGTCCAAGTTGGGCATTTTAAGATCGGTCAGCACCAGGTCATAGGGTTCCGATTCCAGCTTGGCGATCGCCACGTTCCCGTCCTCGGCCGTATCAATGGAGTAGCCCATCTTCAACAGGTATCGCGACAGCGCCTTCCGCACAAGCTGCTCGTCATCGACGATAAGGATGCTGCCCTGCCTTTTGACCGTCTGCGGCCCGTCGGCGACTGTAACTGTCTGGTCCTTCATGCGTTCTTTTCCGGCCGGATAAAACCGGCGTCATCATCTTATCATCAACATGAAAAGTCTTCCATATTTTCCCTGAACCGGGCCAGGAGACATTCCCCGATAAAAAGCCCCCTGTCTATAAAATCCGGGCCGTAGCGTCTTCCCGTGGTCGTGCGGAAGCTTTCCTTGATCCGTATGATGCCGCGAACCCCCTCATCGTAGCGCCCTATAATGAGGGCCGGATCAATACTCATGGACTCGGCCATGTCCCAGACGGTATCGGTAAAGTTGTCCGGGCCCCAACGGAATTTGTCCGCGTCGTAAAGCGCGCCGGAGAGAAGTTCGGCCCGGTCGGTTGGGGCGGGTTCGGTCTCCCGGAACGCCTCGTGATTTCGAATTGCGAATACGATGATCTCGCGGTCCTCGGGGTCGATCCGCCCCAGCAGAAATTCCGCCGCATATTCGGCCCCCTCCTCGGCATGGCGCCGTTCGGCGCGGCGGATGTCGTGAAGATATCCGGCGACCAGGGCGTCCTCCGCCAGGCGGTCGCAGTCGGGGCGACTCCCCGCCTCGCATCGCACGATTGCCGCCGCCTCTATGGCCACGCGCTGCGCGTGGTCGAAGCCGTGTCCCAGCGAACCCCCGTCCGCCCGCATGGCCTCCCTCGCCGCTGCCGCGTGCTCCGAGCGATCGTCGAGGCATTCCGCGTAGGCGAGCTCAGAAGCGCACTCCTCATAAAAAACCGGCTTACGGGCAATCGCGGCGATCTCTCTGGCGGCGTCCCGGAATAAGCGTATTCTTTCGCTATTCATGCGCGCCCCTTTTTAGTGTACGCCCATTCCGGCGGATATCAATTATAATTTTAGGCCCGTGGCCTAAAAGATCAGGTCTTTCTTCCCGACCACCTTGTTCAGCGGGTACTCGATTATGCCGTCCGCGCCCGCCTCTATGAGCCGTGGGATGAGCTCCCTCACCACGTCCTCGCCTATCACTGACTCCACGGAAAGCCAGTCTGCCTTGTAAAGCTCCGCCACCGTCGGCGCGGTGATGCTCGGAATGATCTTCACCACGGCGTCGATGTTCACCTTTGGAACGTTCATCTTAATCCCCACCAGGTTCTCGGCATTGAGCGCTCCGCGGAGCAGCATGGCGATATGGTTGACCTTCTTCCTCTTCCAGGGGTCGGCCATGCTCTTTTTGTTGGCGATGAGTTTCGTGTTCGTCTCGAGAAGCGTATGGATGATCTTGAGTCCGTGCGCCCGAATGGTGCTTCCGGTCTCGGTCACCTCGACAATGGCGTCGACCAGCCCTTCGACCACCTTCGCCTCCGTCGCGCCCCAGGAGAACTCCACTTTGACCGGGATGTTCCGCTCGGCGAAGTAGCCTCTGGTAAATTCCACCAGCTCGGTGGAGATCGTCTTGCCCGAGCAGTCCTCCAGGGAGCTTATGGACGAATTTTCAGGGACGGCAAGCACCCATCGTGCCTTTCGTGTGCTCGCCTTGGAATAGATGAGGTCCGAAATTATCTCGACATCAGCCCTGTGCTCGAGTATCCAGTCGAGTCCCGTAAGCCCCACGTCGAGCACGCCGCTCTCCACGTAGCGGGCCATCTCCTGCGCGCGTATAAGGGCGCAATAGATCTCCGGATCGTCTATTGAGGGGAAATAGTTGCGGGAGGAAACGGAAATCCTCCATCCGGCCTTCTCAAAGAGTTCTATTGTTGCGTTCTCCAGGCTTCCCTTGGGGATTCCTAGTTTCAGCTTTTTTTCGCTCATTTCCTTTCTCCGTACACGGTCTCCGGGTCGAACACCTTCACTCCATCCTCTTCCAGGGAACCGTTTTTCACTACGCGGTAAAAACAGCTCCTGAAGCCGGTATGGCAGGCAGCCCCTCCGATCTGCTCTATCTTCAGGAGAACGCAGTCGTTGTCGCAGTCCACTCGTATCTCCTTCACCATCTGCACGTTGCCCGAGGACTCTCCCTTCTTCCATAGCTTATTGCGCGAACGGCTCCAGTAGTGGACTATCCCCGTGGAGAGGGTGAGCCCCCACGATTCCCTGTTTATGAACGCAAGCATAAGGACCTCGCCGGTCCTGTGGTCCTGTGCGATGGCCGGTATGAGCCCTCCGGCCTTTTCGAAATCCAGTTCGATCATTCCATAAATCCTTGAATAATAAAATCACCGGCCGGATTCGGCCGGGGCAGGTCATAAAAGGCGTTTTGACCGACGCTGACAAGAATATTTTAGCTTGCGAGCCGCCCCAAGACAAGATAATTTGCCCCGGCCCGGAAGGCCTATTCCTTCCCGCCAAACCTCGAACGGTACACATGCGTGACGAGGACTACCGCCGCGATGAGGGTATAGCCCGCGGCAACACCCTCCGCCGCGCCGAACCCAACCGCAGGGGAATGGATAAGCCCGAACCACGCAGAGACCGCAAGAGCGATCGTCCACCAGAAGGCCTTTAAAAAGTCCCGCTCGATCAGGTACACGCCAAGGGCGGTCAGGAACATGGCCGAAAGAAGCGGGCCCTCTGCAAAGCTTATAATCCCTTTCAGGTTGGGAAGCGTCGAAGCGATCAGCCTGTCGACCTCCGCCGCCCCGCCGGCCCCTGCGTACTGCCTTAGCAGCGACAGCCCCCACGATGCTATCGCCGGCAACAGCCCCAGCGCCACGGCCGGGGCGTGCTCCCTCGGCGTCGACTGGAAGGCCTGGGCCGTTATGACGACGCCGATCCACAGAAGGATCGGGTAGCCGGCCTCGAGCGGGACCAGGCTTCCGATTACGCCGATGAGGCCGCTTGTGCAGAGGACCGTCATCACGGCGCCGTTTATGACGGAATAAGCGGAGCGGGCGCCAAGGGCCTTCCATCCCGGATGCCCGATATATACCGTGGTGGGAAAAGGAGAGCCGAAGAGGGCCCCCACAATGGTACCGACCCCGTTCATGGCGAGCGCCGGCATGGCGGGAAACTCGTCCCCTGCAGCCGCGGCCGATTCGATGTTCTGCAGTGTACCAAAAAAGCTCAATATGCCCATCGGTATCGCAATGCCGAGGTAGGGCAGGATGTCGGCAAGGCCTCCTGCCATCTCCAATATCGCCGGGGCGGGCAGGTACAACGACAGACCTTCGAGGGAGCGGCCCAGCGCACCCGCGTCCATGGCCCCCATTCCCCAGGCAATGGCTCCACCGAATACGAGCGCGTAGAGCCCGGCCGGGATGCCGAGCGGTAGCCTGGCCCTCGAAAAATACTCTATCAGGATAAAGGCCAGCGGAACGAAGGCGATCAGGGGCTTCTCCCACAGTGGAAAGACATGGTTCAGGGCAATAAAGGCGATGGCGATCCCCGAAAGGGTCGAGAGCAGCGCCGCTCGCGGGGTTATGCGCCGGATCCGCTCCCCCACAAATGCCCCCAGGCCTTCGAAAACGCCGCTCACCAGACAGGCGGCCACTCCCACCCTCCAGGCCAGGGAGGCGTCCTTGGTCTGTATATAGACAGGGGCGATGATGAAAGAGAAGTAGGCGAACAGGCTTACGGTGTTGATGCCGTATGGAAGCGCCGTTACGTCGTCCCGCCCCTCCCTGCGGGCGAGCCTTCTGGCCTGCCACGAATAAAATATATTTCCGGCCAGCACCGAAAGGGCCGTGCCGGGCAGGATTCGCCCGAAGACCAGATCGGCACCCATGCCAATGGAGAGGCAGAGCCCGGAGATGAGAAGCAGGTTGACCAGATTGTCGATAAAAAGGCCGATGAAGCCGTCGATGTCCCCCTTTACCATAAGGGGAAGCCTAAAGCCGTTCGTTTCAGCCGTCATGTGTCGCCTCGTCATTTCATTTCGAATTAAAAATTATATGGTTTCAAGCAATATTTTTACCAAAGCCAACTTCGCGGTGAAGATTAACCCCATCATGGAGCGTGCCGGAGTCGTGACGAATCTAAAGGCATCAGAAAATAAGGCGGCCTTTATGCCTACGCCAGGGCTTCGCTTATCTTGTAGGCCTTTTCTTTTGCTTGCCCCAGGGCTGCAAGACCAAGGCCCCCGCCGCTGTGAGCCGGCCCCGGAGGGGGTTCTACTGATGCCGATGGCCGGAGGAAGTCAGATTATCAACAGATATCATCGAGCAGCCGTTAAGCAGCGCGCAAGGACGCGCGCGGGGCGAGGATGGTCCAGGATGGACCTTCCGCAGCCGAAGAGAAAGTATATGGAAAAACCGACAGCAAAACGCAAAGAACCATTTTTACGGATAATCTCGAATCGCCTTTGATACATACATACTGAAAGCCCAGGCCCCGCGCCGTTTGAGCGGCAAGCCTCCCGGCGTCTGAGGGCGCGTTTTTCTTTGGTCCTTTCTGATATGGAAGCGCCGGTCAAGTAATATTCCATGAGTAGCTTCGACGATGAATCATTCTGATATTCGCGGGTTGGTTACCGCATGACATTGATCCGTCGGGGAAATCTATCTCTTTTGTCGTGGATTCGGCGAAAACACCTGCCACCAAGAAAGTATCTAGAATTTCCCAATCGTACTCATGAAATATACTTGAGAGGTCCTCCTCCGCTCAAATTTATCTCAACTTGTTTAGCGGCCTAATTAGTACATAAACGGGATTCAACAATAATCATTGAATGCCAAATGAAACCCACCAATTCGCGCGCTACTGCTGCAGCAACCTTAGATTTCGGCTTTCCGGCAAAGATCAGGTGATAATATCTCTTGTTCAGCCTTTTAAGCGCTTTTAAAGGCGGATTTCGTAATTCGGCATCAATTTTCTTAAGATTGGCCTTCATGGAATAGGTAACCTTGGCTTCATGACGATTATGCCAGGCTGCCTCAACAAGAATTCTTCGCACTCGTTTGTTGCCACATTTCGTCAAAGCTCCTTTTTTCATCGTGCCGCCGCTTGAATATTCACTCGGTACGAGGCCAAGATACGACATGAGTTCCCGGGCTTTAGCAAAACGGCTAAACGAGACGACCTCAACAATAAGAACCATCGCCGAAAGCGTACTTATTCCCCTATACGCCTTAAGCGCATCGACTTTCATCTTGTAATCATCACTTTCAGCAATCTTTGCTATTTCCCTATCAAGATCTTCAAGTTGGAAATACAAGTGTTCTATGTGGGTTATATACTGGTTCAATGTTTCTTTCAGGTACTTGTTGTTAAATTCAATCGTTTTCATCCATGCAAAATACCCTTTCGTCCAGTTCCTGCCCTCATAAAAATGTCCGTGCCGTATTAGAAAGTGATTTGTTTTCTGACGTGCAGCTAAAAGTGCCCTCGAAATATCCTCTCGACATCTAACAAGATCCCTTACGGATTCCTGAAATTCCGTTGGTACCGCTATCGCGGTTAACTCCCCGGCTCTATATAGGCGTGCAAGTTTCAGCGCATCCCGTTTATCCGTTTTTATCCGATCTCCTGATCTTTGAG
>Ga0302248_1002476_pt1 | contig 11130 bp, 9 predicted proteins | sample AAG_UR_Leu_MG_FD_193528 | JGI IMG/M metagenome (GOLD analysis project Ga0302248, IMG submission 193528) | Enriched activated sludge microbial communities from anaerobic digester in WTTP, New Holstein, Wisconsin, United States - AAG_UR_Leu | ecosystem: Engineered > Bioreactor > Anaerobic >... | reverse complement strand
GACTACCGGGGACGAAGGCGGCGGCGATTTCCTCTCTCGCCAGAACGGCGCCCAGGGGGAAACCGTTGCCCATGGCCTTGGCCATGGTAACGATGTCCGGGACGATGTTCTCCTGTTCATGGGCAAAAAGGGTGCCGGTGCGGCCCATGCCGGTCTGCACCTCGTCGAGGATCAAGAGCAGGCCCCGCTCGTCGCAAAGACGTCGTAAGGCGGTAAAATAACCGGGCGTGGCGATCCTGATCCCTCCTTCCGCCTGCACCGGTTCCACCATGACGGCACAGGTCCGGGGGGTGATCGCCCGGGCAACCGCCTCCAGATCATCGAAGGGAACATAGCCGAATCCCGGCAAGAGGGGCTGGAAGCCGTACTGGAATTTTTCCTGGCCGGTAGCCGTAATCGTCGCCATGGTCCGCCCGTGGAAGGATCCCCGCATGGTGATGATCTCATTCCGGGTGCCGTCACTGTTTTCGTTACCGTACCGCCGCGCCAGTTTGATCGCCCCCTCGTTCGCCTCGGCGCCGCTGTTGCAGAAAAACACCTTGTCGAGGACGGAATTCGCCACCAGCAGCCGGGCATACTCGATCTGGGCCTCGATATGGTAGAGATTGGAGACGTGGACGAGTCTTTCCGCCTGGGCGCCGATGGCCCGAGTAATCTCCGGATGGGCGTGTCCGAGACTGCAGACGGCGATTCCCGCCACGAAATCCAGATATTCCCGTCCCTCGTTGTCCCAGAGCTTCATACCCTTTCCCCGGGAGAACACCACGGGGAAGCGTTTGTATGTCCCCATGATGCACTGATCGGCTATAGTTATCATTTCTTCTTTATTCATAATGATTTATATTTTATCCTTCATATATAGGTTTATGTCTTCAGATGATGATTTCCGTCCCGATTCCGCGGTCGGTGAACATCTCGAGGAGGATGGCGTGGCGGTGGCGGCCGTCGATGATATGGGCCTTTCTTACCCCTCCCCGCAGGGCCTTCAGACAGCATTTTACCTTGGGGAACATCCCTCCCTGGATCACGCCGTCGTTGATCATTCCCAGCGCCTCGGCATTGCTCATGGTGTTGATGAGCCTTTTTTCGGAATCGAACACCCCCTCCACATCGGTGAGCAGCACCAGTTTTTCCGCTTTGAGGGCGGTGGCCACGGCCCCGGCCACGATATCGGCGTTGATGTTATAAGTCTCTCCCTGATCTCCGTGACCGGTGGGGGCGATGATGGGAATGAAACCGTCCTGAACCAGGGACTGCAAGAGGGCGGCGTTGACCTCCTTCACCTTTCCTACCAGGCCGATGTCGATAATCTCCGGCGGGGTGTCCTTGGCCTTCTCGGCGCTCAAGAGGTATTTGTCCGCCTTGATGAGACCGCCGTCTTTGCCGCTGAGCCCCACCGCCTTTCCGCCGTGCTGGTTGATGAGACCCACGATTTCCTTGTTCACCTTCCCCACCAGGACCATCTCCACTATATCCATCGTTTCCTGATCCGTAACCCGCATCCCCTGTACGAAGCGGGATTCCTTGCCGAGCTTTTTCAAATATCCGCCGATCTGGGGACCGCCGCCATGGACCACCACCGGATGGATCCCCACATATTTCATCATGACCACGTCCCGGGCGAACATGTCCTTGAGTTCCTCCGCCACCATAGCGTGACCGCCGTATTTGATCACGATGATCTTGTTGTAAAAACGACGGATATAGGGAAGGGCCTCCAGGAGAATCTCCGCCCTTTCCATGGACTTTTTCACGTTTTCCATATTCACCTCTTCCTTACAGAATCAAAGAATATACCTGCTGAGATCCTCGTCCTCGATGATCTCACCGAGCCTTTCCCTCACCATCTCGGCATCGATGACAACCCTTTTCTCCTCCATTTCCGGGGCATCGAAGGAGATATCCTCCAGGAGGGTCTCCATGATGGTGTACAATCTTCGGGCCCCGATATTTTCCGTTCTGTCGTTCACGATGGCGGCGGTTTCGGCGATTTCGGCGATGGCCTCCTCGGTGAAAATCACTTCCAACCCCTCCGTGGCCAGCATTTCTCGGTACTGCCTGATCAGGGCATTGTGGGGCTCGGTGAGGATGCGGATAAATTCCTCTCGGCCCAGGGAATCCAACTCTACCCGGATGGGGAAACGGCCCTGCAATTCAGGAATGAGATCCGAGGGTTTGGAGGCAGTAAAGGCACCGGCGGCTATGAACAGGATATGATCCGTTTTCAGCATGCCATGGCGGGTATTCACCGTCGAACCCTCGACGATGGGCAGGAGGTCCCGCTGCACCCCTTCCCGGGACACATCCGATCCATGGGCGGAATCGCTGCCGACGATTTTGTCGATCTCATCCAGAAAAATTATCCCTGATTGCTCCACCCTCGCCATGGCCGTCCGGGTCACCTTCTCCATATCCACGAGATTCGCGGCCTGTTCCTGGGTAAGAATCTCCAGCGCCTCGGGAACCAGTACGCGGCTTTTCTTCTTCTTGGGGGGGAACATATTGCCGAAGAGCTCCTTGATGTTCATCCCCATGTCTTCCACTCCCGCTGTGGAAAAGATCTCGATCATGGGTCCGCTGCGCTGCTCCGACACCTCTATTTCCACATAGCGGCCGTCCAGCTTGCCGTCGTGGAGGAGGCGCCGCAGTTTTTCCCTCGTGGTGTCCTCCTTGCGGAGTTGCTCCTCCTCGCCGGGATCGAAGGTCCGATCGTCTTTCAACATTTCGTTGACATTGCGTTCCGCCGGCTTCGGCGGCAACAGGATATCCAGAAGGGCCTCTTCGGCCAGACTCTCCGCCTTGGCCCGGACATTTTCCTGTTCTTCCGCCTTGGCCATGTTGATGGCCAGTTCCACGAGATCACGGATCATGGATTCCACATCCCGCCCCACATATCCCACTTCGGTGAATTTCGAGGCCTCCACCTTAAGGAAGGGCGAATTGTCCAGTTTGGCCAACCGGCGGGCGATTTCCGTCTTCCCCACCCCCGTGGGGCCGATCATGATGATATTCTTCGGCGCAATTTCCTCACCGAGCTCTTTGGACACATTCTGCCGCCGCCAGCGATTGCGGAGGGCGATCGCTACGGCCCGTTTTGCCTCACCCTGACCGATGATGTACTGATCGAGTTTCTCCACGATCTGTCTGGGCGTCAGGGCCTTGATATGCATCTGTTTTTCCTGTTCCGATCTTTTCATGAACGGCAAAGCTTTAATTGTCATCGTTTATTTCCAATTCCTCTACGGTAATATTGTCATTGGTGTAAATGCAGATCTCCGAGGCGATGCGCACCGCCTCCCGGGCGATCTCCGTGGCTGTAAGCGAGGAGAATCGCACCAGCGCCCGAGCTGCGGCCAAGGCATAAGGGGCCCCGGACCCGATGGCCATGACCTCGTCATCCGATTCGATCACATCGCCGTTGCCGGAGATCAGCAGAAAATGATCCCTGCTCACGGCAATCATCAACGCCTCGAGATGCCTAAGGACACGGTCCGTCCGCCAGTCCTTGGTCAATTCCACCGCCGCGCGCAGGAGATTGCCGTTGTATTGCTCCAGCTTCTGGTCGAAACGGTCGAACAGGGTGAAGGCATCCGCCGTCGTGCCGGCAAAACCGACGATCACCTTGTTGTGATAAAGACGGCGAACCTTCCGGGCGCCGTGCTTCATGATGGTCACATCGAAGGTTACCTGTCCGTCGCCGGCGACGGTTACCAGGCCGCCGCGCCGGATGGCAATGATGGTCGTACCTCGCATTTTCGTCATTTGTTGTCTCCTCCCCTTCCCCTAGGATGGGCCTGGTCATATATTTCCATGAGACGGCCGATGCTCACTGCCGTGTAGCGTTGGGTGGTGGAAAGGCTCTTGTGACCCAAGAGTTCCTGGATGCTCCGGAGATCCGCCCCGGCATCCAATAGATGAGTGGCAAAGGAGTGCCGCAGGGCGTGGGGGCTAATTTTTTTCTGGATGCCGCTGCTCCGGATGTATCTGTCGAGGATACGTTCCACCGTCCGCGGCGATATCCGCTGCTCTCCGCGCCCGATGAGGAGGGGTGCCCGACCGTCCTGCTTTTCCTTGGCTGTTCCCGACCGTAACCGGCTCTGCTGATAAGCCCTCAGCGCCGCCAGAGCCGGGGCGCCCACGGGGACAATCCTCTCCCGTCGCCCCTTACCCTTCACCCTCAATAACCCTTGTTGGAAATCCACATCCTCTTGATTCAACGCCGTCAGCTCCGAAAGCCTGATCCCGGTGGAATAGAATATTTCGAGAATCGCCCGGTCGCGCCGCCCCCGTTCATCGTCAGGGAACGGACAGGAAAGGAGATCGAAAACCTCATCCACGGAAAGATGGGGAGGGACGAGGCGATCCTTCCGGGGCGTCGCCAAACCGGCCATGGGGTTGTCCGCAAGGCGTCCTTCCCGGAGAAGGTAACGGAAAAAGGCGTTCAACGCGGCCATCTTTCTGGCCACGGAGGATTTGCGCAGCCGCCGCCGGTGAAGTTCAGCCAGATAGCCGCGGATCCGTAAGGGATCCACTGCCGATATCGGCATCCGTTCGAGAACATCCACTTGCCCGTGCATCTCTTGGAGATAGGCATAGAATCCTTTCAAATCGGACATATAGCTGCCGACGGTCCGGGGGGACAGATTTCTTTCCATTTCCATGTGCATGGCGAAATCACGGAATGCGGCATTCAAGTTGTCATTCTTCAACATTTTTTCAGATTTCGCCCCTACATCTTGTATTTCCCGAAGGCTTCGGGGGAGAGGTTTTCCAGAAATTCCTTCAACTTCTCCTCCTTCAGCTTCTCCATATCTTCGACGTTCGCGGCGATATCCACATTCCGGGACTTGTCTATGACCTTTTCTTCGACAAAAATAGGGGCATCGGTACGAATGGCGATGGCAATGGCGTCGCTGGGCCGGGCATCCACCATGAAGGTCTTTCCCGCGGAGAAAAGATGCATGTTGGCAAAAAAGGTATTGTTCCTAAGATCGTGAATCTCCACGCGCACCACTTCCACCCCCAGGGTCTTGAGGATGTCCTTCATCAGGTCGTGAGTCATGGGCCGGGAGAAGGATATCTTCTCGAGTTGTGTGGCAATGGCGCTGGCCTCGAAAAGACCTATCCAGATAGGGATGGCCTTTTTCTCCTCCAAATCCTTGAGAATGACAATCGGGGTGCTCGTGATGGGATCTATGGTCAAGCCGGTGATCTTCATTTCTATAAACATCGTCTACCCCCTTTAAGACAACTCGCCACGGAGCGAATGCAGATAGGCGGCGGTGATTTTAAGTTGAACCGTCTCCCCGCAAACATCCCGGGGAGCGGCAAAGTTCACGATCTTGTTGGTTCTGGTCCGCCCCATCATTTCCCTGGGGTTCTTCTTGCTTTTTCCCTCCGTCAGGATTTCCATCCGCTGACCGACGAGCGCCATATTCCTCTCCAGCGTGTGCAGGTCCTGAAGTTCCTGTAGCACTCGCAAACGGCGGGCCTTTTCCCTTTCCGGAACCTGTTCCTTTAAGGATGCCGCCTTTGTCCCTTCCCGCTCGGAAAACTTGAAGGAAAACAGATTGTCAAAACGTACCTCCTTCATCAAGGTCAGCGTTTCCTCGAAGTCCTCCTCCGTCTCTCCGGGGAATCCCACCATTACGTCACCGCTGATGGCGATCTCCGGGCAGCGATGCCGCAGAGCGTCAATGCGGGCCAGATAGTCGTCACGGGTATAACCGCGGTTCATGAGCCGCAAGACCCGATCCGATCCTGACTGGAAAGGTAAATGGATGTGTTCGCATAGCTTGTCCACCCTCCCAAAACAAGCGATCAATTCTCCGTTCAGATCCTTTGGGTGGGAGGTGGTGAATCTGATCCGCTCCAGACCGTTTACGGCGGCGAGACGTTCGATTAGTTCCGCAAAACCTATCTCCTGTTTCCGCCCCTTGCCGTAGGAATTGACGTTCTGTCCCAGGAGGGTTATCTCTTTCACGCCTTGTTCGGCAAGGATTCGCACTTCTTCCAGAATGTCCTCGCTGGGACGGCTTTTTTCCCTCCCCCGGAGATACGGCACGACGCAATAGGAACAATAGTTGTCGCAACCCTGCATGATTGTTACGAAGGCATTTATGACTCGGCGGCCATTATTCCCCCCCGCTGCATAGGTAAATCTTTCCAAAGAGGGTATTTCCTCCCGGAAGGCCGTGTCTACAACGGACCTCCCCTCCTGTTCTCTCCGGAAGATAAGATCCGGGACGTCCTTTAGGGCATGAGTGCCAAAGACCAGATCCACCTCGGGGATCCTGCGCAGCAAATCCCTTCCCCAATGCTGGGCCAGACAACCTCCCACGGCGATAACCAATTCCGGGTTTCTATCCTTCAACCGCCGGTAGCGGCCGATCTGGCTGACGATCTTTTCCGCCACCTTGTCGCGGATGCTGCAGGTATTCACGAGGATGACCCCGGCTTGTTTTTCGTCCCGGACCCGGTCATAGCCGGCGGCAAGCATAACGGCCGCCAGTTGCTCGGAATCATGAACATTCATCTGACATCCGAAGGTGCGGATAAAAAAAGATTTCTGCGCCACTTCCCAACACCTGCAAAAATAATGAAATAGTTTGGTTATTATAAGGATAAATCAGAGTCAACAGTTTTTTATGTCTGAAGTAGCCTGTTTTTCCCCGCGGCGTATTCCTGCAAGAGGATGCCGCCGACAATCAACACCAGACCCGCCAGGGAAGAATAACGGATCGCCTCTCCCGCCACGAAATGGATGAAGATTAGTGAAATGAAAGGTGAAAGATAGATAAGATGGCTCACCTGGGCCGCGGATTGGGTCAGGGATAGGGCTTTCATCCAGACGAAGAAGGTGATGCCCATCTCGAAAATCCCTATGTAGATCCCACCGGTCAAACCGGACCAGGGTGGTAATCTGAGCCCCGTGGTGCACATCGCCAGCGTTAAAATATAGACAAATCCAAAGACGAAATTCCAGAAAAGCTTCACCCCCTCCTCGCGACGGTCTTGGACATTGCCCAGCCAATATGACGCCCAAATGACGGAACTGCCCATGGCCAACAGCGCCCCGGGTAGGTTGGTGACGCGGAAGCCCAAAAGATCTCCCCGGGTCGAAATAACCAGGATCCCCATAAAACTGACGAGCATCGCCATGATCCTTCTGAGGGAGATCCTTTCCTTTCCGGTCAAGGCCGCGAGGATCACCAGCATAAGGGGCCAGGTGTAGTTCAGAGGCTGGGCCTCCTGGGCCGGCAGGAGATCATAGGCATTAAAAAGAATCAGATAATATAGAAATGGATTCAGAAAACCCAAGATGGACGAGCGGAGGTAATCGCGGGTCGTGCCGCCGATGAGGAGCGGCAGTTTCCCCTGGATGGCGAGAATGGCCCCCAACACCACAACGGAGGTCAGGGAGGAAAAAAGCAGCATCTCCAGGATGGACAGATGGCGGAGGGTGATCTTGAAGGCGGTGGCCACTGTCGACCAGAACAGCACGGTCAAGAGCGCATAGCCGTAAGCCTTTTTCTGCCGGTCCATCCTCCCGCTTCCCCCCGTCTTTTTCTACCATACCATATCATATCGGCAAGCTTCCGGACAAGGTCGATACCCGCCTGATGGCGGCACCGTCCCATCAGCACGCTTAAGAAAAAAAAAGAAGCGGCTTCAACTTCCCGGCAACCTCCACGCAATTTTGCAAATCCCGGAGGTCAACATTTTCGAAGAAAGATCCATTATTCAGATAGTTAAAGAGGCTAACAAGCAAGAACCGGAACCTCATTTGTGCAACCGGTTAAATTTATTCAAAAGTTAACCGGACAGCCGTGTGTAATTATGCGATGATCAGTGATCATAGAGGATAGGTGATGGACGTTTTATTAACGGAGGTAATGACGAAATTCTTATATAAAATCGCTCCGTGAAAATCGGTGTTCACAGGCCGGTTTCAAATAATACTGCCGTGGGGATGTGTACAGCCTTTAGCTTCAAGCGCCTACCGGATGTAAATTTTCGATTCCTCTTCCAGCGCGCCGTCCAGGCCGACTTCGTTGCCCAGGTCGTCATAAACCTTCCGTCCCTGCTGCCCCCGATCCATCAACCCGGCGGCAATCACCGCATGCTTCACCGTCATACCCGGAGCCAAATACAATTCCTGGTCGTTCACATACACTTTCATGATGGCTTCTCCTTTGTTCCCTCGCTCTTATGGAACTTCTTTGATGCGTCCTTCCGTCTGTGCGGAAACCTCTTTTTTCATTTGAAAATAATCGACCATTACATCGCGCAGCCATCGGCCGGGATCGCTGTATACCAGCTTTTCGCCCTTCATGGCGCCGCCGACCACCTCATAATTCCGGGATGATTTCACCGCCTGGCCGAAGGATTTATACCCGTCGCCGCCTGCGGCAAGAAAATCGTTGGTGGCGACGGTATATTCCCGGTCGAGCTCCAGCGGCTTCCCGCCGACGCGGATATCTCGAACGCGCGCCCCCTTTGCAGCCTGCCGGCTGTAAGTGAAGTCCATGCCGGAAATCTGGGGAAACCGTCCTTTCTCGTTCTCCACGCCGGAAACGCCATGCTCCAGCGCTTCGCGCAGCTGCCGGCCGGTGAGACGGATGGCGACAATATAATTATCGAACGGCACCACCGCATAGACGTCACTGACTTTTACCGGCCCCTGCCTGATGCTGGTCCGGATGGTTCCGCCGTTGATCAGCGCCGCATCGGCGCCGGTGCTCCGTCGCAAAACATCGGCGATCAGATTACCGAGATTCGTCTCGTTGCGCCGAACGCCGGCGCCGTCCAGATGAACCGTGGCAACGCCAACACTTTTATTCAGCATGGCGTCCACCTGCTGCTGGTACTTCGCGACGATGGTTTCGACAGATTTGTTTACCTGTCCTCCGGGTTTGATGGGCTCCAGCCAGCCGCGGGCGCCGACGACGCGTTTCCCTTCCAGTTTTAGGTCAAGAACACCGAGGACTTTACCGTGTTCAAATGCCTGCACGACAAACGTTTTGCCGGTTTGAACCGGCTTTTCAACTCGGGTGTGCGTGTGGCCGCCGACGATGACATCGATCCCTTCAACTTTCTGCGCCAGACGTCTGTCCGCGTTAAATCCCATATGAGACAAAACGATCACCACCTGGCTTTTGTCCCGCAGCTGCCGGACGTATGTTGCCACCGTCTCTTCGGGAGCGGCAAATTGCAGGCCGATCACGTTTTGAGGATGGGTGGTCTGCGGCACGTCGTCGGTCACCACACCGATGACGGCTACGGTTATGCCGTCCAGTTCCTTGAGCAGATAAGGCTTGAGCGCCCTTATTCCCTTAACGTTGGCGCCGAGCACCGGAAAACGGGCTTCGGCAATCCGCTCTTTGAGAACGGCCTGCCCGAAATCGAACTCATGATTGCCGACCACCAGAGCGTCTACCTTCATGGCGTTGAGCGCTTCTATGGACGATCTGCCCGAAAACAGGTTGGCCCAGTTGTTGCCCTGAATCATGTCGCCCGCCGCCAGAAGCAGCGTGGGTTTTTCAGCGCGCAGCTGATCGACGCGCCCGGCCAGATAAGCCAGGCCGCCTTCGGCCAGGCCGGCGCTCTTCGATGAATAAGGAAGGGCAAATCCGTGAAAGTCGTTGAGGTAAAGAATGCGAATCTCGCGCTCGGCCGCATGGGTTGCGGAAAAAAGCGTAATCAGCGTTAGCAGAAGAACAAAAACAAGCGATGAAAACCTTCCGACGGATTGCTTGAACACAGAGGGACTTTTGCGCAACAATTCGCTTTTCAAAGGTCTCACAGATTCCGCAATACAACGTTTGGGTTCCGGCATGTCCGTGGGCTCCTGGCCTTCCTTCAAAGGATTTTTGATGCAAATATTTTTGACAATCAAGCCCCGGCGGGGCTTTGGAAAGGGAGTATAGTGGAATACAGCGGATTGAACAAGTTCCGAATTGATCAGTGTGTTTTACCTTCGGCGATTGGAATAAAGGCGATAGGCTATGGGTTAACTTTGCAGCTCGTAGCCCGTAACCGGCAGCTCGTGGATGGTGAAGAGGAATGAAAAATCCCCCCTCATTTTATGGTTGCGGATGGCTGATCGGCACGTCCAGCCAAGGACGCATAATAAAGTCGATGAAAGTCCGACCAAGACTAAAAGACTCCATACCTTGTAGCTTTGAAGATGCTGTGACGCGTAAGCAAGACGGTAAAGCCCTTCGACGGCATTCTTTGAAAGGAGGATGCGCAACGGGAGCCGGGTTTATCAGGGAGAAAGATTGACCGGATTTATGGCCCGGAAAATTCGTTTTGACATCCAAATGCGGTAAAGGAACGGTAAAAAATAGATCGTAAAAAGAAAAAGGAGTTAAGCCGAAATCGCCTAACCCCTTTATTTTTTTGGTGGGCCTTGGGAGACTCGAACTCCCGACCAATTGATTAAGAGTCAACTGCTCTACCAACTGAGCTAAAGGCCCGATAATCCTTAAAGAACATATCTCTTTATGTCTGGCGCGCCTGGTACGACTCGAACGTACGACCAACAGATTCGAAGTCTGCGACTCTATCCGACTGAGCTACAGGCGCGTGGTCATGCAGTCAATGGGGTGAGTGAAGGGATTTGAACCCTCGACCTCCGGGGCCACAACCCGGCACTCTGACCAGCTGAGCTACACCCACCGTATTCACTGGTACGCCTGGAGGGATTCGAACTCTCGACCCACGGATTAGAAGTCCGTTGCTCTATCCAGCTGAGCTACAGGCGCTTGGTTATGTAAAAGAGGGAGCTCAATATCCTTTTTGTAAATATTTGTCAAGACCCAATCAAAGCATGTTTAACATATTTTTCAGCGGACATACCCGACGATGCCGTCGTATTTATAACCTTTCCTGGTGCGCCCTTCACCCCGGGGGTCGGTGGTGAAAAAATATTGTCCCGATCCGCTATGATGCCACCGGTATAGGGGACGCGAATTTACCAGGCGGATGGTGGCAATGTTGCCGATTGCCCCTTCCCGGACAAAGTCCCGATTCAGTTTCCCATCGGCATTTAATTCACAGGAGTAATAGTGCCGCTGAGCCCGCTGGTTGTACCAGCGGTAAAAATCCGTGGTTCCCGGCGTCCCG
>Ga0302248_1002473_pt1 | contig 11143 bp, 11 predicted proteins | sample AAG_UR_Leu_MG_FD_193528 | JGI IMG/M metagenome (GOLD analysis project Ga0302248, IMG submission 193528) | Enriched activated sludge microbial communities from anaerobic digester in WTTP, New Holstein, Wisconsin, United States - AAG_UR_Leu | ecosystem: Engineered > Bioreactor > Anaerobic >... | reverse complement strand
AATACAGATAGTTAGAACATCATAAGCGGGTGGGGCATCTTGGCACGATTATTTCATATCTATAAAGCAAAAGAATAAAACCAAGGGAGGACAAAGACCATGAAAAAGACATTATCCACCATCGTTGTTGCCGCCGTCTTCGTGCTGCTCACCGCCACTTTCGGCTTTGCCGAGTATGCAGCGGCCGGCGGAGAGAATTTCCCCTACTTCCATCTGGGGCTCGTCATCATCGGCGGTCTGATCATCTTTTCCCTCAAACAGAGATTCGACAAGATGTACGCCGGAGAAGCCGTGGGTGCCTTCGCCCTGTACACCTTCTACGTTGCCCTTTTCACCGCCCCGGTCATGGAGGCGGTCAAGGCCCTGGTGAGCTGAAATTACAATCGGCCTTGCCTCCCCCCCCGATAAGTCCCCGTTCCCCCCTTTGCGCAGCCCGCAAAGGGGGGATTTTTCTTTTCCCGCCGCGGACCAGGGGCCGCTCTTTCGTTGTTAATCCGCAGGAGATATGCTATGCCCCCGTCCTATGAAACAGCTCGTCATCGGCATCGCCATCAGTATCGTAATGGTCTATTTCTCCCTCCGGGGGATCGATTATCAGGGATTGTCAAAGGGCCTGCGGGACATCGAACCGGGATACGCCGCCGCCGCTCTGGCGATCATGGTACTCATGCAGGTTATCCGTTCCGTGCGCTGGGGGGTGATTCTCAGCCCCATCCGGAGGGTCGGCCAGTTCGACCTCTTTGCCGTCACCAGCGTCGGCTTCCTGGCCATCGCCTCCCTGCCGGCCCGTCTGGGAGAACTGGCCCGTCCCTACCTGATAACAAAAAAGGCGCCCATTAAGATGAGCTCCGCCCTGGCCACAATCTTCGTCGAGCGGATATTCGACAGCCTCACGGTATTCCTGATCTTCTCCATCACCTTGTTCATGACCCCCCTGCCCACCTGGCTCATCCGCTCCAGCGCCTTCTTCATAATCATGACCTTGGCCATTCTGACCTTCATGATCTTCATGCTCTGCAAACGGGAAGCCTGCCTGAAAATGCTGGCACCACTGATCAGCCGGCTGCCGGAACGGTACGCCCTGACGGCGGACCGGCTGCTGCACCAATTCATAGACGGGTTCGGGATGATGGCGGAACCGCGGCTACTGATCCAGGTCGGGCTGCTGTCCCTTGCCTTCTGGATCGCTGATGGTCTGGCCATCTATATGATGTTCAAGGCTTTTCATCTGCCGCTCCCCTTTATCGCCGCCTTCGTGATCCTGGTGATCCTCATGATCGGCATCGCCATCCCGGCGGGACCCGGTTTCGTGGGTAACTGGCATTTCTTCTGTATTTTGGGGCTGACCCTCTACGGGGTTCCCAAGACCGAGGCCCTTTCCTTCGCCATCGTTTACCACTTTCTATCCATCGGGATCGTCGTCCTGCTGGGGCTTCTCTATCTGCCCGCCAACCGCTTCTCCCTCTCCGACCTGAAAGGAAACTGACTTTAACTCCCGGCTATTGCCGGTTGCCCGTACCCTCCTGCCTTTCCACATCCAGGCCGTAGCTTTTGATCTTCTTGTGGAGGTTGCTGCGCTCCAGACCTATGGCCTCCGCGGTCCGGGAGATGTTGCCGTCGTTCTCCCGTAGCTTGCGGAGGATATACTGCTTTTCAAAATCCTGCCGTGCCGCCCGCAAACTGTCCGAATCCAATGCGGGGAATCGCCGGGGGAGCCCCGGTTTGCTTTCCAGCTCATGGCCGCTTTCCTTGGCAAACAAAGGGATATCCGCCGCGGTAATGATCTGGCCCGGCGTCATGATGACCAGGCGTTCCACAATGTTCTTCAGCTCCCGCACATTTCCGGGCCAGTCATGATCCATGAGCAAGGCCAGGGCCTCATCGGTGATCTTCTTGGGTTCCTCCCCCTCTTTGGCGGCGAAGTCGCTCAGGAAGCGCTCCACAAGGGGGGGGATATCCTCTCTTCTTTCCCGCAACGGGGCGATATGAAGCGGAATGACGTTGAGGCGATAGTAGAGATCCTGGCGAAAGCGACCCTCTTCCATTTCCTTTTCCAGGTCCTTGTTGGTGGCCGCGATCACCCGGACATCCACATGGATCATCTTGGTCCCCCCCACCCGTTCGAACTTCTTTTCCTGGAGAATGCGCAGGATCTTGGCCTGGGCCTTCAGACTCATGTCCGCCACTTCGTCGAGGAAGATGGTGCCTTCATGCGCCAGGTCGAACTTGCCGCGTTTCTTTTGCGTCGCCCCGGTGAAGGCCCCCTTTTCGTGGCCGAAAAGTTCGCTTTCGATAAGATCTTCGGGGATGGCGGCACAGTTGACCTCGATGAAGGGTTTACTGTTGCGCCGGCTCAGACGGTGGAGCGATCTCGCCACCAGCTCCTTCCCGGTGCCGTTCTCCCCCATGATGAGCACCCAGGCGTTGGTGGGGGCAATGATGCCGATCGCCTCCTTGAGCTCCATGATGGAGATGCTGCATCCCGTAAGCTCGTACTGCTGGGTAACTTTTTGTTTCAACAGTACGTTTTCCTCTTCGAGGGCAATGATGTCCAAGGCATGATTTACCAGCAGGATGATCTTGTCCAGGGACAGGGGTTTTTCGACGAAATCATAAGCCCCGAGTTTGGTTGCCTTGACGGCCGTCTCGATGGTACCATGCCCGGACATCATGATGACCCGGATCTGGGGATAGTCGGAACGGATTATCTTCAGGACTTCGATGCCGTCCATACCGGGCAGCCAGATGTCGAGAAGGATCAGGTTGGGCATTTCCTCCTCAATGAGTTTCAGCGCCTCTTCGCCGCTTCCCGCCGTGATGGTCTCATATCCCTCGTCCCGGAGGATGCCTTCCAGCGACTGGCAAATGGATTCTTCATCGTCAACAATGAGGATGGTTTTACGCATAAGCTCCTTTCGCGGTATTTTCCGCGGGCAGTTGGTCTTCCGGTACGGGAAGTTCGAAAACTACCACCGTTCCCCGGGGTTGATTGTCACGAACGCTCACCTGCCCCTGATGCTCGGCAACAATGGAACTCACGATCGCCAGCCCGAGGCCGGTGCCCGTTCTCTTGGTCGAGAAATAGGGCTCGAAGATCTTGCCCTTGTATTTAGCCGGCACGCCGCTGCCGTTATCGGCCACTTCCACCACTGCCCGGTGCCGCCCGGCGTCGTAGCAGGTCTTTATGTCTATTCTACCCCCCGCCGATCCCAGGGCGGCCACGGCGTTGTCGAGAAGGTTGAGCATCACCCGTTTTATCTGTTCCGGATCGATGTTGAGCATGGGAATGCCCTCTCCTCTTTCAAAGGCAAAGGCGACTTCCTTGTGGGCTTCCTGGAAAAGAGCGACGGCCTCCGCCAGCACGGCGTTCAGATCGTTAAGAAAGGGATTCGACACCGGCATACGGGCATAGCGGGAGAAGGCGTTGACCAGGTTCTTGAGAACCTCTACCTGGCCGATGATGGTTCGGGTGCATTCCTGGAACACCTCCCCGTCGGCACTGAGACGATCACCGTATTTGCGCTGGAGCCGCTGGGCGGACAGTTGGATGGGGGTCAGGGGATTCTTGATCTCGTGGGCCATGCGCCGCGCCGCCTCCCGCCAGGCCGCCGCCCGCTCCGCCTTCTGCAATTGGGTCAGATCCTCGAAAACCAGCACCATGCCCATATAATGACCTTCGTCATCATTGATGACCGTAGTCGTGATCAGCAGGGTGAGGGAGCTGCTCTTGACGTTTATCTCCAACTGCCTTTCCACCACGCCGTTTTCACTCTCCTTGAGTTCCGTGAGCAATTCCTGGACCAGAGCCAGATGTTCCGGTCGGAGCACCTCCTGATAGGGGCGGTGCAAGACCTTTTCCGTTTTTATCCCCAACATCCTTTCCGCAGCGCGATTGATGATGGTGATCACATCGTTCCGGTTCACGGAAATCACTCCGGCGGAAACATTGCTGAGCACCGCTTCCATGTATTTGCGCCGCTGTTCAAGGTCAAAATTGGCCTGTTCCAGGCTGTGTTGGCTCTTTTTCAGATCCTTGGTCATGGAATTGAAGGAATCCACCAGGATGCCGATTTCGTCATCGGCGGCAATATTTATCCGGTAATCGAGCTCCCCCCGGGCGATGCGTCCGGTCGCATCGGCGAGGTCCTGAATGGGGACAGTGATCTGCTTCGCCAGAAAGAGACCGAACCAGGTAGCGGAGAAAATGATGAGGAGCGTAACGATGGACAAGGTGACAATATAGGTGAATTTTATTGGGTTCTTGAGAAGTTTCAACTGTTTGTACTCTTCCGATGTCTTGGAGATGATGCCCATCTTGTCGGCGAAAGCCCGGGGAATGTAGTAACCGACCACCACCATGCCGATAACCTCGCCGGTATTGAGACGGCTATAAACCGGGGCGATGCCGCCGATGATGTTGCCTTTGCCGGAAGACTGCTCCGTAACCGCCTCCTTGCCGGCAAAGACTTCCTCCCTGAGCTTCGGAGACATGGTCATGGAAAAGACGTCGGGGTTGTTCGGATCTTTCACGACGATCTTCTCCCGCCGGCCGTCGAAGTGCACCTCCAGCAGTCCCAGGTTGTAAGTCTTCTGGCGCTGTTCTACGAGGGCTTGAAGATACTTCGTCCGCTCCTTTTCGTATAGACGGTTCTCCGTAATGTCATTGCTTATCTGCCGGGCGTAAAATTTCGCATAGTCCGAGGTGTACTTATAGGAGGTTTGCGCCATCTCGAGGGTGCTGTTGAGGGCGTCCCCGATACGGATATTGAACCAGTTCTCGATGGTATAGGACAAAAAATTTATGGAAACGAGAAACAGAACGATCGTCGGGATCAAAGACAGGCTGACGAAAGCGGCCACCAACTTGGTCCTGATCCGGGAACCGATAACCCCATGACGCCGTTCGTAAACCAGTTTGACCACATTCCTCATGATGAGGAAAATCAAAAGAATGATCAGGATGATGTTGATGTTTATGAGACCGAAGATCAGGACATTGCTGGAAATGGGCAGGATGGCCTCCTGTCTGGTCAGATGGGTCTCGAGAAAGGTCAACAGAACGATGACGACGACCGTCACGACGATGAGGATCCTTTCCCGCTTCCGTCGGCGCAGTTCTTTGCTGTCCAATGGCGGTGCCGGCCGTTGCCTGGTCAAAAGGACACCTCCTTGCGATACCAGTCGGTCTCGAAATCCCACAGGGAAACGAAGAAAAAGATGTATTCCATGTACAGCGGCAGCCGGATCTTATCGAGTTTCGCCTTGATCATGACATAAAAGGCCCCCTGCCGACGATCGACTTTCCTGGGGATGTCGATGCGGGCCGTCATTTCCGCCATGGCCCGCTTGGCGCTTTCGAGGTCCGAGAAGGTCGTCGGGTTTCTGTTCCCGTCCACGGTGAGAATAAAGAGCTTCTTTACATTGTCATATTTGATGGTCTGCCGGATTACGGCGGCGCCGACCTTCTTGTCGGGCCAATAACTCCGCTCCCGGTAGAGATCCACGAGAAAGGTGAAGGTCGTCGGCACCCCGGCCATGATGGCGGACTGCATGTCCCTGGTGAAACAGTTCGTCACCCGGGCATATACCGTAATGGAATCCGCCTGTTGGGTAACAAGCACATCGCTGATCTGCGCCTCCCGGGCCAGAAGCGCAGGGGGGTGGATCATCAGGTAAATCACCAGGACGGAGGTCAGAAGGGAAACCGGCAGCGCCATACGGAAGCGGCGGCTATGCCTGTAGAGCCGGGGAGAGAAAGGCTCCACAGGCGACGGCGAACGAGAAATATCGGTCATGGCGACGGCACCTCAGTTTTTCTGTACGGAGAATAACCGCGTCAGCTTAGGAAACTAATGAGGAAAAATCAAGTCTTATCTGCTTTGGTAAACCGCGGCGCGATACGGAGAAACGGCATCGAGAATGCCGAAGGAAGGTATATGGAGGGATTTCCCTATCCGGGAAGATGATTCCTGGGGATACCTGCTTACGATCTCCCAGCATTCCCGCCGGGCCAGCAGTTCCTTCAGGAGAAGATTGTTCAGACGGTGGCCGGAGCGGAAGGCCACAAAATGGCCGATAATGGGCATCCCCAACATGGATAGATCGCCGATGGCATCCAACACCTTATGGCGGACAAACTCGTCAGGGACCCGCAATCCGCCCTTGTTTATGATCCGCCGGTCATCGAGGACGATGGCGTTCTTCAGGGACCCTCCCAAAGCCAGACCGATGGCCTGGAGATATTCCACATCCTTGAGAAAACCAAAGGTCCGGGCGGCGCAGATCTCTCGCTCATAGGTCTCATCGGAAAGATGGACATGGCAGGTCTGGCGACCGATCACCGGGTGCGGGAAATCGATTGTATAGGTAATCTTGAATTCCCTGCAGGGAAGAAAGGCCGCCGAACCATTGGCGTCGGCCACCGAAACCGGGCTGTTGATCACCATCAGCTTTTTGCCCTTCCCCTGGGTCCGGGTACCCACTTCTTTGAGCATGTTGACAAAAGGCTGGGCGCTACCGTCCATGATCGGCACTTCGTGAGCATCAACCTCCACTGTGGCATTGTCCACCCCCATCCCGCTGAAGGCGGACAGCAGGTGCTCCACCGTGGAAACGGAGGCCCCGTTGAGGCCGATTGTCGTTGCCAGGGTCGTATCGCAAACATTGGCCACTTCCGCCTTTATCCGCGGTTTACCGGGCAGATCGCGGCGGATGAAGGTGATGCCCTCATCGACATCGGCGGGGGAAATGGTCATCCCGACCTTCCGTCCCGTATGCAGACCGACACTGCGGCAGTGTATTTCGTTTCTTAAGGTTCGCTGCCAATACATATATGTTACCAGTATATTTCTACGAAACAATCATTTTATATTTTAGTTAAAGCTAATTAGCAATATTTATACCGACTAACCATCCCGGCAGAAGAATAATATCCTCTGCAATATCGGTTGCTTCCCCACATAAGGCCCCGGTTTTCTCGATCCCCAGACGGTGTGCTGTGGCAAAAACGCCACGATAAGGAAAATGATCGGATTTTGTTCGGATACCCGGCGCTGTCCTTCCGAAAACCGCCGTAAGCCGGATGCCGAACCTTTTCCCCCGGCCGCAACACGGCAGAATAACAACCGGCGCCAGCGGCGGCCTCAGGCGTTACGGCTTGCCGACGCCATCTTGGCATACCGTTCCTTCTCGCTGTAAATGCAGCCGCAGTATGGTTGACGGTATATTCCCCTTTCCCGGGAGATACGCACCCCTTCCTCCCAACCGACGCGGAAATCACGATAGACAAAGGGTAAGGTGTATTCCTCCGCCGCCATCTCTCCCACGCTGCGGATCAAATCGTGTTTTTGATACCGGCTGTACAGGAGGGTGGTGGAAAACCCCTGGAAATTCCCCGTCCGGGCGGCGGCGGCCGTTTGTCGCAGGCGCATTTCATAACAACGGCGGCACCGTTCCTCCTCCTTGAAGACCACCGCCCGCAAAAAGGCCTCCATTTCATAATCGGGATGGGCCATGAGCTCAAGGCTTTCCTCCCGGGCGAATCCCTCCAGGGTTTCCCGACGGCGGAGATATTCACGATAGGGGTGGATATTTGGATTGCAGTAGAATCCCGTAAGCCGGAAGCCCTCCTGCCGGAGGACCTTCAGGGGATAGATGGTGCAGGGGGCACAACAGATATGGAGCAATATTTTCATAATAGCTTTGTTGATGCCGTCGTAAAAGGTCTAAATTATCCGGCTTGTACTTTGTTGCCTGCTGTAATTATTTGGGGTGAATTTTCAAAAAAGGCCCTTTCCCGACTTTCTAAGAGGGCATCTTTTTGACTTTCCGACAGCAGCATCATTCCCTGCCTGACCTGACTGGCGGCAATCAGAACAGCTCTTTCTGGTCCCCCGCCGACCAAGGCCGTCCGAAATGTTCGTAGGCGATGCGTGTGGCGATCCTCCCCCGGGAGGTTCGCTGGAGATAACCTTCCTGGATGAGATAGGGTTCGTAAACATCCTCGAGGGTGGTTTTCTCCTCCCCGATGGCCGCCGCCAGATTGTCTATTCCCACCGGACCGCCCTGGAACTTGTCGATGAGCGTCAGCAGAATCGTCCGATCCATTTGATCGAATCCCCGATGATCAACCTCCAGCAGGGCCAAGGCCGCCAGGGCCACCTCCCGGTCTATCAATCCCCCGGCCTTAACCTGGGCGTAATCCCGGACACGGCGGAGAAGGCGGTTGGCGATCCGCGGGGTTCCCCGGGAGCGGCGTGCCATCTCCTTCGCCCCCTCCTCGTCGATCTCCACAGCCAGGATCTTCGCCGATCTCCTGATGATCACCGCCAGTTCCTCGGGATTGTAAAAATCGAACCGGAAGCTCATCCCGAACCGATCGCGGAGGGGCGAGGTAAGTAGTCCCGCCCTGGTTGTGGCCCCCACCAGGGTGAAACGGGGAATCCCCAGTTTCATGGAACGGGCTGAAGGTCCCTGGCCGATGAGGATGTCGATGTGGTAATCCTCCATGGCCGGGTAGAGGATCTCCTCCACCACATGGGAGAGGCGGTGGATCTCGTCGATAAACAGGATGTCGTGGTCGTGAAGGTTGGTGAGAATCGCCGCGAGGTCGCCGGGACGCTCGATAACCGGTCCGGAAGTGACCTTGACGTCGACCCCCAGTTCCCGGCCTATGATATAGGCCAAGGTGGTCTTGCCCAGACCGGGAGGCCCATAGAGAAGGGCATGATCCAGGGCCTCCCCTCGGGATTTCGCGGCCTGGATAAAGATGGCCAGGTTGTTCTTGATCTTTTCCTGGCCGATATACTCCTCCAGGGCCCTGGGCCGCAGGGAAATGTCGAAGGTTTGATCTTCCGGACCGGCCTCCGGCTCGACAACCATATTTTTTTTTGTCGGCTTCACACCGCGCTTCCTCTTCCTGCCTCCCCTCGCCGGGCGGTCATTTTCTTATCCCCTTCCCGCCGCTGCCCGACCACCGGTCCTGTGCCGGCGGCATGGCCTACCCATTCAACCCGACAGGTGCTGAAGCGCCTTCTTCAACAGCATATCCAGCGGCGGAGTGGACGCTTCCTCCTGCAATACCTTTTCTACCGCCTCCCGGGCGGGGCCGTTTTTATATCCCAAATTTAGGAGCGCCGATAAGGCATCTTCCCGTAAGGCTTCCACCGCCGTCAGGGGGTGGGTGCGATCCTGGACTGCCGCCGGTCCGCGATCGAGCTTCAAGACCTTGTCCTTCAGTTCCAGCACCAGCCGCTCCGCCATCTTCCGGCCCACCCCGGGGATATGGAGGAGGCGACGGAGATTGCCGCCGGTGATGGCATCCACCAGTTCCCCGGCGCCGATGCCGGAAAGGATGTTCATCGCCAGACGGGGGCCGATCCCCGAAACGGAGATCATCACCTGGAACATGTTCCGTTCCTCCAGGGTGTAAAAACCGAACAGGTTGATGGCGTCTTCCTTGACATGGGTGTGCAGGTGGAGCGTTACGGGTTCTCCGGCCTCGGGCAATTCATAAAAGGTCGTCAGGGGGACGAATACTCGGTATCCCACGCCGTGGACATCCAAGGTTACGGCCGGGAGTGATTTGTGAACCAGGATGCCGGTCAGTCGGGAGATCACGGTTTTACCCGCGGGAAGGGGCAGAGTGGGCGTGGCAGACGGCCACCGCCAGGGCATCGGCGGCATCCGGCGGGGGCAGTCGCTTCAGCTCCAAAATGGCCCTGATCATGGTCTGCACCTGACCCTTTTCCGCCCGGCCATAGCCGACCACGGCCTTCTTGATCGCCAGCGGCGTGTATTCGTAAACGGGGACGTCCTGCCGCGCCCCGGCCAGGATGGCCACCCCCCGGACATGGCCCTGCTTGATCAGGCTCTGCACGTTTTTCCCGTAGAAAATGTCCTCGATCGCTACGGCCTCCGGTTTCCATGTGGCGATCAGGCCGGCCAGCTTTTCATAGACGGCAACCAGGGCCTCGGCAAAAGATGAATTACGGGGTGGTCTTATCTCCCCGTAATCCCCCCCGGTGAGTCCCCGCCCGTCTTTTTCCACGATCCCGTAGCCGGTGACCCGGCTGCCCGGATCGATACCCAGAATTCTCATCAGCTCAGTCTTTCCATCATCTCGTCGGAGATGTCAAAATTGGCGTAAACATTCTGGACATCATCGTTGTCTTCCAGCTTTTCCATCATTTTGAGCATCTGCGGCGCCTTATCCTCCCCCAGGGCCACAGTGTTCTGTGGAATCATGCCGATCCGGGCGGCAATTGGTTCGAGCCCCCTGGCTTCTATCGTCCGGCGCACCTCCTCGAAGGCGGTCGGGCTGGTGATAATCTCAAATTCATTTTCCTCCTCCCGGACATCGTCGGCCCCGGCCTCCAGGGCCAGTTCCATCAGTTCCTCCTCGCCGATCGCCTTTTTGTCTATGAGAATGCTGCCTTTCTTGTCGAACATCCAGGACACACAACCGTTCTCTCCGAGATTGCCGCCGTGCTTGGAAAAGATATGACGGATCTCCGCCACGGTCCGGTTCTTGTTGTCCGTCATGACCTCCACCAGGACGGCCACTCCCCCGGGACCGTACCCCTCATAGGTGATCTCCTCGTAGTTGACGGCGTCGGCACCGGTTCCACTGGCCTTTTTGATGGCCCGCTCAAAATTGTCTTTGGGCATGTTTTCGTCTTTCGCCGCCATAATTGCCGTGCGCAGACGCGGGTTCCCATCCGGGTCAGGGCCTCCCAGGCGGGCCGCCAAGGTTATTTCCTTGATGATTTTCGTGAAGATCTTGCCCCGCTTGGCATCCGCGGCGCCTTTTTTGTGTTTGATGGTGCTCCATTTATTGTGGCCGGACATGGTTATGCTCCCGTATTTATTATCATCTTAACATTCCACAACTTTTCGTTTCTACCGCCGTAAACCGGCATCCCCATCTTGCGATTCCGTGGCGGCCGGTTTTGTACCCGGATGATGAATTTGCGAGAAATGCCCTTCGAACAATCTGCCGGTCTTTTAGCGCAACGGCGCGCCTTTATAACACATACCGGCGTTCATGTAAAATAAAAAACCCCTTCGCAAGCGAAAGGGTTTTTTAAAAAATCCCGGCGGCTCCCTACTCTCCCACACAGTCACCCATGCAGTACCATCGGCG
>Ga0302248_1002453_pt1 | contig 11250 bp, 10 predicted proteins | sample AAG_UR_Leu_MG_FD_193528 | JGI IMG/M metagenome (GOLD analysis project Ga0302248, IMG submission 193528) | Enriched activated sludge microbial communities from anaerobic digester in WTTP, New Holstein, Wisconsin, United States - AAG_UR_Leu | ecosystem: Engineered > Bioreactor > Anaerobic >... | reverse complement strand
GCTGATGTGCGCCTGCGGGTAGCAGCGCCGCAGGGCCGCGAGCGAGGGCAGCGTGTGGATCACGTCCCCGATGGCGCTGAGCTTGACGATCAGGATGTTCATCTCTCGCGGTCCCTCAGGATCCACCGCACGGCCTCGAGGATGTCCTCGGCGATGAAGGCGGGCATGTCCGTCCGGACGATGTTCGACCCGTAGCCCGTCCGGACCAGGATCGCGCGGGCCCCCGCCTTTTTCCCCGCCTCGACGTCCTTCAGCATGTCGCCCACCATGTACGAGCGCGACAGGTCGATGCCCATCTCCGCGGCGGCCCGCAGCAGAAGCCCCGGCTTGGGCTTGCGGCAGGCGCAGTCCTGCTTGTAGATGCCGTCGCCGTAGACGGGGTGGTGGGGGCAGACGTAGAAGCTGTCGATGCGGGCTCCCCGGGCCGCAAGCAGTTCGTTGATCCGGTCGTGGACACTGCGGACGAACTCTTCCGTGAAGTACCCCCGGGCGATCCCGGACTGGTTGGTCACCACCACGGCCTTCATCCCCGAGTCGTTCACGAGGCGGATCGCCTCGAACGTCTGCGGAAAGATCCTCAGCTGCTCCATCCGGCTCAGGTAGCTGACCTCCTCGTTGATCGTGCCGTCGCGGTCCAGGAAGACGGCGGCGTGGGTTCCATTCATGCGTTCCCTCTGCGGTGTTCCGCCTCCTCGAGAAGCCGGATCGAGTGCTCGAGGACCTCGTCGACGGTCACGAGGTCCATGCACCTGAAATCGGTCGGACACTCCTGCCTGAGACAGGGGCTGCAGTCCACGGGCCTGCGGACGAGCACCGTCCGCTCCCCCAGGGGATAGGTGGTTTTCGGGTCGGTGGACCCGAAGACGGCGACCGTGGGCACCCCGAGGGCCCCGGCGACGTGCATGAGCCCCGAGTCGTTCGTGATGAAAAGATCGCAGCAGGCGATAAGTGCGATGGCGTCGCCCAGGCTTGTCCTGCCGGCGATATCCACGAGAGCCGTTTTCGCCTCGGCCTGCACCGCCTCCGTGCTCGCCCGGTCCCCGTCGCCGCCGAAGAGAAGGACCGGGCAGGCGAATCGCTCCGCGAGGCGGTCGGCCACGGCCGCGAACCGCTCCGGGAACCAGCGCTTGGCCGGCCCGTAGGCCGCCCCCGGGGCCATGCCGACAAGCGGGCGCCGTCCCGCGATGCCCCTCTCGGCAAGGTGCCGCCCCGCCGCGCGCTGCTGTTCCTCCGTCGGGACGATCGAGACCGACGTGCCCGACGGTTCGAACCCCAGCGCCTCGAGCATCCCGAGATAGTAGAGCGATTGGTGGACCGTCTTCACCGACGGGTTCAGCTTTACCGGGTGCGTGAGCAGCGGGCCGCGGGCGTCGGTGTCGTATCCGGCGCGCACCGGGATTCCGGCGAGCCGGGCGATGACGGCGGCCTCGATGGCGTTCTGCAGGAGGATCGCCGCGTCGAATCGCCTCTGCCTGAGCTCACGGGCGAGGGCGAAGAGCCCGCGGAGGCCGTCGTGCCGGCCGGGGCGCTCGTAGACCAGCACGTCGTCCACGGCCGGGTGCATCCGCACGAGATCGGCCACCCAGGGCTTGACGAGGACCGTGATGCGGGCCTTCGGCAGCGTAGCGCGCACGGCCGCCATCGCCGGAAAGGTCATCACCACGTCGCCGATCCAGTTTGTGCCCCTGATCAGAACCTTGGTTATCTTGTCAAAGTCTATGCTCTTAGCCACGCTGGAACCTGAACGATTCGAAGTTAGGAAATGCGGAAGTTAGGAAGAGCGGAAAATATGAATAGCAGAACTTATCCGCTTGCTGTTCCATTCGATTAAGCATTCCAATGATGGATTCATACTCCTTATCCAAGGACATGAAAAGGGGTTCTTCCATATAATGGCACGCATGGCAGAATTCAAGCCAGCTTTGCGTTTCCGATGCTTCCCGCATGGCATCCGTCAGCTTGTTGCAGAAGACTGCCGGATATTTTCTCTTCCTTCAGGCTTCTGCTGGATTGGAGCATACCGCCCGTGACGACCGCCTGATCTGATCGGTCAGTGCATATTTTTCTTCGGCAGGCAATGTCTTCGTGGCCTGATAAATTTTCATCGCAAGTTCAAATGCCTTCTGGTAGACCTCCAAGTCTCGAAAGTGCTTGATCGTCGATTTTTTCAAACCCGTCTTTTCCATCAATCCGCTCTTCTGCTCTTCCGATCTTCCTGACTTCGCGGTTGTCATCGGCAGATGACGACCTGATGCGCAGCATCACTGCCACGGCTTCGTCTTCCACCGCTGGTGGATCCAGAACCACTGGTCGGGGTACTTGCGCACCATGTCTTCGACCACCTTCGTGAAGCGCTGCGTGTTCACGGCGAGGTCCGACTCGTAGTCGTCGGTCCGGGTGATCTCGACGGCGGGCAGGATGATCAGCCGGTATCGGCCGTCGGGCATCCGGGGCATGAAGGCCGGCAGGACGGGCGCCCCGGACTGCAGCGCCAGCACGGCCGTCCCGACGGAGGTGCAGGCGGGCCGGCCGAAGAAGTCCACGAAGACGCCCTCCCGTGTGTCCACGTTCTGGTCGCTCAGGATGCCGATCACGTGGTTCTCCCTGAGCAGGCGGATGATGCGCTTGCCCGAGCCGCCCTTGGGGATGAGGGTGTTGCCGTGCTTGGTCCGGCTCCAGCCCAGCAGGTTGTCCATCACGGGGTTGTCCAGGGGCCGGTAGACGATCTGCATCGGCCGGGCCAACAGGGGAACGGCGACGGTCATGAGTTCCCAGTTGCCGAAGTGGGCCACGACGGAGAGCACCCCCTTGCCCTGCGCAAAGGCCCGCTCCAAGTGTTCGAGCCCCTCCGCGTCGGCCCATCTGTGAAGGGTCTCCCGGGTGATGTAGGGCATCTCGAAGAGCTCGGCTATGACGAGGGCCAGGTGACGGTACACCCCCCTGGCGATGCCCTCGATCTCCTCGAGGCTCTTCTCGGGGAAGGCGCACCGGAGGTTGTGCAGGGCGATGATGCGCTGTTTGGCCAACGCGTGGTAGAAGAGGCGGAAGACGGCCTTGAAGATCATTCGGCGCAGCCCGAGGGGGATGAGCCGGAAGGCGAAGAAGATGAATGCCGTTGTCCGCGTCGGTTCCATGGGATCGTTTTCCGTTCCTGACCTTGCCGTTCTTCCTGACTTCTGCACTTCGCGGTCTCGTTCGCGTGGTGACTGTCTGGAGAACGGGCGATATTTCAGCGGGCGCCGAGACAAACGCGCAATGCCGTCTCCAGGGCTTCCGGACCCTCGAGGATCTCCGTCTCGATGGCGAGGCAGAAGACCCTTTGAGGGGCGGCTGCGAGCCCGGAGAGCTTGACCCCGTCCTTTTCCGTCGTCACGAGGATCTCCGCCCCCGTCTCGCCGAACGCGCGCTCGATCCGCCGCACGTCTTCCGCCCCGTAGCGGTGATGATCCGGCAGGGCCCTGAACCCCGCGATGTCCGCCCCCAGGCCTTCGAGGGTTTGCCGGAAGGAATCGGGCCGGGCGATTCCCGCGAAGGCGAAGACCCGTTTTCCCGCCAGTCGGGAAAGGGGCATCTCCGTGCCGTCCGCCGCGACGAGCTTCACCGGACGGATGCGCGTCCGCAGCACGGGGCGCCCGCGCAGGATGGCCGTGAGGCCCCTGTCCGAGGGAGGGGCCGTATCTTCCGAGCGGGTGAAGACGACGGCTCCCGCCCGGCCGAGCGCCTCCGGCGGCTCCCGCAGGGGGCCCCGCGGCAGCAGGAACCCGTTCCCCAGGGGTGCCCGGCTGTCGAGCAGCACGATGTCGAGATCCCGTCGGATCCACCGGTGCTGGAACCCGTCGTCCAGCACGAGCACGTCGGCGCCGAGGTTCTCCCGGGCGTATCGTCCGGTGACGGCCCGCTTCGCCCCCGCCAGCACGGGGACGCCGGGCAGACGGCGCGCGATGAGCACGGGCTCGTCCCCCGCCTCGTCGGGTCCCGCGAGGATGCGCCCGCCGTCGGAGACGACGAGCACCGGGGCCGCGCTCCGGCCGCCGTAGCCGCGGCTCAGTACCGCGGGCCGCATGCCCCGGTCCGCAAGCATGCCCGCCACCCGGATCGCCATGGGCGTCTTGCCCGTGCCGCCCACGGTGAGGTTGCCCACACTCACCACGGGGCAGCCGACGTCCTGCTGGGGCAGCGCGCCGAGGTCGAAGAGGCGGTTCCGCGCGCGGACCGCGGCCCCGTAAGGCAGCGAGAGCAGATAAAAAAAGATGTGGAGGGGCCTGCGGAACTCGTTCCGGGGGTCCCCCCACATGGCTCGGATCAGGGCTTCCACGTCTGGCCTGCTTCCCCCTGCGGTCCGGCAAGGGCCGGTCATCCCGCCCCCGCTTGCCGGCTGTTGCTCTCCTGCGATTCGTCCTTGAACTGCAGGTTGTGCAGCTTGAAGTATTCGCCCCTCTTCTCCAGGAGGCTCTCGTGGGTCCCCTCCTCGACGATCCGGCCGTCCACGAGGACGATGATCCGGTCGGCATTGCGGATCGTGGACAGGCGGTGGGCGATGACGAGGGTCGTGCGGCCCTTCATCAGCTTCTCGAGGGCGTCCTGGACCTCGATCTCGGACTCCGTGTCGAGCGACGAGGTGGCCTCGTCGAGGATGAGGATCGGTGCGTCCTTCAGCAGGGCCCTGGCAATGGAGATGCGCTGCCTCTCGCCTCCGGAGAGCTTGACGCCCTGCTCCCCGATCACGGTGTCGTAGCCCTGCGGGAGTTTCAGGATGAAGTCATGCGCGTTGGCCGCCTGAGCCGCCCGGATGACGTCCCCGTCGCTTCGGCGGACATCCCCGTAGGCGATGTTGCCCCGCACCGTGTCGTTGAACAGGATCGTCTGCTGGGTCACGATCCCGATCTGGGCCCGCAGGGACTCGAGCGTCACGGTGCGGATGTCCGTGCCGTCGATGGCGATGCGGCCCTCGCTGACATCGTAGAAGCGGGGGATGAGGTTCACGAGGGTCGTTTTGCCGCCGCCGCTCATCCCCACGAAGGCGACGACCTCGCCCGCCCGAATCTTCAGGGACACGTCCTTCAGGACGGGGTCCTCGTCGTAGCGGAACGTGACGCCCTCGATGGAGATCCCCTCCCGGATCGGGGCAAGCTCCGCGGCCCCCGGGCTGTTCTGGATGGCGGGCTCCGTGTCCAGGATCTGGAAGATCCGCTCGGCCCCGGCAAGGCCCTGCTGGATCGTGTTGTTCACGTTCGTGAGGCGCTTGACGGGCTCGTAGAGCATCAGCAGCGCCGCGAGGAACGAGAAGAAGGTCCCCGGCGTCGAGGTCCCGGCGATGACCTGGTATCCCCCGTAGAAGATGATCGCCGCGATGCCGAGACCGCCCAGGAACTCCATCAGGGGGCTCGAGATCGCGCGGACCGTGACGGACTTCATGGTGAGTCTGAACTGTCTCTCGTTTTCCCCGGCGAAGCGCCGGTTCTCGTGCTCCTCCATGCCGAAGGCCTTGACGATGCGGTTGCCCGTGATCGTCTCCTGCAGCAGCGAGATGAGATCCCCCATGGAAACCTGGGATTCCGTGGCGATGCGCCGCATCCTTCGCCCGAACTGCGCGATGGGCCAGACGGCCAGCGGGAAGACGAGCGAGGCGATGATCGCGAGTTTCCAATCGCGCCAGAAGATGACGAAGACGAGGCCCACCAGGGTGAAGCTGTCTTTCAGGAGGCTCGTCACCGCCTCCGACACGGCGCCCTGGAGGTAGGTGACGTCGTTGGTGATCCGCGAGATGAGGATCCCCGTGGGGTGCTTCTGGAAGAAGGACAGGGGCTGGCGGAGAATGTGCCTGTAGAGTTCGTTGCGCAGGTCCGTGATGATCCGGAACCCGATGTGGCTCATCAGGACCGTCTGCCCGTAGTTGCAGAGCCCCTTGAGCAGGTAGATCGCGATCACCGCGACGGGGATGAGGATGAGCATTCCCTCGTTGCGGTCGAGGAAGATGTCGTCCATGGCCGGCTTGACGAGGTAGGCCGACGCCGCCGTCGCGGCCCCCACCACGGCCATGCACAGCATCGCCAGGATGAGCCTCGGCGTGTGCGGTTTGACGAGTCGAAGGAGTCGTAAGTATAGTTTCATAATAAGATCGGCGAAGGGTTTAAGGCGAAGGGCTTAAGGTGAAAAGGTACAATTGATTTCATTTTCTCCATCCTGCCTTAAGCCTTACGCCCTATGCCGTATGCCTGTAGTTTTTATGCAGGATCATGGATCGGGTCAAGCCTTTTCCCCTCCCGCACTGGACCCTGTTTTCATCAATCCCAGGGCGATGGCCGCCGCGCGCCGCGCGGCGCCGGGCTCGCCGAGCTTTCGCCGGATCTCGGCCAGATCGCGGCGCATGGCGTCGCGGCGCCGTCTGTCCGCGAGGATCGCCCTGACCTCGGCGGCCAGCCGGGGGGCCGTCGCGTCCTCCTGGATGAGCTCGGGCGCCAGCTCCCTGCCGGCGATGAGGTTGACGAGGCCGATGTGCTTCACCCGGATGACCCTCCTGCCGACGGCGGCGGTCAGCGGCGAGGTCCGGTAGGCGATGACCATGGGGGTCTCCAGCAGCGCCGTCTCCAGGGTGGCCGTGCCGGAGGCCACCATGGCGGCATCGGCGAGGCCCACGGCGTCGTACATCCGGCCGTCCAGAACCCTGACCGCTGCGCGATGCCGGCTGAGAATCCCCTGCACGAGGCCGGGATCCACCGTGTCGGCGCGGGGCAGCACGAACTGCGCCCCCTCGAAATCACGGGCGAGGATCTCCGCCGCGCCGGCCATTTCGGGCAGCAGGGTCGTCACCTCCTTCTCACGGCTGCCGGGCAGCATCGCCACGATGGGCCGGGCGTCGCGCAGGCCGAAGGCCGCCAGGGCCTCCTCGCGGCTGAGGGTCCGCTTCACCGCGTCGAGGAGCGGGTGACCCACGAAATCGACGTCTACGCCCATCTGAGCGTAGACGTCCTTCTCGAAGGGCAGGATCACGGCCATCCGGTCCACGACCTGCCGGATCCGGTGAATCCGGTTCTTCCTCCAGGCCCACACCTGGGGGCTGACGTAGTAGAAGACCGGGACCCCCGCGTCACGGGCCGCCGCGGCGAGACGGAGGTTGAAATCGGGGTAGTCGATGAGGACGAGAAGGGCCGGCTTTTCCGTGCGGAGCATCCCGCGGAGACGGAAGAATACCCCGGCGATGAAGCGGAGCTTCGAGAAGACCTCCGTGAGTCCCACGACGGCCATCTCGGAGGAACGGGCCACCAGGCGGACCCCCTCGTCCTCGAGGTTCCGTCCGCCCACGCCGCAGAAGGAAAGCGCCGGGTCGAGGGCCTTCATCTCGCGGACGAGGTGCGCCCCGTGCAGGTCCCCCGAGGCCTCGCCCGCCACGATCATGACGTCTCGGCGATGTTCCCTATGCGGTGGCACCATTGATCACGTCGCTGATCCGCTGGATCTCCTCCTCCGTGATTTCCGGGAACATGGGCAGCGACAGGACCCGTCGGGCCGCGTCCTCGCTGGCCGGCAGATCCTTGCGGCGGCACGCCGCCCCGGAGCGGAAGACCTCCTGCCGATGCAGGGGGACGGGGTAGTAGACGGCGCTGGCGATGTCCGCCTCCGTGAGCGCCTTCTGGAGCCGATCGCGCTCGTCCGTCAGCAGGGTGAACTGGTGGTAGACGTGACGGCAGCCCGCCGCCTCGGACGGCAGGGCGACGCCGGTCCGGCGGATGTGCGTCCCGTAGAGCGCGGCGGCACGTCGCCGGCCCTCGTTGAAGGCGTCGATGTGGCGGAGCTTGACGCGGAGGATGGCGGCCTGGATCTCGTCGAGACGGCTGTTGTAGCCCAGCCGGCTGTGATGGTAGCGGACGGCGCTGCCGTGATTGCGCAGCACCCGCAGCGCGGCGTCCGTGTCCGGGTTTCCGGTGATCACCATGCCGCCGTCGCCGCAGCAGGCGAGGTTCTTGCTGGGGAAGAAGCTGAAGCAGCCCGCGTCGCCCAGGGTCCCGACGAGCCGCCCCTTGTACCGGGCGCCGAAGGCCTGCGCGCAGTCCTCGATGACCTTCAGGCCGTGCCTCCGCGCGACGGCGAGGATCGGGTCCATGTCGCAGGGCTGCCCGAAGAGGTGCACGGGGATGATCGCTTTCGTCCTTTCCGTGACGGCCTCCTCGAGGCGCGCCGGGTCGAGGTTGAACGTCCTCGGGTCGATGTCGACGAACACGGGCACGGCGCCCAGCAGCGCCACGACCTCCGCCGTGGCGATGAAGGTGAAGGGCGTCGTGATGACCTCGTCGCCCGGGCAGATCCCGAGGACGCGCAGGGCCAGCAGCAGCGCATCGGTCCCGTTGGCCACGCCGACGGCGTGCGGCACGCCGTGGTAGCGGGCCACCTCGGCCTCGAGCGCCGACACGTTGGGCCCGAGGATGAACTGGGTCCTGTCCAGCACGTCCAGGACGGCCGCGTCGATTTCCTCCTTGAGCTGCAGGTACTGCCTGCGCAGATCGACCATGGGGATCACAGCGCCAGATCCCTCCCCGTTTTCATCTTCTCGTTGATGAGCAGGGCCAGCTCCAGGGACTTGCGGGCCTCGAGCCCCGAGACCCGGGGCGGCGTTCGATGGATGACGGCGCCCACGAAGGCGCGGATCTCCTCCTCCAGGGGGTCGTGCTGGAGGACCTGGACGTCGTTGAACCCGATCTCCATCTTCCCTCCCGGTTTTTCCCGGCGCGCGAGCGAGACGACCTCGCGCTTGCCGAAGTCGACGGAGTGGTATCCCTCGAGGCCGAAGAAGCGCAGCTTCTGCATGTGCTTGAGGGTGACCCGGCTCGCCGTGATGTTGGCCACACAGCCGCTGTCGAAGGTGAGCCGCACGTTGGCGATGTCGACATTTTCCGAGAGCACCGAGACGCCCACGGCTTCCACGTTCCGGATCGGGGAGCGGACGTAATGGAGGATGAGGTCGAGGTCGTGGATCATCAGGTCGAGCACGACATCGACGTCGGTGCCCCGCTCGACGAAGGGGTGCAGGCGGTGCGCCTCGATGAAGAGGGGCTGCCGGATGACCCGGTCGAGGGCGACGATGGCGGGATTGAAGCGCTCGATGAAGCCGACCTGCAGGATGAGGTCCTTCGCCGCCGCCAGCGCGATGAGGTCGTCGGCCTCCTCGAGGGTGGCCGTGAACGGCTTCTCCATCAGCACGTCCCGGCCCGCCGCGAGAAAGTCCCGCGCCACGGCATGGTGGTCCCGGGTGGGGACGGTGACGCTCACGGCGTCCACGTGCTCCACGAGCGCCCGGTGATCGGGAAAGACCGCGCAGCCGAACGCCGTCGCGGCCTTCTCGGCCTTCGGCCGCTCCACGTCGGCAACGCCTGCGATCTCGACGTTTTCCATCTTCCGGTATTTCTGGAGGTGGTAGTTCCCGAGGTGCCCGGTCCCCACCACGCCGATTCGTATCTGTTTACTCATAGCGTATCGATTGTCGGAGACTCCCTGAGACGTTGCAGGTTATTGGAAACGAAGAGCGGAAGTGAAGAAGATCGGAAGTTAGGAAAAAAGAATCAATCCACTCCGCTCTTCCTCGCTTCCTGCCTTCCTCACTTCGTATTTTTCAGACACGAACGAAATTCGGGGCAATCCGCGGGGCCTTTCACGAGTTGTCCTTCTTCAGCGTGTGACTCCCCGCTTCGACGTTTCGATGAACTCGATGAAGGTCCGTACCTCGGGCAGGTCGGGAACCTCGGCGCGAGCCTTCTCGGCGGCCCTGGCCACCGTGAGCGACGAGCGGAAGAAGATCTTGTAGGCCTTCTTCAGGGCGGCGATCGTCTCCTCGGGGAAGCCCCTGCGTTTCAGGCCGATGAGGTTGAGGCCGTAAAGCGACGCGTAGTGTCCCGCCGCCGTCGTGTAGGGCGGGACGTCCTTGGTCACCGCGGAGGCCCCGCCGATGATGCAGTGCTGCCCGATCCGGGAGAACTGGTGGATGCCCGTGAGCCCGCCGATGATGGCGAAGCGCTCCACGTGGATGTGCCCGGCGAGATTGGCCGCGTTGGCCATGACGATGTTGTCCTCGAGCAGGCAGTTGTGGGCCACGTGGCAGTAGGCCATGATCAGGTTGTTGCTGCCGATCTTCGTCACGCCGATGTCGGCCGTGGTGGAGCGGTTGATCGTCACGAATTCCCGGATCGTGTTGTTGTTGCCGATGACGACGCGTGTCTCCTCTCCGCGATACTTGAGATCCTGCGGCGGGGCCCCGACGGAGGCGAACTGGAAGATGCGGTTGTTCTCGCCGATGTCCGTGTGGCTCTGGATGACGACGTTGGGGCCGATGACGGTCCCTTTCCCGATCGTGACGCTCGGCCCGATCACGCTGAAGGGGCCCACTTCCACGCCCTCGGCGATCTTTGCGTCGGGCGAGATGACGGCGGTTGGATGGATTTTCATGTGCGTTCCTTTTCGGGTTCGAGGCGTAAAGCTTGAGGCGGAGGGCGGAAAAACCGCGGATCGGTGTGTGTCGCCTCCTGCGCCGAACCGGTTCAGGGGTTGAGCTTTCTCTCCAGCTCTTCGATCTTCTTGCGGAGCTCCTGGACGGTCTTGTGCATCTCCGGCAGGCGCATGATGTGGGCGTTGAGGCGCAGCCACTCCGCGTGGGGGATGGCCGGGGCGCCGGACATGACGCGCGAGGCGGGGATGTCCTTGTTGACGCCGGCCCTCGCCGCGATCATGACGTTGTCGCCGACGTGGATGTGCCCCACGAGCCCCGCCTGGCCGCCGATGATGACGCGCTTGCCCAGGCGGGTGCTGCCCGAGATGCCGACCTGGGCCACGACGACCGAGTTCTCGCCGATGACGACGTTGTGGGCGATCTGGACGAGGTTGTCGATCTTGGCGCCGCGCTGGATCCAGGTCTTCCCCAGGGTGCCGCGGTCGATCGTCGTGTTGGCCTGGATCTCCACGTCGTCGTCGATCTGGACGATGCCCACCTGGGGGACCTTTCGGTTCTCGATGCCGGGGTTGGCGAACCCGAACCCGTCGCTTCCCACGATGACGCCCGCGTGCAGGATGACGCGGCTGCCGATGAGGCAGCGGCGATAGACCGTCACGTTGGGGTACAGGACGCAGTCCTCGCCCACGACGGCGCCCTGCCCGAGATAGACCCCGGGATAGAGCACGGAGCCCCGTCCGACCCGGGCGCCCCTGCCCACGAACGCCCCGGCGTAAATCGTTGCCCCCTCTGCCACGGCGGCCCCGGGGTCGATG
>Ga0302248_1002449_pt1 | contig 11260 bp, 7 predicted proteins | sample AAG_UR_Leu_MG_FD_193528 | JGI IMG/M metagenome (GOLD analysis project Ga0302248, IMG submission 193528) | Enriched activated sludge microbial communities from anaerobic digester in WTTP, New Holstein, Wisconsin, United States - AAG_UR_Leu | ecosystem: Engineered > Bioreactor > Anaerobic >... | reverse complement strand
ACATGGCGGAAACCAAGATCATCGTGAAGCTCGGCAAGGCCCAGTTTGCGGGCATGGAGCAGTACCGCCCGGAAAACTACAACATCCTCTTCCAGGAGCGCTCGGCCAATATCCACAACGAGGTCGAACTCATCAAGGGAGAATTCCTTGCCCAGAAGGTCGTCCAGCGGATGCGGGAAGACATCGAACGGCAGAAGAAAAAGGAGGGCCTCATTCCTAGCATGGGTGACAAGCTCCTGGAGTTTTTCGGAATGCACCGGAAGGTCTTTGACGAGAAGGGTCTCGTCGCCGCATTTACCAAAGCCGTAAGGGTGACTTATATCGAAGACACGGACATGCTCAACATCTCCTTCCGGTGGACCGATCCCGCTTTCGCCGCCCTCGCCGCCAACGCCTACGCCGACGAATACATTACCCAGCACACCAAGGTCCATGAATCGAAGCAGACCTATCGGTTCTACCTGGAACAGCTCGACCTCTACGACGGCCTCCTGAAGAAGGCAGAAGCGGAACTGCAGACCTTCCTCAACGACACCAACATCGCCAACCTTTCCCTGCAGAAGGAACTGCTCCTGAAACGGATCAGCGATCTCGAGGCGGAATACGTGGCCAATCGCGTGATCTTCGAGCAGGGGGTCACAAAACTCAACAGCGTGAAAAAGATGTCCGCCCGCCCCGACGGCTGGATCGAAACACCGGAGCTGGGATCGCCCAACGCCGACAAGCTGGCCTATCTGGCCGCCCTCGATCAGCAGTACTTCCGCCTCAAGGTGGAAAGGGATCGGCTGCTGAAGAACTACACCGTCAAATCCAACGAGGTGCAGAGCGTGGACCGCCAACTCAACGGACTGCGGAAGCAGAAGACGGACAGCCTCCTCAACATCATCAACACGGAAGTGGCCATGGCTGGCGCCAAGAAGGACAGCCTTTACAAGGAGTGGACCGCCCAGAAGAAGCAACTGGAGGAGATCAACGGTCTGACGACGAAACTGCGGCAACTGGAGAGACAGAAGGAAATCACCGAGGCCAATTACGCCATCTACAAGAAAAAGGCGGAAGATTTGCGGATCTCCGACGACCTGGACACCCGGAAGATCTCCAGCGTCCGGATCGTCAATCCGGCGATCGTACCCTTCAAGGCCTTTTTCCCCAATTATACTTTGATCATCGGTCTGGCCTGCCTCTTGGGACTCTTCTTCGCCATCTCCCTGGCGGCAGTCCACGAGTTCTTCAGCCATACCTTCAAGGACGACGACGATGTCGCCGCCATCCTCGGCATCCCCCTCCTCATGACTGTCCCGATCGTGGCGGGGACGGGAAGGGAGGAGGCCGGAGAAGGGGAACAAGGCGACCGGAGGACCTCCCGGGCGCGCTTCTCTGTAAGCCGGGCGGCCCCGGCGGCCACTACGGCCCTGATCGTTGTCGGAGCGATTTTCGTCTATCATCTCATGGTGACGGCGCCGACGCAGCAGCGGCTGGCGGCGCCGACAGCGGCACCGCCCCTACCCGAGCAGCCTCGGTACAGCAGCCCTGAAAGGACCGAGGTGCCGCCCGTCACGGCACCCGCGGCCGCCGATTCGGTTAGGGAACCGCAAGAAAGGCCGGCGGCACCGGACGTGATTTCCGGAGCCGCATCACAACCGGCGGTGAAGGAAACCCGGCCCCTGGAGACGGCGTCCCCGGAACCCGTCAAACGCACCGGGGCCTATATCACCGAGAAACGTCATGACCTCTGGCCGCCGGAAAAGAGCACCGGCCGGATCAACATGACCAATATCGAAATCATTGACGACGACAAACCGGCACCCAAGCGTGGGAAAAAGAATAAATAGAAAGGCTTCACTGTGAGAGGGAAGAAAACCACCATCCCGGAATACTCGCCCCGCCTCCCGGTAATGACCCACATGTTCGATCAGTTTTACCGGGTGATCATCAATCTGCCCGGTTTCAAAGCCAAGGAGAGTCATGTCCTGCTCATCAGCGCCGCCAATATCGGCGAAGGTGCCAGCACCATCTCCCTGAATCTGGTATATTCCTATGCCCACGATTCCGCCAAAAGGGCCCTGCTTATCGACGGCAACCTCCGCAACCCCAGCCTCCATGCCCATTTCGGCGTTCCCCGGGAAAAGGGGCTGACGGACATGGTGGAAGAAGGGCTGAATATCGAAGAGATCATGCTCAAGATAAACCTGGAAGAGACGGACGTTTCTGTCCACGGGCGGCCTACCGCACCGAGCTTTCATTTTCTGCCCGCCGGCCGGCCGGTGCCCAACCCCACCATCTTCTTCCAGTCCCAGGCATTTCAGACCCGTCTCGACGAGCTGCGGCGGATCTTTCCGTTCATCATCATCGACGGCTCACCGCTGGTACGGTATCCCGAATCGTCCCTCCTGGCCAGCCGCACGGACGGCGTGATCCTGGTCATCGAACACGAGTCCACAAGCTGGGAAGTTGCCGGAATCGCGAAGAAATACCTACAGATGACGGGCACGAACATCATCGGCGCCATTTTGAACCGTAAGCATTTCTTTATCCCCGAACAGATTTACAAATATCTGTAAACTCTCATGAATCAGATTGTCTCACCGGCGGCGCCACCGCCGGAAAACAAACTCAGGTGGCCGGGGATATTCCTCTATCTGCTTGCCGGGCTGCTCGCCCTGCCCCTGGCCGTCTATTTCAGCGAACTGGAATTCAAGTATCTCTTCGGCGTCTTCGGGGCCATCGCCATCTTCTCCCTGGCCCTGACGATGCAGAGCAGCGACAAGCTCTTCGACTACTTCCTCGTCGTCTTCGCCCTGGCCATCCCCGTCCGCATCAATCTCGGTTTCTTCTACCGCAAGGAACACGTCGGCGGCGCCATCGGCATCGATATCTCGGCGATCCACGTCTCTATCCTTCTGCTGCTCCTCATCATGGTCTACAAAGGGTTGAAGTCGCAACAACGGCCGATTTTCCAATACAATTCCACCCTCCTATGGCCCCATTTCTTCTTCTTCGCCGCCATGCTCTGGAGCGTCAGCGCCGCGGACGACAAGATCCTCAGCCTCTTTGAAATCGTCCGGACCCTGGTCCTGATCCTGGTCTTCTTTGTCATCATGAACCTCAAGGAGGAGCGTCACATACGCATACTGCTGTTTTTATTGAGCTTCGGCGTTTTTTCCCAGGCCGTCCTCGCCATCATTCAGTACCGGACCGGGGAGAATCTGGGCTTGAGGTTCCTGGGGGAGCAGTCCATCGTCGGTCAGTTGCTCGGGGGGATGATCAGTCGGGCCACGGGCACCATCGGTCATCCCAACACCCTGGCGTACTTCTTCGAAATCCTCCTGCCCCTGACCTTGGCCATGACCTTGATCGAGAAGAAAACCTCCTTGAAGATCTGGTATTTTGTCGCTTTCGCTCTCGGCATGGTGGGTATCGTCACCACCCTCTCCCGGGCCGCCTGGCTCACCCTGCCGGTCTCGCTGCCCCTGGTCTTCATCCTGACTCTGCGGCGCCGCATCTTCCGCGCCCAGACCGTTTTGATCGTCGGGGCATTCGCCATGTTCGCCGTCATGTTCCTCTACGCCTACTACCCGACGATCCAGAAGCGTTTCTATTACGAAGATTACGGTTCCGCCCGATCCCGAATCCCCTTGAATATGGCGGCCCTGTCCATCATCAAACAGTTCCCCCTCACGGGCATCGGGGTCAACAATTTCGCCCCGGCGTTCAAAAAGTACGACATCTCCGGCGGCTCCCGGATTCTCCGCGGTTATTCCCACGTGGTGCACAACATGTATCTCCTCGTCGGGGGGGAAATGGGGATCTTCGGTCTTATGGCCTTTGTTTGGATGTTTCTCGCCGTCTTTCTGGTGGCCTTCCGGGCGCGCAACCGTCTGGATGAATGGCAGTCCGCGGTCCTCATCGGGATCTCCGCCGGCCTGCTCGCCCAGATGATCCATGGTCTCTTCGACCCCGGCTACCGGATGCTCATGAGTCTTTCCACCCTGGTTTACACCTTCTTCGGCATCGCCGGCGCCGTAAGCCTCATGAAAACACCCGGCGGCGCCGCGGAAGCGCAAAACAAGGCGCCGGCCGCCCCGTAAGCTCATGACCGATTTCCGACTGTCGGTGATCATCGTCAACTGGAACACCCGGGAGCTCCTCCGGGACTGTCTGGCCTCCCTCGGGGACGAGGATCCGGAGGTACCCCGGGAGATCATCGTCGTCGACAACGCCTCCCAGGACGGTTCTGCGGAAATGGTCGCCCGGGACTTCCCTGCGGTGCGGCTCCTGCAAAACAGTGACAACGTCGGCTTCGCCCGGGCGAACAACCAGGCGATCCGGACAGCCCGGGGAAAATACATCCTCCTCCTCAATTCCGACACCGTTGTCCCCGATCCCGGCATCTTCCGCCTCTGGCTCGCCTTTCTGGACACCCGGCCCGAGATCGGGGCCAGCGGCTGCCGCCTCGTCACCGCCGACGGCCGACGCTGGGTAGGCGACGCCGGTTTTCGTCCCTCCCTGCGTACCGTCTTTTGTTATTCCTTCTTCCTCTCCCGATACTTCCCCCGGGGCTGCCCGGGCCTGTTTCTCAACGAAGGCCGCCTTGCCGGTCCCCTGGCCGTGGACTGGATCAGCGGCGCCGCCCTGATGACCCGCCGGGATGTCCTGGAAAAGGTGGGGCTCCTGGACGAGAGCCTCTTCATGTATGCCGAAGACGTGGAATGGGGCTGCCGGGTCCGGGATCACGGCTATGAAGTCTATTATCTCCCCCAGTTCGTCATCGTCCATCTCGTGGGCATGAGCGGCCGGAAGGGTAAGCCGGCGGGCTTTGCCAATCTCTGGCTCCAGAACCTCCGCCGCATGTACGGCCTCTTCCACCCCCGAGAGCCCCGGATCTGTTTCGATGTGATTTTTTCCGCCGGTCTTCTGCTGCGCTCTTTTCTTTATTATGCTATATATCTGCGGACGGGGCGGGATCGGGAACGGCAACGGGCCCGGCAGATGTGGGATTACTTTATGTTTCTGATCCGCAAGGGGGGCAGAGGCGATGAGTGAAGATGGTTTTTACATTTCCGTGATCATTCCCACTTACAATCGCTGCGACATCCTGGAAAAGTGTCTGGCGGCCCTCCACGCCCAGACCCTGCCCGCGGCGCGCTTCGAGATGATCGTCGTCGATGACGGCTCCCGGGACGACACAACCGCCGTCGCCGCCAGATTCCGGTCCGAGGTCTTCGGGGAACGGCTCACATACCTGAAGCAACCCAACAGCGGGCAAAACGCCGCCCGGAACCGCGCCATGGCCGTCGCCCGGGGCAACCTCCTCCTGTTTATCAACGACGACACCATCGCCGCACCGGATATGGTGGGCGAACATTACCGCTGCCACGAGGCCCATCCTGAGGAGAATGTCGCCGTTCTGGGCCGGGTCACCCGTTCCCGGGAGATTCCCTGGAACATCTTCGCCACCCTCCACCTCGATGAGACCTACGCCCAGTGGGAGGGACGCCGGGAGTTGGACTGGCGGTCCTTCATCACCTGCAATCTCTCCGTAAAGAAGTCCTTCCTCGACAAGTTCGGGATTTACGACGAATCACTCCGATACAACGACGACGTGGAACTCGGCGAACGTCTCTCCCATCACGGCCTGCGGATTCTCTACCATCCCGCCTCCCTGGGGTATCACGATCACTACCTCACGGAAGCGGACTTTCTCGGCATCGCCAAGAAAAGCGGCACTTCCCTGGCCGTATGGTACAAACGCGCCCCCGGCCTGAAAAAGGAACTGGCGGGCCTCGGTTTCTATCTCGGCGTCCCGGGACTCGCCCGGCTCAAATACCTCTTGGCGGATCTGGTTTTCTTCCCCGCCGCCCGGCCCTGCTGGCTTTTCTGGGCCCGCTTCCTCACCGACCGCTGGGAGGGGGGCGCCCTGCTGCTGTACCGGAAATTGTACAAGGCCATCGAACGGGAGCATATCCGCCGGGAACTGGCAAGGGAATAGTCATGGAGACAAGACCATGAAAATCGCTGTCGTTTCCATCATGTTCAAGCAGACGCCGCCGCCAGCCTACGGGGGCATCGAGCGGGTGGTTTACAACCTCGTGGAGGCCCTGGTCCGCGGGGGACACGAGGTCGTGATGTTCGCCACCCCCGGAAGCTACTGCTCCGGGAAGACCGTTGTCGTCCCGGCCTACGATCCCGCCCGGGCCCCCAGCGGGATCATCAAGAAGTCCGACGCCGTTTCCGAGGAACCCCTCTACGAAACGATGCGGGAGTACCTGCGGGAAAACCCCGTGGACGTGATCCATGACTGGTCCTTCGAGAGTCTCTTCGTTCGCCGTCATCCCGAGGATTTTCCCTTTATCGTCTCCACCTGCATCCCCCCGCCCCCGGATTTCCGGCGCCGCAACCTCGTCGCCTGCAGCCGGGCCCACGCCCGTCTCTGCGGCGGCACGACCAAATATGTCTATTACGGCCTCGATCTGGAAAGCTACCGCTACGATTTCGAGAAAGAGGAGCACTTCATCCACATCTCCAAGATCGCCCGTTACAAGGGGCAGCATCTGGCCATTCTCGCCGCCGTCCGAAGCGGTTCCCGCCTGGCCGTGGCGGGCAACGTGGAGGACAAGGCCTATTATTACGGCGTCATCAGGCCCCTCACCTTCCTTTTTCCCAAGTATGTCAGTTACATAGGAGAGCTCCACGGAACCAACGATGCCCTCCGGCGGGCCCGGGCCCTGATCCAGACCCCCCGGTGGTTCGACGCCTTTCCCCTGGTGATCCTCGAATCTTTCGCCTCGGGAACCCCGGTCATCGCCCTGGGGGAGGGAGGCATCCCGGAACAGATCGATCCGGGAATCAACGGTTATCTTTGTAAAAACGCCGGCGACCTCGCCGCCGCCATGGCAGATATCGGCCGCATCGATCCCCGGATCTGTAGGCAGTACGCCGAGGAGCGTTACCGCGCCGAACGGATGGCGGCGGACTATGTAGCCCTATACCATCAGGTCCGGGACGGTGATGGCTGGTAAGGCGAAGATCGGCATCGACTTTCATTACGCCGAGCGGGAAGGCACGGGGAATTGCACCTACATGCGCAATCTCGTGGAGAGCGTATTGGCGATGGACCACGAGCGTCTTTATCTCCTCTATATCACCCAGCCCGCCCATCCCTACTACGAACGGTTCCGCACCTGTAAGAACGCCGTGCTTTCCCCAGTCCCGGGGAGTTGGGCCCCGGCCCGGATGCTCGGTCTGGCCCGGGCGACCTTCCGGGACCGCCCCGACATTTTCCATGTCAATTATTACGCCCCGCCCGTTTACCGGGGGAAGTTAGTGGTCACTGTCCACGATATCTCCTATCACCATCTGCCCGACTGTTTTCCCTTCCGGGAGCGTCTCAAGAACGAAATCTTCATCCCCTTTTACCTCCACCGGGCCGCCCGGGTCCTGACCGTATCGGAGTACTCCAAGCAGGATATGGTGGCCGTTTACGGGGCGGCGCCGGAAAAGATCGTCGTGGGCTACAACGGCGTGAACCCCCTGTTCCGCCCCTTGGAAGACCGTGGGGAAGCGGAGAAGATCCTCACGGGTTACGGCATCGGGAAGGATTTTCTCCTCTATATCGGCCGTCTCAACCGGAGAAAGAACCTGCAGGCCCTCATCGCGGCCTTCAATGAATTCAAGCGGCGGGGGACACGTCCGCACCAACTCGTCGTCGTGGGACGCCGGGATTTCCTCCCCGCCGAGGACATGGCGACGATCGACTCCTCCCCGTACCGGGAGGACGTGGTCTTCACCGGCTACGTCCCCGACGGGCATCTCCCGCTCCTCTACGGCACGGCGGCCCTCTTCGTCTATCCCAGCCTCTTCGAGGGGTTCGGCCTGCCCTGCCTGGAGGCCATGGCCTGCGGCTGTCCCGTCGTGACCTCGAACACCACCTCCCTGCCCGAAGTGGTGGGCGATGCGGCGATCATGGTGAATCCGAACGAGCACCGGGAGATATGCGCCGCCATGGAGGCCGTGCTCGACGACGGCGACCGGCGCAGGGAGATGATCGTCCGCGGTCTGGCCAGAGCCGCGGAGTTCACCTGGCGGCGGACGGCGACGAAATTTCTGGAGATCGTCGCGGAGTTGTCCGGTTGAGCCTTTCATCCCGCAAAGGACTTCCCAAGACGCGGGCCCGCAGACGGAAAGCGCCACGACAAGAGGGATGACCGACACAGGGCGGTACGTCCCCACCGGAATTTCCCCTGGCCGGCGGGAGGGGGCGATCAAGGAAAAAAGAAAGATGGTTTATGATAGGGAATAGTATCAAAAGTTTTATGAAATCATAGGTGGGGGGATATGAAAGGGATAATCAGGGTGCGAGGAGGTCGAACATGATGCCGGAAAAAGGAAAGAGAAAAAGAGCCGGAAGGGGAGTGCAAAAAGCCGCGATCGCCGGCGGGGTACCGGTGCGGAATCCGGAGAATTTCCTGGTCTTCGGGGCGCCCAAGATTTGCGACGAGGAAATTGCCGCGGTGGTCGCGTGTCTGAAGAGCGGCTGGATCGGCACGGGCCCCCGGGCCCACGAATTCGAGGAGGCCTTCGCGGCCTACAAGGGCAAGCGGCATGCCCTCGCCGTCCATTCCTGCACCGCCGCCCTCCATCTGTCCATGCTGGCCTCGGGGGTCGGGCCGGGCGACGAGGTAATCACCACCCCCATGACCTTCTGCGCCACCGTCAACGCCATCATCCATTGCGGGGCCACCCCGGTGCTGGCGGACTGCGACCGTAAAAACATGAATATCTCCCCCGCCCTCGTCGAGGAGAAGATCACGGCCCGGACCAGGGCGATCCTGCCCGTCCACTTCGCCGGCCGGTGCTGTGACATGGACCCGCTGCTCGATCTGGCGAAGAGTTACGACCTCATGATCATCGAAGACTGCGCCCATGCCATCGAGAGCGAATACCGGGGCCGCAAGGCGGGGACGGACGGCGACATGGGCTGTTTCAGCTTCTATGTGACCAAGAACATGACCACCGGTGAAGGTGGCATGGTGGTCACCGATGACGAGCGCACCGCCAACCGCCTCAAGATGCTCGCCCTCCACGGGATGAGCAAGGACGCCTGGAAACGCTTCTCCGATGCAGGCTACCGTCACTACCAGGTGGTCTTCGGGGGCTTCAAGTACAATATGATGGACCTCCAGGCCGCCCTGGGGATCCACCAGTTGGCGAGGATCGAAGACAACTGGCGGCGGCGCGAGGAGATCTGGAAGACTTACAACGACGCCTTCGCCGACCTGCCCTGTTTCCTCCCCGCACCGCCGGAGCCGGACACCCGTCATGCCTACCATCTTTACACGCCTCTGATCGATACGGAACGGCTGGGCAGGTCCCGGGACTGGGTCCTGGAGGCCATGGGGAAAGAGAATATCGGCGTCGGTGTCCATTATCTGCCCATCCACTCCCATCCTTTCTACCGCAAGACCTACGGCTGGAAGGAGGGGATGTTTCCCCAGGCGGAATGGATCGGCGCCCGCACCATTTCCCTGCCGTTGTCGCCGGCCCTCACCGACGCCGATGTGGCCGACGTCATCACGGCCTTTCGCCGGGTGCTGGCATGATCGTCCCGACCACCGCCGGCGCCGGCCGGCACCGTCGGAAGGGGCCAAGGAAAACGGCCCCGCGGCGGCGCCGGCCGCTGTGGTCTGCGAACAATCACCTGTTTCCCGGAGACTGATCGTGGCGGCGACCATCAAAAATTACGTCACCAACGTCGTCGCCCAGGGAGTCGGCAAAGGCGCGACCTTCGGGGCCAATCTGCTGGTTTTTGTCCTCGTTGCCCGGCTGTGCGGCGCCGAATTCTTCGGGCAGTACTCCTATGTCCTTTCCTTCCTGGCCGTCGCCGTCGCCGTGGCGGATTTCGGCATGACCTCCGTGCTGGGAAAGGACATCGCCCAGGTCGAAGCCAAAGCGGTCTACTGGGGTAATTATCTCGTCCTGCGTCTGGCGATCAGCGTCCTGGTAACTATCCTGGCGGTGGCGACCCTGCCCTTTCTCACCTTGGACCTCCACCCGGTACTGGTTGTCGGGGCCCTGTTCATCCCTTTTCTGGCCAGTCGCTTCTTCGAACCGGTCTATCAGGTCTTCCACGGCCCCTGGTACTCTTCCGCCACCTCCCTGGTCTACGGCAGCAGTTTCCTCCTCCTTTCCGGCCTGGCCTTCTGGCTCCACCCCTCCCTCCTCTGGCTGATTACGGCCTACGGTCTGGCGAACGCCGTTTATCTGGCCGCCGCCTTCGGGGTCTCCCTGCGGATCCTCCGGCCCCGCTTCGCCGTCGCCTGGCCGTGGCTGAAGAGGATCCTCGCCGTCGCCGCCCCCCTGGGGATCGCCTCGATCTTCACGATCATCGCCGGCCGGGCGGCGATCTTCGTCCTCGAAGACCTCCGATCCATGGCGGAGGTCGGACTGTTCAACGCCGCCTTCAAGTTCGTCGAACTTACGGCCATGGGCGCGGCGATGATCACCGGTCCCTTCATCCCCATCTATGCGGCCCGGATGGAAACGGAAAGGGCGGTTCTTAAAGAGGAGTTCTCCCTGACCCTCGAGGTCCTGGCCGTCTTCGGCATCCCCGTGGCCCTCCTGTGCCCCCTCGTCTCTGCCGAGATCCTGTGTCTCCTCTACGGCCCGGCCTTTATCCCCGCCGCCCCCGTCCTCGACATCCTGGCCTGGGTGGGGCTCCTGATCTGTTATTCCCTTTTTTTCACCGCCCTGGCCGTCGCCCTGGGGGTAGTCCATTTCGCCTCCTGGAGCACCGGTGCCGGCGCCCTGTTGAGCATCGCCCTCAACTACCTGTTCGTCCCCTCCCAGGGCGCCGCCGGCTCGGCCTGGGCCGCCCTGGCCTGCGAGATCTTCCTCATGTCCATCACCGCCGGTTTCGTTATCCGTCATTTCGGTAATGTCCTCCGACCCGGAAACTGGCTGAAAATCGTCATCGTCAACGCCGGCTTGTGCCTTTTCCTCCACCACCGGCCGGATTGGCTGCCCCCGCTCATCCATATTTCCGTCGCCCTCGGCGCCTACATCGGTGCGGTGCTCCTGTTCCGCCTGCTGCCCCGGGAAGGGATGGCAAAATTCATCTCCTGCCTCGATTTTGGGGACGATTTGCGCCACTTGGGGAGGATCTTGAAATATCTGGCCGGTTTCATCTACTTCCCCCAGCTCATGCTGCGGGTCCCAAAAGAAGTGGCACAACGGGGAAGGGGGAGGCAATGGACGCTACCCG
>Ga0302248_1002446_pt1 | contig 11271 bp, 10 predicted proteins | sample AAG_UR_Leu_MG_FD_193528 | JGI IMG/M metagenome (GOLD analysis project Ga0302248, IMG submission 193528) | Enriched activated sludge microbial communities from anaerobic digester in WTTP, New Holstein, Wisconsin, United States - AAG_UR_Leu | ecosystem: Engineered > Bioreactor > Anaerobic >... | reverse complement strand
GACGGAGGGTGAACAGTTCCTTCTCTGCCGCTTGGCGGGCGTGGGGTTTAATCGGGGTGTAGCGCAGTTGGTAGCGTACTACGTTCGGGACGTAGGGGTCGGAAGTTCGAGTCTTCTCACCCCGACTAAGGGTAATTGATAATCAATCAGTTACCCTTTTTTTGTACCGATTTTGTACCGAAAAGGATATAAAGAAATAAGTTTGATATTTTCATTCCAAATCAGGTTATCCCTGTCATAAAAAATTTTCATCTCCAACTCATTTTTTTTCATTACCCAGAATTTCTGTTTAATTGTCATATTTTCAGTATGATAATTGAATATCTATTCTGTCACCTTAACTCTTTTTTCACTCACCTGGTCACTCACAACTTGATTCTTTCAAAAATTTTATGTACTTATTAGGTAGATATACTTGATTACTGGAATTATATCATAAATATGTCAGAAAATATTAAGATAAAAACTTTATACGATATGAAAAATGAAAGTTGGAAGACCGAGAAAATATTTTGATGATGAAACAAGAAAATCTGTAAAGACAATTCAAAATCGTGAAAGTCAAAGGAGATTACGACTGAAAAAGAAGGTTAAGGAGGAGATAAAATCACTTTTATCAAGTCCGAAAGACATCAATACACAATACAGGGAAGGAATAGTCGAACTTTTCTCTAAGTATAATTTTAACTACTTCTTTACAGGAACCCTTGACCCTAACTATCTTAAAAAAAGGGAGATAAAGGAGTACAATGACGAGATTAAGGAATTAAATAAATTACTTGATACTGATTTAAGTTATCAGGTGGAGAAGAAAATCGGAATTAATTCATTACGAAAATATACTGAAAGGTATATTCAATATCTTAATGATAGACAATACATTAAGAGATGGTTTGTGGTTTTTGAATTGGGTAAGAACTACAAATACCATATCCATATAATGTTTGAAACCAATAAGAACAAATGGAATTTCAAAAATTACTCCGAAGACCATTGGTTATTGGGAACTTCCATTACAGAACCGATAATATCTGAACTGGATAAACTTACACTTCTGTCTTATTGTGTAAAGGAATTCAATCCAAAATCTCACAAGATCACTGATATGAACAAGATGGATAACTGGTTCTTTGAGGTGAATGACGTTGTTGACCAGAGAGTTGATTATGACAGGGTTCCAAACATCTTAATTCCACAAATCGAATTTTTAAATTGAATAATAATTGGTAATTTTCCAGAACCAATTATTTGTTATGTCTACTAATCATTCAGAGATTTCGTCTTTTATATGGTCTGTCTGTGATGACCTTCTAAGGGGATTATTTAAACAACACGAATACGGGGACGTTATTCTACCTTTTGTCGTTCTTCGTCGACTGGATTGTGTCTTAGAAACTTCAAAGGATAAGGTAATTGACCTTTACGAGAAGTTTTCCAAAAAAATAGATGACCCAACTCCCGTCCTTTATAACGAGACAGGTTTGAATTTTTACAATTACTCCCGTTATGACCTTCAGAGATTAAAACAAGACCATCTCAATATTTCACTCAACTTCAACAACTACCTTAATGGGTTCAGTCCAAATGTCAGGGAGATAATTGAAAACTTTCAGTTAGAAAAACCTATTGAAAAACTGAATAAGAACGGAAAACTTTATCAGTTAGTAGAAACATTTACTTCGATTGACTTACACCCTGATAGAGTTGATAATCACTCTATGGGTTCTATATTTGAGGAACTTCTCAGACGATTTTCAGAGATGTCCAATGAAACCAGTGGGGAACACTACACTCCTCGGGACGAGGTCAGATTATTGGTTTCACTCGTTTTCAGTGGTAATAAAGAAGATTTACAGGGACAGGGGAAGGTTCGTTCTCTTTTTGATTGTTGTTGTGGAACTGGTGGTATTCTTTCAATCGGTAAGAGATGGATTTTGGAGAATATAAACTCTGATATTGAGATTAACCTATATGGTCAGGAGTTAAACCCTCAGACGTATTCAGTGTGTAAATCTGATATGTTGATTACTGGTGAAAATCCTGACAACATTCGACTGGGTTCTTCTTTATCCAATGACCACTTTCAAGGAAGGAAGTTCGATTACCTTATGTCAAATGTTCCTTTTGGAGTTTCATGGAAGTCCGAACAAGAGTTTATCGAAAACGAAAGTCAAAATCCTAATGGAAGGTTTTTTGTTGGAACTCCAAGAACTTCAGATGGTTCTCTCCTTTTCTTACAACACATGATTTCCAAAATGGAACCAACAGGTTCAAGGATAGGTATCATTTTCAATGGTTCTCCATTGTTTACAGGGGATAGTGGTTCGGGGGAGAGTGAAATCAGGAAATGGATTATTGAAAATGACTGGTTAGAATGTATTGTCCAATTACCTGACCAGTTATTCTTTAACACAGGAATAACTACCTATATATGGATATTATCAAATAACAAAAAACCACACAGGAAGGGTAAAATTCAGTTGATTGATGGTTCCACTTTCTATAAGAACATGAAGAAATCATTGGGTAATAAGAGAAAATTCATACCCGATGAGATGATTGAGGAGATTACAAATCTGTATGAAAAATTCGAAGTGACTGATAATTCAAAGATATATCCCAATGAGTTCTTTGGATATACAAAAGTTACAATAGAACGACCATCAATTGTTGACGGGAAAATTGAAAAAGATAAAAAGGGAAACCCGAAACCTGATAGTTCCCTTAGAGACACAGAACGAATACCACTGGGTACAGATATAGATGAGTATTTTCTGAAAGAGGTTAAACCACATCTCTCTGATAGTTGGATGGACAGGACGAAAGATAGTGTCGGATATGAAATAAACTTCACCAAGTATTTCTACAAATACAAACCTCTAAGGTCAGTGGAAGAGATTACTAAGGAATTGTTGGATTTGGAAAAGGAAACGGATGGATTAATGAATAAACTTCTAAATCAATGAAATTATTCAGTCTTAATAATCAGGTTGTTAAGAGTATTACTTCCAAGGATTTCAAACTCGAAAAGGATATACAAAATCTCGTGGAGAAGAACCTTGAAGAATTCTTTCATCTTCAGTTTGTAAGTTCTGAATTGATAATTAAAAACTTCAGAATTGACACCTTGGGTTTTAACAGGGAGAACAAGTCATTTGTAATTATCGAGTATAAGAAAGAAAGAAACTATTCAGTAATTGACCAAGGATATACCTACCTGTCCCTCATGTTAAATAATAAATCAGATTTTATTCTTGAATTCAACGAAAAAAATAATGGGTCGTTGAAAAGAGATGATGTTGACTGGACACAATCAAAGGTAGTTTTCATTTCACCACAATTTACAGAATATCAGAAACATTCAGTGAATTTTAAAGATGTTCCTTTTGAGTTATGGGAGATTAAGATGTATGAAAATAATACTATCGGTCTCATTCAACATAAAACTACTTCATCTGAGAGTATTTCAACCATTAGTTCAGATAGTGGGAATGTTATAAGTCAGGTCTCCAAAGAGGTGAAGATTTATGATGAAGAGTACCATCTGACAAGGAGTAAATCCCGACCTGAATGGGTCAATGAGTTATATTTCTCTCTAAAAGACAGGATTTTAAACCTCGGTGAAGTGGAAATTCAATATCGGGGGAACTATATCAGTTTCAGGAGGAAAAGACCATTTATCGATGTTATTTTTTGGAATAAAGGATTGGTTCTTATGTTGAACCTAAAGAAGGGGACACTAAACGACACAAATAGTTTGACGAAAGATATAAGTGGAGTCGGTCACTGGGGTAATGGAGATTATCAGATTACAATGGATAATAAAACTGACCTCGATTATGTGATGTTTTTAATCAATCAATCCTACAAGTACCAGGAAAATGAATAAATATAATTCATATAAACCATCAGGTATTGATTGGATTGGTGATATCCCAGAGCATTGGATTTTATCACGAATAGGTCGTCATTACTTTCTTGAAAGAGGAAGGGTTATTTCGAAAGAGGAGATAATTGATAATCAAGGGGAATATCCAGTATATAGTAGTCAGACTGAGAATAATGGCGTTTTAGGTTCGATAAATACTTTTGATTTTGAAGGTGAATATGTGACTTGGACGACAGACGGGGCAAACGCTGGGACATGTTTTCATCGTACTGGGAAGTTTAATACAACAAATGTGTGTGGTCTTTTATCAAATAAAGAAAATGGATATAGTAACTTGAAATATCTTAATTACCTATTGAATTTAGGAACTAAGGGATACGTAAGGTTGGATATTAATCCAAAACTTATGAATAATATGATGGGAGATATACCTGTCATCTTTCCCTCCATTTTCGAACAAAATCAAATCGTTATCTTTTTAGACGAAAAGACCGAAATAATTGACAAGTTGATTTCAACGAAGGAAAAGAAAATTGAACTCCTGAAGGAACAACGAACCTCCCTAATTAATCAGGTTATCACTAAAGGTCTTGACCCAAATGTAAAAATGAAAGATAGTGGGATTGAATGGATTGGGGAGATACCTGAACATTGGGAAACGAGAAAACTGAAATCCGTATCAGACTATATAACTGAGAAAGGGATACCAAGTTCTTCGGACGTTAGAATTTCTCCAGAAAATGTCGAACAGGGAACTGGTGTCTGTTTAAATCTTTACTCTGAATATGATAATGAAGGTTTTAAGTTCCAAAGAGGGGATATTTTATTTAACAAACTACGAGTTTATTTATCTAAAGTCATTTTGACAAGTTATGAGGGATATTCGATGGGAGAAATGATTGTTGTGAGACCGAGGAAAATCAATAACCAATTTCTTTTCCATATAATGTTGAGTTATGGTTTCATTAATTCTTGTAACTCCTTCAATATTGGGGTCAAATTACCAAGAGTTTCACCTGAGGTAATTTTTAACTCAGTTGTTCCTATTCCCCCCATTAAGGAACAAAATAGGATAGTTGAAATAATAAATGAGAACTTTCAAGAAACAAGTAATATTATTTCATTGGAAAAGAGGAAAATAGATTTACTAAAAGAATACCGACAATCTCTAATTTCAGAGGTAGTTACGGGAAAAATTGATGTAAGAAACAATGTAAACTAATCCCAATGGTATATTCAGAAAAGAATTTGGAAGAACATATTGAACAATCACTCATACACACAGGTTATAAATCCCGTCTTTTTAATGAATATGATAGAGTTTTGTGTTCAATCCCGTCAGACATTGTTGAATTTATTAAAGAAACACAGGATAAGGAATTCAAGAAGTTAAGGGAACAATATGGGTCTGACACTGAGAAAAAACTTGTTACCCGTATCAATAATGAAATTTCATCAAGAGGATTGATTGATGTCTTACGAAAAGGAGTAAAAGATAGAGGTTGTAATTTCAGGTTGGTCTATTTTCAACCCAAAACCTCTTTAAACCCTGAACATAAGGAACTTTATAAGAAAAATCGGTTTATTATAGTCCGACAGGTTCATTATTCCTTGAAAAACGAGAAATCACTCGATATGGTTCTTTTCCTGAATGGACTTCCGTTTCTTACAATGGAATTAAAGAACCAACTGACCAATCAAACTATTCTCGATTCGGAAAGACAATATAAGTACGACAGAGATCCCAAGGAACAATTATTTCAATTTCAGAGGTGTATAGTACACTTCTGTTGTGATAATGACAGGGTTTCAATGACAACAAGGTTATCAGGGGAAAAGACAAAATTTTTACCCTATAACAAGGGAATAGATAATCCTGAAACAGATGGTTTAAGAACCAACTATTTGTGGAAAGAGATTTTAACTCCAAATTCTGTATTAGACATACTCGAAAACTTCGTTCATCTGTCAATCGAAAAGGAAAAAGAATGGAGTGAAAAGGAAGGTAGAGTTGTTGAAAAGAAGACTGAATTATTGATATTTCCAAGATACCATCAGTTAGAGGTAATCAGAAAGTTAAGGGAAACTTTAGTTAAAGAGGGTATCGGTAAGAACTATCTTATCCAACACACAACTGGTAGTGGGAAAAGTTATGAAATCGGGTGGTTGTCTCATCTTTTAACGTCACTTTACAGAACTCCATCTGATACAAAACGTATTTTTGATACCATAGTGGTAGTTACTGACAGGAAGGTAATTGACAGACAACTTCAACATACTATTAAACAACTGGAACAGACGAGAGGAGTTGTTAATCCTGTTGATGTGAATAGTCAACAATTAAAGGAATACCTCGAAAAAGGGAAAGACATCATAATAACCACAATTCAGAAATTTCCAAGGATATCTGAAACAATTAATGAACTCCCAGGTCATTCATTCGGAATAATCGTGGATGAAGTCCATTCAAGTCAGTCAGGAGAAAGTTCCAAACATTTGAAAAAATCCTTATCAGTTGAAGATATAGACGAGGTAGAGGACGATGAATATAATGATATCGACAGGAGAATTCTGGATGAAATCAGAAGTCGTGGGAAAAAGAATAATCTGAGTTTCTTTGGTTTTACAGGTACTCCAAAAAACAAGACACTTGAAATTTTTGGTCGGAAAAACGAGGAAGGGAAGTATATCCCGTTCCATGTGTATTCGATGAAACAATCAATTAATGAGGGATTTACATTAGATGTTTTACAGAATTTCACAACATATTCGAGATGGTTTAAACTAAACAAGGAGGTTAAGGAGGACAAAGAACTTCCAAAGAACAAAGTAATGGAAGAGTTGGTGAGATATGTTGACGGACATTCCATTACTATCCGACATAAGGTTTCAATAATCCTTGACCATTTCCTAAAACACACCTCAAAAAAGATACAGGGGAAAGGTCGTGGTATGATTGTCGTCCGTTCCCGTAAACATTGTGTCCTTTATTTCCACGAAATGAGGAAACAGATGAAAGAGATGGGATTACCCTTTTCATGTTTGGTTGGATTTAGTGGTGTTGTACATATTGATGGACAGGATTATACAGAAGACACTCTTAACAAACTTCCATCAAGAGTATCTATTCCTGAAGGATTTAAAGACCCAGGTTACAGAATACTGATTGTGAGTAACAAATTTCAGACAGGGTATGATGAACCTCTTCTTCATTCAATGTTTATTGATAAAACACTTGGTGGACTACAATGTGTACAAACAATTTCCCGATTAAATCGAAAAATGACAGGGAAGACAGACACATTCGTTTTGGATTTTGTAAATGAACCTAAAGAAATTTACAGGTCTTTCAAGGATTACTATGAGGACACAATGTTGGAGGAAGAAACAGATCCCAATCGACTTTACACACTTCAAAATGACATTGAAGGTGTAAATCTATTCACTAAATATGAAGTCGAGGAGTTTTGTAAGATTTTCTACGATCAAAGTATTCCCCAGGAACGTTTACAACCGATTTTAAACAAGGTCGTGGATAAATGGAAGGATATCCCTGATGAAGAAGAAAGAGAGTTATTTCGGTCAAATATTCAATCCTACATTCGACTTTATGGGTACATTACTCAAATTATGACCTTTACAGATTTGGAGTTAGAAAAACTCTATGTTTTTGTGAAATATCTTAATAAAAAACTACCGAAAAGAGAGAAACCTCAGATACTTGATATTCTTAATTCTGTTGACCTTGAAAGTTTCCGTATCCAACAGACCTTTTCAGGGAAGATCGTCCTTGAAAACGGAGAAAAAGGAGGTATTTTAAAGGGAATCGAGATGGGTAAATCTAAAGTTCCCGAAGAACCTGAATTGGACTTACTTTCTGAGATTGTCAAACATATCAATGACGTTTACGGAACTGAAATAACTGAACAGGATAAGGTTGACCTTGAAAATATGAAAACTAAGGTCGTAACTAATGTGGGACTTCAGAAAGTTTTAAATGGGGATAATTCTGAAACCAATAAAAGGAAGAAATTTGACGATGTTCTTAACAAAACCATATTATCCTACTTTAACGAAAGATTTGATTTCTTCAAAAAGATTGATGACCCAAGAATTAAGGATTTTATTGGTCAATTAATTTACGATGAAATGAGGTCGGGTAATTTGGATAAATATATTCAATCCTGACCATCGAAATTTTCGTTGTCTTCAGATATCGGATTGGTCTTTATGAAATCTTCATATTCTTTTACGAGTAGACCAATAAGAAAAATAAAGTCATTTCTTGTAATTACATAAATGAGGTCTTCGTCAGACAGATGTGATTTATCTTTTATATGTAATACAAACTCTCTTAGTCTATTTTCAACGTTTTTATCAATAGGAAAAAATTCGTTTAATTTAAAATAATGGATTTCGTTATGAGGTTCTTTCTTCATTGATGAGATCTGACAATTTGTTTTAATAATTCGTTCAATCTGATTTCAATACTTCTTTCGTTATTTGTTCCAAATTCAGGGGAAGGTTGGATTTTACCGACTTGGTTTTACTCTTTCTTTTCAATTTTAGGGTATCAGTTAGAAACCTTAGTTGTCTTTCTGTAACTAACATCAGTATTCGTTTCTTCCTCGATTTTTTACCCATAACTATAAATATCTCGGTATCTTGATTAATCTTTCTTTCATTTCATTAATTGGAAAATTCAACACCAATTATTCAAATAGTCCAGAAATTCCTGGATAATACTTCCAGATTGAGGTTTTAAAAATCAAACGGCACAAAATGAATATTAAACTCCTGATAAGGTGGAACTTAAAGAAATCATGATATCTCAGATTATATCAAACGGCATGTCAATGCCGTTTGACTTCTTCCAACCCTGGAGTTCTTTGAGTACCCCCCCTCCGTTCCCCCCCTTGTCAGGGAAATTTGTTATTTACCAAAGGTCGGTATAGACCCAAAAATGAGGGATTTCTCGAAAAAAATTTTCCACTACTCACCTGGACTATTTGTTACTCAGTACTTGACTATTTAACGTATTTGAGGTATAACTCATGATTTTCTTTAAAACCTCATGATTTTTCTTAAAAAGTATTATCCCTTCTGTAAAATTCAAGTACTTTTTATTTAAGTATTAACTCACTTATTCACTTTTCAGGATATTTATTTTTATGGAAACAAAAGAAATCATCAATCAGACAATCTTAGAAAGTGAAATGTATTCAGATTTCGAAGAACACGTAGAAGAGATCGTCTTGGACAGGGTTAATAAATTAGAAAGTGAGTTAAAGGGTAAGTATCTGTATTTCTTCAGAATTACCAAGAAACCTGACAGAACGAATTATCATACTTTTGATGTCACCAAATTAAATGATATTTCAAGACGATTAATTAACGGGATGGTATCATTGGGAACCATTCCAAACAGAAAATTTTGGAACAGATATTTTGAGGGAGGAATAAGGTCAACATCAATAGTTCAGGAAGAACCTGATGACTTTCCATCCTTCAATCTGAATTACATTCTATACTCATCTTACGATAACCTTGATGTCAGGATACTTTCTCAGTTATCTACAAGAGTAAGAATGATTGACCCAACATTAAATATAAAACTTGAGTATATCGGGGTTCATGATATTTCTTTACTCAGAACATACATTGAGTGTACGACAAAAGTTGAATTGAATTCTAAACCTATTGAAAAACTTGGTCAAAGGAACCTTAACCACATAGTATTAAATCCATTACAGAGACCCACTTTTATCGGGAATTTGTTTAAACCATCTAAGTGTCTGTTGAATAAACCATTAGATGTCAATTAAGTTCGTAAAGGTTTAACATTTGGTCGGTTTCGAAATTTGTATACTTGAGGGTGACGGACACTGAAGAATGATTTACCAATCGACTAACTTTTACCAAGGACAGATGGTCACCTTTCTCAAATCCTTTCTTAATAGTACCCACAATAAAACTTTTTCTTAGGAGGTGAGAACTTACGTGACCAATACATTTCACTTTGTATTCCTCCATGATTTCTTTCAGGAGACGATTAAAGGTTTGGATACACATAGGTTCATCTCCTTTCCCCTTTTGAGAAGAAAAGATAAAACTATCAGGTTTTGGATTGGTAATTGATATCACAATATCCAGTACCTCTCTCAGTTTTGAACCCATTACCAAAATCCGTTCCTTATTAGTTTTTTTCTCCACTCTGACAAATTTCTCTCCAACCTGTAATCCTATTAGGTCTTTCCATTTAAGAGATAGATTGTCAATTATCCTTAAACCTAATCTTACTCCTATACTTATCATCAATAAATCCCGACATTTTTTTTCAGTTCTTTCTGACTGAAAATCCCGTAATAATCTACTTTCAAGTGATACTACACTATCCCAATCAATTGGATATGTAGTTCTCTTATTGTTTTTGGTAGTTCTTTCAATTGTTTTCATGTGATAAAAATACACATTTAGTATTATATTATGATATAAATGAATATTAATTTTGACAATTAAATGGATATCATAGATAATAAACTGAATATCAGTGATTAAAATAAACATATAATGTTCATTTATAACTGAAGATGAACATTTTATATGGAAAAATTCCATCTTGAGATACTTCACAGGATTATCAAGAACTCATGATTTAAGTTTTTATCTTTGAGACCTATAATGTTCTTCAATTAATTGATTGTAAGAAATGAATTACAAAGTTGATTATGAGAAACAAAGTGAATTAGAGAAGTTCACTAAGAGTATATTCAGAAAATACAAACTCAAAGGATGGAAAATAGAGTTTGTATTGTCAAAAAAAATCAGTCGTAAAACGAGAATTATCGCACAAACCCTCCCTATCTCAGAGAAGATTTTAATTAACTCATATTCAGTAGTATTAATAAATGACGTTGAAAAATTAAAAGGTTGTATTCTTCACGAAATAGGTCATATATTAAATCATTGTCGTCCAGAACACGATGAAAATTTTAAACAGATTTGTAAAGACATTGGATGTCCTTATGATGAACCGACATTTTCAGAAATCGAGATGAGGAATCGTATATAAATTAATTTGATACATTATTTGGTTTAAGTTGAATTTTTCTAAGTTCTTCCTTCATCATGACCTTTTTCATGTATTTCTGTAAGGTTTGAATTTGTTTATGACCCGAAGACATCATCAATATATTCAATGGAATATTCTTTAATATACCAATAGTAATAAACGTCCGTCGACATGAATGAGATGAAATCAACTTTCTCCTCATTATCGAGTAATCCTTAATTTCTTTGTTTACTCTTTTCTTCTTTATGACCATATCTTCGAATAGTTTCTTGTCCTCCAGTAGTTTCTTCAATTGGGTATTGAAATATTG
>Ga0302248_1002444_pt1 | contig 11274 bp, 11 predicted proteins | sample AAG_UR_Leu_MG_FD_193528 | JGI IMG/M metagenome (GOLD analysis project Ga0302248, IMG submission 193528) | Enriched activated sludge microbial communities from anaerobic digester in WTTP, New Holstein, Wisconsin, United States - AAG_UR_Leu | ecosystem: Engineered > Bioreactor > Anaerobic >... | reverse complement strand
GCGGCATTGCGGACTATGGAATGGGCGATCTTGAAGAACAGCCGGCTGTGCGCGCACATCTGTCGAGCCAGAAGATCGCCCCATTCCTGGGATCCATCAGGCGATCGCACGTGCTGCCTCTCTTGCTGCGCAAACGCTCCCGGGCCACATCGTCCGGAAGCAACCCCGTCGATTTACGACTGCCAGGCGAAAAGCATGGTATGCCGCCGATTCGACATTGTCAACATTCCCGCATATGACGCCAACCGCCCCGAGATCTTCCATCTGGCTCTCAGCCCGCACTTGCGGCCTGCCCCGACACCTCGCGCAGCAGGCGTCGCCACGCGTCTGCTACTGCCGGCGGAACGGGGCAGAATGCCGCATAGAACTTGCGCAGAAGAGCGCGGCTGCCCAAAGCGCTCTCGAGGAAGAGCCGCTCCGCGCAGTCGATGCGGTCCAACCCCCGAACGAACAACCGCGCCTCCCGCAACGAATCGGGACCGCCTATGACAGCTTCATGCAGGTACAACAGGATGCGCCGGCTGCGAGACGTGACCATCTTGAACACACTCCTTCCCTCAGATCGCCATGAAACATGAGAGAGCGCGCCGGCGGGGGGTGGGTTCCCCGCATGGCCGTGACCATACATGCATCGCGTCTGGCTGTGGCTCACGGCGCGCCCCTCATTCATACCTATGGGATGCTTCAGCGCCCCGCTTTTTCGATGGAAACCGGAACCGGCGGCATCGGCACCGCCGATCCGCCTGCTCGCATGTGCCTGCCTGGCTGCGAGTTCGGTCTAGGCCCGTCTCTTTCCGGATTCCCGACCACAGATCAGAGACAGGCCCCGCATCTCTTCCTTCGACAGCCTTCCACACAGGCGACTGGCCTGGTGCTCGTCGATTAGGAAGACCACGGGCGAGACGTTCAATATCTTGGCCAAGCGCAACAACGTCACGCAACGCAGCCCCTGGAGCCCCGTTTCCACTCGCGAAACATGCGCCTGAGATATGCCCAGAGCCGCCGCCAAGCTGTAACTGGTGTGCCCGCGCGCCTTACGCACGGCCTTGACCCGCTTGCCAATGGCAACCAAAGTGCGCCTAAACGTACGATCCGCTGCGGCTGTCATAGTTCAGCCTCCCACCTGCCCCCCGACCTGCTTCAGTGCTCATCCTGGTGCGTCGCAAACCTCCAAGTGGCCGTGCTGCCTCCAGTTGCCTGAATGCTCCCGCCGGCAACCTCAGAACAGCACCCTCCTCACGCGCCTCCAACAGGAACGCAGACCTGCGTACGTCAATCGGATGACCTCCGGGTTACAGCCCGTATTGAAAGTGCGGCTGGCAAACTCCAGCATGGTGCTCTTGCCTTTGACCGTCGGCTGCCAGGCGATTCCGTGGTTGTGGCAGATCCTGCGAGCACGGTTGACAGTCGAAGGCGCTATCACCGCCTTCGCTTCTCCCCTCAGGATGAAATCAATGCTCGGTCGAAGAATGTGTTCGGAGCCCTCGCATGCCAGAACTAGGTCAATGGGTTCATCCTTGGCCCAATCCGGCATGAAGCGCAGCACCCAGTCTCCACGCGCATCGCGTTTGCACTCCTCAAGAAACACAGCTCCATGTTGCCCTAATGTGTCGATGATCGTTCGCCTGTGGTCCGGCGCTTTCTCGACTGGCACGTCAGCACTTCTATCATATTGAAATCGAAGAAGCATGTGCCCACCACCAAGTTGCTCGCGCATCTGATTTAGTATCAGCAGGTGGATGGCACGAGGCTGGCCCTGGCCGCGCTCCCAGCGCTCTAGTGTTGCCTCTGATGTGAATATCCTGGCAGCAAACTCGCGCCGGCTCATGCCTATGCCTTCGCGAAATGCACGTAGTTCCTTTGGGATCATGCGCAAAGGCCCTCCTGGTACATGGATGGCGTTGCCCCGAGGCCCCGGCGACGGTCACGCTGCCCCAGTGCCGATAACAGAGCCTCGGCGTCTTCACTCAGGGGACGGGGAGATTCTGGTCCCGGCACAACCCCGAGAGGGCGCCCAACCAGCTTCGATTGGAACGCCTTTACCGAGGATCAACTTCCGCAGCGCTGGGCGCCGCTGACCGAACTCGTGATCCAGGTAGTGAACTGATCCAGAGACACCGAATAGAACTTCTGCTGGTTCACGGGCTTCCAGAGGACGCCCGAAGGCTTGACTCGCAGGATCCCGATCTTCTTCCCACTTGCGCCGAGAATCTCGTGATCAACACGCGTCGGCCTGGAGAACTGATTTCTGTAATTGGGCATTTCTGTTCTCCTCAACCTCAACCGCCCCTCCCACTATAGGTCGCTAGCCCCCTCCACCCTTATCAGGTTGGCTTCCTATGGGGCCGCCCAGAGCCCTCGTCCGAGGTCAGGCCAGCCGAGTTTGCTCACCGCCATAGCCATCCGCGCCCGCGATCCGCAGCCGGAGATCCGCATCCTCCGCCACCGCTATCAAGACGACCCGCACCTGCCCGAGCTCGAACTGGAGTTCGCGTGGGCCGAAGTGGCCTGACGAGGAGACACGCCGCCCTATATCCCAACGCCGCAAACCACCGCCAGAGATACTCCGCCCACGCATCATTTCGCTTCGTCCTTCAGCCCTTTCCTCTCTTCGTCATCGCCCTGTTTCGCCTCCCTCTTGGCCTCCGAACCGGCCACTTTGTCCTGGGACTCTGCAACAGCTCCAGCGTCCATGGAATCCCTTCCGTCCAGTTTCACTGGCATGCTTTCAAGACTACCGCGCCAATATCGTTCTTCATCCCTATATCCAATCATCTTCACTTTGACAGGCGCTCCTTCTTTAAGTCCTTTTGTCATCTCCTTCGAATCCAAGAGCACTGAGAACTTGCGCGTGATCGATTCCCCTCCACGAACAGATTCCTCTGCCGCCCAATTCTCGCCAAGCTTGATGGCATCAGCGATGGATGTCCACTTGCCATCGCGTTCTAGGAGAACATCCAAGCCAACATCGCCTGCAAGTTTAGGGAAAGGGCCAAATGGAATAACAAGGGGCTTGTTGGACTGATTGTGCACCTCAATGACGATTGACAACACATAGGGCTTTACGTGTGTCTTTAGAGACAGCATCCGAATGTGGAGAGCCAAAGCAGGCCCGTGAGAGACGCGTTGCGATTCATTGCTCATGTTATTTCCAGCCTTTGAGACACACCCTGCCGTTACAAACACAATGGAAAAGCAAGAGACGAGTAGACATTTCTCGCGGAAAAGACTCAAGCCAACTCCTCTCCGACTAGAGCTTGCCATCTTCACTCTTCCAAACAGGTGCCGTTTGCCAAGGAGAGTTCTTCGTCCAGTTCCCTGCGGCATCCGCGTCATAATAGATCTTGCCATCTCCCCATCCAACGATTCTGTCTGTCCCCCATGCTATTGCGCCGACGCGCAAGACCCTTTTTGCGAAGGGAACTGCCATTGCGTCATAAGATCTGCAGCCAGCAAAAGTAGCAGTTGCGTCTCTAGTAAACCAGCACCGAACGGGCCCTTTCTTTTGCATGGCTCTTGCAAAAGTTGGCGCTTGGCTGAGTGCTACTAATTGCGCAGCAGTGAACCTTCTCCACACCCCGTTAACCTCTCCGGCCATTCCATCAGCACCGCTATGTCCTGCAACAAGCAATATGCTAATGGGTGTGCCCCCCTCCCCCGAGACATCCCTAATCTTCTCCGCCACCTCTTGTGGTTCAAGATAAGGCTGGTTGCCAAATACTCCTCGAAAGCCTGCCAATACCGCTGCCTCGTTGGCAACAATAACGCCGTACTGTGTTGCTCCTGGTGATGGAACAGCAAGGTTGGACGCATCATATTTGTCTTTCGCCTTGATATTACCAGGATATCCATTATCTGCCGTGGTGGCAGTTGGCCAAAGACAAGGCCAGTTGCTGCCCTTGCCTCCATATTCCTGCTTGGCGGCCAACTTGCTCAGGGTGTCTCCTTCTTCGGCACACCAGGTATGGCCGGTCTTCTCCGTTCGCGTCCACAACCCCGTCGGGTCCACGTTCCCGAGAGGATTGCCCCCTGGGAATGCGTACGGATTGGCCAGCGGGTTCCTTCCTCCATGCGCCCCCGAGCCAACGCGACTATAGAGATACTGACTTTCGAAGTCCGGTCTGCCCACCAGATCCCTTTCCACGAACCTCCCATCCGTGGCGTCGTAGATTCTGGTTGGGCTGACGTAGTAGAGTCTCCCGTTGACGGTAAGCTTCCACCAGGCCTGTCCCTGGTACCAGAAGATGGAGGGGTTAGAGCCAGTCTCGGAGATGATGTCGCCAAACGCACTGCAGTTGCCGCTCCAGACGACGTCTCCGCTGGAGTTGGTGATCTTGTAGGTGGTTCCGCGGTGGTCCTGGTGGAGGAAGTACCGTGTACCGTTGACCTCGATCTCGACGACCGAGCCGATACCGTTGATGGTCCTGTATCCGTGGGTGATCTTGGTGAGGTTGCCAGCGGAGTCGGCCACTTCCAGGAGGTCGATGCCGTCGTGCCGGAAGTGCGTCGTTACGGCGCCCTCGACCATCTTGACTCTGCGGAGCAGAGCATCGTAGCCGAAGGATATCTCGGTGCCGCCGGCGGGTTTGATCTTGGTAACGAGGCCGTGGCCGCCGTGTTCGAAGTAGGTCACGGCCCCGGCCGGTGCCTGGAGAAGCTCCAGGTTCCCGTCGTTGTCGTAGTAGTAGTACGTCGAGCCCGCCGCATCCGTGCGCCGGGTGACGGCCCCGGCGGCGTTGTAGGCCCAGGCGATGCTCTCGCCCTGCTCGGTGCCCGAGAGCCGGTTCCCGGCCAGGTCGTAGTCCCACTCGAAGGCGTAGATGCTCGCGCCGGCAGCGCTCTTCCAGTCCTCAGAGGCCAGCCGGTCCGCCTCGTCGTAACCGTAGTAGGTCGTGATCCCACCCAGTCGGGCGATCTTGGTGATGTTCCCACGCCCATCGCGCCCGTAGTCGAAGTAGGCGATCCCCAAGCCACCGTCGTCGAAGTGCCGGATGGAGGAGACTCTCTCGGCCTTGTCGAACTCGAAGTACGTCCAGGCCCCGTTGCCCCAAACCGACTTCGTCCGGTTGCCCGACTTGTCGAAGGTGTAGCTGGTGACGTTCCCGCTCGGGGCCTTGACCGAGCTCATCCGGTCGAGGGCATCGAACGTGTAGTAGGCCGTCCCGCCCGACGGGTACTGGATCTGAGTGCGGTTGGAGTTGGCATCGTAGGAGTAGTAGGCCGCTCCGCCTACTGCGAACTTCTGGCTCGTGACCCGGTTCATCCGGTCAAAGGCAAAGTACACGGTCCCCTGCGTGGCCTCCTGGGCCGTGGCCATGTTCCCGGCAGCATCGTACGCAAAGTAGCTCGCGTAACCGCCGTTATAGTAGCCCTTGGTGCGACGCTCCGCCAGGTCGTATTCGAAGTTGCCGATGCGGCCATCCGGACTGGTGGACTTCGACAGGCTCCCCGTCGAGCTGTACTCGTAATAGGCCGTCTGGCCCAGGGCATCCTGGACCCGCACCAGGAGGTTCCTGGCATCGTAGCCGTAGTAGGTCGAGTTGGAGAGCGGGTTGACCTCCTCGACCCGGTTCCCGTTCCTGTCGTACTTGAAGACCGTCACCCCATCATCCGGCGCAGTCACCGAAGTCAGACGGTTAAGATTGTCGAACTCGAAATAGGTCGTCCTGGCCTCGGCACCTGCCCCCACCGTGGCCGCAGTCCGGTTCCCGTTGGCATCGTAGCCGAAGTAGCTGGCCACGGCCTCCGCATCCACCCCCTGCACCAGCCGGTTCAGAGCATCGTAGCCGAAGTAACTCGCGTAGCTCCGGGGCGAAATGGCCAAGACGCGGTTACCGACCGCGTCATAGCCGAAGTAGGTCTCGTTCAGCAGCGCGTCCTTGACCTTCTGCTGACGCCCCACGAGGTCGTACTCGAAGTAGGCCGCGTAGCCGCGGGGGTTGATCTGTTTCATGACCTGCCCCGCCACATCGTAGACCGTCTGGCTGTCCAGGATGGTCAAACCATCCGGAGTGGTCTTCAGGTGAGTCTGACGCCCCACAGCGTCGTGCTCCAGGTAGGTCACCTGGTCAAGCGCAGCCAGGTGCCTCCTGGTCTGCCGCCCAGCCGCATCGTACTGGAAGTAGGTCGAGACGTTGAGCGGATCGATGGAGGTCGTCAGGCGCCCGGCCGCGTCGAAGATGCTCTGCTGCTCAGCCCCCCTCGGGTTCTTGACCTTGGACTGCTCATTGCGCGCCGTGTACTCGTAGTAGCTGCAGTAACCCGCCGCGTCCTTCTGCCAGTCCATCCGGTTCAAGCTGTCGAAGTGGAAGTAGGCGGTGTTGCCACGTGCGTCCATGGCCCGCACACGGTTACCCACCTCGTCGTAGCCGAAGTAGCTCGCCGTGCTGTCCACCCCGCCATAGGGCGTCTCCCCATAGGCCTGCTCGCCGTAACCGTACTCAGGCGTCCACTGCACAGCCAGGCGGTTGAGCTCATCGTAGGCGAAGTACGTCGGGAAGGTCCGCTTGTCGGAAACCCGGACCTGGTTGCCCACGGCATCGTAGCTGAAGTAGCTCTTGGCCCCCAAGGCATCCACAGCGCAGCTCTGCCGGTTCAAGGCGTCGAAATAGGCGATCGACACCCGCTTGAGCGGATCCACCACCTTGAACTGGTTGCCCACCGCATCGTACTCGAAGTAGCTCTGGCTCCCCAAAGCATCCTGCGAACACTTCACCCGGTTGAGTTCGTCGTGGAAGGTCTGCGAAGCGCGCGCCAGCGGGTCGATCACCTTCGTCTGGTTCCCCGCCGCGTCGTACTCGAAGTAGGTCTTCGCCGCAAGCGCGTCCTCCACGCACTTCTGCCGGTTGACCGCGTCGAAGTGGAAGTAGGTCGTTGAGCCGGTCGGGTCCTCGACCCGGACCCGGTTCCCCACCAGGTCATAACCGAAGAGCGTGGCATTGCCGCCGAAGTCCGCGCTCCGCGTCAGCTGCCGCAGACCGTTAAAGGCGTAGTACGCCGCGTACCCCAGCTCGTCGAGCTCGACCGTCCTGAGCCCCCGCCCGTCGTAGCCGAACTGCCGCGTGTACAGCAATGCGTTCTTCTGCTGCGTGACCCGGTCCCGCTTGTCGTACGCGAAGTATGACGCATTCCCCCGCGCATCGATCTCCCGGACCCGGTTCCCGGCTGCATCGTAAGCGTAGTAGGTGTTGTTCCTCAGCGCATCCTCGCGCACCAGCTGGTTCCCCCAGGCGTCATAACCGAAGTATGTCGCCCGGCCCAGCTGATCCACCGCGCCGGTGAGCAGCCCGCCGGCCGCGTACTGCGAATGCCCCACGTTCTGCAGAGCATCCTTCACCGAAGTCCGGTTCCCAGCCGCATCGTAGGTGTAGTACGTCTCCCGCCCAAGCGCGTCCCGCACGTACGTCACGCGCCCATAAGACCCGTACGCATACTGGGTCTCGTTCCCCAGCGCGTCCCGGGACTTCGTCCGGTCGTAACCGGCATACTCGTAGTAGGTGCTGTACCCACGAGCGTCCACTTCGGCCCTAACGCTTCCGTAGACATCGTGGCTGTATTGAGGCGTCTGCCCCAGAGCGTCGCGAACGCTGTCGTTGTCCTCCTGACTGTTGTAGCGGTAGTAGGTCGCATGGCCTCGCAGGTCGACCTTGGTCAGGACTGGCGCACTCGCGTCATGGTAGAAGTAGGTGCTTCTCCCCTCCGGCTCATCGGTCCGCTGAATGCGGCCGTAATAATCGTTGGCGTAGTTGAAGTAGGTCGTGTAGCCTTCAGGGTCGGTCTCCGAGGTGATCCTCCCGTAAACATCGTAAGCGAACAGCGTCCGGCACCCCTCCGGCCCCTGGAACGCCGCGACCTTCCCCGCACTGTCGTACTCGAAGTAGTTGGCCCGCTCGCTCAGGACTCCCAGTGGGTCCTTCTGAACCATGCTGGTCGTGCGGCCGTAGGAGTCGTAGGAGAAGTATGGGACCAGCGGCAGGTCGCCAGTTATGTTGGTCAGCCGCCCACGCCGCCCCGAGTCGACGATGCTGTAGTCGTAGTTGAAATAGACGAGATTCCCGCTGAGCTCGACCCGCCGGATCTCGTTCCCATAGGCATCGTAGACGCTCCGGTCGCCCTCCGGAGTGGTTTCCACGTATTCCGTGCCGACCTTGGCAAAGGCCCCCCGTTGGTTCGGCGCCAGGACATAGGCCCCGCCCACCGAGAACACCATGCTCTTTCGGCCGTCTTCCCCTACGATCACCACCTTGGTGTCGCCATTCTGATGGAAATCCAGATGGCTCGTGAGCCCGAGGTGGCTGCCCTTGCCCACCCGCGCTCCCGTGGACACGTCCTGCTCGTCACGGTTGTAGTGCGAAAGACAGGTCTTCAGCGCCTGGCCCTTGGTGCGAATCGGGTCGCAAGAAATCGCCGTCCACACCTTGCCGCTGGGCGATACCATTGTGCTGCCGGGAGCTTTCGCCGCCTCCGGCGCCTCATCGCAGGCCTTGCAGACCTTCTTGTTGCCCGTAGTTATGTAGATCTTCAAGTAATCGCAGTCAGGACTGCACTCCGAACCGTACGAAGCCCAGATCTCCTCGTAAAGAGGGTCGTACTTGGGAGATTCAGGATTGTCCTTGGCTAGGCAGTATGCATGCGCATATGAGCCCTCCACCCAGCTGTAGACCACGACCAGATCCGCGTCCTCATAATGCTCCGTGTTCCAATAAATCTGCGCCGGATCACCATCGGTGTAGGCTATCACCTCGAACAACGTGTCTCGGGCTATGGTGATCCCCGGGTTCCCAGCGCTCTGTGAACCAGGTGCCGGATATTCTATCCTGACTGTCGGCATCGCCGTTCTCCTGCAGATGACCTGGTACTAAATCCCGAAGTCCGACCGCGGCGCACGATAAATCGCGCCCCGCCGGTCTCCATCCAGCCCCACGAAGTACACCTGGTCCTCGAATAACACCGCCTTGTACGCACCCCACGCGAACCGACTGTCCCCGGCCAGGTCAATCACCTCCCGGCCATCCCCGAAACTGACCCCGTCCCGACCCTCGGCCAGAAACGTCCGGCGCCGGCCGTCATCGCCAGCCCCGGCAAACAGCATCTTCCACTTCGCACCCTCCTTGAAAACGAAGGGCGTGTAGCACGACCTGCCGTACTTGCTCCCCTTCTTCGGCCGATACTTCGCCGCCTGGTCCACGCTGAACTTCTTCCCATCGGCGCTCTCGGCCACATATATGCTGTCCATCTCCCCGGAAGCCACCGCCCCGGTGAAATACATCCTCTGCTTGTTGCCCCCAGCTTCCACCACGCAGGGACTGGCCAGATGATTCTGACCATCGAAAGACTCGAAAAGCGCCACGGAGTCAGGCGTCCAGGCCTTGAGATCCGCACTCCACGCCGACCACACCCGGTAATCCCGCGGACTCCACGACCTCACGAAATACATCCGCCACCCACCGTCAGCCTCCACCACCCACGGCCGACACACCGAGTAATGCATCGACAGCACCGGCTTCGCCAACCCCTTCCAACCCTTCCCATCCCGACTCACCGCATCGAAAATCTCGTAACGCTTCGCGAAGGCCAAGGTCCGCAGCCCGGCAGGATAATCGCACTTCGCATAAAACAGATGCACCTCCTGCCCGCTCCGCACCACAAATGGAGTGTGCACCGCAAATTGCCCCGCCTCGGGCTTCAGCACAAGCTCGATCATCGCTACGGCCTCCGCCTATCCGTCAAGAAACTATCGACTGGAAATCGCCACCAAGCCGGGAACACGAGAAACACCGCGTCAGCGCGTCTTGCACTTCTTCCCGCCACCGGCATCCACAGGGGCCCCACCGTCGCCCCCACCAAGAATCTCGGCCAGTACCTTCTCCCCAAGAAGCTTGCGCGCCTTCGGGTCATCCGTCTCCACCACCGCCTTGCCGCTCGGATTCCCCTTGGTCACGAACTTGTCGCTGAAAACCTCCACCCTCATAACCCAGCCCCCCACTCACGCCGTCCGCTGCAGCCAGACCCCCGAGGCACGGAACCGATACGCATCCGATGACGCGTTCTTCCCGTCCAGCAGGAACTTCAAAGCATGCGCCCCGGCCGTCAGCGAAATCCCAGTGATCTCCACGATGTTCAACACGTCCTTCGAGGCCGCGTACGTGTCGTAACCGCCGGCATCGCCCACCTGCACGTCGTCGACGTACACCTTCACTATGCCCCCGTCCGTGTGCCGCACCGCGTTGAATCGCAAGGTGTACGTCCCGGCAGGCCCACGGAAGTTGCACGAAAACCCGTCCCCGTCCTCCACCGTCGGGTTCCGGAACTCGCCGCAGAATAGCCGGTCGCTCGACTGCTGCCGGTACCACGTCCCCTGGTGAATCACGTCCGGCTCCGCAGTCAACAGGTTCCAGTAGATGCACGTCGACACATAAGCCATCGCGTCGAGCGTGTCCCAGTTGCCGTTGAACGCCTCGCGCCAGCCCGACTCGCCCCTGTCCGGCTTCGTCAGCCCCAGGTTCGTCGTCGTCGTGCCCATCACGCCGTCCTCTGCAGCCAGATCCCGGAGGTCCGGAAACGGTAGCTCGTCGAAGACCCGTTCTTGCCGCTCAACTCGAACTTCAGCGTGTGCGCCCCCGCCGTGAGCACCAGCCCCGTGAGCTCCTCCACGTTGGCCACGTCCGTCGTCGCCGCGTACTCGTCATACCCACCAACCGTGCCCACCTGAACGTTGTCGATGTACACCTTCACGATCCCCGCGTCCGCAGCCTTCACCGCGTTGAACCGCAATGTGTACGTCCCGGCAGGACACCGGAAGTTGCAGACGAAACTGTCGCCATTGGCAGTCGTCGTGTTCGTAAAATCCCCACCGTACAGCCGCGAACTCGACGCCGCCCGCGCCCACGTCCCCTGCACTATGCTGTCAGGCTTCGTCGTCAGCATGTTCCACGAAATCGGCGTCGATACGTACGCCATCGCATCCAGAATGTCCAGATTGCCGTTGACCTCCTGAGCCCAGTCCGTGTCCCCTGCCCCAGGCTTGCTCATGCCCAAATTCGTCGTCGGCGTGCTCATCTCCAGTCTCCCTCTTCGGCCATCATGCCCCGTATCGAAAAACCAGGGCCGGCCACGCCCAAAGGCGCTGCCGGCCCATCAAATCCCCACTCCGCGGCGGGCACGCCCGCAAACACATCACGCTCTCCCCAACAGTCGAACACACGCCCTCCACGTATATGAACACTGCATGTAATGTATCTACATCCTATGCACATACATGTCAATAAGAAAAGC
>Ga0302248_1002443_pt1 | contig 11278 bp, 12 predicted proteins | sample AAG_UR_Leu_MG_FD_193528 | JGI IMG/M metagenome (GOLD analysis project Ga0302248, IMG submission 193528) | Enriched activated sludge microbial communities from anaerobic digester in WTTP, New Holstein, Wisconsin, United States - AAG_UR_Leu | ecosystem: Engineered > Bioreactor > Anaerobic >... | reverse complement strand
GATAGAAAACGGATCCCGACATCCAGACCGTTTTCCCGGTACCACTCCGGCAGCGGCGGTAGGGGGTGGGCCTTTTTCAGGGCCTGGAGCACCGAATTGTCGAAGTAGGCCAGACCCGATTTCTTCTCGAAATTCATACTCACGATTGCGCCGCTTCTCAGGATGCGGATGTTGACCACCGCTTCGATGTTGTCCCGGGGATTTATCCCGCCGGGCAGGGCCCACTGTCCCTTGATCCTGGCCCAAATAAGGGCGTAATAATCCGCCAGACGATCGTTGATTTCGCCGCCCGACGCCGCCGCGGCGCTTGGAGAAGCCGCCGTCTGCCTTTCCCCCAGCCGCTTTTTGAGTTCTTCCACGGCGGGATTCCTCAGGCTGCTTTTGGTTTCCAACCGCTTGATGGGGGTTGTCGTCATCTTCACCGCCTTCTTCATGGTCCGCGTCCCGTCGGGTAGGGCGGCGGTCGCCAAGTCCCGGAGGGAATCCCGGGTTGCCTGGGACTGTAAGATGCCGCTGGAGACGCTGACTAGATTGACGGAGTAGACCGGACCCAGGGTGAAGCGGGCCGGCGAGGGGCGGAGGGGGAGAAATATCGCCGCCGTCAACAGCAGCAGGTGCACACCCAGGGAAAGGAGGATCATCCGGGAGAGACCGCTGCCTTGACGGCCGCGCCATCCCGGATAGGAAAGGGACGTCATCTCGTCTCCTCGGGGGTTTCCGTCACCATGCCCAGTTTGTCCACACCGGCCTTGCGGATTTCCGACATGACCTCCACCACAAACCCGTAGGCCACGGTCTTGTCCGCCCGGAGGAATATCTCCTTGTCCAGGCGGGCGGCAAAGATGTTCTCCAGTTTTACCCGGAGCTCCTCCTTGGGAATGGGGCTCTTGTTGATATATATCTCCCGGTCCTTGTTGATGGTGAGGACAAGTTTCTCTTCATTGACGTCGATGGTTTTGGATTTCACCCGGGGTAGGTTGACGTCGATGCCCATGGACAGCATGGGGGCGGTCACCATGAAGATGATCAGCAGTACCAGGACCACGTCCACCAGGGGCGTGACATTGATCTCGGCCACAAGCTTGCCGGTGAAATGGCGGCTCTTTCTTGCAAAGCGCATGGTTCTTATCCGTTACCTGAGATAATTCCTTTCGATGATGTTCACCAGTTCCGTGGCGAAGGCGTCCATCTCCATGCTGAGGCTTTTGACCTTGTTCGTATAATAGTTATAGAAAATGACCGCGGGAATGGCGGCGGCCAGGCCGGCGGCGGTGGCGATCAGGGCTTCGGAGATGCCGGGCGCCACCACGGCGAGGGTCGCCGACCCCCGGGCGCCGATATCCTTGAAGGTATCCATAATGCCCCAGACGGTGCCGAAAAGACCGATAAAGGGGCAGGCGCTGCCCGTGGTGGCCAGAAAGCCCAGGGCCTTCTCCAGCTTGTCCGTCTCGCCGCTGCTGGCCCGGTTTAGGGAACGCTCGATATTGTCGATGCCCCGGAGTTCAAAGCCCGTTTCGTCCTGAGCGCCGGTCTCCCTGCTGACAACCCGCTCCCGGACCGCTTTGGTTATCTTAATCAACTCCCCGTAACCGGAACGGAAGATCTCCGCCAGGGTGGAGTCGGGATACTTTTTCGTTTCCGCATAGATATCGGCCAGTTTGTTGGATTTTACATAGGCGTCGAGGAATTGGTCGTTTTCCCTTTTGACCTTGCTGATCGTGCGGTATTTCAACCAGATAATGGCCCAGGAAATCACGGAGAAACACAGCAGGAGGAGCAGGACGAACTTCACCATCAATCCGGCGTCCAGGATCATACCGAATACGCTTCCCTGAAACTGGCCCCCCAGACCCGCCAAAGCAACATAAGGAATTTCTTTCACTTTTGCTTTCTCCAAAGAAATTTTATGTATCGCGGGTTACCTGTAAAGGAAAAGCCGGACCTTGTCAACAAGACTTTTCGGAAGGGAATCAAAGCTCTTCGGGGGGAAAAGCCACCACCGCCTCTACCCGGGGGACATCGGCAAGGATCATTACCAGCCGGTCGAAACCCAGGGCGATCCCCGCGGCCAATCCCATCTCCGGCAGGGCGGCCAGGAATTTTTCCGGCCGGGGGTAGGGGGTTTTGCCGGCCCGTCGACGTTCCCCCTCCTCCCGTTCGAAACGGCGTCGCTGTTCCTCCCCATCCGCCAGTTCCGTAAAGGCGTTGGCCAATTCCACACCGGCGACATAAAGCTCGAAACGTTCCGCCACGGTGGGGTCGTCCTTCTTCACCCGGGCCAAGGAGGCCATAGACAGGGGATAGTCGTAGAGGAACGTGGGCCCCTTGCGACCCAGTTGGGGTTCCACATGGTCCGTGAGGATCTCGTCGAAACGGTCTTCGGCCAGGGCCGCGGTAAGGGACAGGGGCGCGAACCTGGCGAAGGCTTCCGCCACGGTGATGCCTTCCCAGGGTTTCCGGAGCCGTACCGTATCCCCCTGATAAGTTATGGAGGTGCCTTTGCCGAGGGCGGCCGCCACCTGGATGATCAGGTCGGCGCATTCGTCCATGAGGTCCCGGTAATCCGCTTCTCGGCGATACCACTCCAGCATGGTGAACTCGGGGAGATGGCGGTCGCCCCGTTCCCCCTGCCGGAAGCACCGGCAGATCTGGAATATCCGTTCATAACCTGCCGCCAGGAGGCGCTTCATACACAGCTCCGGGGAAGGCTGGAGGAACCATCCCGCGCAGGGCAGGGTCTCGATATGGAATTCCGGTGCCGGGGCGGGGATCAGGACGGGTGTTTCCACTTCCAGATAGTCCCGGCCGGCGAAGAAGTTTCGCACTTCCCGAAGGATCGCGGCGCGCATCCGCAGGGTGTCCCGTTTACGGAACAGCGCCCAGGATTCAGCCCCGGGGATAAAATGCCCGTCTTGGCCCCTCACATCCACCCCTGCAGCGAGCGTTACGCCTGCCCCGCGACTTCGCCGCCTCGCCCGGCTCGCCTTCGCCGCCGGCAACGATCGGCCTCTCACGGTACCGCCGCGCTTTCGACGGCCCGCTCAATCCTTGACGCGGGTAAGGTACTCCCCCGTCCGGGTATCGATGCGGATCTTCTCCCCTTCTTCGATAAAGGGAGGAACCTGAAGGACATAGCCGGTCTGCACCGTTACGGGCTTCGTGTTCCCGGAGACGCTGTCGCCCCGGGCCCAAGGCTCCGCCTTGGTGACGATGACATCCACAAAATTGGGGAGGCTTACCCCCAAGGGACGATCTTCAAACAGCAGGACTTCCGCCTCGATGTTCTCGATGAGATAGTTTTTGGCGTCCCCGACCTGGTCCTCGGTGAGCAGCACCTGTTCGTAGGTTTCGTTGTCCATGAAGCAGTACTTACCCTCCTGCTCGTATAGGTACTGCATCTTCTTCTCCTGGAGATCCGCCGGTTCGAAGACATCTACGGAGCGAAAAGTCCTTTCGAACTGGGCGCCGGTGATCATGTTCTTCAGTTTGCACCGGTAGAGGGCCTGTCCTTTCCCCGGTTTGGTAAAATTGAATTCCGTGACGACGTAAGGTTCGTCGTCCAGTTTGATGCGCAGGTTTTTTCTCAGGTCGCTGGCTGCGTACATATCTACCCCTTTTGAGGAAAGGCCCGGCGGGAGGCCTTGCCCGTGGCCGCCGTTCTCCATCCCGGTCGCCTTCCCTGTTATTATTGTTGTGGAAACGGCGGATGTCTCTTAATTTATTTTTCCCCTTTTGTCAAAGGAATTAGCCTCCTGCATGGTACCCCGTCGGGGAAGCGTCCAAAGGGATCTTCCCCCGTTCACCGGGGGAGTCCAGGACATACCGGGGCAGGCAGAGACCGGATATCCGGCACCGGAGACGGTCCATCGTCGCCGCCCCCCACCCGGTATCGACATGGAAATGCCCCGTTCCCCGAACGGGATCGCAGGAAAAGAGATAATAGGGGCGGACGGATATGCGCTGCAGACCGTAGAAAAGTTCCCGGAGGGTATCTTCGTCGTCGTTGATCCCCCGGAGGAGGACCGCCTGATTGGAAACGGGGATCCCCGCCGTCAGGAGCAACTCGCAGGCCCGGGCCGCTTCCGCGGTGATCTCCCGGGGATGGTTGAACTGGGTATTGAACCACAGCGGCCTATGCCTTTTCAACACGGCCACCAATTCCGGCGAGACGCGCATGGGCAAGACCGCCGGCGCCCGGCTGCCGATCCGCACCACCTCCACGTGGGGGATGTCCCGCAGGGAGGACAGGAGCCAGTCCAGGGCCTCGTCGGACATCATCAGGGCGTCCCCCCCCGAAACGATGACCTCCCGGAGGTCAGGTTCCCGGGCAATCCGGTCGATGATCCGCCGGAAATAAGACCGGGAGAAACGCCGGGGGCTCTGCCGCCAGAAACGTTTGCGGTTGCAGTGACGGCAGAACACCGCGCACCGGTTCGTGGCCAAGACCAGACAGCGATCGGGATACCGGCGGATCAAGCCGGGCATCGGCATGTGCCGGTCCTCTTCCAGGGGGTCTTCCTGCCCGCATCCGCCGTCATCCCCCAGTTCCCGGATATCGGGCCAACACTGGCGGCGCAGGGGGTCGTTCTCGTCCGTCGGGTCCAACAGCGACAGATAATAGGGGGTGACGGCAAAGGGGTAGCGGGCGCCGACCCGCCGCCATTCGTCCTGTCGTTCCCCGTCCCTTCCCTGGAAACGGGCCAGCTCTTCCGGGCGGCGGAGGCGCCGGGCATATTGCCAGCGCCAGTCCTGCCAATCACCATCCTTCGACCCTGCACGAGACGGCAACGCCAATTCCCTTCCCCCCGTACCGGGCAAACCGGGAAAAAAATATTTGACCTGAACGCGGAAAACTCATAAGAAAACCCGCCATGAAACGGCGGCAACTCTATATCCTATATGGCGGGCTGTGGTTCCTCCTGGGATTCCTCCTGCTGTCCAGCCTTCCGAAGGAGCTGGCTCACCACTGGGCGGGTCAGGGGTCCCTGGTGTTTCCCCTCCTGCTCATTTACGGCGCGCCGGTCCTCATCCTCTACCTGATATCCGCCTTTCTGTTCGACGTCCGGGAGGAAATCCTCACGAGAGATATGTTCCTGACTTTCCTCCGGCGGCGCCGGATGCTGATCACCGCCTTCGTCTTCGCCATCGTCTCCCTTCTGCTGCTGATCCTCGAGACGATCCATCCCTAACCGGAAGCCAAGAAGGCGCCCCTACAAGGGTTCACGGGATTTCCGGCTTCCCCTTGTAAAGGTATCGCTCCAGCAGCCGGTGATAGGGCGTCCAGTCCGATTCGCCGTTGGGGTCGGCGGCGACGAAGGTCTGCATGGCGTTGACCTTGGCGTCCAGGTCATCGACGTAGTGTACCACCAGGGCCTCCAGGGTCTTCGGCCGCTTCGGAGATCCGAACTCCAGAACGCCGTGGTGACTCAGGAGAATGTGGCGCAACTCCATGGCCAACTGGGCGGGGAAATCCGGCCGGGCCGCGATCCTGCGATCCAGCATCTCCACCCCCAGGACGATGTGACCGATGAGGCGCCCCTCGTCGGTATAGTCGATGAGGCCGTCATAGGAATACTCGTAGATCTTGCCGATGTCGTGCAGGATGCCGCCCGTCATGAGGAGATCGTAATTCAGACCTTCGTAATGCCGCCCGAGCCCGTCCAGGATCTTCACCACGGAGAGGGTGTGTTCCAGCAGACCGCCGATATAGACGTGATGGAAGCCTTTGGCGGCCGGGGCCCGCTTGAATAGACCGGCGATTTCTTCATCCCCCAGGAAGTCCCCCAGGAGTTCCCGCAGGGCGGGGGTCCTCACCGCCGCCGCAAAGTTTTTCAGTTCCGCAAACATCAGGTCCGGGTCCACTTTGGCTACGGGGAAATAGTCCCGGACTTCTATCTCCTCCGCGGCTGCCGCCCGGGCGCTCAGCACGGACAACTGGATGGCGTTTTTGTACTGGACCGCCCGGGACTGGATAAAGACAAAATCCCCCTTCCGGAAGACCTTCTCCAGCTCGTCGACATTGTCCCATACCTTGCCGTCCAGTTCGCCGGTTTTGTCTTTGAGACGCAGGTTCAAATAGGGCAACCCCTTTTGGGAGTAAGCCAGATTCTTTTCCGTGACGAAAAAGAAGTCCGATACCTTCTCCCCCGCCTTGATGTCCCGTACATAGGTGTTCTTCTTCATATTTCTCCAATCCGATCGGGATGGGTGTAAACGGTCAGGACCGGCCGTCGCACCGCCCCCACCAGGGTGATTCCGGCCCGCCGGGCGATCCGGACGGCCAGATCCGTGGGCACGGAAAGGGAGGCGGCCACCGGCACGCCCATCCGCCATATCTTGGCCACGATCTCCGAGGATACCCGCCCGGTCCTGAGGAGGAGCTTGTCCCCCCCGGCCAGATCGTTGAGGAGGCAGTAGCCGCTCAGCATATCGAGACAGTTGTGCCGGCCGATATCCTCCCTCACCGCCAGCAATCCGGCGGCATCGGCCAGGGCGGCGCTATGGGTCCCCCGGGAGAGGCGGTGCAGGGAAGCGGCGGAAGTCAGTTCATCCAAAAGGGTGAAGATTCGGTCCGGGGAGATCTTCTCCCGTGCTGCGGACAACGGCATCGGCGACCTTCTATTCCGACCGCCGCCGGGGGTCCGGGTGCCGCCGGCGGCAACCACCGTTTCCCCCGCCGGCACCGGGGCGGCAAGGTTTGCCGGCCCGGTGCGGACAAAGACCGCCCCGGCGTCGCTGTCCGTCCCTAAGCTCTCAAGATCCCGGCGGGAAGCAAGCAGCCCCTCCGAACGTAGCCAGCCCACCGCCAGTTCCTCCGGGTAAAGACCACCGCAGGCGATGGTGGCCCGCCGCTCGCCGTTGAGGTAAACCTCGAGAAACGTCTCACGGACCACCGGCGCCGCCGTGCGGCGCCAGGTCCCCTCTTCCCAGACAAGGGCCGAGCAGCGGACGATCCCCGGGCGGACCTGAAGGCGGCGGGCGCTCATCTTTTCTCCCGGAGGATCCGGTGATCCCCTGAACGCACCGTCAGCTTCACGAAATCGAAATATTCCATCAGGGGGATGATGAATTTCCGGCTCAGACCGGTAAGTTCCTTGAAGCTGGCCGGCGTGGCCTGGCCGTCCCGGAGGAGGAGTCGCCGGTAGTCCTCCTGAAACCGGTCCAAAACCTCCCGGTGATAGTAAAGATCCTCATTGATCTTGACCAGGGAGTTCTCCCGGAGGAGGATGGCCAGGACGTCCTCCACGTCCCTTTGCCGACCGGGGAACCGGCCGAGCGCCTCCCTCACCGTCGGCGGGGCCAGACCGGCCTGAAGGTAGAGATCCAGGAGCCGTTCCCGAATCATCCCCAGTTCCTCCTGGAGATGAACCCGATGTTCCGGCAGGCGGAGCGCCTCTTTTTCCAGGACAAGCTTTCCCGCCTTTTCCAGGTCCTTCAGGGCCCTGTTGAAAAGCCGTATCGGGAGGAAGGAGCCGATGGTCATGCGCAGCTCCTCCTTCTGCACCCCTTCCCGCAGCGGGTGCCGCTCATGATAGACCCGCAGCTCCGCCAGGGTCTGCTGCTGCAGGGCCGCATAAACCTCCGCCGCCACGATCTGGAGGCTGTCCGAATCCAGGAGCACGGCCCGTCGGGAAGAGATCATTGTCTCGACGATCTTCCGCAAATGTTTTTCCCCCAGTCCCGTCCGCATGATCAGCCGGGCAAGGCCGATGCCTTCATAGCCGGCCCGGGCGGTGATCACGGCGACCCGCTCGGCGTCGGCGCCCCGATCCAAAAGGCGGCATTCCTCCATCACCGCCGCCTGCAACCGTTTGTGCTTCCGGGGCAGGGAATCGAGGACCGTCCCGCCGCCGACGGTGGTGATGGGCGAGTAGCTCCGGACGACGAAGTGATCCGTCGCCATGACCACCACCGGTTCCTCGAAGAGGAGCTGCCCGTAAACCATCTCCCCGGGACGGAGTTCTTCCCTATCCAGGAGGATGATCCGGCCGATGGTCTCCCGGGTGCCCACGTGAAAGCGTAGCAGACTTCTGTTTTTCAGTGCCTTGTCGTTGCTCTTCAGGTAGGTGAGAGCCACATCGAGGCGTCGGGAAGGCGCCAGGGTACCCGGCCGTGCCATCACCTCCCCGCGCTCCACAGCCGCCCGCTCCACTCCCTGGAGGTTGATCGCCGTTCGCTGCCCCGCGGACGCCTTTTCCACCCCCTCGTTGTGCACCTGGATCGTCCTGATCCGGGCCCGCAAACCGGAAGGGAGAACCTCGATCTCCTCCCCTACGGCGATGTGGCCGGAAATAATCGTCCCCGTTACCACCGTGCCGAAACCCTTCATGGTGAAGACCCGGTCCACGGGCAGACGGAAAACGCCGTGATCCCCCTTTTCCTCCACCTCCGCCGCCAGGACATCGAGGGACGTCACCAGTTCCGGCAAGCCGTCCCCGGTCACGGACGAAACTGGGATCACGGGCGCCTCGGCCAGGAAGGTATCCTGGAGATATTCATGGATATCGTCCAGGACCAGGGCCAGCCAGTCCTCGTCCACCATATCGGTTTTGGTGACCGCAACGAGCCCTTTCCTGATTCCCAGCAGGGTGCAGATGTGGAGGTGCTCCCGGGTCTGGGGCATCACCCCCTCGTCGGCGGCGATGACCAGCAAGAGCAGATCCACGCCGGAGGCCCCGGCCACCATGTTCTTGATGAACCGTTCGTGCCCCGGAACATCCACGATCCCCAGGGTGAGGCCGCCGGGCAGCCGCAGCGAGGCGAAGCCCAGCTCGATGGTGATGCCCCGCTCCTTCTCCTCCTTGAGACGGTCCGTGTCGATGCCCGTCAGGGCCTTGACCAGAGAGGTCTTCCCGTGATCCACATGTCCGGCGGTGCCGAGGATGATATGCTTCATACGCCATCCATATTCCTGATTCCTGGCCGGGAGATAACAGAAAAGGCATACGCGGTCAAATGCTTATTCCCCTTTTCACCGGGACGGCGAAGCCTATCAGGTAAAACGTCGCTCCGGCGCAAGCCGGCGGCGAATTGCAGCGGCCGCCCCGTTGACCAAAAAACAAAAAATTTCATTTCTCCGGTTGAAAGAAACGGCACAATCAAGGACCGATATTGCTTATTGTTTAAGTTTACTGTAAAATGGTTACATATAAACTTGGCGTTGTCGCGACATAAGGAAATTACCCCCCGGGAGAGCCGGAGGTTTTTTGCCCACGGGAAAAGGAGGAAAGACCGATGGGAAACGACAAACCCAAACTTCCGGACATGTTCTGGAAATGCAGCAACTGCGGGAATACGCTTCAGGTGGAGAAACCTCCCCGGGATTGCCCGGCCTGCGGGCAGCAGTGTCAGTTTCTGAACGTGACCTGTTATACGCCGGATTGCGGTTTTACAGGCATTGATCCGCGCCTGAAGTGACATTATCTTACGAAAAAACAAGAGGAGGAGAGCATGAGCAAATCGATCAAGGGAAGCAAGACGGAAAAGAACCTGCTGGCGGCCTTCGCCGGAGAGTCCCAGGCCCGGATGCGTTACACCTATTTCGCCAGCGCCGCCCGCAAGGAGGGATACGAACAGATCGCCAATATCTTCATGGAAACGGCGGAGAACGAAAAGGAGCACGCCAAGGTCTTCTTCAAGCATCTGGAGGGGGGCGAGGTGGAGATCACCGCCGCCTATCCCGCCGGCGTGATCGCCGATACGAAGACGAACCTCGAAGCGGCGGCGGCAGGGGAGCAGATGGAATGGACGGCGATCTATTCCGATTTCGCCGCCATCGCCAAGAAAGAGGGCTATCCCGAGGTGGCCCGCTCCTTCGAACAGATCGCCAAGGTGGAAAAATTCCACGAGAGCCGTTATCGGGCCCTGATCGCCAACATCGCCAAGGGCGAGGTTTTCAAGAGGAAACAAAAGGTCAAGTGGCACTGTATCAATTGCGGTTACGTCCATGAAGGGACCTCCGCTCCGAAGAACTGCCCGGCCTGTCTCCACCCCCAGTCCTACTACGAGCTGCTGGCGGAGAATTTCTGATCCCGGTCATGAAAAGTTACCGCCACGAACTCTGGTTTAACCTGCCCCAGCGGCGCGGGTTCGTCAATATCACCCCTCAGGTCCGGCAATGCCTGCGGGAGAGCGGGATCACCGAGGGGTTGATATTGATAAACGCCATGCACATCACCGCCTCGGTTTTCATCAACGACGACGAGGCGGGGCTCCACGCCGACTATGAGGAATGGCTGGAAGGGCTTGCCCCCCACGCCCCCACGTCCCGTTACCGTCACAATCGCACGGGGGAGGACAACGGCGACGCCCACCTGAAACGACAGGTCATGGGCCGGGAGGTGGTTGTGGCCGTCACGGCGGGGGAACTGGATTTCGGCCCTTGGGAGCAGATCTTTTACGGGGAGTTCGACGGCCGCAGACCCAAGCGGGTACTGGTCAAGATCATCGGCGAGTAGAGGCGGCGTCACAAAACTCTGCGCCTGGTTTATGGCGCTTTCGCTGTCCTGCCATACCAGATACGGAGGGGTAAACGGTTCCGCCCGCTCCCGGAACGGAGGAGGTCGCCATGAAGCGTGTCAAGTTGATATTGGCCGGCGGGTTGGCCCTGCTGTTTATCGTGTCGATATTATCGTTCCTTCTCGTTCCCCCCCTGGCCAAACCCCTGCTGATCAAGAAGCTCGGCGACGTCCTGCACCGGCCGGTGGCCGTGGAAGGGTTGTCTTTCAATCCCGCCACCCTGGCGGTAAGCCTGCGCGGGATGGTCATCGGCGAGCGGGAAGGAAAGGAAGTCCTCTTCGCCCTGGAGGAAATGCGGCTCAATGTGGCCGTCTTGCCTTCCCTGTTCCGGCGGGCGGTGATTCTCGACGAGGTCTTCGTGTCCGGCCCCCATCTACGGATCGTCCGGTTCGCCGACGGCAGCTATAATTTCTCCGATCTCATCCCGAAGGATGACAAAAAGAAGGAAGAGGAAACCGGCAAGGAACCGACGAGGTTCTCCGTCAACAATATCCGGATCCGCGGCGGCAGCATCGACTTCGACGACCGCCCTCACGGGACGCAACACCGGCTCCGGGAGCTGTTCCTGGACATCCCCTTTATCTCCAACCTGGACTATCACGCCAAAAGCTACGTGGAACCCCGGTTTTCCGCCCTGATCAACGATGGCCGCTATGTCCTCCAAGGTAAATCCCTCCCCTTTTCCGCTTCCCGGGAGACGGACCTCGATCTGGAAATTAAGGACCTGGACATCCCCCATTATCTGGCCTACGTCCCGCTG
>Ga0302248_1002441_pt1 | contig 11286 bp, 9 predicted proteins | sample AAG_UR_Leu_MG_FD_193528 | JGI IMG/M metagenome (GOLD analysis project Ga0302248, IMG submission 193528) | Enriched activated sludge microbial communities from anaerobic digester in WTTP, New Holstein, Wisconsin, United States - AAG_UR_Leu | ecosystem: Engineered > Bioreactor > Anaerobic >... | reverse complement strand
ATTTGGGCGGGCAGAATCTTCACGCCGTGTATGATGATGACGTCATCGGTGCGGTTGTTGATGCGGCTCAGACGGACGCATGTCCGTTGGCAGGCGCAAGGGGCGTCAACGATGCTGGTGATGTCGCCGGTGCGGTAGCGAATCATCGGCACAGCTTCTTTTGTGATGGTTGTCAGGACAAGTTCGCCCGTTTCTCCCATCGGGAGAACCTCGCCGGTATCGGGGTTGATAATTTCCGGGATGTAGTGATCCTCAAAAAGGTGGAGCCCATTTTTCTTTTCGCACTCGCTGGCAACACCGGGACCCATGATTTCCGAGAGTCCATAGGTGTCGTATGCTTCGATGTAGAACGCTGATTGTATGGCTGCGCGTATTTTTTCCGACCAAGGTTCGCTGCCGAATATTCCGACGCGTAAGGTCAGTTCATTTGGATTAATAGCAAGCTCGCGGAGTTTATCGGCGATGGAGAGAGCAAACGAGGGCGAACAGACAAGGGTTGTCGTTTTGTAATCCCGCATGATGTGAATCTGCTTTTCCGGCGCGGCAAGCGAAGTTGGGACAACGGATGCGCCGATGAGTTCCGCCCCATAATGAAATCCAAAACCGCCGGTGAAAAGTCCGTAATCAAAAGCAATCTGAACGGTATCGTCTTTTCCGACACCTGCCATGGCGAGCACCCGCGCCATGAGTTCGCTCCAATGTTTGAGGTCGTTGCGGGTGTATCCCACAACGGTGGGTTTGCCTGTTGTGCCGGAGGAGGAATGGATTCGGACAACCTCCCGCAGGGGCACAGCGAACATGCCGTAGGGATAATTTTCGCGCAGGGTCGCCTTTGTTGTGAACGGTATCTTGCGCAGGTCTTCGAATGAGTTGACTTCTTCAGGAATAATATCATGTTTATCGAAGAGTTTTTTATAATATGGAACATTTTTATAGGCGCGGTTGAGCGTGGATTGTAGCCGTTCAATCTGCATCTGGAGGATATCTTCGCGCGGCATGGATTCGAATTCACGGTTCCAGATCATGGCAGCACCTCACAATATTTTATTAATTATTTATCCTAAATACGCCCGGATGACCTCGACGTTTTCTATTAAATTCTCGCGGGGTCCCTGATATACAATCTTGCCGGTTTCAAGGACGTAGCCGCGGTCAGAGATTTCGAGTGCCATTTCGGCGTTTTGCTCAACGAGACAGATGGTTGTTTTGCCCTCGGCGCGGAGTTTGTTAATAGTTTCAAAAATGTTCTCAACAATAAGAGGCGCCAGCCCCATTGAAGGTTCATCTAAAAGGAGCAGCCGGGGGCGGGACATGAGGGCGCGGGCGATGGCAAGCATCTGCTGTTCGCCGCCGGAAAGGGTTCCCGCCAGCTGTTTTCGCCGCTCCTTCAAACGCGGAAAGAGGACAAACATACGTTCCAGGTCTTCCTGAAATGTTAGCTTATTGAAACAAGTATAAGCTCCCAGCAAAAGGTTATCCATCACCGAAAGAGGCGCAAAGATATGGCGTCCTTCCGGCACAAGGGCGATTCCAAGCGAGACAGTTTTTTCGGGCGGGAGATGGTTGATTTCTTTGCCTTGAAAGATAATCGAGCCATGCTGGAGTGGCAAGAGTCTGACTATGGTTTTGAGCAAGGTGGATTTTCCGCAGCCGTTGGGTCCGATGAGCGTGACAATCTCTCCTTCGTTGATGTGAATGGAGGCATTTTTCAGCACAAGGAGGTTGCCATACCCGGCGCGGATATTTTGAACTTTAAGCACTGTTATCCCTCCTGCCGAGATAAACCGAGACCACTTTTTCGTTGCGGCGGACTTCCTGCGCCGTTCCTTCGGCTATCTTGCTTCCAAAATCAAGGACGAGGATTTCATCGGATATGTTCATCACAAGAGACATATCGTGTTCGACCAGAAGAACGGTGATGCCCTGTTCGTGAATTTTAGCAATCAACGCCGCTATTTCTTTTGTTTCGCGGGTGTTCAACCCGGCGGCTGGTTCATCAGCAAGAAGAAGACGCGGCTGCGTGGCAAGGGCGCGGGCAAATTCAAGAAGGCGCTGTTCGCGGAAAGGCAGCGTCTCCGCCATGGCATTTGCTTTTGCTCCCATCCCCACAAATTCAAGAGATTTTCTCGCCGCCGCTTCAATGTCTTGCTCTTCGCGGCGCATGGCGGGAAGACGCAACGCTGTGCCGAAAAAACCCGCGCAGGAATGAGTATGGCGTCCAATCATGACATTTTCCAACACGGTCATGCCGTGAAAGACGCGCGTTGTCTGAAAGGTGCGCGCCACGCCGAGACCCGCCATGTGATAATCCGACAAGCGGGTTACATCGTTGCCTTCAAAATAAATGGCGCCGGTTGTGGGTTGGAGATTGCCAGCGATAACGTTAAAGAGTGTGGTTTTGCCTGCGCCGTTGGGTCCAATGATGGCTTTGATAATTCCCCTTTTCACGAAAAAGGAGACGTCATTAAGCGCCGAGACCCCGCCAAAGCATTTGCTAAGCGCCTGAATTTTCAGGAGAGGTTCAGCCATCCGCCACCTCCTTTTTTCGCCCGCGCAAATGGCTCAGCCATGCAAGGAAGAGGCGTCCGCCGCCAAAAAGTCCGCCGGACATGAAGAGCATGATAAAAAGGAGGATGCCGCCATAGATGAGGATGTTGTAATCCTGAAAACCTCTCAGCGTTTCAGGCAGAATAGTTAAGAGCAACGCGCCGGCAACAGCGCCCCAGATGCTGCCCATCCCGCCCACAATAACCATTGTGACAAAAAGAATTGAATGCATGGCTGCAAAAGGACCGGGTGCAACAAAGAGGATGTTATGGGCGTAGAGGCTCCCCGCCAAAGAGGCATAGACGGCGCTCAGGACAAAAATCCAAACTTTAAAGCGGGCGGTGTGGACTCCCATAGCGCGAGCCGCTTCTTCATCCGCATGGATGGCGCGCAAAGCCCGTCCCAGCCTCGAATGGATGATATGCAGATTCACAAGCAGAATCAAAAGGACAATCGCCCACGTTAATAAATAATGTTTGAATTCGTTATCAATGGTCAGGTTGCCGATGGTCAGATAGGGGATAACGCCCATAGTATAACCGGATGGACCGCCGGTCAGCCTGATTTCGGCATTGAAAAATATATACACAATTTCTCCGAATCCAAGCGTTGCCATGGCAAGATAATGCCCTTTGAGTTTAAGCGAGGGTTTGCCGATGAGCCACGCCAGAACGCCGGATATAATCATGGCGACAATCATCGCCAGCCATGGACACCAGCCATGTCCGCCGGTCAGAATCGCCGAGGCGTATCCGCCCAAACCGAAAAACGCCGCATGTCCCAGCGAGATTTGCCCCGCATATCCCATGACCAGCGAAAGCCCCATGCAAATCAGGCTGAAATATCCCGCTTGTATCAGGACGCCCAGATAATAATAACTGTGTATAAAAACAGGTATCAGAAGGATAATCAGGGCAAAAATGATATAGGGGATGTAGATTTTACGCATCATTAGAATTTCTTCAACCTTCCGGCGGCTTCGCTGCCGAATAGTCCGCTCGGTTTGATAAATAAGACTATTAATAAAATCAGAAGCGGAAGGGCGTCCTTGTAATGGGACGAAATATAACCCGCCGAGAGCGATTCGAGGATGCCGAGGATAAGCCCCGCCGCAACCGCTCCGGGGTTATGCCCCAGCCCGCCGAGTATGGCGGCTCCGAATCCTTTGATGCCGAACATCGCGCCGCTTTGGTAATCCACCATGCTGATGGGCATGATAACGGCGCCGGCAAGGGCGCTGATTGCCGATGAAAGTCCAAAAGAAAGCAATACCATGCGCCGAGCGGGAATTCCCATCAGCCGCGCCGCCGTTCGGTCGAAGGCGCAAGCGCGCATGGCTTTGCCGGCAAGGGTGAAATTGAAAAAGATAACAAGGGCGCTCACTACAACCGCCAACGTGCCCAGAACCCAAAAGGTCTGTGTGGGAATCTTGCCTCCCCAGAGGGGAACCGTTCCATGTCCGCCGGAGAAATATTCCATCGTGTGAATTTCTTTTCCGGCAAGAAACATTGTAACGCCTTTGAGGATGATGGACGCGGCGACTGTTATCATAACAAGCACCATCACCGTCGGGTTTTTCAGGGTGTTGATACACGTCCGTTCAAAGATGATGCCTATTAGCGTCACAACGAACACCGATGCAATAATAGCAAACCCCAGCGGGACGCCGAGCGTTCCGCCGAAAAGGACCATGAACATGCCGCCGAGCATAACAAATTCGCCTTGTGCAAGGTTGACAATGCCGGTAGCGTTGTAGATGATATTAAATCCCAGCGCGGCGAGGGCGTAAATACTCCCCATTGAGACGCCGGAAATTAGATTTTGAAAAAATCTCTCGTTCATAAACCATAAATCATGAGATAAAAAAAATTTTATGCGTTAAAAGAAGTCATACTGTCAATAAAATGAAAATAAGTTTTCAATTGTTTTCTCACAAAAACACAAAAAAAGGGGCGGGACAAGACCCGCCCCATTTTAATAATTTCGTCAAGTGGTTTATTCTTTGTGAAGCGCAAATTTGCCATCTTTGACTGTGAGCATGGCAAAGGCTTCTTTGGTCAGTCCGGTGTGGTCTTCGGGGGTGAAATTGAAGATGCCTGCGGTGCCGACAAAGCCTGAGATTTTTTCGATTTCGTCGCGGATTTTATCCCGCGTGGGATCGTCAACCTTTTTAAGGGCTTGAATAATTAGATGCAGGGCGTCATAGGCGTGTCCGCCAAATGTGCTGACATCCTCTTTGAATCTTTCCTCATATTGTTTCTTGTATTCAACGAGGACCTTTTTCTGGGGGTGGTCCTCGGGGAGTTCTTCAGCAACAAGGAGGCGTCCGGCAGGGAAAAGAACGCCTTCTGCAGAATCGCCGGCGGCTTTGACATATTTGGGGTTGCCGAATCCATGGCTTTGATAGAGTTGAATTTTCATTTCCAGTTGTTTCATGTTTTGGGAAACGATGGATTGCGCGGGGACAATAGACCAGTTGATAAGGGCTTCTGCGCCTTTTTCTTTGATTTTAGTAAGCTGTGCTGTCATATCCGTATCCTTGGGACCATAGGTTTCATCCGCCACGATTTCTATGCCGTATTCGGGCATAGCGGCATATTTAAGCACTTGTTTTCTGCCCTGATCTCCAAAACCGGTGGCTTCAGAAATGACGGCGATTTTTTTATAGCCTTTGGCTTTGATGTGGTCAAGAATCATGATTGCGGCGTCTGAATCTTTTTGCGGGGTTTTAAAAACGTATTTCTTAATTGGTTCAGTGATTGCCGCCGCAGCCGCGCAGGAGATAAGCGGGATTTTATGGCGTTCGGCAATGGGAACCACAGCCAAACTTGGTCCGGTTGTGGAAGGACCGAATATGGCGACCACATTGTCTTTAAGGATCAATTTGTTCACGGCGTTGACTGCTTTGGTTTCATTGCCTTCATCATCTTCGACAATCAATTCAATCATACGACCGTTGATACCGCCAGCTTTATTGATTTCTTCGACAATCATGAGACCGGTGTTTTTTTCCGGTTGACCGAGCCAAGAGGCGGGTCCGGTGACGGCTAAAACCGCGCCAATCTTTATCGGCTCTTTTGTGTCTTTGACTTCTTTAGATGTTGATGGGGCTTCTTGCGCCCAAAGAGCGCCGCTCCACAAAAGAGCGATGCCCGCAATCAGCAATAATGCCAAAGCGAACTTTCCTTTTTTTTGCATACTTTTACTCCTTTTCCCGATGTAGTATTTCCCCAATATTCATAAAAGGGGCGAGGCGATTTATCTATCGCCCCAGATTTTCAATGTCGTATAATTGAAATAAATTAAGGTTGTCAAAAAGTTTTTTCTCTTTTTTTGCCTTTGACCGGCTTTTAATTGCATTTTTTCTTTGCATTTTCAAAGCCGCGAAATACATCTATACTTTAATTAAATCGAAAAACACATCAGAAAAAGGGGGATTTTTAAATGGCGCCAAAACCCAAATACCGTTTTAAGCATGAGATGTATACAGATTTGCAGAAGAAAATTCCGCAAATTTATGCGGATTTCAAAAAGAAAGCCGCCGCGCTTAATATCACCGATGAGGAAAAAAATAATATCGGTCTCACCGGGGCGATTTCTGATTGCCATGGACCCCTCCGCGACGACGTCGAAGCCGAGATGGTCAAGATGGGACGCAAGGTTATTTCCTGCGGAGTGTTTGCACATGAACTCCGCGGCATCATTAAAAGCTACTACGGCGATGAATACGATTGCTGTCCGATTAATACCTGCGAAGCGGGTTTGTGGGTGGCGTTCGACACGCTTGTGACGCCGCCTTTTTCCGGACGCGGCGAAAATTATCGCTGCCGCTACATAGCTCCTTATGAGCGCCATATCCATCATCAGGGAGGATATGGGCGTCCCTTTCCGCCCAAATACAAAGACATCTTTGCCGACCGCGGCTGCACCGCCGGCGAATTTGGCTTTATCGGCAAACGCCAAAATGACACCGATGTTATTTTTGTGCCCCTCGAAGGAGCAAAATATGAAGTGCACGGCATCCGTCACGCCATCTGCCCGATGCTCAAAGATGTTGACCCGGACAAATCCATCACAGTTATCGAAGAAACGGCAAACCGCCATGCCTCGCTTGTGACTGGCATTACCTCGCTTGGCTACACGACGCCCGGTTATGGCTATGGCGTGAAAGACAAAAACGGCGCGCCGAAGCTTCAGACGAACCTTGCCAAATTAGCGAAAAAATTCAACATCCCCTACATCGTTGACAACGCATGGGGCGTGCCATTCATCGGCAATGACATCCGTAAAAACGGCGCGGATGTAATGCTTTATTCGATGGACAAGGCAAGCTGCAGCCCGACATCCGGGCTCATCATCGGCAAGGAAGAGCCGGTCACGCAAATTCGACGCGCGCTCGGTATGCACGGCGCCCGCAGCGGGACAACCTCCAGCTACGGCAAGGCGGCTTATGTTATTATTGACCCGGGCAAAGAGGCGCTTTCAGGCATGGTTGCCGCCCTGCGCGCCATCCTTGAGAAACCCGCCCTTCTGAAAAAACCAGTAGATGAATTCTATGCCATCGTCGTCGAGGAGGCAAAAACCGTTCCGATGGCGATACGCAAAAATTTCATCATCAATAAAGATTACAACTCTTGCGCGATTGAAGTTAATTATGAAAAGGCGTGGGACGGAAAGGGCATTGGCTATCCAATCTTTTCCATCGAGGATATGTATTCGGGTTCGAACATCCTTCAGGAAGGCATGAAGCAGGCGGGCATCATCCCGACCATTATGTATGACGCCAACATTTACATGTCTCCCGGGCTGGGGACGCTGGATAACAAAGGCAATCTGATTCACGAGCGCGTCCGCAAGATGGTGAAGGCGATGTTCTTGCTGATTGAAACAGTCGGCGAATATGCGGGAATCATCTAATCATCGAATTGGGGAATGTTCAAATGGCAGAATCGGCGAGCATCTTTAACAGAGTTGTTGATGCGGTTGATATTGAGACTACGATTCTTTGTTCCAGCGAGGCGGAGGCAAAGGGCATCGGTTTGGAGATGCTCAAGGCGCTGGGCTTCAAAGACGGCGATATCGTATCTGTGGAATTCACGGGCATGAGCGCGCGTCTCCGCCTTCGCGGGAACGTCTTCAAACCCGGAGACAAGTATCAATGGGAGAAATAAACAAATAGCACACGACTACTGGCATATTACAAAATTGAATTACGAAATTGGGGCGTTGCGTTAAAACAAATCAATTCGCTTTTCATAATTTGATTTGAGAGATTTCGCATGGCAGGCATGTCTGTCCTGAATATGTGGGGCGGCACGGCTGGCAACTGGGGCAGATGCGCCCTTAATTTGGATGAAAATGAGATTATGGTCACGGCGCGCAAGGTTGCCGAGCCGCTGATTTAGGGCGACATTCATCAAATTTGTGATTATTTTCCCACTAATTTATCATTGACGCATGTCTTGTTAATTCATAGATACACCATCTTGTTGGATGAAAATCCGAAAACAAATTCCCAGCTTTGATGAAAAGAGAGGAGAGGCTTTTATGTTAGACAAAAAAGCAGATTTAGCAGGACCGGGAATCGGCGATTATAAGAAACTCGTCCATGACTTGCCGGATGATTATCAAGCAATTCTGACTCCCATGGAGAGAATGAGGGCTGTTTTTGCTATCAAAAATTATATCGAAGCCAATCTTTGCAAGGAGCTGAATCTGCAGATGGTTCAGGTTCCGCTGATTGTGGACAAGGAAAGCGGCGTGAATGATTATCTGGACCGCGACGGCTCGCGCACGCCGGTTGAATTCCCCTGCGGGCTGGGACTGCAAAAGCCCATCTGCGCGCAGGTGGTTCAAGCCGCCACAAAGTGGAAACGTATGGCGCTTGCTCAATTCGGATGCAAAATCGGCGAAGGCATTTGCACGGATATGAGGGCTGTGCGTAAGGACTACTTTCTCGATCATGACCATAGCGCCTATGTTGATCAATGGGACTGGGAACGGGCAATTACCAAAGAAGAACGAACAGTTGATTTCCTGAAAGATGTTGTCCGGAAATTATGGAAGGTGATTCGGGGCGCAGGGCTCATCGCTCAGGAGATGTATCCCCAGCTTAAGAATTCCAAATATCCGCCAATTCCGGAGGAGCTGAAGTTTCTCCATGCGGAGGAACTTCTGGACATGTATCCGGATCTGCCCCGCAAGCAGCGTGAGACGCGCGTCATACAGGAATATGCGCCCGCCCTTTTTATCATAGGCATCGGCTGGCCTCTGAAAGATGGCTATCCCCATGAGATGCGCGCCGCGGATTACGACGATTGGGCAACGGAGACTATTGTCAAAAACGGCGAACAGTATCACGGGTTGAATGGCGACATTCTGGTCTGGAATCCTGTGACAAAACGCCGCCACGAGCTGACGTCTATGGGAATTCGTGTGACCAAAGACACGCTTAAGATTCAGCTCAAGATGGCAGGGCAAGAGGATTTTCTGAAACTCCCCTATCATCAATCCATCATCAACGACCGCATCCCGCTGAGCATCGGCGGCGGCATCGGGCAGGCGCGGACGTTCATGTATCTCCTGCGCGCGGCGCATCTGGGCGAGGTAACCGTTTCCGTTTGGCCCAAAGAGTTAAAAGAAATCTGCGCAAAGAAAAATATTCACGTGCTGGATTAGAGATAGAGAGACAATTTAGTTAACACACGCTAATTATATTTAAGAAGGCTCCTGCGATTATTTTTTCCGCCCGATCGTAAGCGGCACTGTGTGATGCGCATGCTTCGCTGGACGCTTGGCTGGTTGGTCTGAGCCATGGGAGGCATCGTCTCGTTTGTTCACGCCTTTTCCTGAACGCGCGAGCAGGGCGAATGCCTCGGCGATGGCTCTCCTTGAACCGCTCCCCTTTTGGCTCATTTCATTTTTAATCTTGACATGCGGGTGTGGCGGAATAGCCAATTAAAGTTTATGAATTAAGAAACTTTACATTTAATTTGATTCATTAATTTGTAATTCGAAATTCGTAATTCGCCATTCGACTTTGCTCATGTTCACGAGATTATCGAAGGGCTATTATTCAAACAGGACTAGAATAATGAAATTCAAATGTCTCATGGTTCCGTTTGATCCGGTGCATGATGTTGGCATTCGGATGATTCGGCGGGCGCTGGATGACGCGGGGCATAAAACCGTCCTTTTGCCGCCGGATTTGCCTGTTGAGGAAATCGTTAAAAAGGCGACACAAGATGATTATGATTTTGTGATGGTCAGCCGCACGATGGGCTACGGCGTGGCGGAACTGTTGACGACTTTGATTGATTTGCTGGACGCGGCGGGTGTGCGCAAGAAATCAAAGATTGTCATCGGCGGGAAAGCTGTGACGCCGCAACTTGCCGCCGAACTCGGCTTTGACAAAGGCTTCGACGCCAACTCCACGCCGGAACAGGCGCTGGCGTATGTGGAAAACCGCGATGCAATCCAAAAACAGAGCGCTTTCCGCACCAGCAAATACGATGTGACCGCGCATTATTCGTATCTTTTCCGATACAAACAGATTGAGGATTTGCTGAACGAGATTTGCGAGCAGACTCTTGAATGGGCATCAAAGCGAACATCTCCCGGTATCCAGCGCGCGCAGATTCGCGAGCAGATGCTTGAGTCGCAAGACGGCGCAGAGCAGGAACGTCTGCTTGGGGATTATCTGAAACTTTGCGGCGAGCAGGTCGCCGCTTTTTACAAAGAAGGAAAATTCATGGCTGGGACTCGCCGTCTCCTGCCAGAGGAAATCAAAGAACTGGACGCCGCGCCGGATAGCGGCATCACGCGCCCGATGCACCACAACCGCCGGCGTCCGCTCATCATCTTTTTCACCGGCAGCGGCTGCCCCGTCATGGACGTCATGCACAACCGCATCGCCGCCGAATGGGGCGTTGACGGCACGATTTTCATTTGTCCCTCTTGGGTGGCGCGGCACGAGGGGCTTCTTTCGGGTCCTATAACACATGAAGAAGACGGCACGATCCCAACGCTTGACAACATCAAACTCGTGAAAGAGCGGCTGCGTCCGAACCTTTATTTTCAGGTGCGCTATCATCGCGGGCTCAATACGCCCGAGGCGGCGCTTTACGCCCGCGCCGTCGGCGCGGACTTTGGAAAGATTAATCCGATTTATGGCTCGCTTAATGCAGGCACCGACCCGGAGCGTCTCCTTGTGGACGCCATCTACGCCATGAGTCAGAACGTCAAAGGCGGCTTTCCGTTCGATATGCCGTCCAACGATGAGTTGAGCGGCATCCCGACATACAAATGCCTGACGGGTATGTTAATCACGCTGATGCTGGGCAAAAAGCTGGGGGCGCGCCCCATCATGAAACCGCTTTTTTGCTACTCCCCTTATGCGATGGTGAACGGTCAGATGGATAACAACTGGATTGATTACAACGTGGCAAAGGCGCGGGTGTTGAGGAAGATAGTTCACGCGCCAATTTGGCCCGGCGAGCCGGTTGGATTTTTCACGCACGAGGACGACCGCTGCCAATCGGCAACAACAACTGCGCTGCACGCAGGCTTATGCGCCGCGCTGGATACCGACCTTGTCACAGTCGCCTCGACTGATGAATCATATAGCCGCGGACCGATTGTGATTTCATCGCGGGTGGATTCATTCAACGCCATTCGAACAATGCTCCGTTTTTTGGGGCAGGCATCGTTCCAGCCGACATCGCGCGCCGACGAATATGA
>Ga0302248_1002431_pt1 | contig 11317 bp, 8 predicted proteins | sample AAG_UR_Leu_MG_FD_193528 | JGI IMG/M metagenome (GOLD analysis project Ga0302248, IMG submission 193528) | Enriched activated sludge microbial communities from anaerobic digester in WTTP, New Holstein, Wisconsin, United States - AAG_UR_Leu | ecosystem: Engineered > Bioreactor > Anaerobic >... | reverse complement strand
TGGCGACGGCCCTGGGTGCAGGCAATGCCGTTGATTTCCTGGGGGCCGTTGAGCACTCCGTGTTGTCGGATATGTTGGGTGAGGCAGATGTATTTGTAAGTACTTCCGTGAGCGACGGCAACAATATTTCCCTCAATGAAGCCATGGCCTGCGGCGCCCTGCCGGTGGTAAGCGATATCGCGGCCAACAGGGAATGGATAACAGAAGGGAGTAACGGTTTGTTCTTCCCCGTGGGCGATTCTAAAAAACTTGCCGAGCAAATCATTTTTGCGGCATCGCAGCCGGAATGGCGGCGGCAGGCGGCGGAAAGAAACTGGGAGATTATCAGGGACAGGGGATCGTGGGATAAAAATATGCTGTGCATGGAAAAGGCATACGAGGAGCTGCTGCGTAGAAAGACAGACAACCCGCCTGGGAGCGTTTCGTAATGATTGTGATGAAAAGGAAGGAAGGATTGCTTAAGTGTGCGGTATAGCCGGTATCTGGAGGCGAGGCGCAAACGTCACGCCCCGGGAGATTTGCCGGATGGCGGAGACCATCGCTCACCGGGGGCCCGACGATGTCGGCCATGTCCTGATCGACACCAGGGGAAGCTTGCCGGCGCACGATTTCCCCCCCGGTGCACGTCCGCCGGAAGGTTATGACCTCGCTTTGGCCAACCGCCGATTGGCGATCATTGATCTATCCACTGCGGGACATCAACCCATGACCAGGGGAGAATGCACCATCGTCTATAATGGAGAGATATACAACTATATAGAATTAACGGAAGAGCTTGAAAAGCTCGGCTGTGTTTTCACTTCCGCCAGCGATACGGAAGTGCTTCTATTAGCCTACCTTCAATGGGGGCGGGAATTCCTGTCGCGTCTTAACGGCATGTTTGCCTTTGCCATTTGGGATCACAGACACAAGAGATTGTTTTGCGCCCGAGACCGGGTGGGCATAAAACCATTCTACTATTTAATATCTGGGGAAACGCTTTATTTTGCCTCGGAAATAAGAGCGATTCTGGCGGTTCTGGACAAAAGACCGGATCTCAACGAAGGACTGGTTTATGATTTTTTGACGGCTGGATGGCTTGATCACACTAACGAGACTTTCTTCCAGGGAATAGAAAAACTTCCTCCCGGGCATTTTTTCGTGGCCGACAAAAAGGAGTTATGCCTTTCCACTTATTGGCATTTGGAAGATAGTGAGGTAAATCTTGCTGGATTTGAAGAAAATGCCTGGGAGTTTCGACATCTGCTGGAGGATTCCATCCGCCTGGAAATGAGGAGTGATGTGCCTGTCGGGTGTTGCTTGAGCGGTGGCATGGATTCTTCAGCTATTGTCGGTATTGCCGCGCCAATGACCCCGTACCGCATGAGGACATTTACCGCCCGTTATCACGATTCCTCCATGGACGAATGGCATTATGCGGAGCAGGTGGTGAAAAAAGCGGATGTCCAGGCAGAGTCGGTGTTTGCGTTGCCGGAAGATTTCTGGCGCCTGCTGCCGGAACTGGTATGGATTCAAGAAGAACCTTTTGCCGGACCGGCGGTTTATGCGCAGTGGCGTCTTATGCAGATGATCCGGGCAGGCGAAGTGCCGGTGGTTCTCGATGGTCAGGGCGCCGATGAAATCCTTTGCGGCTATGCGAAGTTTTTCTATTATTATCTCCTGGAACTTTGGCAGGGGGGGCGGGCGATTGCCGTTATTGCCACCATGATGCGAGCGATGTCCAACGGCGGCGCCCACCTGATGCAATTCGGCGCTGCCAAACGCTATCTGCCCGGGAATCATGGTGGTGATAAAAATCATGGCCTGCGGGCGGACTTTTTCCGGCGCCACCGCCACCGGTCGATATCGCGACCCAGCGGCAGCCTCGCTATGCAGCAGCGCCTGGATATCGAAAGTTACAGCCTGCCTGTCCTGTTGCGCTATGAAGACAAGAACTCCATGTCTCACTCCGTGGAATCCCGGGTGCCTTTTCTGGATCATCGTCTGATCGAGTTTGCCGTTAACCTTCCCTCGGATCATAAATTTTGGGGAGGGATGGCGAAAAGGGTAATGAGACAGGCACTTAGAGATGTGATCCCCCGGGATGTGCTGAAGAGAAGGACAAAACTTGGTTTTGGCGGGACTTTCTCGTCCTGGATCAAGGCTCTGCAACCAAGAATCGCGGCATGGATCATGTCGGACAGGGAGGCGATAGATCCCTTTGTCGATCGCCGCTCCCTTCGGAAGCTTCTCGATGGGAACAACCCGGAATTGTTTTTGCACCTTATCCTCGATAGATGGCTGGCCCGCTTCGGATATGAATAAAAAACAATCCATTTAGTGTACAGAAACGGTCATCGTGAACATCTGGATTACCCAAATAGGAGAACCACTCCCTCTGGACAGCAACACCAGAAAGATGCGGACCGCCCTGATGGCGGACGAACTGGTGCGGCGAGACCATCGCATCACCTGGTGGGCAAGTGCTTTCGATCATATCAGCAAAAAGGTTCAATTTTCCCGTGACCAAACAATAATCATAAATGATAATTATAAGATAGAGGCCATCTTCGGAAAAGAATACCGGCGCAACATCTCTTGGCAACGATATAGCGATCACCGGATAATCTCCAAAAAACTATACACCAAGTTGAGTCAATCACCGCCACCGGATATCATGATCGTTTCCATGCCGGATCATTTGACGGCCTTTCAGTCCGTCCGTTATGCGCAACTCAATAATGTGCCGGTGCTGGTTGATGTCCGGGATGAATGGCCGGACCTCTTTCTGGGCGCCGTGCCCGGATTTCTAAGGCCGGCAGCCCGTTGTCTTTTAATGAAAGATCTCGCGAATACCTCTTATCTTCTATCACATAGTCAGGCCATTACTTCCATGATGGACTCCCTGCATCGCTGGGCCCTGGGTAAAGCGGGACGGGAAAAGGGTTGGATGGACAGGGTCTTCTATCTGGGGGCAATGCCTCCTGTCTCCTGTGATGCCGATTCCCTGGCGCCGGAGATTTATCGGCTGCGGGGATTGGTGAAAAACAGATTTGTCCTCCTTTACATTGGCACCTTCGGAAAACATAATGATCCCACCATTATGATTGAGGCAGCGGCGTCGCTGAAAAAGGCCGGCATGGCAGACCGTTTTTATTTCATCATCGCCGGTGACGGAAAGTATTTTAATGATATTGCTCAATCGGCAGCGGCCTTCGACAATGTATTTCTGCCCGGTTGGTTGGGGCAAAATGAGATCTCTTTTTTATTGTCTTTGGCCACTGTGGGCGTACTTCCCAGCACTTCTCACCGTGACGAGTTCCCCAACAAGGCCTTTACCTATCTGAGCGCGGGTATCCCCATCATAACCTCGGCGGGAGGTGAACTGAAAGAAATTGTCGATGTCTTTCAAGTCGGTTACAATTACGAGCCAAATGACCGGGATGGTTTTATCGGAAAAATTAAGGACATGGATAATGACCCTCCTTGTGTCCACAAGATGTCGGAACGTGCGGCGGCAATATTCAACGAACGATTTCATGCCGGTAAGATATACCACGATTTTGCCGACCACATAGAGAAAGTCGCAGCATGTCGAGAACGAAATTTTCGGACTTGATCTGCCGGTTATGACGCTTCCCGATTATAATTCCATAACGGAAATACCCGGACTCCAAGCTACGGGGGAGCAACGGGAAAGACTATATCATCGCTACCGCTTTGCCTCGGATTATGGGGTAAATAAAAGGGTCCTGGAGGCGGCCTGCGGAAGCGGCTTAGGGATGAAATATCTCTCCCGCGGATCAGCAGTGGTTGCCGGTATAGACATCGATTCCAATAATATCAGTGTTGCCGCCTCGTTAAGAACAGAGGCCAGACTCCTTTTGAGCCGCGGTGATGCCCATAGTCTGCCGTTTCGGAATCAGTCCTTCGATGTTGTCCTCCTCTTTGAATCTCTTTATTACCTGAAAAATCCGGAGCTATTTGTAAGGGAGGCGGCCCGTGTTCTCCGTAAGGAGGGGTGGCTCATAATCAGTACCGTGAATCGGAGCTGGGACGATTTTCACCCCTCACCCTTTGCCCATGCCTATTTTACCGTCCCCGAACTATTAGATTTGCTAAAAAAACAATTCCGGGAAGTGCAGTTCTTCGGCGCCTTTCCCGTACAGAGCGCCGGGATAAGAAACAAGGTTATTTCTTTGATTAAGCGTCTGGCTGTGAGTATGCATCTCATTCCGGGCAGCCTTGCAGCGCGGGCGTACCTAAAGCGCCTATTTATCGGACCCTTGCAGCCTCTGCCTACCTCTCTCGAGGATGTTAAGACCCAATATTTGCCGCCTCAAAGGATTGCCGAGGATTCGCCGAACAAGAATTTCAAGATCATCTATGCCGTTGCCGCCGCCAGGAGGGCCGCCGATGCTGAAAAGGACTTTTGATGCCCTCACGTCACTGGCGGCGTTGCTGTTTTTCTTTCCTTTCATTTTTTGCGTGGCGACGATTATCAAGATTGGTGACGGCGGCCCGGTTTTCTACCGGGGGGAACGCACCGGATGGCGGGGGAAGCCCTTTAGGATTTACAAGTTCCGGACGATGGTTGTCGATGCGGAGAATATTGGCGGCGCCTCCACGGCGGACGACGACGCCCGCATTACCTCCGTCGGCAAATTTCTTCGCAAATATAAGCTTGACGAACTGCCCCAACTCATGAATGTGCTCAAGGGGGAGATGAGCATCGTCGGACCCCGTCCGGAGGTAAAATATTACACCGATATGTTTTCCGGGGAGGAAAGGGCCATTTTGAGCGTCCGCCCCGGGATCACCGATTGGGCCTCCATATGGAATGCCGACGAGGGAGCGGTTCTGGCGGGCGCCGTCGATCCGGAGTCGACATATATGGAGCTTATCCGGCCAATGAAATTGAAATTGCAGTTGAAGTATGTTAGGGAGCGATCTTTCTGGGTGGATTTGCAAATAATCATCCTTACCGTGCTGGCGGTCGTTCAACCGGAAAGCCAGGCGGTGCGGGAAATACGAAGAGGATTGCATTAAGGATATCGAAGTTAAGGTTGGGGGAGATGTGGATTATCCGATCAAGCTTTTAATGGATTTTTACCGGCAGATGCTGCGGATTCGCCTGTGCGAGGAGTCCTTTGTGGAACCGATCCTCACTGGCGAGGTGCACTGCCCCTGTCATTTGTACAGCGGCGAAGAAGGCGTTGCCGTGGGCATTTGCGCTGCCCTGACGGAGCGGGATTATGTCTTCGGCAATCATCGTTCCCATGGCCACTACCTTGCCAAGGGGGGGTCGATGGCGGAAATGGCGGCGGAAATATTCTGTCGGGAAACGGGTTGTTCCCGGGGTAGGGGCGGCTCCATGCATCTCATCGCTCCGGAGGTGGGAATGCTGGGGGCGGCCCCGATCGTAGCCGGAACCGTTTCGCTGGCCCTGGGCGCGGCCCTGGCGTCGGCCATCAGGAAGGACGGCCGGGTGGCCGTGACTTTTTTCGGCGATGGGGCCACGGGGGAAGGGGCGCTTTACGAAAGCATGAACTTTGCCGCTCTAAAAAAGCTCCCGATTATTTTCGTTTGTGAAAACAATTACTACGCAACCCATATGCCGGTTCGGGAGTGCCGCGTGGATCGGGAAATTCACGAGATCGCCAGGCCTTTCGGCATCGATAGCCATCAAAGCGACGGCAACGACATCCTGGCGGTTTATGAGGCGGGACGCACCGCTGTGGAGAAATGCCGATCCGGAGCCGGTCCCGTGTTTCTCGAATTTCTGACCTATCGTTACCGGGGGCATGTGGGCCCGGACGACAACATACAGGGGAGTCATACGGACATCCGACCGCTGGAAGAGATCGATCACTGGCGTCAAAGGGATCCCCTTTCACGTCTGGTAAGATACCTGCGGGAGCGACAACTCATAACTGAGGACGCGCTTGCCGCCGTTCAGAGTGAAGTGGCCCGGGAAGTGGCGGCGGCCCACGATTTTGCCCGGCGGAGTTCTTCCCCACGGAGCGAGGAGTTGGCAAGATATGTCTTCGCATAGAGTCCTGAGTTACAGCCTGGCGATAAATGAAGCCCTCCATCAGACGATGGCGGCGGACCCCGCGGTATTCCTCATCGGCCAGGGGGTGAATAGCCCCTGGTATGTGGGCAACACCGCCCAGGGCTTGCGGGAGCGTTTCGGCGACGGGCGGGTCATTGACACGCCCGTTTCCGAAAACGCCATGACCGGCGCCGCGGTCGGGGCGGCCTTGGCGGGGATGCGGCCCGTTGTCGTTCATCCTCGCATGGATTTCATGTTTTATGCCTTCGATCCCATCATCAACGAAGCGGCGAACTGGTATTACATGAACGGCGGCCGCCTGCCCGTACCCGTTGTTTTCTGGGGGATCATCAACCGGGGCGGCGAACAGGCAGCCCAGCATTCCCAGTCCCTTCACGGCATGTTCGCCCACGTACCGGGACTGAAAGTCGTCATGCCGGCTTCTCCTTGCGATGCCAAGGGTTTGATGGTAGCGGCGATCCGGGACCAGAATCCCGTTGTCTTCATCGACGACCGCTGGCTTTATCGACTGGAAGAACCGGTTCCGGAGGAGATCTATGCCGTAGAGATTGGTCGGGCCCGCATTGCCCGGGTGGGAACGGATGTCACCATAACGGCTTCGTCGTTTATGGTCCAGGAGTCCCTAAGGGCGGCGGAGCTCCTGGCGAGAGAAGGAATTGAGACGGAAGTTATCGATCTCCGTACGATAAAGCCCCTGGATGAAGAAGCTCTGATTGCCTCCGTGAAGAAGACGGGCCGGATCGTCGTTGCCGACGGCGGCTGGCGGTCTTTTGGCGTGGCGGCGGAAATTGCCGCCCTCGCGGCGGAGCGTGCCTTCAGCTCTCTGCGGGCGCCCGTGGCACGGGTCACCCTGCCCGATTGCCCGGCCCCCGCCAGCGCCGCCCTGGAGAATGCTTATTATCGTAAGAGCACGGACATCATCCAGGCCGTTCGGGGTGTTCTCTGATACGGTCATCGTTGCACGATGGGGAAGCATTTAGTGCGAAACTTTGTATTATTCTCGATGAACTCGTAAGAAGTCATCATTCCTTCTTGTCGCGAGTTCCGTAAAGCTTTCAACCGGATTAAAAAGGCAAGGGGCATGAGGTTATTGAATGGATAGAAAAGTAAAGTTTGTGGAGCCGGCGAAACTCTACGGGATGATCAAGAAGGAATTGGACGATGCCTATTTTGAGGTCATGGGCAAGGGCGATCTTATCGACCGGGGACAGCTGCGCAGTTTTGAGGAGAATCTGGCGGCCTTTGTGGGGACTAAGTACGCCGTGGGTCTCAACAGCGGCTATGACGCCCTCCACATGTCCCTACGGGCGGCGGGAATCGGTGCCGGCGACGAAGTGATCGTGCCGGCCCATACCTTTGTGGCCACGGCTTCGGCAGTGGTCAACGTCGGTGCGAAACCCGTTCTCGTCGATGTGGGGAAGGATTTCAACATCGACTGCGAGCGGGTTGAGGATCTGCTGGCAAAGGCACACCGGGATGGCGGAGGACGGATAAAGGCCATCATTCCCGTGCATCTCAGTGGCTACATGGCCGATATGACTCGGATCATGGAGCTGGCGGAACGATATGGCCTTGTGGTCATCGAGGATGCCTGCCAGAGCCTGGGGGCCAGTATGGAAAGACCGGTGGCGGCCGGAGTAAGTCTGGAGGCAACAGCGGAAGGCAGCGGGCAGCAGGCGAAAAGGGGAAAAAATGAATCCAGAGGAAGAAGAAAACAACTGGCGAAGCAGACCGGAAACCTCTTCGGAGAGGAAGGAGGCGATAAGTCTGCCGGTATGACGTCTTCGGCGACCACTGCAGAAGGCATCGACAGCGCCAATGGCGCCCGGGGTCGGGCCGGCTCCTGGGGACTGACGGGCTGCTGGAGCTTCTATCCCTTCAAGATCCTCGGAGGTTACGGCGACGGCGGGGCCATCACCACCAACGATTCCGAGGTCGCCCTGTTTGCCACCCGGATGCGTTACAACGGTGAAGACCGGCAGACCGGGGAATACCACGGCCACGGCTTCACCTGCCTGCTCGACAACCTGCAGGCGGCCTTTCTCGATGTGAAGCTGCGCTATCTCCCCCAATGGATTATCCGACGCCAGGCCATCGCCGGGAGGTATCGCGCCGCCCTGTCCGACCTTCCCGATCTCCTCCTCCCCCATTACGACGATCCCCGCCGGGATCATGTCTATCAGAACTATACGGTGCGCTCCCGTCAGGGGAACGATTTTTCCGAGTACCTAAAGGCCAACGGCATTGAAGTTCTAACCCAGTTCCGGAAGCCCTATTATCGTCACGAGGCACTGAATCTGGAGGATCGGGGCTTTCCCGAAACGGAGGCCTTGAGCCGGGAGGTCTGCTCCCTGCCAATGAACGTGGAGATTGCCGACGAAGAAGTGGATTACGTCATCTCCGTGGTCCGGTCGTTTTACGGGAAGACTTGAAAAACCTCCTGATGACGAAGGCGGAGAGGTTCATAAATGCGATGGCCCCGTAAAACTTCTTCACCCCGGCATTGAAATAAGCCCATTAAACGAATTAGATATCTTGTCCGATGAGCGAGGTTGAATGAATTTACGATTGAGCGAACGCCATGCCTGGGTACTCCAGTCGGAGATCCGTAATATGTCCATCGAATGTGACCGCATGGGCGGGATCAACCTCTCCCAGGGCGTCTGCGACACGGAGGTACCGCTGATAGTCCGCCAGGGCGCCCGGGAGGCGATGGATCAGGGGATAAATACCTATACCCGTTACGACGGCTTGGCGGAGCTGCGGCAGGCCATTGCGGACAAACAACGCCGCTTTACCGAGATGGAAGTGGATCCCGAGGGGGAGATCGTCGTCAGCGCCGGTGCCACGGGGGCCCTGTACTGCGCCTGCCTTGCCCTTTTGAATCCGGGCGATGAGGTCATCATCTTCGAACCCTTTTACGGCTATCACATCAGCACCTTGGTCGCGACGGGGGCGGTGCCGGTTTATGTCCCCCTGTGCCCGCCGGACTGGTCCTTCAACCGGGAATCCATGGAGCGGGTCCGGACGTCCCGCACCCGGGCCATCATCGTCAACACCCCCGCCAACCCCTCGGGCAAGGTCTTCACTCCCGAAGAGTTGCACACAATCGCCGCCTTTGCCGTCCATCACGATCTGTTTGTCTTTACCGACGAGATCTACGAGCATTTTCTCTACGACGGCTGCCGCCATGTCCCGCCGGCCCTCCTGCCGGGGATGAAGGAGCGGACGATAACTATCTCCGGACTTTCCAAAACTTTCAGCATCACCGGCTGGCGGGTGGGCTACGCCCTGGGTGATGCCCGCTGGATGCAGACCATCGGCCACTTCAACGATCTTGTCTATGTATGCGCGCCGGCGCCCTTGCAGATCGGGGTGGCCCGGGGTCTCAACGCCCTGGGCGACGATTATTACGAAGGCCTGGCCCGGCAGTATCTCGTCAAACGTGACATGATTTGCCAGGCCCTTACTGATGCAGGCATGCCGCCCCTCGTTCCCCGGGGGGCCTATTATGTCCTTGCGGATATCTCCCGGCTTCCGGGGACGAGCAGCAAGGAGCGGGCCATGTACCTCCTGGAGAAAACCGGTGTGGCCGCCGTTCCCGGCAGCGCTTTCTATCATGACGACGGCGGCGAGGACCTGGCCCGTTTCTGTTTTGCCAAGGACGATCCGGTTCTAGCCGAGGCGGTGGCCAGGCTCCGAACCATTAAATGAATAAGCTGATTCAAAACAAACACTTCTATTATATGCTTCTTATCGATGCCGCCCTTGTGGCGGCATCCTATATCTGTGCCTATCTCCTGCGCTACGACGGGCAATTGCCGGACTTCGAATGGCAACAGATCATCCATATCCTGCCCTATTTGGTGGTGATGAAGCTGATCTGCTTTTCTCTTTTCGGACTCTACCGAGGGATGTGGCGCTACACCAGTCTTGAAGACATGAAAAACGTCCTCAAGGCGACGGCGGTTTCTTCTTTGATACTTGTTCTGGCCGTCCTGTATGTCTATCATTTTCGGGGATACTCCCGGGCGGCCTTCATCATCGACTGGCTTCTCACCCTCCTTTACATCGGCGGCGCCCGGATCGGCGTCCGGTTGGTATTGACGAACAATATCGCCTCCTTCTGGCTCCTGGCCAAAAAAGGGGCCAAAGACAAACGCCTCCTCATTATCGGTGCCGGTGCCGCGGGAGAGAAGGCCGTCCGGGAGATATTGGAAAACCCCGGTTTGAAACTCAATCCCGTGGGATTTCTCGATGACGATCCCTTTAAACAGGGGAAGGCAATCCACGGGGTCCTCATTTTGGGGGCGGTGGATGACATCGGCAGCTTGCGGGAGGACTTCGATGAAATCCTCATCGCCATCCCCTCGGCCCGGGGAGAGCAGATGCGCCGGATTGTCGCCGCCTGTGAAGAGACGGGCAAGCGTTTCCGCACCATGCCGAGCATCGGCGAGTTGATCGATGGCAAGGTTTCCGTCAAGGCCCTCAGAGAGGTCCGGATAGAGGACATCCTGGGCAGGGAAGAGGTCCGTCTCGAAAAAGAACTTCTGAAAAGATCCTACGAGGGGAAACAGGTGCTGATCACCGGGGCCGGGGGATCCATCGGAAGCGAACTGGTCCGGCAGGTATGCCAGTATCGCCCCGCCGCCGTCGGCCTTCTGGATTTCAGCGAGTTCAACCTCTTCCAGATCGAGATGACCCAGCGCCAGTATTTCCCGGATATTCCCTTTGCTACCTATCTGACGGACATACGTGATCTGCCGGCGGTTCGGAAAACCATCGATGCCTTCCGTCCCGAGGTAATTTTTCACGCGGCGGCATACAAGCATGTCCCGCTTCAGGAACTGCATCCCCGGGAAACGGTTTACAATAACGTCCGGGGCACACGAAACCTTGCCCTGGCCGCTTCGGAGGCAGGTGTGGAAAGATTTGTCCTTGTATCCACGGACAAGGCGGTACGTCCCACGAACGTCATGGGAGCGGCCAAACGGGTAGCGGAGATGTTGCTGGCCTCCCTGACCGGCCGGACGGGAACCAATTTTGTCTCTGTGCGTTTTGGAAACGTCCTCGGAAGTTCCGGGTCCGTAATCCCGATCTTTCAGCAGCAGATCAGTCAGGGAAAACCGGTGACGGTTACCCACCCGGATGTTACCCGCTATTTCATGAGCATTCCCGAGGCGGCCCAGTTGATTCTCCAGGCCGGGGCCATGGGACAGGGCGGGGAAATCTTCATCCTCGATATGGGCAAACCGGTGAAGA
>Ga0302248_1002404_pt1 | contig 11446 bp, 8 predicted proteins | sample AAG_UR_Leu_MG_FD_193528 | JGI IMG/M metagenome (GOLD analysis project Ga0302248, IMG submission 193528) | Enriched activated sludge microbial communities from anaerobic digester in WTTP, New Holstein, Wisconsin, United States - AAG_UR_Leu | ecosystem: Engineered > Bioreactor > Anaerobic >... | reverse complement strand
AAGGGGGATGAATTATGAAAAAGTCTTTAGTTTTAGTACTGGCAATGCTGATGATCTTGAGCTTTGCATTATCAGCATGCGCACCGAAGGCTCCTGCAGAAACTCCCGGAGCAGAAACTCCTGCACCGGCTGCAGAACCAAAAATATTCAGAACCAACAATATGAGCGAGCCCGGCTCACTGGATCCGGCTCTGGCACAAGGAACTCATGAATCTTGGATACTTGACCATGCATTTGAAGGCCTTATGGCAAGAGATCCAAGCGGTATATCTGTACCGGGTATGGCAGAAAGCTATACTTTAGCAGATGATGAGGTTACTTATACATTCAAGCTTCGCGATGGAATCACCTGGTCAAATGGTGACCCTGTTACCGCATATGATTTTGAATTTGCATGGAAACGTGCATTGGATCCGGATTTGGCAGCAGATTATGCATTCCAACTCTATTATCTTAAAGGCGGGGAAGCTTACAATACAGGTGCAGGCTCTGTCAATGACGTAGGAGTAAAAGCTATTGATGATAAAACTTTAGAAGTTGTTCTTGCAACACCTACTGCTTACTTCTTGGAGTTAACATCCTTCTATACTTACTATCCGGTTAACAAGAAGGTTGTAGAAGCTAACGCCGATTGGGCAAAAAGTGCTGATACTCATGTGTCAAACGGACCTTTCAAATTAACAGGATGGGAACACAATGCTACAATTACGTTGGCTAAAAGTGAAAACTACTACAATAAAGAAGCCATTAAGTTAGATGGTATTGAGCTTGCAATTATTGCAGATGAAAATACCGCTTGGCAGAAATATTTAGGCGGAGAATTTGATTTCCTTACTCCTCTGCCACAAGCAGTTACTGCACAGTTAAAAGCTGAAGGCAATCCTGAACTGGTAATCGGCGGAGAAGTCGGAACATATTATTATAACCTTAATAATAAATTAAAACCCTTTGACAATGCTAAAATAAGAAAAGCTTTGTCCTTGACTTTGGACAGACAGACAATTTGCGATAAGATTGCCCAGGGTGGACAGCTTCCGGCAGAGGGAGTTGTTCCTTTCGGAATGCTTGATGAAAACAACAAGGAATACAGGGACGGCGCAGGTAAATTAGTAGAGTATAATGTGGAAGAAGGAAAGAAACTGTTTGCCGAAGGTCTGGCTGAAACAGGCTTCAAGGTTGAAGATTTCAGCAAATTCACCCTTCTTTACAATACCTCTGAAGCTCATAAGATAATAGCTCAGGCAGCTCAGGAAATGTGGAGAACAAATCTTGGTATCGAACTTACACTGGAAAACGTTGACTTCCAGGTTAAGCTTGACAGAGAAAAAGCCGGAGATTTTCAGATTTCACGTGCCGGATGGATAGGCGACTATATTGACCCGATGACTTTCATGGACCTGTGGTTATCCGAAGGTGCCTTTAACGATGCAAAATACAACAATCCGGAATATGACAGATTGATTAAAGAATCAAAAGCAACTACAGATCAGAAGGTTCGTATGGAAAACATGCGTAAAGCAGAGCAGATGCTAATGGAAGCTATGCCGGTAGTTCCGGTATACTTCTATACTCAGCCATATGCTCAGAAACCATATGTAACCGGCGTATTTAAACCGCTTAACAGGTATCCTATATTCACATTTGCAGATATGGATATGAGCAAAAGATAAAATAATCTAAATTTTTATAGAAGATCGATGGGCTGTTTATATACAGCCCTCGGTGTTCTTTTTATTAATGGCAAAGATTAATGGTAAAGGAGGTAAAGAATGAAAAAGTATTTAATAAAAAGGGTTCTGATGTCTGTTGTTACAATTTGGGCGATCATTACCATAACCTTTGTATTGATGCATTCTGTTCCGGGTAATCCTTTCAGACAAGAAAATAAGATGCCTAAGGTAGTATACGAAAATCTTTTGAAAAAATATGGATTGGACAAACCATTAAGTGAACAGTACTTCATATATTTAGGGAAGATAGTTAAGGGCGATTTTGGTGATTCTATGAAATCAAGGGTTGAAACAGTAAATGATATGATTAGAAGGGGCTTCCCGGTATCTGCGGTAATAGGTGCTGAGGCCTTATTGATAGCTATAATATTCGGCCCGGCATTAGGGGCGATTGCCGCCTTGAATCAGAACAGGTGGCCGGACTATTTATCTATGATAATTGCTATTATCGGTATTTCTGTACCAAGTTTTATAATGGGTACAGTATTTATACAATTTCTGGCCCGAAATATAGAATGGCTGCCTATTGGAGGATGGGGAAGTTTCAGGCATTCAATTTTACCATCTCTTGCCTTAGCCCTTATGCCCTTGGCTCAGCTTGCCAGGTTTATGCGCTCAAGTATGCTGGAGGTTATGGGACAGGATTATATAAATACTGCCAAATCCAAAGGAATATCCAAAGCTACGGTTGTATTAAGGCATGCTGTAAGAAATGCCATACTCCCTGTTGTCTCAGTTTTAGGTACCGTTGCAACCAACCTTTTGGTCGGTAGCTTTGTTATAGAAAAAATATTTGGTATCCCGGGTCTCGGAATGTTCTTTATTATTTCGATCAATAATAGGGATTACCCTTTGATTATGGGAACTACAATCTTTTATGCCATTATTTTAATTGTTATGTTATTGATTGTGGACATTGCTTATATGTTCATTGATCCAAGAATAAAGCTTGCTAAGGAGGGGCGATGATGATTACTGAATTTGAATATTCACCTGAGCTATTTGAATTAGCATCAAAAGAAGATAGAAATGCAGAAAAAATACGTCGTCCCAGCATAAAATATTGGCCGGACGTATGGCGCAGACTGAAATTAAATAAATTAGCCATGGTAGGTTTAAGTCTTATAGTTTTTTTTGGTATTATGGCGTTTGTGGGTACTCAAATTAATGGATATACATATTTTGAACAAAACTATTCATTGATAAATGTGCACCCTGACAGCGTCCACTGGTTTGGAACTGATGAGTTAGGAAGAGATTTGTTCACAAGAACCTGGTTTGGTGTCAGATATTCCTTATTCATAGGAGTTGCGGCAGCTTTTATTGATTTCTCCATAGGAGTATTGTATGGAGGTATTGCAGGTATTACTACCAGAAGAATAGATGCTGTAATGATGCGTATTGCAGAGGTTATATACAGTATTCCCTACTTATTAGTGGTAATCCTTATATCAGTTGTGTTTTCTGCAGCCGGCCAAGGAAGTTCAATGTTTGTTTTGATTTTGGCACTGTCTTTGACAAGCTGGGTACCTATGGCTATACTCGTCCGTGGGCAAGTGCTTCAATTGAAAGAAAGCGAGTATTCATTGGCTTCAGAATCCCTGGGGGCTGATAAGAAATGGATATTGAGGAAGCATATTATACCAAACACTCTTGGACCAATATTGGTTAATATTACTTTATCAATACCCAGAGCTATTTTTGCAGAAGCTACCTTGGGCTTTATAGGTCTCGGACTTCAAGCACCTAAATCAAGCTTGGGAACTTTGGCTAACAGCGGATTAGCGGGCCTTCCGGTGGGGAATTCTTATCAATTATTCATACCGGCGATATTTATTTCACTGATTATGTTTGCTTTTAATGTCTTAGGCGATGGACTTCGTGATGCTTTGGACCCAAGACTGCGAAAATAGAGAGAGGTGGAAATATGGAAAATGTACTAGAAGTAAAAAATTTAAAGATATCCTTCCAGACCTTTTTTGGCGAAGTTGAAGCTGTTCGAGGTATCACGTTCAGTGTAGGCAAGAAAGAAACCTTAGCTATTGTTGGAGAATCAGGCTGTGGGAAGTCTGTAACAGCAAATGGTATTATGCAGCTTCTGCCTAAGCCTCCGGCATTTTTCAAGGGAGGAGAAATACTATTCAACGGAGAAGACCTTTTGAAGAAAACGGAAAAGCAAATGCAGGCAATAAGAGGAAATAAAATATCAATGGTATTCCAGGACCCCATGACCTCTTTGAATCCAACAATGAAAATCGGATATCAGATAGTTGAAGGCTTAGTGAAGCATAATAAGATGAGTCGTGAAGAAGCTAAAAAGAAATCTATTGAAATGCTTGAACTGGTAGCAGTACCTCAGCCGGAAAAAAGAATAAACCAATATCCTCATGAGTTTTCCGGAGGTATGCGCCAGAGAGTAATGATTGCATTGGCTATGGTGTGCAATCCTCAATTGCTGATTGCCGATGAGCCTACCACAGCTTTGGATGTTACGGTTCAGGCCCAGATTCTGGAACTGATGAAGAAGCTTCAGGATCAGATGGGGATGTCAATAATCCTTATTACACACGATTTGGGAATAGTGGCCGACATGAGCGACAGGGTCGTTGTTATGTATGCGGGGCAGATATTGGAGGTAGGTTTGACTGATGAGATATTTGCTGCGCCGAAGCATCCCTACACAAGAAAATTGTTAGCCTCGGTACCTCGTTTGGATATGAGCAGGGAGGAACCGCTTTATTCAATAGACGGAACACCGCCGGATTTGTATGTTCCGCCCAAGGGCTGTTCTTTCTATGACCGCTGCAGTGAGGCCATGAAGATTTGCAAGAATAATATGCCGGAATTTGATGAGCACAGTGCAACTCATCAAAGCCGCTGCTGGTTGAACCATCCCATGGCACAAAAAACAAATTCAACGGATGGGAGGGAAGTATGATGACAGAACCTTTAATCTCTGCAAGAAATATAAAAAAGTATTTTGATGTGAAGGGCGGAAAGCTAAAAGCTGTGGATGGCATCAGCTTTGATATTTTTCCCCGGGAGACCTTTGGTTTGGTTGGAGAGTCCGGTTGCGGAAAATCAACTGCCGGCAGGACTATAGTGCGTCTGTACGATCCAACGGAGGGAGAGCTTATATTCAACGGACAGAACATATATAAGCTTTCAAGAAAGGATATGCAGGAGATCAGAAGGGATTTTCAGATGATATTCCAGGATCCCTATGCTTCCCTTAATCCGAGAATGACAGTTGAAGATATTGTAGCTGAACCTCTTGACATACATCAGACCTATAAGAATAGAGCAGAACGTACCGAAAGAGTAATAGAGCTTTTAAGACTTGTTGGTTTAAATGACGAGCATGCCATGCGTTTTCCTCATGAATTCTCAGGAGGGCAGCGTCAAAGAATAGGCATAGCAAGGGCATTGACTCTGAATCCGAAATTTATCGTCTGTGATGAGCCTATTTCCGCATTGGACGTTTCAATACAAGCCCAGGTGGTTAATCTTTTGAAAGAACTGCAGGACGGGCTGGGCCTGACTTATATGTTCATAGCTCACGATTTGTCAATGGTCAGATATATATCCGACAGGGTTGCGGTTATGTATCTTGGGCATATGATGGAGCTTGCAGAGTCGGATGAACTGTACTCCAATCCTGTTCATCCCTACACCAAGGCTTTGCTGTCGGCTATACCCATACCGAATCCTGAAATACAAAGGAACAAGAAAAGGATAATGCTGGAGGGGGACGTACCAAGCCCGATAAACCCCAGAGAAGGATGCAGGTTTGTTGACAGGTGCCAATATGCCATAGGACGATGCCGGGAAGAAACACCCGTATTTGAAGAGAAGGCAGCAAATCATTTTGCGGCATGCCATGTTGTATAGTTGATAATTGGATAATGGCGCTGTCGAATATTGCCCGGGCAATATTCGACAGCGCCATTACTCATTATTCACATAGTTTTTTCAGATTTGTGAAAACTAATACCACAAATTATTTAGGAGAGCAATGCCATGACCCTTGAAGATTATTTGGAGGAAGGCTGTGTATATCATGTGGTCAGTATTATTGACTTGAAAAAGACCCTGCATGAAGGGATCAGATACGATGATAAGAATACTTATGCCTGTAAATATACTGACTTCCATAGCTTTTTCGACCTCTACAAGCCCAAAGGAATTCCGGACTGGGTAGAGAGGAGGAAGGCCATATTTGCCAGTATCGGGTTCAAGGAAGGTCATAAATGGCACTCTCACAGCGCCATATTGAGGATAAGGATTTTAAAAGACAGATGCTGGATATGTAATGAAAATCTGGCAAATTTCATATATGAGCCCTTTATACTTCAGCACATGGATGGATTCGAGGGCACAAAAGAATTCATGAAGGCTAACGGAAAAGCATTTGCGGGGAAATATTGGCAGAACTCATTGAGCTTCAACGATAACCTTATCAAAAGGTATGACAAAAGGGAAGGCTACGATGCCGAAGTACTGGTAATGCATCCCATACCTCCCCGGAATATTGAATGCCTCTATATAGTATCAGATCACCGGATAATGAGCTATCAGGCGTGGAAGGAATATTTCACACCGGGAAGCCCTCATGCTGAAGTTCAATACAACAGATATTTGCAGCCTGACAATATGTCTTCGGCCTGGAAGTACCCCGGCTCACAATGATATTTTCTTTTATTCAGCTTGACTTCAAAATACTCAGAAAAGACAGGAGCTGAGCGTTTTTCCGTGGAGCCCAGGTTATGAAGCTCCAGCTTGGTATCCTGCAGTATAGGGTAGAATTGGTTGTTGAACAGCTTGCTGCTTATAAATGTTGCACTGTAAAATGCGGATAGCTGTCTGTCCACATGCATGAAAAGGCCGGCGTCGGTAAGACAGCTGCGAAGCATGCACAAAGCGGCAAAAACGGCTGCCGTCTCCTTAAAGCTGTATTTTTGCTTGTTTTTTCTCGTGACCAGGAATAATCCGCTGCTTCTGTCCCAATATGAATCAATCCGGTCATAGAGCTTAAGGAATGAAGCCTCATATACAATCAAGTCATTGACCTCATGCAGCTTTATCAGGAAATTCATACAGTTGCACAAGGTTATGAAGGAGCTGAAGCTATCATCGGAAATATTTCTTGCAATATCGCCGGTATGGGCCAAACGCTCGCAAAGCTCCATGCCTATTACATTGGCTGTGCTGTATACTGTTTCTTTGTACACGGCGGTATGCCCCAGAATGGACAAAAGGCACAAGCCCACGACTGACAGATCCCGTGAGCTGATATCGTTTATATTTTCTGTAATATTCTCACATAATACCGGCAGCACTTCCAAAGCCTTCTTAAGTCTGGGTACTAAATCTCTTGAATATGAATCATCCCGATCAATCAGCCCCAATATCGAAGAAAGGGCTTCCGCAACAAAAAATTGAGTTTTGATATCCGGATTTTCGTTGTTAATGGTAATTCTATATTCACCATAGACGTTATCCCCCGTATCCTCTCCGGAATAATAAAAGTCTCCAAGCTTAAGATAGTCTATGAGGAAGCGGGCCTGTTTAATTGAGTTTACACCGAGGCAGTAGGCAATAAATTCCTTATTCTCCATTTGTATTTCCCCATTTTGTATAATAGGTATGAGGGCAGTCATGCTGCATATGGAATGGGCCAGTACATTGGGTTCAACGGATTTCTTCATCTTTTTCTCCAGCCAGCGGAAGCTTTTGAAGTCATAGGAAGCTTCCGGAATGGCTGCATATATGGGAATGCACCTTTTATAAAGGGAAGACATAAAAGTAATATTTTTAGGCATTCTGATGCTGCCTGCCCCTTTTAGAAGCTTGTATATATGACTTAACTCCTGTTCATCAGGCATCTCTATACTTCCGCAGCCCGAAAGCAGGCAGAAGGATATTACGTTGAGATATGTCATTGTGTTGCATTGTTTTATTATGTCAGGATATGAGAATTCAAAGATCATTGAAACACCACCCGATAAAAAATATTGCAATTGGTATATCTATATATGTTTATGCAGTAAAAGGGATGGATAAAACTAAAAGCTGGTACTTTAATAATAGGCATAAGATACATAGACGGATAACATAAATTCTTGCGAATTTATGCTATAATTAAACTATATATTGACTGCTGAAGAAGGTGTTGAATGTGAAGGAAGGGAAGATTCCTCCGGAACTATTGAAAAGCTTGGTATTCAATAATATCAAGGTACGAAATGAAGAAGTAATATTGCGGCCCGAAATCGGAGAGGACTGTGCTGCCATAGACTTCGGAAGCCATGCATGCGTTTTGTCCACCGATCCGATAACAGGAGCCGTCAAGAATGCCGGTGCCCTGGCAATACATATATCCTGCAATGATGTAGCAGCCAGCGGGGTAAGGCCGGTTGGAATAATGATAACGATTCTGGCGCCTCCGGAAGCGGCAGAAGGGGATATAAGGAGGGTAATGGAGGAGGCGGGAGAAGCAGCCTCAAAGCTGGGAGTCGAAATAATCGGAGGGCATACCGAAGTAACCTCTGCGGTAAACCGTATTGTTATATCCACAACTGCCTTAGGGAAGGTGCGGAAGGACAGAATAGTAAGGTCTTCGGGAGCAAAGGCAGGGGATGATGTGATTATGACCAAATGGGCAGGCTTGGAGGGCACATCAATAATAGCCTCGGATAAGGGAAAGGAGCTTGAAGCCGTTCTGACACCGGAGGAGATAGAGTCTGCCAGGTCTTTTATCGATAATATCAGTGTAGTTGAAGAAGGAGTGACTGCGGGGGAATTCGGTGCCAACAGCATGCATGATGTTACGGAGGGGGGAATATTAGGGGCTGCCTGGGAGATTGCAGAAAGCTCCGGAAAGGGTATAGACATATATATTGACAAGATACCTGTCTGGGAGGTTACAAAAAAAATCTGCAGTTTTTATGGAATTGACCCCTATAGACTGATATCAAGCGGCTCAATGCTTATTACCGCATCAAAGGGAGCCGAACTGGCAAAGCTGCTTGAGAAGAAGAGAATACCGGCTGCAATAATCGGAAGGATAACCGAGGCCGGCAGAAATATAATAAGAAATGGGAATATTTCTCTTTTGAACCCTCCTGATACGGATGAAATTTATAAAGCTTTAAAATAAACCGGAACAAAACATGTAAATTCCCGTCGAAAGATACGAGCATATCGTATCTTTTTTCTTTGCGGGACATGGGGGGACACGGGGACGTTTCTCCTGTCCCACCTTCAGTGGGACAGGAGAAACGTCCCCGTGTCCCCGGAGAAACGTCCCTGTATCCCCCGAAACGTCCCCATGTCTCCTTGCTTTGAAACAGAAATGAAACATTATGGTAACAGAATTATAATATTAATGTAAAGGTATTTGGGGAATATGGTCGAAATATATAGTAGAATACGTCTATTTTGACATTGTATAAGATATTCCGCAAATCTTGCTGAATTGCGCATGGATAGGATATCTGAAAAATAATCTGCGAGGAGGAATTATATGAAAAAAGTATTTGTAGTTATAACTGTGCTCTGCCTATTATTGACAAGCTTTGCAGGCACCGTATCCGCACAAGCATCTGAAGCAAAAGCACCTCCGCTGTCAATGCAGATACTGGGAAAGAAAGTAAGCACAGCAAGCCCTCCTATTGTAAAGAACAACAGAATATTTCTTCCTGTAAGGGCGGTAGGGGAAGCATTAGGCTACAAAGCCACTTGGAACGCCCAAACCAGTACCATGGAGCTTAAGGACTCCAAGCAGACATTGAAGATAAAAGTAGGCAGTACAGATGCTTATGTCAACGGAAATAAGGTAAAGCTGGATGCCGCTCCCATAATGTATAAGGAAAGGTCATACATGCCGTTGACTTTTGTGCAGAAGCATTTCAACTATACCACTACATATGACAAAACCAAGAACATAATCTCAATTGACAAGAAAACAGAAGCGGACAAAACAGCAGCACAGACCCAAGGCTTGTATGTACTGGGGAAAAAGATAGGAACGGATGCCCCGGTAATAAAGAACAACGCTGTTTACATACCCTTGAGGCATGCGGGGGAAGGCATGGGCTATAAAGTCAGTTGGTATGCCGGCCCGGAGACTATGGAAATGAGATTGGGCGACAACTTGGTCAAGGTAACGGTAGGCTACGGCTTCGGTGTTGTAAACGGCAAAAATGTCAAGATAAGTCCGGTACCCATTATGTATAATTCACGGTTATATGTGCCTATAACCTTTATTCAGAACAACTTCGACTATGATGTTTCTTATGACAAAGCAAAGAACGCTGCAAGCATAGATAAGAAGAAACCGCCTGCAGCAGAAGCGGAAGAGCCTATAGAATACAAAAAGGCGAAAATAGAAGAAATAATCTACGATGATAATGGGGGATTTCCCCAGTTGAATATAGTTGCAGACAACCCCGTTAAGTACAAAAGCTTTACCATGGTGAATCCGGACAGAATGGTAGTGGATATAGAAAACGCCGTTCTGAATACCGAGTTTGAAACAAAGGAAATAGGAAAAGGCGGAGTTATTAGAGCCAGAGTGGCACAGTTCAGCAAATCTCCCGATGTGGTTAGAGTGGTAATAGACCTGGAGAACCAGCAGTTGTGCAAGCTGGTGCAATCCAATGACAAGAAGACAATATCCCTGATATATGCAAACATAATAATTCCTGTCAGCTTTGTCAGAGAAGAAGGCAGAGATGTGCTGATGATAAGGGGAAGCCAGGAAATGGATACCAATGTATTCACACTGGAAAACCCCGACAGGCTGGTAGTGGATATAAGAAAGTCTGTGCTGAGCGAAAAGGGGCAGACGGTTGAAACCAATACGCCTTTTGTGAAAACCATAAGGACAGGCCAGGTGGATGTGGGAGTTGCACGGGTAGTACTTGATGTGGAACCGGGGATATATTATGACGTCACTAACAATGGGAGCCTGACAAAGGTATATATTTCCGACGTGCCTTTCTCTTTCTTTGATTATAATAAATACTACAATTCGGCTTATGTAGATCTAAGCCCCGGTGCGGAAGTGGAGTATCAGCCGATAATAGATAAAGCAAACAGAACACTTAAGATAATGATACCAAAGGATATTGACGTGGAAGAAAAGGTGCATGATATTAATGACAATGTATTGGAAAATGTAACAATTACCAAGGAAACTTACGGAGATCAAATATTCACTGCAGCAGCTTTCAAAATGAAGCCCTCTGTGGAATATGAACTGCTTTCTCCCGCAGTTACCAAGCTCGTAAGCCTGAAGTTCAAATATAGGGCTTTAAAATCCGGACAGCTTACTGTACTTATTGACCCCGGACACGGAGGGAAGGACCCGGGAGCAACAGCTATTGATAAAAAGACTTATGAAAAGGGCCTCAATCTGGATGTCGCACTGAGATTGAACAGAATACTGAAGGGCATAGGCTTCAAAACAATTATGACAAGAACCGATGACAGCTATGTGGATCTTGCCAGCAGATCGGGACTTGCAAACAACAGCTATGTTGACTTTTTCATGAGTATCCACTTTAATGCCTTCAACAGCACCGCCAAGGGTATAGAAACATTATATTTCCCTAATGAAGTAACTGATGAATACCAGTTAGACAACAGAGAAATAGCTAATATATTCCACAGCGAGCTTATCGATGCATTAAACAGAACCTCCAGGGGAATAA
>Ga0302248_1002399_pt1 | contig 11464 bp, 12 predicted proteins | sample AAG_UR_Leu_MG_FD_193528 | JGI IMG/M metagenome (GOLD analysis project Ga0302248, IMG submission 193528) | Enriched activated sludge microbial communities from anaerobic digester in WTTP, New Holstein, Wisconsin, United States - AAG_UR_Leu | ecosystem: Engineered > Bioreactor > Anaerobic >... | reverse complement strand
AAAATCCGGAAGGCTTCTGCTACACTCCGGAAAATGCCAGTGGAACGGGAGACCTGAATGACGCGGAAGATTCGGATGACGGAAAAAGGCCTGGAGGTCCCCCAGGAGCCCATCATACCCTACATTCAGGGCGACGGGACCGGTCCGGACATCTGGCGGGCCTCGGTTCGGGTTTTCGACGCCGCCGTGGCCCGCGCCTATGGGGGGCAAAAACGGATCCACTGGAAGGAAGTCCTGGCCGGAGAGAAGGCTTTCCAAACCCTCGGGGAATGGCTGCCCCGGGAAACGGAGGAGGCTTTCCAGGAGCATCTGGTGGGCATCAAGGGCCCCCTGACCACCCCGGTGGGGGAGGGTTTCCGGAGCCTGAACGTGACCCTCCGGAGGAACCTGGACCTCTACGTCTGCCTGCGGCCGGTCCGTTACTTCCCCGGGATCCCGTCCCCGGTTCGCAGGCCCGAACTGGTGGACATGGTGGTTTTCCGGGAAAACACCGAGGATGTCTACGCGGGCCTGGAAGCCGCCGCCGGCTCCCGGGAAGCCCTGGGAATCATCTCTTTTCTGAAAAGCGAGCTGGGCTGGACGCTGCGGGAGGATTCGGGGATCGGCATCAAGCCCATCAGCCGGGGTGGAAGCGAGAGGCTCATCCGGGCGGCGCTGGACTATGCGCTGCGGCAGGGGAGAAAGAGCCTCACCCTGGTGCATAAAGGGAACATCATGAAGTACACCGAGGGGGCCTTCCGTTCCTGGGGCTACGAGCTGGCCCGGAGGGAGTACCCCGGCCTGGTGGTCACCCAGGAGGAACTGGCGGGAGCGCCGACGCCGCCGGGGAAGGTCCTGATAAAGGACGCCATCGCCGACGCCTTTCTGCAGCAGATCCTGACCCGCCCCGGGGACTTCGACGTCATCGCCACGATGAACCTCAACGGCGATTACATCTCCGACGCCCTGGCCGCACAGGTGGGAGGCATCGGCATCGCCCCGGGGGCCAACATCAACTATGCCACGGGCCACGCGATCTTCGAGGCCACCCACGGGACCGCCCCGAAGTACGCCGGCAGGGACATGGTGAACCCCAGTTCGGTGATCCTGTCGGGGGCGATGATGCTGGAATACATGGGGTGGCGGGAAGCGGCGGAACTCATCCATCGGGGAATCGTCGGGGCCATCGGAAAAAAAATCCTCACCTACGATTTCGCCCGGCTCACCGAGGGGGCGCAGACGGTGGGCACCGGCCGTTTCGCCGACGCGGTCATAGAGAACATGGTGTCATGAAGCGCATCGTCCTGCGGGTCCCCCGGAAACTGCTCATCGCCGGAGCGGTCAGCACGATTTTCGGCGTCTCCCTGCTTCTGCGAACCAGCGGCATCGTGGAGGGGACCTTCTCGCTGTGGCCGATCCTTTTGGTGTTCGCCGGATTGTTTCTTCTGTACCGGGTGTATTTCAAGAACGGGCGGGAAGAGAATGTCTTCGCCGGCATTTTCCTCATCCTGGCGGGAGCCTTTCTGGTGGCCCTGAACGCCGGGGTGTTCGACTCGGATTTCAGGCACCTCTGGCCCCTGTTCATGCTTTTCGCCGGGGTGTCGCTGTTCTTCTTCGGGCTCAAGAAGCGGGGCGCGGCGAAGATCCGGATGGTCATCCCGTCCATCAGCATCATCCTGCTGTCCCTGGTCTTTCTGATCTTCAGCCTGAACCTGGTGGGAATGAGTTTCCGCCGTTTCGTCGTGCTCTGGTGGCCGGCGATCTTCATCGTCGCCGGGGCGACCCTGATCGCCGTCGATCTTTTCGGGACCCGGAAAGTCCGGAGGAAACGTTAGTTCTTCTTCCGCCGATCCTCACAGCGGGCGCACAGGTTCGAATCGATGAAGAGCGCCTTCTCCCAGGGCAGCCTGACACCGCAGTCCTGGCAGCGGAAACGGAAGGGGAGGGTCTTCTCCCGCTTCGCGTAGACATACCAGGCCGTCGCGGCCGCCACCGGGAGTATCAGCCGGTCGTCCAGCTCCACTCCGAAGATCCTCCGGGAGTGGATGATGGCCCCGGAGGCGAGAAAAACGATGAAAACCGAAACCCCCAGATACAGGCCCGCGAGCCTTTTCCGCAGCCCCCGGGGGCCGAACTTTTTCTGGTACAGGTTCGCCAGCAGTATCCCCAGAAAAAGAAAGTATGCGAGTTTGGAAAAAAATTGAGCCAATCCCATACAACCCCTGCGCGGCCGGGCCGATGCGGCCCGTTCCGTTTTTCAACCCGGGCCGATGCGGCCCGACCCGTTTTTCAATAACCGGCTCATTCAACCCGGACCATTCAGCCCGGGCCATTCAACCCGGGCCGATGCGGCCCGACCCGTTTTTAAACCCGGGCCATTCAACCCGGGCCTTGTCAGCCCGGACCATTCAACCCGGGCCATTCAACCCGGACCATTCAACCCGGACCATTCAGTCCGGGCCATTCAGTCCGGCTCATTCAGCCCGGGCTGAAGAGGCCGAGAAAAATCGGCCGGGCCGTTTCAACCCTGAGCCCTTTTCAGGTTCCGTTTCCTGGCCACCTGCAGCAGGACAGCCGCGGTTATGAGCCCCAGCCCCATGAGGTCGGTGGTCAGCCCGGGGACGATGAGAAGGAGCCCGCCGGCGAAGAAGAGGATCCGGTCCGCCGGTCCGCCCAGGGTCAGGAGATAACCCTCCATGGCCGCCCCCACGGCCAGCATCCCCACCAGGGACGTGACGATGATCTGGATCACCTCCAGCACCGAGGTGTCGATCAGCAGGATGGCCGGGCTGTAGGCGAAGATGAAGGGGATGATGAAAGCGGCGATGGCCAGCTTCGTGGCGATGACTCCGCTCTTGAAGGGGTTGCTCTTGGCTATGGCCGAACCCGCGTAGGCCGCCAGGGCCACCGGAGGGGTTATGTCGGCGATGATGCCGAAGTAGAAGGTGAACATGTGGGCCGCCAGCATGGGGACCCCCAGCTGGATAACCGCCGGGGCGGTTATGGTGGCGGTTATCAGGTAGTTCGCCGTGGTGGGCACCCCCATGCCCAGGATGAGGGAGGATATCATCGTGAAGAACAGGGTGGGGAGCATCCGGCCCCCCGCCAGCGAGATCAGCCCCGAGGCCATCTTCAGACCCAGGCCGGTGAGGGTCACCACCCCGATGATGATCCCCGCGGTGGCGCAGGCGGCGGCCACCCCCAGGATGGTGCGCCCCGCCGTCTCCAGGGCGTCCACGAAGTCCCGGAGGCTCATCCGGGTGGACTTGCGGAGCATGCTGGCCAGGATGGAGGTGATGATCCCGTAGAGGGCCGCCTTGACCGGCGTGGCCCCTTCGGCCAGGAAATAGATGATGACGATGAGGGGGATGATCAGGTGCCCCCGATCCTTCAGCACCGTGACGATCCGGGGAAGCTCCTCCTTCTTCATCCCTCCCAGGCCGAGTTTCTTCGCCTCCAGATGGACCATGATGAAGATGCCGGTGAAGTACAGGATGGCGGGAATGATGGCCGCCATGGCTACCTGGATGTAGGGTATCCCCAGGGTCTCGGACATCAGGAAGGCGGCGGCCCCCATGATGGGAGGCATGATCTGCCCGCCGGTGGAGGCGGCGGCCTCCACGGCGGCGGCGAACTCGGGCTTGTACCCCAGCTTCTTCATCATCGGGATGGTGAAGCTCCCGGAACCCACGGTGTTGGACACGCTGCTGCCCGAGATGGTTCCCAGCATGGCCGAGGTGATGACCGCCACCTTGGCCGGCCCGCCGGAGGCGAAGCCCGCGATGGCGTTGGCGATGTCGATGAAAAACTTGCCGATGCCGGTCTTCTCGAGAAAACATCCGAACAGGATGAAAAGAAAGATGAAGGTGGCGCTGACTCCCAGGGGGGTCCCCAGAATCCCCTCGGTGGTGAAGTACAGGTGGCCCACCACCCGGCGGAAGGAGTAGCCCCGGTGGTTCAGGAAGCCCGGCATGTAGGGGCCCAGGAATGCGTAGGCGATGAAGGAGCAGGCGATGATGAGGATGGGAAGGCCCACCACCCGCCGGCAGGCTTCCAGAACCAGAAGGATGCCCATGGCCCCGAAGAAAATGTCCATCGTCGTGAAGGCCCCGGCCCGGTCCACGATGCCCTCGTAGTTGATGGTGATGTACAGGGCCGCGTAGGCCCCCGCCAGCCCCAGAAGGATGTCATACCAGGGTATCCGCACCTGCCGGAAGCCCTTCCGCAGAGGGTAGAGCAGGAAGACCAGAAGGAGCACGAAGGTCAGGTGGACCGAGCGCTGGATCTGGGCGGGGAGAAGGCCGAAGGAGGCGGTGTAGAGCTGAAAAAGGGAAAACGAGATGGCGATGAGGGCCACCGTCATATGGTGCCGGCCTTCCAGCTTCCGGTACGTGGATTCCTTGTCCACCTTGGCGAGGATATCGCTGATATCCTCAATCTCCTGTTTCATGAAGAACTCCTTTCCGTGCTCGATACGAGATCATCTCCACCGGCGAGACCCGTCGGACATGGAAGCTCAGGCCCGTCCGGGGCGCCACCCTGTCCAGAAAACGGAATGAGCCGTCCCGGGACGCGTAGCGGTGGTCCGCTTCCCCCCCGATGAAAACCCGGAGATCCGGCAACTCCCGGTCCATCCCCCGGTACTCCAGAAACCGGTCCGTCCCGGAGAAGGTTCCGGCGTCCTCGGTGGCCACCCCGGCGCCGAAGGACAGAAAACGGCTTCCCCGGAGAATGACCGAACCGTCCTCCCGCAGCCCGAAACGGTCGATGATCTCGCTTTTATTGACCGAATGGGTGTAGGACAGAAAAAACTCGTAGCCCGGCGCGAAGGGCCGGAGGAAAACGACTCCCCGGTCCGGGACGGTCTCCACCACGAACATCCGGAAAACCGGAGAGACGGCCAGAACGCCCAGAACCAGGGCCCCCGGGAGGATGACCCGGGGGGAAAAAAAGGAAAGGCCGGGAGACCTGGGTCGTCCCGGCTTTACCGGCTTCGTCACCGATGGCTATTTTATGGCGCCTTTTTCCCTGAAGTACTTCTCCGCCCCGGGATGAAAGGGAACCGACACCCCCTGGACGCCGCCCTGCAGCGTAAGCTCCTTCCCCTTGGAATGGGCCTGGGCCAGGGCCGCCTGCTGATCGAAGAGGGTCTTGGTGAGGTCGTAGACCACCTTGTCCGCCAGGCCCTTCTTGACGATGAGGGTCGCCTTGACCGCCACGGTCTGGGCGTCCTCGGTCATGCCGTTGTAGGTTTCCTTTTTGATGGTGATGGCGGTGTAGAACTTGTACCTGTCCATGAGCTTCGCCTTTTCCGCCGGATCCAGGGACAGTAGCCTGATCCCGCCGATGGTGGCGATCTCCTGGATGGCCGGGTTCGGGGAGCCGGCGGTCACGAAGAAGGCCTCGATCTGTTTGTCCTTCAGCGCCGCGGCGGATTCCTTGAAGGAAAGCCTCTTGGCGGCGATGTCGTTGAAGCCGAGCCCGTAGGCCTCCAGGATCTGCTTCGCGTTGGCTTCCACCCCGCTTCCCGCGTCGCCCACGGAGACGCTGCGGCCCCGGAAGTCCGCCACCGATTTGATGTTGGAGTCCTTGGCCACGACGATCTGGACGATCTCGGGGTACAGGGTCGCCACGGTGGAGAAGGTCTCCACCTTCTCGCCGTTGAAAAGCTCGATGCCCTTCATGGCGTAATCCATGACATCGTTCTGGACGATGGCCAGCTCAGCCTCGCCCTTGCCCACCAGCCGGATGTTTTCCTTCGATGCCCCGGTGGCCTGGGCGGTGACGTTCATCCCCGGGATATGGGTGTTCCAGATCTGGGCCATGGCCCCGCCGAAGGGGTAGTAGGTTCCCGAAGTCCCGCCGGTGGCGATGATCAGGTTCACCTTCTCCACTCCGGCGTCCTTCTGCCCGCCGGCGAAGGCCCCCGTGAGGACCAGGGCTGTCAACAGAACGGCCGTTACGATTTTCTTCATGCACACTCCTCCTGTGTTTGATGGACGAGACATTATGCACCGTTTTTATCATAAAAGCGAGGGGTTATCAATAAAAAGTGCGGGATTCAGGCATCTTCCCGGGGAGCGGGAACGAAACGGACCGAGACGATCCTCTCCCGGTGGACGGTTTCGATGATGAAGACCCCCTCCCCGGTGGCGACCTCCTCGTCCTTCCGGGGGATGTTCCCCGCCCGCTCCAGAAGGAAGCCGCTCAGGGTCTGGCGGCCCTTCCGGATGGGAAAGCGGGTGTCCAGAAGATCGTTGATCCGGTACAGCGGCGTGTCCCCCTGGATCTGATAGGACCCGTCCGGGTTGGGGCGTATCTTCTCCCCGTCCTTCTCCTCGTCCTCGTCGTAGATCTCCCCCAGGATCTCCTCGATGAGGTCCTCGTAGGTGACGATCCCCGCCAGCCCGCCGTACTCGTCCAGCACCACCACCAGGTTCAGCTTCTCCTTCTTTAAGATGGACAGGAGCCGGTAAACGCTCAGGTTCTGGGGCACGAAAACCGGGGGAATCATCAGCCGCCGCAGCGGAGTGTCCCCCCGACCCTGATGGTGGGCCTTCCAGATGTCCATCCCCAGGACGACCCCGACGATGTTCTCCGGGTCGCCCTCGTAGACCGGGATCCGGGAATAGCCCTCCCGATGCACCCTGCCGATGGCCGCCTCCACCGTTTCCCCCGCGGAGAGGCTGAAAACATCCATCCGGTGGGTCATGATGGTGTTCACCGTGACCTCGCTGAAGCGGAGGATGCTGCGCATCATCCGGGTCTTGTCGTTTTCCAGGACCCCCGTGTCCTCCGCCAGATCCACCACATGCAGGACTCCGTCCAGGGTGAGTCTCTGCCCCCGGGCGGGTCCGAAGAGGCGGGTCAGAAAAAAACTCACCGCCCCGATGAGGAAGATCACCGGCTGCAGGACCCAGGACAGAACGAAGATGATCTCCACGGTGTGGACGCAGATGGTTTCGTTGTGCCCCATGGCCAGCCGCTTGGGGGTGACCTCGCCGAAGATGAGCACCACCAGGGTAACCACGCCGGTGGAGACCCCGATGAGGCTGGAGCCGAAGGCGCGGATGGTCATCTCCGTGGCGACGGCCGAGGCGGTGATGTTGACCAGATTGTTGCCGATGAGGATGGTGGTGAGGAAAATGTCGGACCGGGCCCGGAGTTTTTCGATCCTGCGCCCTTTTCGGGGACGGCGTTTTTTCAGGTCCTGGATCTGCAGAAAGCTTATGGAGGTGAAGGCCGTCTCGGCGGCGGAGAAAAAGGCCGACAGGAGAAGGAGGAAAAGGAGGAGGGCGACCCTGGTCATAGGGGGACCGACTCCCAGCCCCCCCGGCGGAGGACCCGAAGCTCCCGGTATCCCGCGTCCCGGACGGCTTCCCGGGCCTCGGGGAAGAAGGCGTCCAGCTGCTCCGGGGCGTGGGCGTCGGAGTTCAGCATCACCGGGGCCCCCGCTGTCCGGAAGAGGCGCAGGATCCAGGGGCTGGGGTACAGGGAGGCCCGGCCCCGGGCCAGACCCCCGGTGTTGACCTCCACCACCACCCCCGAGGAGGCCACCGCGGAAACCGCCTCCTCCACCGCCCGGCGGTACCAGGGCTCGCTTTCCCGGAAGTGCCTGCCGTCGGGGTTGTTTTTCTTGATCAGGTCGAAGTGGGCCAGAATCGCGGGGCGGTGGCGGACCGCCAGGTCCGCCACCCTCCGGTAGTACTCCTCCACGAAGGGCCGGGGATCGCCGCCGAAATCTACGTTCAGGATGTCCAGAAACATCTCCTCCGGGCCGTCCACCTCCCGATAGCGCCCCGCAGCGCTCCGGAAGGCGTGCACCGCGCCGATGGTGTAGTCCAGGCCTTCCCCGTTCCAGGACAGAACGGACCTGCCTCCGGGGCCGGGGAGGTGGTCCACCTCCAGACCCAGATATATCTCCAGCCGGTCCCGCCACAGCTCCCGGAGGCGGCGGATCTCCCCCAGGTATCGGGGCAGATCCTCCTCCTTCATGGTCCAGGAGTTGGGGTAGGGAAGGGGGGCGTGGGAGGAGAAACCCAGGGCGGTGAAGCCCCGGGCGGCGGCGGCCTCGGCGAAGTCTCCGGCCTCTCCCCGGCCGTCACAGATGGAATAGTGAGTGTGATAATTGGTCACGTGTTTTCCTTTCACGGAAAATATAGTATGTTTATCCCGGAAAAGATACCTGCTTTTCCTGGAGGAGAGATGGAAGATCGTCGGGTTTACATGGATTACAACGCCACGACCCCCCTGCACCCGGAGGTAAGGACCGCTCTGGTCGAGGCTTTCGATATCTACGGCAACGCCTCAAGCCTGCACGCCTCGGGGCGGGAAGCCGCGGCCCTGGTGGAAAAAGCCAGGGAAAAGGTGGCGGCCCTCATCGGCGCCCAGGCCGAAGAGATCGTCTTCACCGGGGGCGGTTCGGAGTCCAACAACACGGTGCTCCACATGATCGACTGCGGCTCCGCCGCCTGCCGCTGCGTGTCCCCGGACAAGAGGGGCCTCATCACCACCGTGGTGGAGCACCCCAGCGTTCTCAGCGCGGCGGAGCACCTGCAGCGCAAGGGGCTCCCGGTCGCGTACATTCCCGTGGACGGGACGGGCAAGCTGGACATGGACGCCTTCGCCGCAGCACTGTCGGAAAAGACCTCCCTGGTTTCGGTCATGATGGGGAACAACGAGATCGGCACCATTCAGGATATTAAAACCATCGCCGGGATGGCCCGCCGCGCCGGGGCCCTGGTCCACACCGACGCGGTGCAGGCGGTGGGGAAGGTGACGGTGGACGTTCGGGATCTGGGGGTGGACTTCCTCAGTTTCTCCGGCCACAAGCTCTACGGCCCCAAGGGGGTGGGGGTCCTCTATGTGCGCCGGGGGGCGCCCTTCTGCACCTTCATCCACGGAGGCCACCAGGAGCACGGCCGGCGGGCGGGGACCTACAATTCCACCGGCATCATCGGCCTGGGCAAGGCCGTGGAGGTGGCGGCCCGGGAAATGGGCGCCGAGTCCGCCCGGCTCTGGGCCCTGCGGGAGAAGCTCCGCCGGGGCATCGAAAAGACCATACCGGACATTCATGTCAACGGCCACCCCCGGGACACGCTCCCCGGGACGCTGAATGTCTCCTTCCGGGGCGCCGAGGGAGAGGCCATTCTATTGTATCTGGACATGGCGGGCATCCAGGTCTCCACCGGCTCCGCCTGCGCCTCCGGGTCCCTGGAGCCCAGCCATGTGCTTCTGGCCACCGGCGTGGGGGCGGAACTGGCCCACGGTTCGGTGCGTTTCAGCCTGGGCCGGGAGAACACCGAGGCGGATGTGGATTATGTCCTGGACCGGCTCCCGGGGATCATCCGGAAGACCCGGAGCATGTCCACTGTGTACGCGGGAAGGAGATGACAATGGCGACGAACTGGCTGTACACCGAGACCGTCAAGGACCATTTCATGAATCCCCGGAACATCCTGGAGGACGAGGAGTCCTACCGGGAGGACGGCAAGGGGACGGTGGGAAACATTAAATGCGGGGACCAGATGATGATGGCCATCAAGGTCCGGGACGGCCGCATCGAGGACTGCAGGTGGAAGACCTACGGCTGCGCCTCCGCCATCGCCTCCACCTCCATGCTCAGCGAGGTGGTGAAGGGCCTGACCCTGGAGGAGGCGTACAAACTGACCCCGGCGGACATCACCAGGAAGCTCGGCGGCCTGCCGGAGCACAAGATCCACTGCTCGGTCCTGGGGGACAAGGCCCTGCGGGCGGCCATCGACGACTACTACAAGAGAACGGGGCAGGAGGACCGGATTGTCCACGAGGAGGCGGTCACCGTCTGCCAGTGCATGAGTGTCACCAACAAGGACATTCTTGCGGCGGTCAAGGAGGGGGCCAGGACCTATCAGGACCTGCAGAACAAGACCAAGATCGGGACCGTCTGCGGCCAGTGCAAGGACGAGACCCTGCGGCTCCTGGACGAGTACCTGCACCTCTACGGGGAGGACTGAAAGGAGGCTCCCCCGGCACCGAAGGAGCCTTCCGGGGCATCACTCCCCGAGGCTCCGCCCGGGGATCCACCCCGGTTTCGGAAGGCCGCGGCGCCCAGGCGCCTTCCTTCCCGGACGTTCCGCTCCGGGGCCCGCCGCCCCGACCTGCCGGAAATTTTCTTTCCCGGGGGCGGCGCGCCCGGGACCCGTTCCAAGGGGTGTGTTGACATATTTCCGCCGATTGTGGTACTGTGCGGGCGTTCCTTTGCGATATCGGGCTGTAGCGCAGTGGTTTAGCGTACCAGACTGGGGGTCTGGGGGTCGGGGGTTCAAGTCCCCCCAGCCCGAGAAATCTCTCACGTATTGATTGTCTTTTTTTCCTTTTTTGATCCGGTTCGCGGGGTTGCCGCCGGAGCGGCCGCTGCACCCGCCCGGGAAAGCGGGAATGATTTCCCCGTGCATTTTGACTCATGCCGGCCGCTCCGCCCCCCGGGAAAGCAGGCAATGGGGAGATTTCGGGAATAAACCCGTCCGCAAATTTAAAAGCTTTCAATAAAACAAATTGTCTTAGCCCCGATCTTTCCGTTATTCCCGAAATTGTAGAATTTGACACAATCGGCTTTGCGGATACAATGACCGTGCGCAATAAATCGGCGGAGGGAGGTGGCCTATGTGGGTTTTCACGGCGGAGGGGTTTTTCAGCGCCGTCCTGTCCGGAAAGGAGCCCGGATCTGTCACGGTGCGGGGGCGGTCCCGGGAAGATATCGCAAATCTGGCCCGGCGGCTGGGCGCCGAGGTGCACGAGACTCCGGAGAGAGATTACCCCTTCCGGATCTATGTCGCCCGGGAGGTTTGGGCGGACCATCTGAAGGAGGCCGCCCGGGCCATCGATTACCACAACTTCAAGAACGCCGTGGCGAAGCGTCAGGGCTGGGACCGGGGAGATATCTACGCCGAGGTCTGGCAGGTCATGCGGGACAGGTCCGAGAGTTTCCGGGAAGGGAAGGGAGCGGGCGGATGAAAAAGATCCTCTACATCGACATGGACAATGTTCTCGTGGACTTCCCCTCCGCCTTCCCCCGGCTCCCGGCGGAGATCCTGGCCCGGTACGACGACAACCGGGACGACATTCCGGGGATCTTCGCCTTGATGGACCCCATGCCCGGGGCGGTGGAGGCCTTCCAGGAGCTGGCGGGCCTCTTCGACACCTACATCCTCTCCACCTCCCCCTGGGAGAACCCCCTGGCCTGGTCGGACAAGCTGCTGTGGGTAAAACGCTGTCTGGGGAAGGCGGCCTACAAGAGACTGATCCTCACCCACCACAAGAACCTGAACCGGGGGGATTTTCTGGTGGACGACCGGAAAAAGAACGGGGCGGGCCTCTTCCAGGGAGAACTCATCCTCTTCGGCTCGGAACCCTTTCCCCATTGGTCCGCAGTTCTGGAATACCTGCGGAAGAGGGCGGGATGACGGGCCGGCCCTTGATTTTGATCCCGGCCTGTCCTATATTT
>Ga0302248_1002398_pt1 | contig 11465 bp, 6 predicted proteins | sample AAG_UR_Leu_MG_FD_193528 | JGI IMG/M metagenome (GOLD analysis project Ga0302248, IMG submission 193528) | Enriched activated sludge microbial communities from anaerobic digester in WTTP, New Holstein, Wisconsin, United States - AAG_UR_Leu | ecosystem: Engineered > Bioreactor > Anaerobic >... | reverse complement strand
CAAACAAACAATCTTGTCCATTGGCATACTTATCCTAAAACTCCTAAGATGAATGCGCATTGTGAGAGATTTAATCGTACAATACAAGAGGAGTTTGCTGATTATCATAAGTATCTTTTATTTGAAGGCGTTGATGAGTTTAATCGCAAGCTGGCTGATTGGTTGGTTTGGTATAACAGCAAGAGGTCACATCGGTCTCTAAACAAAATGACGCCGATTGGGTATATTCTGAATCAAGAATCAAGCAAGGAGTGCAAAGATAGGTGGGCGCGTACAGTTAGTTGACTACCTTATCTGGTTCAATACCGAAAGGCCTCACAAATCTTTAAATCTTCGTTCACCCATCCAATTCTTAACCCAAGAATACTCCAAAGAGTGCCATATGTGGTGGACGCGTACATGTGTTTGTCAAAATAAAGAATAGATACTACAATATCATTCAATTTTAAATTATAAAAATAGTTTTTCTATGAATGATGATCAAATGATATCCGCCGATGTAGGAATTATTGGCGCGGGTCCAGCCGGATATTCAGCTGCCGTGTATTCCGCGCGAGCAGGGTTTTCCGTTGCTTTATGGATGGGGTCAGAGCCAGGTGGGCAACTTACAACAACTAATGATGTTGAAAATTTTATTGGCTTTCCGGAGGGTATTAAAGGCCCAGAGCTCATGCAACGTTCTAGAGAACAAGCTATTCGTTTCGGCGCGCGATTATTAGAAGGTAAAGTTGTTAAAATAGAGCTGATAGAAAGCGAATTTATTTTGCATGGCGAAAAAGCTTCGGGCCGTGTTCGATCAGTAATTATAGCCACAGGCGCTGTTGCTAAATGGCTTGGCTTAGAGTCCGAAGAAAAGTTTAAAGGTAGAGGTGTTTCAGGTTGCGCTACTTGCGACGGTTTTTTCTTCCGCGATAAAAATGTGGCCGTGGTCGGCGCTGGTGATGTGGCCATGGAAGATGCTCTAACTTTGGCTAAATATGCTACATCCGTCACAATTCTCGTTCGCAAAGGCGAAGAAGATATTAAAGCCAGTAAAATAATGTACGAGCGTGTTAAAGCCAATTCCAAGGTTAAATTCATTTTTAATACCGAAATTCAAGAATTTGTAGGAGGTGTTAAATTAGAAAAAATCATTGTTAAAAATAATGTTTCCAATGAAATATCCGAAATGCCTATTGATGGTGTATTTATTGCCATTGGTCACAGACCAAATACTGAATTTTGTCGTGATTTAGTTAATTGCGATCACGAAGGATATATCATTACACAAGGAGTTAAAACCAATATTGAGGGTATTTTTGCAGCCGGTGACGTCATGGATCGAGTTTATCGTCAAGCTATAACTTCAGCTAGCGCTGGTTGCATGGCCGCGCTTGATGCTAATAAATATTTGGAAAGAAAAGCGCGCTAAAGTAGTTTATCTTAACCTAAACAATAAAATCAGAATCTACAGATTCTGATTTTATCTTATTGTTTAAAGTAATTTTATCGCAAACTCCACTCGCTATACCAAACGGATGATTATTTAAAAGTTCCCACCATTCTTATTCAGGATCAAGATCTTGATTAAGTATGATCAATATTCAATATAATTATAATTTTTTTTACCTATTGTATTAACTTTTTTGTCATCATACATCTGATTAATATCAAAACAAAGTGTTAAATTTTTATACGTGATATCTGTCGTTAAGCAATTTTTTTTGGTATTTTTTATTTAGTTAAATCATTAAAAGAATCGTTGATATATAAAATACATTTTGTTTCATTCAATATAAAAACATCAATGCCCATATTTTATCGAATCAATTCAGTAAAAAAACAATTTATACTATTTGTCTTTAAGAAATTTATTACTTAAATATTTTGTTCTTTCTACTAGTCGCTTATCCCCTTGACTTTCATTAAAATTTCTGTGTCACAATATACATGAAAGAAGAAAAAATATTTGATTTTATTTATGTTTGGCGTAAGTTTTTTTATTTTTTCGGTTTTTTATTTGGCATAGCCATTCATTCCGCAACTCCATATCATAAATACACTTATACAATTTGGTTAATTTTATCTTTTTCGTTATTAGTAATTTTTATTTTGTTTCGCAAGCGATCAGTTCCAACGATTGTTTTTTTATTGGCTATTATTTTAGGAATTTTGCGTTTTGATTTGTCTGTTCCGGTTTTGTTATCCGGAAGCGTTGAGTCATCTTCTGCTGTGGTGCAAAATGTCTGGTTTGGTTCGTATGGCATAAGTACGCTTGTGATGATTGAATCTGGCGGAGTTTTTGCAACCCCAATTAAATTACAACTATCTCTTAAAGATGAAATTCCTATTGGATCTAAAATTAATTTACAGTGCACTATTAAAAACAATCAAAAATACACTAATGAATCGGAGTATCAACAAGCAATGAGTTATTATTACACAGGTCAAAATTGCGCCAATGCCAAGGTTCAAATTATCAAATCGCCATCTTTTTGGGATATGCGGGATATTTTTAGAATTTGGCGCGATGGAGTCAAGCGTAGGATATCATTGGCTTTACCCGGAGATGAAGGAATTTTAATAGCCGGAATATTATATGGCGAACGCAATCTCTCTTCTTTTTCCAAAGATTTATTTCGTCGTGCTGGTTTAACTCATATTATAGCCGTTTCTGGTTCCAATTTTACTCTAATTATTACTGTAATTTTTTCGATTTTGCTGGGTTTTGGTTTTTGGCGACATCAAGCTTTTACCATCACAACAGCTTCCATGATTTTATTTTTTGGTTTTGTTGGATTCTCCGCATCAGTTGCTCGCGCCGCTTTAATGGGTTGGATTCTGCTTTTGTCGCGTCATCTCGGACGAAGTAATAATATTTGGTATCTTTGTTTATTGGTAGCATTTTTGCTTTGTTTATATGATCCGTGGATGCTAATTTATGATGCCGGATTTGCATTATCATTTTTAGCAACCATGGGTTTGGTTTTATTTACACCGATATTAATGGATCATATGAAGTTTATTCCTTCAATCGGAGGTTTACGCGAAGCTGCAGCCACAACTTTTTCAGCGACTTTGATGACATTGCCATACGTGTCGTTGGTTTTTGATCGTATATCACTTGCCGGTTTATTTACTAATTTGATCGCCGTACCTATTGTACCTTGGGCGATGTTGTTTGGTTTTATTTCTGCAATCTTTGGTGGCGCGTTTACATATATCGATCTTCCAGCATTGGGTTTAAGCAAGGCAATTTTTTTATCCGCGAAAATCGCGGATATTTTTCCTTGGTTAGATATCCACATTCAAGGCATGAATATATTTCTCTGCTTTGGATTGTATGTATTAATTATAAGAATTTGGTTTTTATTACGCAAAAAAAATGACTTATACACAAAGCAATCAATATATTGTAATTCAACTACTTGACAAACTCGCTTTTGTTATAATTCTTTAACAATTTTTATTTCAATCAAAACCCAATATTTATTATTTATTATTTTGTTATTTATTAATTTACACAAAATTTTGTCATCTGTTAGTTATCGCTTGAATTGACCTTAATACAAATAATCTTGACACTATAAGTAAGGCTTTAATTGCCCATGCACCAAAACAAATGCGAGCGCAGGTATAATACTCCGAAAATATATTAAACAGCTAATCGGGATGCCCCAAGGAGATCACGGGCCTTGGATGCAACCGCGAGCCGGTACGGCTACTAGCTCGAAAACGATTCGCCACGCCATGAGGAGATGGCGCGAAAAATATACAGTGTTAAGCCAGTTGGAGTATTACATGTTGTTTCATATAACGGTTCACAATTTCGTCGCAAGAAGCCTCTTCTTTGTCAGGCATCTTGTTTAGCAAAATCCCGCCACGAATTGGCTAAGGATCAAGCGCGAATTTGAGAGCGTTGTTTCATGGCATATGCCGAGTGCCAAAAGTTATACCTGCGCTTCATTTAACTAATGAGCTCTCTAACATCCATCGAAACTAGTGGCGATGGATGAGGAGAGGAACATGAAAAGCACATTCACAATTAAACAAACCGGCAAACCTACTCACTCTACTCAAAGATTGCGTCTTACTTCTTTAGAAGATATTATACGTGGCTTCATAACATTTCTTAGCTTAATAGTTATGACATTTATTATAGTGGTTCTTGCATCATGTGCCATGACCAACGAAGAAGATGTCAATAAAATTACCGGAAGATCAATTACACAAACCTCGGGGCAAACTTGTTTACTTTCCGATATACGTTATCCAACCAACTCTGAAGATTTTGAGGATGCTAATCTATTGTACGGAGGTAGAGGATTTTTACACGAATACAATGGTATTAAGCATCTTGGTCGCGATTTGATATTCTCTGCAGGCACAGTTATTCATCCCATCGCTTGTGGCAAGTTGGTGGTTTATCGACCAGCCAAAGGTTATGGAACTTTAGTTGCTGTTTTAGAGCATGAATTGCCTTATCCTATCGAAGCGATTAATGGAGAGGGTACTCATGTTACAGTAAAAAAGTTTCTATCAATTTACGGTCACGGTAGCAAAAGCGATCCCACGGGTTTAGGTTCCAATTTATCTTGGCAAATCGATCAAAATTTACAAGATTCGGATGTATTAATGTATATTCAAGCCGATAAAGATGCATCAGGGCAAGATATTAATGGTGACGGTCCAGAGCATTTGCATTTTGGTATTCGTTTACAATCCATGAGCGAAGCCATAAGCACCGATCCCTCTGCATGGTTCAGAGGAGACGATTCAGCTGATGGCAAATATAAAAAATATTTTGCTGATCCAAAGGTGTTCATGCAAACTTTGTTTGAGTCCTTCGGTGATGCGGTTTCACCTTCGGTAAATACATCTTCAGCAACTAATCATCCTATTGGCACCTTGCTCTTTGAACAGAATACCGGGAAAGATTGGTTGGTTGTTGAGTCGGATCAAATTCTTGATGTCAGCGCTTATCATATCCTTCCACGTTCTTGCCGAGTGTCTACCGGAGCCAGCGAATTATCGTGTTACAAAAAAATAGCTTTTCATCCTTTGTCCATGACTTTGGATGCCGAGGTTATTAAATTCGATGGTTCGCCTGAGGTTTATCGTTTTTTCCCAGGTCCAGGCTATGAAACAACTGGCTATCAAGTCTTTCTTTCTTATGAATCTTTCTTATCGTGGGGTTATAAAGATACGGACATCAAACATTTTCCAGCTTCTAAAAAACAAGAGATGATAGGTTCACTCAAGCACCAAGGAGGAATTGGAATGATGCCAGGTACCCTTGTAAAAGCCACTAACCAAAGCGAGGTCGCCGTGGCTAATCAACAAGGTACACGCCTTCCTATCTTTCATTGGGATGTTTTTCAGCAAGCCGGTTATAATCAAGCGTGCATTTTCGAAATTGATGGTTCAACACTAGATGTTGTGGCCGGAACTCGTTCTAAAAATATATTGACGTCCGCGTCTTTACTAGAATGTCCAGCTAAATCCGAGTCAATCATATGTGATCCGGGTAGTGTCTTACCTTGTACTTGCGATTCTTTACCAGGCACTCAATCTTGCTTGAATGATGGCACACAATTCGGGCCTTGTATTTGCAACCCAGATTCGAGTAACAATGTTCCTGAGTGCAATCAAGGCGAATTCCGTGATTGTTCTGCAAAATGTCCTTCTAACCATTCTGGATTGGAAGCTTGCTATGAAGGCTATTGGTCCGGTTATTGCGTTTGCTCCAATCAGAATGGCGCAGGGGGTTCTGCCGGCGCAGGAGGAGATCCTAATTCAAATGGATCATCTGGAGCTGGTGGATCTGGTGGGGTAAATGGCTCCGGCGGTTCAAGTGGTAATTTTATCTCGGTTACTTTAGAATATTATGGTCCTTCATGGACAACTCCGGTTATTGAAGCTTCATGGGGCGCTAGGCCGTATGGCGCAGTTCCTGGCTGCATTCCCACCACTTCGGGGCATACACTATGCACTTTTGATGTGCCTCAAACGATTCTTGATAGTATGTATTGGCAAGTGAAATTAGGTAATAATCGCTATTGGGGCGATACATCAGGCATAAGTCCCGCGCCTTGTGTACCTGCGGAAGAATTGTCGAATTATCATGGTACCGAGGTTACGATTATCGGCACTGTCAGCCTAAAACTCAATGGAGTTCCCAAGTCCTTCAACATTTGTTCCAATGGTATCATGAACCCAGCATATTCCAATATTTGTGGAGAAAGCCCTTATCCTTACATGAACGGTTGCTTCCTCTGACAGTTATTGGTTCAAAAATATTAGTTATAGGTTCTAATCTAATAAAATCCAAGCCCCGTTGTTTCGGGGTTTTTCTAAATACAAAAAACGTAGTATTTATTGTTTAAATATTCGTAATTTTCACGAAGCGTTAATAGAGTAAATGAGTTATCCCCAATGACTACTTTGTGTCCATTTGCTAAGCTTATCTATATAGAACAAAAACAGAACAATGTATGCAAAAATTACAAATAATAAATAATAAAGAAAATATATCCACTTGCTTTATTATTTATAAGTTTAATTTATTTGTTATTCAATCTTTTTATATAAATTTTTAATTGAATTAAAAAATTATGGCAAAAAAATCCGTTACTAGCGAGCAGGATGCTCGCAAAATAGCAGCTCAAGAAGCCATCGATCAAATTAAAGAACGTTTTGGTGAAGGTTCTATAATGCGTTTAGGAGAGGCTAAAAAAATGGTTGTTGAAGCTATTCCCACAGGGTGTCTCTCTTTGGATCTTTCTCTTGGTGTTATGGGAGTTCCACGTGGTCGTATTGTTGAGGTTTATGGCCCCGAGGCATCCGGCAAAACAACGCTCGCTCAACATATTATAGCCGAAGTTCAAAAAATGGGCGGATTAGCCGCCTTTGTGGATGCGGAGCATGCCTTGGATCCGGATTACGCCAAAAAAATCGGTGTTAACATCAATGATTTGTTAATCTCTCAACCCGATACGGGTGAACAAGCTCTTGATATTGTCGAAACTCTAGTTCGTTCCAATGCCGTTGATGTTATCGTGGTTGATTCTGTGGCCGCCCTCACTCCTAAAGCTGAAATCGAAGGCGAGATGGGTGATTCTCATGTGGGTCTTCAAGCTCGTCTTATGAGCCAAGCTTTACGTAAGCTCACGGCTGTTGTTTCCAGAACAAAAACAGTTGTCATATTCATCAATCAATTACGTCAAAAAATAGGTGTCATGTTTGGCAACCCCGAAACAACCACCGGAGGGATGGCTCTCAAATTTTATTCGTCGGTTCGTATCGAAGTACGTCGAAGCGCTCAAATTAAAATGGGTGAACGCATAATCGGCAACAGAGTTAAAGCCAAAATTGTAAAAAACAAAATGGCCGCTCCATTTAGGACATGCGAATTCGATATAATGTATAATGAAGGCATTTCCATTCCAGGTGATCTTTTAGATCTTGGGGTCGAATGGGGGGTTATTAAAAAAGCTGGTAATAGTTACTCATATAAAGAAATGAAATTGGGAGTTGGTCGCGAAAATGCTAAAATGGCTTTACGTCGAGAACCCGAGGTAATGAAATCAATTCGCAATGAAATTATTGAATCTTGGCGCGCCAAAGAGGATGAATCGGTTCCGCCGAGCGTCAAAAGCGCTTTTATCGATGAATTATCGTCCGAGCAAGAATAGTTTTGTAAAATAATTTATAGACGAGCGTTGTATTTTGCGGTAAAATAAGCGTAAACATGCCCAGACGTAAAAATAATTATAAAAAATTTAGTCTTAATTTGGATTCTCAAACCAAAAAAGGCATAATCACCGTCATCTTATTTGCTCTGGCGATTTTTATCCTATTATCGATTTTTGATTTTGCTGGTTCGGTAGGTCATTCTTTAGATATGGCTTTGGCGCATGTTTTGGGTTGGGATAAACTAGTTTTGCCTTTTTTTATTTTTGCTATTGCTGTCCATCTTTATTCACCGGATTATTTACCATTAAAGCTTTCAAATGGCATAGGGTTTTTATTATTTTTTATCGGATTTAATCCTCTAATTCATTTGCTTACATTTAAAGACATCTCTGCTGAGGCTTCGGCTATTGATGCCACTGCCGGAAAACTAGGTCAAATGTTGGCCGAGCCCTTTATTCCTTTGTTCGGAGTAGCTGGCGCGATAATTTTTTTTATTGCTGTTTTTGGCACAGCACTAGTTTTAATTTTTAACACTTCTTTATCAACTTTAGGCTCTTGGTTGATGTCAGTAATAAATTTTATAATCCGCTTTGGATCATATATCTTAAATCCAATTTATAACATAATTTCAAGTTTATTGAAGCGTAAGTCCAAATCGATAGACTCTCCATCCGTGGCCATCGAAGAAGATGAAGAAGATCAAGAAGAAACCGATAACGAAAAAGGAGATAATGAAAACGAAGATCAAATCGAAATCGTAAGCACTGCAAAACACGGATCCCCTAATTTAATGAAGGCTAAAACCGTTAAACTTGTCAAGCCACGTCGCCGTCATCCAAAGATTGATATACCAAATGAACTTTTAAATAAACATGATCAAAAGCCTACTTCCGGTGATATTCATAATCGTCAACTCATAATTCAAAGAACATTAGAAACTTTTGGCATCCCTGTTGATATGGATGAAGTTGCAGTTGGTCCAACTGTTACTCAGTTTACTTTTAAGCCCGCAGATGGAATTAAGCTCAATCGTATTACCGCTCTTCATAATGATTTGGCCATGGCTTTAGCTGCGCATCCAATTCGCATAGAAGCTCCTATACCTGGTAAATCTTTGGTTGGTATTGAAGTTCCTAATCAGAGCGTTGCAATCGTTGGTTTGCGTGAACTTTTTGAAACCAAAGATTGGCGCGATCGCAAGAGCTATCTCAGTTTTGCCTTGGGTCGCGATGTTAGTGGCAAACCTTGGATTGTTGATATCTGTCGCATGCCTCATTTATTGGTAGCAGGAGCCACGGGTTCTGGTAAATCTGTTTGTTTAAATAGCATTATCATGTCTTTGCTGTATTCCAATGGTCCTGATGATTTAAAAATGATTTTAGTTGATCCAAAACGTGTTGAGTTTCCTATTTATAACGGCATTCCTCATCTCATTACTCCGGTTATTACAGAAGTTGATAAAACAGTAAACGCTCTCAAGTGGGCTGTTCGCGAAATGAATCGTCGTTTTGATCTTCTGTCAAAAATGCAAGCGCGTGATATTGCAAGTTACAACGAAAGATGCCAAGAAAAACTTCCTTATATTGTCATGATAGTAGATGAATTGGCTGACCTTATGGTCAATGTTAAGCAAGATGTTGAATCGCAGATTGTCCGTTTAGCGCAAATGTCTCGCGCGGTTGGTATTCACTTAATTCTGGCTACACAAAGGCCATCGGTGGATGTGATAACCGGTCTCATTAAAGCAAACATTCCTGCTCGTATTGCTTTTTCAGTCGCATCTTTAATGGATTCTCGTACAATTCTAGATAGCGCTGGAGCTGAAAAGTTAATCGGTAGGGGAGATATGCTGTATTCGGTAGCCGAGCTCTCATCTCCTCGTCGCCTGCAGGGTGTTTATCTTGCTGATGATGAAATCAATCGTGTGGTTGAATATCTCAAATCTAAATACGAACCTGTTGATTATGATCCAGAAGTCATTGAGCGCGCAAAAGGGAATTCCACATTTTTCGGCGAAGGTTCATCTAATAACGAAGACGGTGATGCGCTTTTACCAGACGCCAAAGAAGAAATTATCAGAGCTGGTAAAGCTAGTGCATCACTTTTGCAACGTCGTCTTAAAGTTGGTTATGCTCGAGCCGCGCGAATTTTAGATTTACTAGAGGAAGAGGGTTTTATTGGTCCTGCTGACGGAGCCAAGCCTCGCGAAATATTAAAAGCTGATTTTACTAAACAAATGGAAGGTGAAAATATTTATCATACAGCTTCTGATCCTGTTGCTAAAGATTTTAATTCTAATGAAATCGAAGAAGAATACGAGGAAGCGGTTAATTTTGGTGAAGAAGAAAATTAAAAAAATAGATGAGAATTTTGATTTGCTATGGGATTCATTAAAAAGAGCATTGGCACGGAACAGAGTTTTGGAGTAGATCTAAAAGAATTGCGCGAATTACGAGGTTGGTCAATCTCCGATCTTACGTCCGCGTCTGGCATACCCGAATATATAATTAAAGCTTTGGAGAAAGAAGATTTTTTGGCTTTAACAGATCCGATATATTCAGAACGTCATGTTCGCGTTTTGGCTCGCGTATTAGACGGTAAAGCTTCTTTTTTGGTAGGCAAATATCATACCGCTTTAAAATTGCGCGGATTTGATAAAAAGAATTTTAAGCAAAATTATTCTTTCACACGTAAAATAGATCGTCGAGCTTTTTTTACACCAACACGATATTTTTCTTTTTTATTAATTGTTCCACTTTTCTTTTTATTAGGTTGGTATATTTGGTCAGAATCTCGAATTTTTTCGTTATCACCTGTATTGATTATCGCAGAACCCGCTCCTGATTTAGTTACACATTCCCCGCGCGTAATTATCTCTGGAGAAACTGATCCCGAGGCATCTATTGTAGTTAATGGCATTGAAGCGGTTGTTGAGCCGGATGGTCATTTTAAGTTGTTATTAGATATTCCCCGTGGATTAAATAAGCTCGAAATAACCGCCAAACGCAGATATGGAATTCAGACTCAAGATATTCGATATATCACTTATTTGCCAACATATGGTCCGGAATCACCAATAAAATCAATAATTTATTCCGATGTTCCATTGAGCGAGTTTTTTTCTACTTCAACAACAAGCACTGATTCTATTTTTTTTCAATAAAAAAATTCGCGCTAACAAAAAAACACCTTACGGCGTTTTTTATATCCGATCGGCAAGTTGCGAAACGTTGCCACAGAGATAGTGATGAAATTCATGAGAGGAGAGAGAACTCAAATAAATTGAGTAGCCATGAATTTGATCAACCGGTTGTGCTTCGTTTCGCAACCCACCGAACCGATGTCTCTCATGCTAGATGAATTAAACACTTCTGTCAATACTATGTACGCGTCCACCACATATGGCACTCTTTGGAGTATTCTTGGGTTAAGAATTGGATGGGTGAACGAAGATTTAAAGATTTGTGAGGCCTTTCGGCATTGAACCAGATAAGGTAGTCAACTAGCTTATCATTGAACGCGGTTGTGTCCTTAAGTAGATAAGAGTGATAATTAACAAATTCTTCCTGTAAGGTTCGATTAAATCTTTCACAATGCGCATTCATCTTAGGGGTTTTAGGATAAGTATGCCAGTGGAAAAGACATTGTTTGCGTATTTCAGAGCATCAAAATGCTTCATGAACTCACTGCCGTTATCGGTTAATATGTTTTGGATGGGATAAGGAAAGAATGCTTGTATGGCTTTAAAGAATTGCATAGCCACCAAAGATCCATGACTTGTCGTGGCAAAA
>Ga0302248_1002392_pt1 | contig 11478 bp, 8 predicted proteins | sample AAG_UR_Leu_MG_FD_193528 | JGI IMG/M metagenome (GOLD analysis project Ga0302248, IMG submission 193528) | Enriched activated sludge microbial communities from anaerobic digester in WTTP, New Holstein, Wisconsin, United States - AAG_UR_Leu | ecosystem: Engineered > Bioreactor > Anaerobic >... | reverse complement strand
AACAAGACCCGGATCTCCTCCCGGCTCATGATCTCCTGCCATAGGGTTTCCTTCCCCTTCTCCGCCCGACCCCCACGGAAAAGGGGCGCCTCGTCCAGATATAATTCCACCCCGGAAACCGGCAGGGGGATGCCCACCGCGCCCGCCGCGGCGATAATCCTTCCCCAGTTGGGATCGCCGCCGAAAAAGGCCGTCTTGACCAGATTGGAGTTGGCGATGGCGTAGGCCATCTCCCTGGCCTCTCGTGTCGTTCTCGCTTGTTCTACAGTGATTTCGATCACTTTCGTCGCCCCTTCCCCGTCCCGTACCATATCCCGGGCGAGCTTGATCGTGATCTCCAGAAGCATTTCCTGAAATTCGCGGAAGGCACGGCTGCGCGGACAGGCAATCGTTGCGTTCCCCGCCCGGCCGTTGGCCAGAATCAGGGCGGTGTCGTTGGTGCTCATACAGCCGTCCACCGTGGCGGCGTTGAAGCTACGGTTTACAGCGTGACGGAACGCCCTTTCCAGCGCCGGGCCGTCAACGGCGGCATCGGTCATGACGAAGGCCAGCATGGTGGCCATCTGGGGCTGAATCATCCCCGCCCCCTTGGCCATACCGCAGGCCGTTATATCCCTGCCGCCGATGCGCCGTCGCGCCCAGGCGATTTTCGGAAAGCGGTCCGTGGTCATGATGGCCTCCTCGGCCGCCGCAATCCCTTCCGAGTGGAGGCCCCGGACCAGCTTCGGCACCCCTTTTCTAATTTTTGCCAACGGTAGGCAGTGGCCGATGACCCCGGTGGAGGCCACCAGGACCAGATCGTCTGCGATCTTCAACCTTTCGGAAAGGCATTGCGACATGGCCAGGGCATCCTGCAGACCTTTTTCACCGGTGGCGGCGTTGGCGTTGCCGCTGTTGGCGATGACGGCCTGGGCGAAACCCCGGCGGACCCTCTCTCTGGAAACAAGGACCGGCGCCGCCGGGAAGGCATTGGTGGTGAAAAATCCGGAGACCCGGGCCGGCGTTTCGGAATAGATCAGGGAAAGATCCTTCGCCCCCTGCTCCTTGATCCCGGCGCTGATCCCGTTGGCGAGAAAACCGGGGACACAGATATCTTGTTCGTTCATGATTTTTTACCTCGGAAAAGAATCATCCGACAAGGGTGCTATCCGGCCGACAACCCCGGCTGCACATTACCTGCCGATCCTGGCCTATCTACCGCAACATTTCTTGTATTTTTTGCCGCTGCCACAGGGACAGGGGTCGTTGCGTCCCACCTTTTCCTTCTCCCGCTTCACCGGCGTGGCGCTCACATCTTCCCCCCGGCTGAGGATATAATCGTCCTCGGCCTGTCGCTGCATCTCTTCGAGGTCCTCCTCCCGGCGGATCTGGACGAGGCAGAGCTTCTCCAGGGTATCTTCCTTGATCCGCTGGATCATGGCCATGAACATGTCATACCCTTCCTTCTGGTATTCCCGGACCGGATCCTTCTGCCCGTAACCCCTAAGGCCGATGCCTTCCTTGAGATGATCCATGCCCAGCAGATGGTCCTTCCACTGGGTATCGATGCTCTGCAGCATGATCATCGTCATGACGTATTTCATCAGCGGGGCGCCGAAAGCCTCTTCCTTGCGTCGCAGGTGGGCCTTCACCTCTTCCACCACCTTCGCCTCGATTTCTGCGGCGCTCAGTTCCCCTTTTTTCTCGTTGAGGTTCAGTTTCAGGGAAAACTGCTGGTAGATACGGTCGTCCAGGGACTTCAGATCCCAGTCCTCCGGGTGGCCCTTCTCATCCACGTATTCCGCCACAATGTCCGCCGCCACCTCTTCGATCATGCCCTCCACATCCGCCCAGAGTTCCTGCCCCCGTAACACCTTCCGACGCTGCTCGTAGATGACCTGCCGCTGCTTGTTCATCACGTCGTCGAATTCCAGCAGATGCTTCCGGATATCGAAGTTCTGGCCTTCCACACGCTTTTGGGCATTTTCGATGGCCTTGGATACCAGCCGGTTCTCGATGGGCTGGTTCTCCTCGATGCCGATCCGGTCCATGATGGCGGAGATCTTCTCCGCCCCGAAGATCCGCAACAGATCGTCTTCCAGAGACAGGTAGAACCGCGACGATCCCATATCGCCCTGGCGTCCCGACCGGCCCCGCAACTGGTTGTCGATCCTGCGGCTTTCATGACGTTCCGTTCCCAGGATGTGCAACCCCCCCAATTCGGCCACCCCTTCGCCCAGCTTGATGTCCGTGCCGCGCCCCGCCATGTTCGTGGAGATGGTCACCGCCCCCCGTTGGCCCGCCTGGGCCACGATTTCCGCTTCCCGCTCGTGATGTTTCGCGTTGAGGACGTGGTGCTTGATCCCCTGCCGGGTGAGCATGGCGGAGAGGAGCTCGGATTTGACGATGGAAATGGTACCCACGAGCACCGGTCTCCCTTGGGCGTGCATTTCCTTTATCTCTTCGATGGCGGCGTGGAATTTTTCCTTTTCCGTCTTGTAGATGACGTCGTTATAATCAATGCGGATCATGGGCATGTTGGTGGGGATCACGACCACATCGAGCTTGTAGATCTTCCTGAATTCCTCCGCCTCCGTGTCCGCCGTGCCGGTCATTCCCGCCAGCTTTTCATACATGCGGAAATAATTCTGGAAGGTGACCGAGGCGAGGGTCTGGTTTTCCCGCTCGATCTTGACGTGCTCCTTGGCCTCCAGGGCCTGATGGAGACCGTCGCTGTATCTTCTCCCCGGCATGATCCGGCCGGTGAACTCGTCTACGATGATCACCTGACCGTCCTTGACCACGTAATCCACATCCCGCTTGAAGATCGTATGGGCCTTCAGGGCCTGATTGACGTGATGGAGGAGCTCTATATTCCGCGGCTCATAGAGATTCTGCACCTTGAGATACTTCTCCACTCGGGCGATGCCCTCCTCCGTGAGGACCACGGTCCGGGTCTTTTCCTCGATCGTGTAATCCGTATCCCGGCGCAGGCGGGGGATGACCTGGTTGATGCGGTAGTATTTGTCCGTGGACTCCTCGGAAGGGCCGGAGATGATGAGGGGCGTCCGGGCCTCGTCGATGAGGATGCTGTCCACCTCGTCTACAATGGCGTAATGAAAGTCCCGCTGCACGTAGTCTTCCAGGGAAAACTTCATGTTGTCCCGGAGGTAATCGAAGCCGAATTCGTTGTTCGTCCCGTAGGTGATATCGGCGTGATAGGCCCGGCGCCGCTCGTCGTCCTCCATCCCGTGGACGATCACCCCCACGGACAGCCCGAGGAAATTGTATATCGGCCCCATCCAGGAGGCGTCCCGGCGGGCGAGATAATCGTTCACCGTGACCAGATGGCATCCCTTGCCGGTGAGGGCGTTCAGATAAAGCGGCAGGGTGGCGGCCAGGGTCTTGCCCTCTCCGGTTTTCATCTCCGCGATTTTTCCCTGGTGGAGAACGATCCCGCCGATGATCTGGACGTCGAAAGGACGCATCCCCACGGTCCTCCGGGCCGCCTCCCGGGCGACGGCGAAGGCCTCGGGAAGAATATCGTCCAGGGAGGCGCCGTTATGGAGCCTTTCCTTGAATTGTCCCGTCTTGGCCCGAAGTTCATCGTCGGCAAGGGCCTTTACCGTCGGTTCCAAACGGTTTATCTCGTCAAGGACGACGGAGAGTTCCTTGATGGTGCGATCGTTCTTCGTCCCGACAATCTTTTTCAGCAACGCGCCTATCATCTTTCCTCTTTCCACCCGAAAAGAAAAAATCCGGCTTTATTCCGCCGGAATTTTCATTCAACACCCGCCCGCACCGCGGCATCCATTCTTCCGCCGGCTCCGCTGCGGGTCCCCTTTCCCCTCGACCTCATTCCTTGGCGACGAACAGCAGCTTGTCGCCGATCGTCACTTTGTCTCCCGGGGAAACATAAATTTCCGTAACCTTGCCGCTGATCTCCGCAGTGATATTGTTCAGCATCTTCATCGCTTCCAGGACGATGAGGACCTGCCCGGTGGACACTTCCTCCCCCTGTTCCACGGCGATATCGTTGACCGTCCCGGTGAGGTGAGCGCGTATATCCCCCGCTTTCCAGGCCGCGTCGATCTCCTTGGGAGACATGATGGATTTCTTCTGTTTCTTTCCCCCCTCTTCCTCCTCCTGCTCGGTCACAATGGGTTCGGGGTGATGGTCGATGATCAGGTATGTAGCCGTATCCCCGGACTTCGTCTTGCGCTGGGGTCCGATCTCGACGCTGTGGAGCTTGCCCTCCGCATCGGGGATGTCGAACTTCTCTCCCAGGTTGAAGCCCCCCTTCCGGAACCAGATCCGCGGCGAGAGTACCCAGGTCTTTCCGTAGGTTGCCTCGAACTTGAAGAAGTCCACCGCGTCATTGGGATGCTGTAGGTAGAGCACCAGTTCGTCATCCGTGGCCGCCCTTCCCAGGCGATGCTGCAGCACCTTCCTTTCCACCTCCAGGTCCACGTCCTCGATCTTCTGATAGCAGGTGTCGCATTCCACGATCTTCTTCCAGTCCTCTCCGAAGACGGCCCGGTAAATCTCGTCGCTTGGCTGGTAGAAGGGGAGATCCCCGTAACGGCCCAGCATGAGGTTTTTCAGGTCGTCGTTGGCGTCTTTGTAACGTTCGCCCTTCAGGACATTGTTGACGGCGGTGGTCCAAAGAATCTGGGAACCGGGTGTGACGCTCCACCAGTTGCCCAGCTCCACCTGCACCCGGGGCAGCTCCTTCTGGAGGATCTCGGGCATCTTTTGCAGAAAGCCGCCTTTGACGGCCTGTTCGAAACTCGATCCGGTGGCGCCGCCGGGGAGCTTGTGAATCTGCACCGTGGGATCGAAGCCGAGGAACTGGGATTCAAAATCCCGGTAGTATTCCCGCTCCGGCCGCAGTTTGTTGGAGGTGTCGATCACCGCCTGACGGTCCAAACCGGCGGCTTCATAACCGTAATCCGCCAGGATATCCACCACGGACAGCAGCGGCGGCGGCCCGTAGAATCCCGTGAAGGCATGATCGGCGGCATCCACGATCTTCGCCCCGTTCCGCACCGCCGCCACGATCCGGCCGATGTCGTCGCCGTCGGTGTTGTGGCCGTGATAGTGAATGATGAGCCCGGGATACCGGTCATGAATGGCCCGGACCAAGTCGCCGATACGTTTGGAGGTTCCCAGACCGCCGTGGTTCTTGATGCACAGCAGGATGTCCTCGCCGGTGACGGCCAATATCTCACCGACCTTGCGGACATAGAATTCGTCCGTGTGTTCCGGTCCGGTGGAAAAACAGATGGAGGGCTCCAGGATGCAACCCGCGGCCTTTACCTCTTCGAAAACCGGCACCATGTTGGGAATGTGGTTCAGAAAATCGAAAACCCGCCAGACATGGACATAACGGGCGAAGGTGCGGACGGTCATCCGGATCACATTGTCGGGATAGGGCCGGTAGCCGAACAGATTGATCCCCCGGCACAGGGTCTGAAACAACGTTTCGGGCATCCGTTCTCCCAGTACCTGCAACTTTTCCAGGGGGTTGATCTGCTTGCGCAGCATATCCACATGGACGGAGGCGCCGCCGGTGATCTCCAGGGAAAAGAAACCGGCCCGGTTGCGCTCCTCGGCGACCAGCAATTGGGTATGGGGCATGATCCGGTTCTTGAAATCCGACTGGGATTGGTCGCGCTCCGTATTGGTGACGTAATAACCCGGCTGTCGTCTTATCTTGTCCAGAACGTATTTAACGCCCTTTTCGCTCAATTCTTTAGGGGTGATGCGCATATCATCCCGGGAATAACTTCCTTTTTTCACTCTCTTTTTCATGATTCTGTCGTCTCTATCAATAGGCATGCCGGTTTATCTTCCGGGCGTGAATCTCCGCGATGAGTTTGCTCAATTTGGCGATCTCCCGCTCCGCTTCGGGGTAATCGAATAATTCCGGGTGGGTGTCGATGTATCCCGTATCGAACCTGCCGGCCTGAAAATCCTTCTCCCCGCAGATCGACAGATAAAAGGGGATGGTCGTCTTGGGGCCGACGATGATGAAACCGTGGAGGGAACGCTTCAGGCGCTGTAGGGTCTGTTCCCAGTTGTATCCTCGGACGGTCATCTTCACTAGGAGGGAATCGTAATCCGTGGGGATGCGGTACCCCTGGTATACGGCGCCGTCCAGCCGGACCCCCGGCCCGCCGGGCGACTGATAAACCTCCACCCGCTTTCCCCCTTCGGGCATGAAATTGTTCTTTGGGTCTTCGGCGTTGATACGGACCTGGATGGCCTTGCCGAAGAGGCGGACCCTTTCCCGGGGGATGTCCAGGACCCCCCCTTCGGCGATGCGGATCTGCTCCCGGACGATATCGATCCCCGTAAGCTCTTCGGTGACGGTATGTTCCACCTGGAGACGGGTGTTCATTTCCATGAACCAGAACTCATTGGTCCGGGAGTCCACGAGGAACTCCACCGTACCGGCATTGACGTAACCCGCTTCCCGGGCGGCATTGACGGCACATTCATACATCGCCGCCAGCACCTCTTCGGGCAGGTCCGCCGGGGCGATCTCCAGCAGCTTCTGATGACGCCGCTGGATGGAGCAATCCCGGGACCCCAGGTGTATGATGTTGCCGTGACTGTCGGCCAGAATCTGGATCTCCACATGACGAGGGGATTCGATGCACTTCTCCATGTAGATGCTGTCGTCCTTGAAGGCCGACAATGATTCCGAACGGGCCAGGGGAAGCTGGACCATGAGATCCGCTTCGTCTTTGACCTTGCGGATGCCCCTACCGCCGCCGCCGCAGGAGGCCTTGAGCATTACGGGATAACCGCAGGTCCGGGCGAAGGAAAAGGCCTCGTTGACGCCGTCGCCGCCTTTGGGGATGTCGGAGGTTCCGGGGATGAAGGGAATGCGCGCCTTTTCCATTATTTTGCGGGCCACCACCTTGTTGCCCAGATCGCGGATGACCTGGGGCGGCGGGCCGATGAAGATTATCCCCGCCTTCTCGCACGCGGCGGAGAAATCAGGGTTTTCCGCCAGGAAACCGTAACCGGGATGGATGGCGTCGGCGCCGGTCTTCTTCGCCGCCCAGACGATCTTCTCGATGTCGAGATAATCCTTGCGGGGACCTTCGCCGATCAAGATGGCTTCGTCGGCCTGTCGAACATAATAGGCGTCGGAATCGGGTTTTTCGTAGATGACCACCACGTCCAGGGACATCTCCTGGACGGTGCGCATAATCCGCAGGGCGATCTCTCCCCGGTTGGCGATAAGCACCTTCTTAATTTTTCGGTTCTTCTTCGTCATTGATAGCCTTTCCCACAGAGTACAGTTTTCAGTTTAAGTCGGCACTTATACTTATTACCAAGTTTTCTGTCAACATCATTATTAGGGACGAAAATTGTCTTGACAGCGCGGGAATTGTTAAGCTAAACAGCCCGATCACGGCGCCATTTCCAACCATTGCGTCATTGAAAGGAGCTGTCATGGCCAAATATGACTCCAAGTCGCTAAGGAACATCGTTATTGTCGGACACGGTTCGACGGGAAAGACCTCCCTCGGCGAATCGTTCCTTTTTGTTTCGGGCAAGACCGACCGGCTCGGACGGGTCGACGAAGGCACCTCCAGTCTGGATTTTGAACCGGAAGAACAGAAGAAAAGGATCTCCATCAGCGCCGCCACCTCCTCCGTGGAATGGCAGAAATGCAAGATCAACATCATCGACACCCCCGGGGACTCGAATTTCTCTTTTGATACCCAGAGTTGTCTCCGCATCGGCGACGCGGCGATCGTGGTGATCGACGCCGTGGGCGGCGTGGAGTTCCAGACCCAGAAAGTCTGGGAATACGCCGACCAATACAGACTACCCCGCTTGGTATTTATCAACCGTATGGATCGTGAGCGGGCCGATTTCCAGACCGCCGTGGCCAGCATCAAGACAAAGATGGACGTCAAGGTGACACCTATCTGCCTGCCCATCGGCGCCCACGATTCCTTCCGCGGAGTGGTGGACCTCCTTTCCATGCAGGCCCTGATCTACGACGATCTTAAGGGAACCTGCAGGACCGCCGATATTCCCGCCGATCTGAAGGAGGAGGCCCAGAGCCTGCGGGAAACCATGGTGGAGGACATCGCCGAATCGGACGAAGCGATGATGGACAAATACCTCGACGCCGGGGAGCTGTCCGACGACGAGCTGCGCAGCGGACTGAAGGCGGGCATTCATTCGGGGGGGATCATTCCCGTGATTTGCGGCTCGGCCTTGAAAAATATCGGCACGAACCTGCTGATGGACTTCATCGTCCAGTACCTGCCCTCTCCCGTTGATCGCGGACCGGTCAAGGGGAAAAAGCCTGACGGAGAAGAAGAGGAAATACGCCTCCCCGAAGAAGCCGCGCCCTTTTCCGCCTTGGTTTTCAAGACCATTGCCGACCCCTATGCGGGCCGCCTGACCCTCTTTCGGGTCTATTCCGGCGTCCTGACCCCCGACGCGGGGATGTACAACGCCTCCCGCAAGCTGTCGGAACGTTTCGGCAATATCTTCTTCCTCGAAGGCAAGACTCAGAAACCGACAGAAATTGTCGTTCCCGGTGATATCGCCGCCTTTGCCAAACTGAAGGAAACGGGCACCGGTGACACCATCTGCAGCGAAAAGAATCCCATCATCTATGAAAAGGTTACGCCGCCGCCCACGATCATGTCTTTCGCCATCGAACCCAAAAGCCGGGGAGACGAGGACAAGATCGTCTCTTCCATCAACCGCCTGATCGAAGAAGACCCCACCATGCATTTCCACCGGGACGATCAGACCAAGGAGATGATTATCTCCGGCATGGGCCAGATCCACATCGAAGTAGCTGTGGAGAAGATGCGCCGGAAATTCGGGGTGGAGGTCAATCTCAAAACCCCGAAGGTTCCTTACAAGGAGACCATCAAAGGTAAAACCAACGTCCAGGGCAAATACAAGAAACAGTCCGGCGGCCGCGGCCAGTACGGCGACTGCTGGCTGGATATCGAACCTCTTCCCCGGGGGGCCGGTTTCGAATTCCACGACAAGATCGTCGGGGGTGTCATCCCCCAGCAATACCGGCCGGCGGTGGAAAAGGGCATCGTCAAAGCCATGGAAGAAGGCGTCCTGGCAGGTTATCCCGTGGTGGACTTCAAGGTTTCCCTGGTGGACGGCACCTATCACACCGTGGATTCCTCGGAAATGGCCTTCATGATCGCCGGATCCATGGGCTTCAAGAAGGGCGTTCTGGCATGCCAGCCGGTTTTGCTCGAACCGATCGTCAATATCTTTATCGAAATCCCCGACGAGTACATGGGCGACGTGATCGGCGACTTGAACGGCCGTCGTGGCCGTGTCCTGGGGATGGACACCAAGGGATCGAACCAGATCATCAAGGGCCAGGTGCCCTTGGCGGAGATCCTCAAATACGCCCCCGATCTTCGCTCCATGACCAGCGGCCGCGGCACCTTCACCTATGAGCACTCCCACTATGAGGAGGTGCCGGCCCATATTGCCGAGAAGATTATCGCCGAGTCGAAGAAGAAGGAAGAAGGGGAAAAATAACCAACCAACAACTTATCGACCGGGTTTGGGGGAGAATCAATTATTTTCGGACAAGCGACGGGGTGTTCCACTTGATAAGAGCGGCGGTTGTCACCGTGAGCGATAAAGGTTCACAAGGGCTCCGGGAGGATCTCAGCGGTCCGGAAGTGGCCAGGATCCTGAAAGATCACCGGATCGAGGTGACTACCGTCACCATCGTTCCCGACGAAACGGAGGCCATCAGTGCCGTTCTCCGTGAGCTGGCGGACCGCCGATGTCTCGATCTCGTCGTCACCACCGGGGGCACCGGCGTCACCCCCCGGGACGTAACTCCCGAGGCCACCCGCGCCGTTCTGGACCGGGAAATTCCGGGGATGGGGGAAGCCATGCGCCAGGCCAGCATGGCCGTCACCCCCCATGCCATGATCTCCCGGGCCCTGGCCGGAATCCGCGGCCAAACCCTCATCGTCAATCTGCCGGGCAGTCCGAAAGGGGCCAGGGAAAACCTGGCGGTCATCATGCCGGCCATTCCCCACGCCATAGCGAAGATAAAAGGCAGCGACGCGGAATGCGCCGGCGGCATGTGAAACACCCCTACGCGAAATCCTACCCTCTGATCCCGACAGCTTAATGATTCTAAGACGTTATTCTTCCGCAAAGAGGCGGTATAACCGGGGGAAAATGGTTCGCGAGCGGCCAAACCATTTTTCATAACACTATTATGTTCGGTTTGCGGGTGTGTCTTTGTCCTCGATGATGGGGGGCGGCTCGTTGGACCTGAGCTCCCGGCGCAGGTCCCGGATCGTCCGGTTCAGATGGGTGATGGTCCTGTTCAGACGGAAACGCTCCACAATGCCCATGAAACCGGTAAAGACGACCCCGATTAGAAAACATATGAAAATCAGCATATAGGCCGGCAGGGTCACATTGATGACATCCAGATAACGCAATTGGACGGGGAAGGTGTTGGCAAGGGAAAAGGTGATTATGAACAGGATTAAAACCACCACGATTACGGTATAGACGATTTTCATATTCATGCCTCCTGGCGATTTTGCTGAAAGAAAGGAAGCAGTAGCTCCCAGGTACGGACTACATCCTCGGGAATGACCCTGATATCGCCGACGACACTGACAAAATTAGTATCCCCTATCCAGCGGGGGACCACATGTACATGCAGATGATCATCTATGCCGGCCCCCGCCGCCTTGCCCAGATTCATGCCGATGTTGAAGCCCTCGGGCCGCAGGCTTTCTTTCAGAACCCGTACCGAGAGGACCGTCAGCGCGAAGATCTCCGCCTGTTCCTCCGTCGTCAGCTCCTCCATGAGGCTGATATGGCGATGGGGAATGATCATGAGATGGCCGCTGGTATAGGGGTAGCGGTTCATCATGATGAAGGCATCCTTCCCCTCCCACAGCCGCAGATCATGGCAAGCGTCTTTTCCCGTATCGGCGCAGAACACGCAATCCTTTCTTTTTTCGCTGCGAATATATGTCATTCTCCAGGGGGCACCGATGGCTTTCATAGGCGGCAAATATCATGACCTACAAAAAAAATACAAGCGTTATTTGGACCTCCGGGTTGACATCTTCCCCCCCCATCGGATAGGATACCCCTCACACCACCTCCCGGTAAAAGGATGACCGATGCTGGAGAAGACCCTGGAAAAGATCGCCGATCGAATTCTCGCCCTGGATGAGGCATCGCTGTCCTTTCTTTGGGAAAAATACCGTCAGCGGACGGAGTGCTTCGATGCGACCCGGAACTGGGAACGGGCCGCGATCATATTTTTCATCATCAATGCCGTGCGGGCTAAGAATCAAATCTTCAACGAGGAGATCGGCAAGCTCCACGATCGGACCTCGTCTTCTCCCCAAAAACAGAAACCGGCCCCTCGGGGCAGGCCCTCCCTTACGCTCGTCAAAACGGACAAGGAATGAATTCCGAAGGAAACAACAA
>Ga0302248_1002389_pt1 | contig 11494 bp, 8 predicted proteins | sample AAG_UR_Leu_MG_FD_193528 | JGI IMG/M metagenome (GOLD analysis project Ga0302248, IMG submission 193528) | Enriched activated sludge microbial communities from anaerobic digester in WTTP, New Holstein, Wisconsin, United States - AAG_UR_Leu | ecosystem: Engineered > Bioreactor > Anaerobic >... | reverse complement strand
AAGGCGGTCTCGGATCGCCTCCGTAACGAATTAAAAAAATGAGAATTTCTTCTATATCAGATCAAAAATGACGCCGCTTACTTTATCGAAAACATTTTTCATCGTTGGTGGGTGTTGGCCAAACACGACAAAATATAAGGCAAGGACCGGAAAGGGATCTCGATCGGGATGATCACATAAGACGGCGGCAAAACTACGGAAGATCGAAACTCTCGTGGCGGCGGCGATCCTTGAGCTCGGCGAGTTTCCCCTTGTTCCAGTCCGAAACCCGACTGTAATACTGGGTTATCTTGGCGATTCCTTCCATATCGGTCGAGGCGCAGGCATCGCAGGCATGTTTACGTCCCCGGTGGGTCCGGCCGCATTCTCGGCAGGAAGTGAAATCGGGAGAAAAGATGATCTGGCGGCAGGTTGTCTCCCGGTAAGCCCAGATCAGCAAACGTCTTAAATCAGCGGCGTTCGGCAACGTTTCCCCCAACCAGATCTGGGTGGCGGCGTTGCCCCCGATCAGGGGATGGAGGTTTCCCTCTTCCCTGATAAGTTCCGCCGGGGTCAGAGGTGCGGCAACGGAAAAATGCGTGGAATTCGTATAGTAAAGGGCACCGTCGGCAATATTGCCCTGGACATGTCGCCCGGCCGGGGGGGAAAAATAACGGAGATCCAGACGGGCGAAACGATGGGCCGTCGTTTCGGCGTGGGGCTGGTCCAGAACGATGTTCATGCCGTAACGGGCGCTCAGGGACGCAACCTGCTGCGCCATGAACTCGATCACCCGGCGACCGAAGGCCCGGGACTCCGGGGAAGTGTGGAGGGGCTGCCCTGTGTGGACCTGCACCAGTTCGTTCAAGCCCACCATTCCCAAAAGATAGGACGACAGCTCCCGGCGCAGGTAGGGAACGCCGTCATGATTCATGGCCAGGACGGACAGGGGCCCCTGATCGCCATAGGAAAGCAGTCTTTCCATAAAGACGCGCTTCTGATCATGGGCCTGGACGGCAAGGTCCACCAGGGCCGCCAGTCCGGAAAAAAGCCGTCCCGTGTCGCCCGCCGCCCGGTAACCCAGGCGGGGAAGATTGATGCTGATATTCTGGACGGCGGCCTGGCGTTGACGCCAGGGCGCGGCGCCGTCCTCCCGACACGGCGAAACCCCAAAAGCGTTGCCGCACGCCGCACCTTCCCTCTCCAGGACGAAACAGGGATTGCCTTTGTCGGCGGCAACTTCACAGAAATGGAGGAGGAAGTCCTCGTGACCGGGGGTGGCAAAAAAACGCGGCGTGAGATGCACCACCGGCCGGGGAAAGATGAAGGGTCTGCCCGTACCGTCTCCCTTTTTGAAAACGTCGCCCAGCGCCCAGGCCAGCCGCTGGCCTTCCTTTTCATAATCCCCGCAGGGCCTCCCCATGCTTTCCCCTGCCGGTCCGATCATGGGAAGTTCCCGTAGGGTGGTGGGGACTTCCCAATAGAGATGGATGTCGGTGAACATGGCCTGCCCACCCCGGGCCGCCGTAAGCTGTGAGAATTCATAGACGAGCATCTGGGCAAACTGCCGCACCTCCCGGTCGGACATACCGGTTAGATAAGGGGCGAAGGAGAGGTTGACGAAGTCCCAGCAGATGATGCCCGCAAAATAACCCTGGAGGATGGCACCGAAACGCACCATATGGGCCAGGAGTACCTCGGCGTGCTTGGCGGGTTTGGCCACGGTCAGCGAGCGGGGAAGGTTCAGGCCGAATTTCTTCAGGTACTCCAGATTCTGGCAGCAGGCAAAGGGACGGTCGATACATCCCAGACCGTGGATATGGAAATCCCCCGTAATATGGGCGTCACCCACCTCCTGGGAGAAGACGCTGTTCAGGGCGTATTCCCGCTTGATCCCCTGGGCCAGGACGAGATTCGTTCCTTCCGGTCCGTGCGGCACATTGGCGTCCTCCTTGTTGCGGTGGAGGATGAGCTGATCCACGTCATAGAGGGGGAAACCGAGGCGGGCATGCATCCGGCGGGCCTTCTCCATTCCCCGCTCCACGAGTTTCGCATCCACCAGCTCCCGGATCAGGGAGGTGGTAAGCGCCGAAATCCCCGAGGCAAACAACCCCTTTTCCACCTCCCGGCTCACCGCCTCCGCCGTTTCGGCGTCGATGCCCGTCTCCCGGATAAGGGCGTCCACGATGCGCCGCCGGTTCCAGCGGTCCACCTCCTCTCCCTTGGAGCGGACAAAAAGGGTCATATCGGTCGTTTCCGGAGGCGCCATGGTCACCAGCCTTTCACGTTCATATGTTCGTCCGGGAGGGCGTGGGTGGATTCGCCAGGACCTTCTCCGCCGCGGCGGCCACCTCGGGATCATGGGCGTGATTCATGGTGAAGACCCGGAAATGGACGATCCGGGCGGGAATGAACCGGTAGATATCCCGCAGGGGTTCCTGAGAAGTGATGCCCAGCGCCGGATTGAAGACATTGATCCGCTTGTCCGTCTGCGCCATGGGATTGATGGGTCGGGGGTCCTGGGTGGCCAGGTCCACCCGGAGGGGTATATTCCGCAGGGCTTTCGGCAGGCGGCGGCGCACCTGCTCTTCGTAATCTCCCGCCGCCACGAAGCTCGTCCCCTTTTGGACCGTCTCCACCGATATCTCCGTGGAATAGGACATCTTCCACTTCACCTGACGACTGTAGAGCCGCTGCCACTCCCGGCCCAGCGTTTTCCGCCGGAGATCGCCGTGGTCGGCCCACCGCCGGACCGTCTCGAAGAGCCGCCACTCGTCGAGGCGTCCATAGGACTCGAGGTCCTCCCGGGGATCACCGGGGCACAACAGTTCCATGGTTTCCCTGAATATCTCCTGGAGATGGAGATCGAGGGCCCGGGTGGTGCGGTGGAAATAGACATTGGCGTACAGGTTCAGCCGGGCGTTCAGAAAGCGGCGCAGGGCCGACAGTCCCGCTTCGTGGAGGGTGAGGCCGGCGTCGGTGAAGAAGCTGTAGTAGCGAATCCGGGCGATATCCACCATGTCCAGGGACACGCCGGTCATGAAGGCGTCCCGCTGGACGTAGTCGAGATTGTCCACGGTGTAGATCCCGGAAAAGAGCTGGCGGAGAAGGGACAGCCAACGGGGCGCCGCCTCCCGTCCGTCCCCGGGCATCTTGATGAGATAGGCCACATGCCGGGGTTCCAGTTCCTCTCCCGGGGCGAAGGGTCCTGTAGGACTGCGGCGGATCTTTCTGATGATTTTGCCCAACTTCCGGACGATGATCCCCCCGCCCAGGTCCTCGTGGGTGATACCATAGCGATCCAGAAAGTGATCGTCGAAGAAATGACCGTAGGGGCCGTGTCCCACATCGTGGAGGAGACCGGCAAGGCGCAGGAGCTCCTCCACGTATCTTTCCGAAGGGAGGTCCGCGCACACTTCCCGGAGGCTGGGATAGAGGGAACGGGCGAACTCTCCCGCCACGTGCATGGTCCCCAGGGAATGTTGAAAACGGGTATGCTCCGCCGCCGGATAGACCCAGCGGGCGCTCTGCAACTGGTATATCCGGCGGAGCCGCTGGAGCCAGGGGGAATCGATGAGATCCTTCTCTGTTTTCTCCTCTCCCCCCTTGTCCGTCGGCACGGTGAAACAGGCATACTGGTGGATCGGGTCGGCGATGAGGGCCATCCCTTTATAAATGTTGGCGAAGGAACTATCCGGGATCTTCATGTTCCAAAGACTATAACACTCCCCTTAAAATATCAATTCAAAAGCACGCCGACCGGTCGGGCCGCCGCTGTCCGCCTCTTCCGATATATCTCCCTTCCTGTGCCGATTCCGCCTCCATGGATGAACAAAAAATGGCCGATCCATCTGTCACAAAACCGGACATTTCATGTGCTACGAAACCGGACAACTCTATTTGCTCTTGACACAACAGCGGCTTTGTCCTTGACAGCGTTTTTCCTTTCTCTTAGGATGGCGGAAAATTACCAGCCATAAGGGGGGAGGCCGATGGGTACGGACAACGTCATTTTCCTGGAGGTTATCGAATGGTTTGACGAGTCGGGGAAACAACTGGTCCAGAGGATTCCCGAAACCGGCTCCGGTGAGATCAAATGGGGGGCCCAGCTCACGGTCCGGGAGAGCCAGGCCGCCGTCTTCTTTTACAAAGGCAAGGCCTACGACGCCTTTGGGCCGGGGCGTCATACCCTGCGCACCGCCAACATCCCCATCCTCACCAAGGTCCTGAGCATCCCCTGGGCCATGACCAGTCCCCTGCGGGCGGAGGTCTATTTCGCCAACCTGAAGGTTTTTCCCAACCTCACCTGGGGCACCCGGGATCCCGTGGCCTTCCGGGACACCGAACTGGGACTGATCCGGCTGCGGGCCTTCGGGGTGTTCAACATCCGCATTCTTCAGCCCGTCCTGTTCATCAACAGCCTCGTGGGCACCCAGGGGGTCTATACAACTGAGGAAATCTCCGAATACCTGAACCGGGTCATCGTTTCCCGCCTGAACGATTTTCTGGGCGAGAAGGTCGATACGATCTTCAATCTTCCCGCCCGTTACAACGAGTTGGCCGCAGGGCTGCAAGAGGCATTGACGAAGGATTTCAGCCAGTTCGGTCTCGGTTTGACGTCCCTTTACATCAACTCCATCACCCCGCCGCCGGAGGTGCAGAAGGCCATCGACGACAAGAGCAAACTCGGCGTCTTCGACGACCTCAACAAACTCCTGAAGATGAAGGCCGCCCTGGCCCTGGAAAACGCCTCCCTCAATCAGGGGGAAACCGGCGCCGCCATGGGGATGGGGATGGGGTTCATGATGCCCGCCATGTTCGCCGAGGCCTGGCGTTCCCCGACCGCCCCGGGGGGAGGAGGGGGCGTCACCGCCGCCGGTTCTGCGGACGGGGACGCCGGAACCGGCGCCCAATGCCCCGACTGCCGCCGGCCGGTGCCCCGGGAGGCGAGATTCTGCCCCCATTGCGGGCACCAGCTCCTCATCGTCCAGCAGTGCGGGGTCTGCGGGAAGAATCTCCCGGCCAACGCCAAGTTCTGCCCGCAGTGCGGCGCCCCGGCGGCGCAAAAGCCCGCCCCGAAGAAATGTCCCGCCTGCGGCACGGAAAACCTGCCCAATTCCCTGTTCTGCAACCAATGCGGTGAACGGATCTAACTGGCAGATTCAGCTTCAGTGCCCCCAATGCGGCGCCCCCGTCGTCATGGAGGAGACGGACCGGCTCCTGTCCTGTGCCTTCTGCCGAACCAGACTTTATATCGTCTCCGCCGCCCCTTTTCACTACTACATCCCCGCGACGACAACGGCGGAGGTGTTCTATATCCCCTACTGGCGGCTCCGGGGCCTGTCATATAAAATCCAGCCCCAGGAAGTAACGGGCGTCTATGTGGACACCAACCGCCAGGCCCTGCTTCTCAAGGGATTGAACCCGTCCCTCGGGGTGCGTCCCCAGGCCATGAAGCTCAAGTTTCTCAGTCCCGAGACCCCCGGCGTCTTTCTCCGCCCGCTGCAGAAAGTGGAGGAGGTCATCCCGCAGACGGCGCCGTCCCCCCCCGCTTCGGGAAGAAGCATCTTCATCGGTGAGGCCGTGAGCCTCATCTATACGCCCATGATCATGAAAAACGGTGCCCTCCGCGACGCCTTCCGCCCGCAACAGGTTGTACCCTGGAGGGAAGACGACAGCGGGAAATATCAGGCCCTCGCCGCGGGGGAACGGGAGCGCACCCGCTTCCTGGCCACCCTCTGTCCAGCCTGCGGCTGGGATCTCCAGGGGAGCAGAGACACCCTGGTGCTGACCTGCGGCAATTGCCAATCCGCCTGGTCCTGCCCGGGGACATCCCTAGAGAAGGTTCCCTTCGTCGTTATGACCGGGTTGGGAGCAGATCCCCACTACCTGCCCTTCTGGCGCCTGAAGATCGTCTGCGAAGGTCTTGCCTTGGCGTCCCTGGCGGACCTGGTCCGGTTGGCCAATCTCCCCAGGGTGATCACCCCGGAGCTGGAAAAAAAGGAATTCCACCTATGGTCGCCGGCCTTCAAGGTGCATCCGAGCCTCTTTATGCGCTGGGCCCGCCAGATCACCGTTCATCAGCCGGAAAACGACTATGATGAAACGCTGCCGGGACGGTACATCTATCCCGTCACCCTGTCGGCACCGGAGGCCCTGGAGAGCGCTCCGGTGACCCTGGCCAATATCGTGGCGGATAAAAGGTTGTTTTTCCAAGCCCTGCCCCGACTGAAAATACGAATCCGGGAGGCCCTTTTGGTGTATCAGCCTTTCACAGCCACCAGACAGGAATTGATCCACGAAACGATGAAGGTCGTCATCGACAGGAAAGCCCTGGGTTTCGGCGTCTTCATGTAAGTATGAACGGAGGTGTCATGAGCAAGATCATCGTGCTATGCAATCAGAAAGGAGGTGTCGGGAAAACGACCTGCGCCTTGAACATCGCCGCCGGCCTGGAAAAGAAAGGAGAGAAGGTCCTGCTCATCGATCTGGACCCCCAGGCCCACCTCACCTATTCCCTGGGGGTTCCGGCTCATGAGCTGACCAGGACGGTTTACGACCTCTTCAAGGGGACCCACGGGCTCTCCGAGGTCCTGATCACCGTGGACGGGCTGACGATGATCCCCGCCTCCCTGGATCTGGCGGGTCTGGAGATGGAATTGGCCGGTGTGCCGGGGAGGGAGTTCATTCTTCGGGAAGCCCTGCAACAGTCCACCGGTTTCCCTTACGTCCTTATCGATTGCCCCCCCTCGCTGGGCATCCTCACCCTCAACGCCCTCACCGCCGCCCGGGAGATTTACATCCCCCTGCAGACGGAATTTCTGGCCCTCAAGGGAATGAGCAAACTCCTCGAAACCATCGAGACGGTGAAGAAACGTCTCAACCCCGACCTGGAGATCACGGGGATCATCGGCACCCGTTACGATGCCCGACGCAAACTCAACAAGGGCATCATCGAAACGATCAGCGAACGTTTCGGCGCAAAACTATTCAAAACGATTATCCGGGAAAACATCAGCATCGCCGAAGCCCCCGGCTACGGGCAGACGATCTTCCGTTACGCCCCGAAAAGTTACGGGGCCGAAGACTTTCTGGCCCTGGCGGGAGAGATTATCGCCCGGGGGAAGGGTCCTGCCGCCGCCGAGCGAAAAGGCCGGCCGCGACAGGTCGGAGGCAAGGAGAAGAATGCCTCCGCAGCAAAGGGAATCCGGCCCGGGAAACGGACGCCGGTTTGAACACGCCGTCGCGCAGAGAGGATTGGTTATGTGGATTTTTACCGAACGGGGGTTTATTTCGATCATCCAGGACTGGCGTGATCCGGATACGCTCATCGTCCGGGCCCGTTTTCCCGATCACCTCCGGAATATCTTTCCCGAAGCCCGGGTGACGAAGACGGCGGGCCGCGATTATCTTTACCGGACCCTCCTTCCCCGTGGGGAGGTCGTGGAGAAGATCGCCTCCCTGACCGCCGCCATCGATTACACGAACTTCAAGGACGCCGTGGAGGAGCCTCTTTATCAGCGGGCCTGCGGGGAGATTTGGGGGATTTTGCACCGATATCAAAAATGAGTTGATCCCGACGCGGGGAGACATCCCGGAGGATGCCCCGATATCCCAGAAACGTACCCCGGCGATCGAAGAAGGGATAACCGTTGCCCGTGACGGCCACCTGGCAGCCGTGTTTATGAACGGCGATCCCCTCCCGGACAATCAAAGGGGCGGGATTGTTCAGAAACCGGCGAATGAGCAACTTTAACTTGTCCAGGTCGTCGGTCCGGAGAAATTCCCAGGGCATCCGACCCTGAAGCTCCTCCGGATGATAACCCAGCACCGGTGTCACCCCCGGACTGACATAGACGAACCGCCCTTCGGCATCGGTTTCCCAGGCAATTTCCCGCACCCCGGCCAGGAGTTCCTCGTAACGTTGCCGGCATTCGCTCAGTTCCTCCTCCGCCCGCTTGCGGTGGTCGATGTCCTGAAGGGTGCCGTCGTGGCATAACACCCTGCCGCTCCGGTCACGCATCAAATTGGCATTAATGGACACCCAAACCCGAGAGCCGTTTTTTTGGCGGCAGCGCGTCTCGAAGTCCATGAGCACCCCTTCCCTTTCCAAGATCGCCAGGGCCCGGTCGCGCTCCTCGGGAACGGCGTAGAATTGCGTCCGGACATCAGTGACGGCGGCCATCATTTCCTCGGGGGTTTCGTATCCCAGGATCCGGGCCGCCGCCATATTGGCGTTGATCAAGCGCCCTTCCGGGGTTACCTGGAAGATGCCCAAGGCGGAATTGTCGAAGATATGGTGGTACCGTGCCTCCGACCGCCGTAGCTCTTCCTCCATGAGTTTCCGGTCCGTAATGTCCGTGCAGGCAGCATAGCTGCCGGCAAAGCGGCCGGCAGCGTCATACAATGGCCGGGGAGAGATGATGAAATACCGGCGTTGCCCATTCTTGTGCAGGAACGTGATTTCGTACGGCCTTTTCCCGCCCTGGACCCGTTGCGCAAACTCCTCCTTGAATATATCTCTGCTCTCTTCATCAAGGAAAACGGTCAGGGGTCGGCCGATGATTTCCTCGCCGGTGTAGCCCAGCATGTCGCAGAGGCGCTGATTGACGAAGACCGGCACCCCATCGGCATTTACATTGATGAAGCCTTCGTTCATGATGTCCAGCAGGAGACGCCATTTGTCCTCTCTCTGTCCGTGCAGAGGGTCGTCGGCCTCCGGAGTCTCCTTCTCGGTGAAGATGGCGATGAGCCCCTCGTCCGTCGCGGCCGCGAGACGAATCTCCAGGGGATAGATCCGTCCGCTTTTACAGGCGACGGGGAAAACCTTCTTCTTCTGAATCCGGGAGGTTTGATACTTGACCCAGACGGACAGGGCCTCCCGACGTTCTTCAGGATCGGGGAAGGCTTTATGGAACCATTGTTTGTCCGTGGGGATATCCTTGAGGTCGTAGCCGGTGATCCGGACAAAGGCGGGATTGACATAGACCACGACGCCGTTTTTATTCGTCACGGACACGCCTTCGGGAAAGGAAGCAAAAAGCCCGGCGCAAATTTCCCGGTCAAGGAAAGGTCTCCCGGTGGAAGACAGCGGTGCTGCCGCTGTTTCCCCCGCGGGCGGGGAGAATTGAGACCGCAACACTTCCCGTTCCGCCGGCGGTTGCCCTTTCGTTTTTTTTTCGACCATAACTCGCCTCTTTTGCCTCCCGATTCGAAAACGGCCTCGGCCGTGCGGTCATTTTATCAGTGACCTTCTGCGGGAATGGAGGTTCTTTATCTTTGCCGGCAGATAGAAGCCACGGCCGTGGGTGCGGGATTCATCCTAACACAACCGCTCACGGGTGACAACAGGCTTCTCGAGCTGATGGGACATGCTGTTTCCCGGAACGGCAAGGGCGCCTCCCTGGAATGCGTTACCGCAGGATCGACGAACGCCCCTCTTTACAAGCTCATCAGGATTGAAATCCCCCGGTGGTTCTGATACGCTATCCGGGCTAACATTTTAGGGAAGGAGCGGAGATGAAAGACAGAGAGGTAACCATGTCATACATAAGAAACATGATTCCCGTAGGGATCACGTCCCGGGAGGATGGGCGTTTCGTGGACCCATGCCAGGCCTTTCTGCAGTTCATGAAGTTAGAGAGGGAGGAGGCGCTCGGGCGCACCTGGGTGGAGACGGGATTCGTCACGGCGGAGCGATATGCGGTCTTCCTGGATAAATTGGCGGAAAGCGGCCGGGTGGAAAATCTCGAAATGCCGGTGACAAATAAGGAGGGGGAGACGAAGCTGGGGCTTATGAATGCCGCCATGTTAACCATCGGGGATCGGCAATACGTGTGGACCATCATGACGGGCACGATGGAACGCCGGGAGGCTTACGCGGCTTTGCAGAAAAGCGAAAGGAAATATCGCATTCTGGTGGAAAACATGAGCGAAGGGATCTGGCAGATCGACCGTCACGCCGTGACCACCTTCGTCAACCGCCATATGGCCGCCATGCTGGGCTACACGCCCGAGGAGATGATCGGGAAACATCTCTTTGAATTCATGGACGAACAGGGTGTGGCCAAGGCCCAGTATTACCTGGAAAGACGCCGGCAGGGGATCCGGGAGAGCCACGAATTCGAATTCCGTCGCCAGGACGGTTCCGTGGTTTACACCTCCCTCGTCACCACCCCGATCATGGATGACCAAGGAAACTACATCGGGGCCACCGCCTGTGTACAGGACATCACCGACAAAAGGCAGGTGGAGAAGGAACTCGACAAGCACCGCCGGCACCTCGAAGAGATGATCAGGGAACGTACCACCGAGCTGGAAAGCAACAACCTGGCCCTTCAGGAACTGAACACCACCCTCAAGGTACTGTTGCAACAACGGGAGGATGACAAGAAGGACCTGGAAGAGAGGTTCGTCCTGAATATTCGGAACCTGGTCCTGCCCTATGTGGAGATGATGAAGAAAGGTCATCTCGACGCCGCACAGCGGGCTTATCTGAACATTATCGAAACCCACCTATATGAAATAGCCACGCCCCTCCTGAAGAACATCCGGCAGTTCAACCTCACCCCCCGGGAAATGCGTGTGGCTTCCCTGGTGAAAAGCGGCCGGACAACCAAAGAGATAGCCGGGATCATCGGCATTGCCGCCGGTTCCATCGATGTACACCGAAAAAACATCAGAAAAAAGCTGGGGCTAACTAGTCGGAAGGCTAACCTTCTGACCTATCTGGAAAGTCTCGATCAATAGGTATTTTACATACCCAATATTCATAAGAAAATGTACAATTGACATTTATGTGCCTTTCCCTTTATCAATACGTCACCAAGCGAAAAAATTCTTGCACGGGAAAGGGTTTCATAGCATATGGATCAATATCGATGTCCGGTTTGCCACAAGACGGTAGAGATAAGGAAATATGGACATGGATGGGTGGGTATTTGCTGTGGCCGCATCGTTTACAACGCCGCGGAGCATTTTCGTTCCCCGAGGCGGGTCCCTCCGGGCAGGAAATTCAATTTGCCGGTGGATACGGAAAGTTCACCGCGCCTCGTCTGAGTCGATCGACGCCCCGCTTCCCCTGACCATCGCCGAGGCAGGCCGTTGATGATGGAACAAAAGACACAAGAACAGCTTGCCTCCGAGTTGGAGTCACTGCACCGCCGCCTGGCGCGCCTGGAAAGGCGGGTGTGGACCTATGAGGAGATCTTTGCCCGGCTGCCCGTGGGCCTCTTCCAGACCTCACCGGCAGGACGCTTCCTCAAGGCCAATGCATGTGCTGCCAGGATTCTGGGTTATGATACCGCGGCGGAATTGGTCACCTCAGTCACGGATATCGGCAAGCAATTATACGGAGATACAGCCAAAAGGGACGAGGTACGCCGCATCCTCCGGGAACAAGGCGCCATAGAAAATCTGGAGCTTCCCTTCGACGACCGGCACGGGAGACCACGCTGGGCTTCCATAAGCGCCCGTTTGGTCCGGGATGAAAGGGGAGACATCCTCTATCATGAGG
>Ga0302248_1002377_pt1 | contig 11525 bp, 14 predicted proteins | sample AAG_UR_Leu_MG_FD_193528 | JGI IMG/M metagenome (GOLD analysis project Ga0302248, IMG submission 193528) | Enriched activated sludge microbial communities from anaerobic digester in WTTP, New Holstein, Wisconsin, United States - AAG_UR_Leu | ecosystem: Engineered > Bioreactor > Anaerobic >... | reverse complement strand
AAAGCGAGCGCAATCGGATTTTATCAAAGAGCAACAAGGTTTTACAATGATATTGAAAAAAATGTGGACAGCATTAGCGTGGGGCAGGCAAAGAAACTCCATGAGATAATAAAAAAAATAGAAGCAAAGATCGAATATATTATTAACACAGAGAAGGAAAGCTGATTACACAGTCTCCTGCCCCAGACAATCTTTTGGAGACCACAGAGGCAGGTATAATTCATGCAAACAGTGCAAAAATATTTTACTGAAGAGATTTTTGCGGACTATACACCTGCAGATAATTGCCGTTTTTTTTTGTAATATGGTAGTCTTTACCGATTGTATCGTTTAATGAGCATTTTACGATACAACTTTCATTGAAATGCTCACATTCATCGCAATTCAGTTGCATCATCGGGCACCACACGGGTTTACAGTAAACATTCTTAAAATTATGCTGTATCTTTTGCATGCTCATTCTCCTTTCTTTTCCATGAATAAGGTGAATCATAATTGCCTTCAATTGGTTGTGCCTTCTTGATTATTTCTTCAATTAATGCTGATGGACTTTCGTGTTTTTGCTTTGTACGCCCGAACCAACCGCCCATGTTTGCTTTTGTGTTGGCTGCAATATATCCTGCATTGTTGCAGTCAATATTGCTGTTGCTATCATCATCAAGCAGTTTCTCGGCTACATCGTGGGTAGTAGGGATTTCCGCATCGGCCTTCTTTGATGCCTGTTCTCCTTCCTGCTGTTCTTGCACCTGCTGAGAAAGCTGTTCATCGCTGACAGGAATAATGTCTCTTCCGCAAAAACGGCAGATAACCGCCTTTTTCTTAATCGTTTCAAAGCAGTAAGGACATTCACGCACATCCGCATCTGCAGGCCCCTGAACAATATTGCCGAACTGGTGATGCATCCCCTTCGTTCTGTAGACCTCTGCCGAACTAAGTATTGTTTCTCTGAGCACAAGCGGGTTTTCGACCTGTTTGATAACCGTTTCGCCCTGAGTTGCTGCAGTCTGGATAAGGATATTACCGAAACCAAGCATTCTGCCGATAGGGTCTTGTGCAATATCTACATTATTAATCTTGTCAAGCGGAGACTCCTTTGACTTGTATGTGACTATCCCCCACTCGTCTATAAATCTCATGTCTGTTACCACCCAGATATTTTTTTGCCTGTCGAGAAAAACGTAGGCAATGTAGCAGACAAGCGCCATATACACATAAGTAAAGTATTTGCCGAAAGATCCATAGAGCTTTGCCATGGCTCCCCCTGCAGCATCATTCGCCATAGTATACTGAATGTACACCATAGCGACGGCAATAAGCGACGGTTTAAGAAATACTATCCAGTGTTTTCTGATAACCAGTAACAGATTTTCGTTGTTCTTCAGTTTAGTTCTCATACGTTCCTCAAGGGTATAATAATAATGGCCGGTACCCCTTTAACGCAAGAAATACCGGCCATTGCATTATTTCCCGTTGTTTTTTTCGTAGACACCGCATCCTACAACAGTATCGCCGTCAAACTTGACAGCATAAGATGTCTTTCTCTCCGGTTTTTTTGTAAGTGGATTCGACCAGATGTAATTTGTTGTGCTCTGTCCGTTCCGTAGTGCATTATCTACCATCTCGCTTACGAATTTGTGTCCTGTAGGGTCTTTAAGGTCACGAAAATTTTTCCCAACCATAGCCTTGTTGCCACCGTGCGCAAGCATGTTGCATTTGGAATCAAACACAAAAATATATACATCGCCTTTCTTGAATTTGCTGCCCTCGGTGAATTCCTTATACGAAGCGTCTTTGCCGTTCGTTCTGATATAATCCATTGCATTATTAACGAACGCCTTAGCATCATCGATCTTGTACTTGGCGTTATTGGACGGTGCCGCCGATAGCGATACGCAGAAGAACGCACAAACCAAAAAAACTACAACCAAACCCGATGCAAAACCTTTTTCAAAACCTTTTTTCATAAAAACCTCCCCTTTGTTTTATTGTACAGACATTATCAATTTATGCCTGCCAAGTCCTTTTGATAAGACTATACGCCCCGTTGTTGACTGCCTTGGTGGAATACATGCAGTGCTTTCTCGGCAATACCGATTTCAGCATAACAGGGTCAACACCAAAGGTTTTACTGACAGACCTGTGAATAACCGGCTCAACGGAAAATATCATCTTTGTTGCGGTATTAAGCAGTATGTCATTGTTAAAGTTAAGCGGGTTCTGTGTGGCAAGTATTATGCCAAGCCCAAACTTGCGCCCTTCCTGGACTATTCTTGTTATAAGATTTGATATTTTGGTGATGTCGAGAAAAAAACTTGCCTCGTCGATCACAAGATAGTGACGCACATGTTCGGAATATCTCGCTTTAAGGAAAACATCGAGAAGCCTTTTTAAAATATAGAATGTAACGATCTTTTTCTGCTCATCTTCTAAATTTTTTATTATGATCCTCGCATTTTTCAACGAAATCTCGTTTTTAACGAAAACACCGCTGTTGTTTATGTTCTGAATCCTATTTTTAACGGCAAGCAAACCTCGAGGGTTTGTGTATATCAGAAAATCCTTATCGTTAAGTATGCCCTTCTTGAGATAATCCTCGTACTTTTCAACAAGTGCAGATATCGTAGCAAGTATCTTATCTTCCACGTCTGCGCCCTTCAGTGCTTCTTTTTCAAGCCTTTCAAGCAATCTCTTTTTTTTGTAAAGGTCATATAGATAATCCATTTCCTTGCTATCGTCTTTACCTCCGACGAGAAGTTTTTTGTACTTGTGCATCAGGAACCGTTGCAGATCCTTCAGGTCGGGATAGGTGCTCTGCCCCCATGTTTCGACCTCTTCCTGCTTGATACCATTCGCTCTATAAAGGTTAATAATTGCATTGTGGAGCATGTTCTGCTGCTCCGGCCCAAGCCTGTGCATACCTGAAAGTTCATTGAGCAGGCCTATAAAGGCAACGGTGTTTGCTTCCGGACCGCCGTAATCGCTATCAGGAACAATTGACAAAGGGTTTATGCCTCTGCCGAGGCCGTAGCCGAAGTTGAACTCACCGATACCCTCAAGACCGTCAATATCGCCGTGCTTATCTAAAATTGTGAACGATATGCCCCTTGCCACAAAAGCATTTATTATTTGTCTGATAGTAAATGTTTTGCCAGCACCGCTCGAACCGCCTATTATAAGGTGAGGATTGTGGCATGTGTTAGGCGTCCACACAATCGGCGCTTCGCCGCCGTTTTTGCCAATAATGTAGTCAATGCCGTTATTGCTCATAGTTATATCTTAAAGGGTGTTGCCTAAACACCCGTGGTTCTCCTTATTGGAATTGATGAGGAGAGTGATTTGCCCCCATCCATATAATCAGTATTACTTTATTTTCTCTGGGTACCAGCAGTATATATATTAGCTATACAAACTTGTTGACAAAACATCACAGGTATAGTTATTGTATATACAGAGTGAAGTATGGCTACTGACAGGCAGAAAAACAACAAGGACATCATGCTGCCTTTGCGTCTCGGCAAAGGAACGCACCTGATCCTTGAAGAAAAAGCCAGGAAAACGGGTCTTTTCAAGTCCGTGTTCATTGTGCTGCTTATACATGCCATACCCACCGAAATCGCAACTGACGCAGCCCGTGAGTACAGAGAAGACACGGAGGCAAAAGACATATATTCGCCTATAAGGATTGACAAGGAAACATCCGGTTTGCTTGTCGAAAAAGCCAAGGCATGCGGGATGAACAGGTCAGCGTTTATCAGATTCCTGATCAGGAATGTACAGATCAAGGCAGTAATCAACAAACCAGCAGAATTGCATGGTTCGGAGGACAATGTATGATAAAGAAATTTAGCGAGCTCGACCCGACCGAAAGTTTTAAGGTAAAGGACACAATAAAGGTTGGATGCCATGCTGTCAAATGCTATTGCTCTCAGTGCGGAGGAAAAACCATCGGCCTTAAAATGCCTGGCAACATCTATACATGCAGCAAATGCGATAAGAATGTGGTTCCGATTAGCGGCGAAAACGAATTCACCACATCTTTGCCATATTTTGTAGTACCGGACAGTATCAAGAATGTAATAGGCGAAAAACCTGAGAAATTAATAATTATTCCGGCATACAGCTCGATTAACAGAACAATCCCGAATTCATACGCAAGGTACGCACAAAACGGTGCCATCTATTGCACGGGCGACGGCGTTTCCGCAAAGCGTTACGATCCGGCTACAAGAACAAGAAGTAAAATTGTAAATTGCTCCGACATCTGCCCGGACAAAAAAAAGGGTGTATGCAAGGCTTCTGCAACATTTTACTTTTATCTGCCAGAGATAGATATATTCAGCGGCTACAAGCTTGTCACAAGAAGCGAAATATCAATAAAAAATATCATATCTACACTTAGAAGGCTATCAGACAAGGACGGTAATGTGTCGCGGATCATGTATGAGCTTGCGATATCTGAGAAAAAAAGGGCTTCGGATGGCAAAACATACAGGGTGCTTGAATTACTGCCCCCAGCCATGAACATCAACGAGCTCATGGAGCTAAAAAGCGGAGAAAAAAATATATTTTGCATACCAAAAGCCTGTTGACAAATTTAACTAAAGTAATATCATTGCATGACAACATGCACAAGGAGGATACCAAGTTGAATAAGCGCACGACTGAAACCGGCACAAAAAAGACTGAAATGGCAATGGAGAACGCGAGATTTCAAAAGATACTTGAAGAGGCGTATAAGGACCTGCGTTTTAACATAATAAAACTGGGGCATATATCCGAAAACATAAACGCATACATACATGTTGTTGAAGGAACTGTGTCTAACGTGGACGATAACTCATGCATACCCGTTTATTGCAGCGGCAGTACGCTGGGATATACAGGCATACCGACAATTGCAAAACAATATGAAATGTTCAAGAAGGCGGTCAACGCCGGCGACTACGGAACCGAAGCACCAAGGCACGAGCTGGTGATGTTGCCGGAAGGAGCGCAATGGCCGTTGTTTTTGCGATGGTTTGCGTTTAAAGATAATACGGTCATATACACCCTTGATAGGAACTATTTGCTTGAAAATATAAAAAGGATAGCACTCACACTAACCGTGGGGAACGGAAACACAGCAATACCCGATAGCATATCTGCGATTGAACTCAATGCCAGCACAGGTTGAAGGTGCTGTCACAGTAAAAAAACATGTGAGAAAAAAATTCGAATAATAAAGTCAGTATTTCTTGACGTATCTAACTGTGTGAGCTAACCTTAACCAGTGTGCTACAAAATATTAAAAACGTAAAGGAGACCAAACACAACAATGCAGAAAATAGATATTTTAAAAAATAGGATTGGAAAATTGCTCAACGATCCAGAAATAGAAACAAAACCGCAAGGGATGGAAAAATTTATGGCGCTGCACAAAGAGTTGCTGAAAGAACAAGGTTATGACATAAAAGAAACCTTCTGCAAATGCTGCGGCACCAAAGTAGACGAACCAAAAAACGAAAATGACATAACGCTTAAGGTCGAAAACAGAATATTCAAAATAATTTACATCTGCCCGATATGCAACACAGAAACTGAAATGAGAACAACCAACAAGGCACTGCCAACAGACAACCCAATATTCAACTAAAAGACAAAGGGCAAAAAAGCAAAAAAGGCGAGAAGGTTACCCCTCTCGCCTTTTATTTTATGCGTCTGCGCGTGCTATGGCTTTTGCCGTATTCACGGCAATTCCGTGCCTCTGAAGCACGTCGAAGAAAGGCATCTGCCTAATGTTTGCATAGGCAATCCTTTCTTTGTCTCTTTGCGTTGGTTCCGGCTTGGCTTCAGGTTTAAACCTGATTTTGTGGCCGTATCCCTTTTCGCAAAGTATGTCGTAAATTTTGCTTATGAAGCGATTATTCATCGCCTCATTTTTTGTGACCCTGTTGTTAAGAAGCGAAATTGCATCTTCGGCACAATCCTGTGCTTTTGCAAGTAAGCGATTTAATTCCTGGCGGTCACCGGTAAGAATTGTGTGGAATTCCCTTGCTGCCTTTAAATTTGTTCCTGATAACATCATATTTGTACCCTCCATTATAGTATTATCCCCACTCCTGCCGATGTGGGGTACTTATATAAAATCCCCCTTGCAGGATGGGGTGCTACAATAATAAAGGTATGTTGTTCCCAATCGCAGATGCGAAGGGTGTGTTCTCCCCATGCGGGGTGTGGTTCGGTCATAAGACCTAAAAAAATTACTAATTATAAGTATATTACTTTATTTTTTTGATGATATTGCGAAAGGATGACATTTTTTTTCGTTTTTTCGGTTTTATGAAAATGTGAAATTTTTTTTACGCATTTGTAAAAAAACAATATCCTGCCAGATGATAAATTTTAAAAAGAGGGATAATGGAGGACACCAAACGCCCGTAAGCATGTCAAAAAAATTAAAGTAATATAAGTTAAGTGTTAATAATGAAATTGCTAAAAAATATATTCAATCGAGCAGACGCTTCTCTCCTTTTGTTTGGCATAGCAGGGATATGTTTCTTTGCTTCGCTTTATGTCGTAGATATCTACAAAAGTTTCAATGGCGATGCCCGCATATGGTGGACCAACTCTAAAATGAAGCTCTCCATGGAGGATGTGTCAGACAAGGTTGAAGTTTATCTCGACAACAAACCGCTGCAGAAAAAGCTTGCCGATAGAAGCCTGATCTTAGCTGATAGTGACGGCTCTTATCGCCTGGTATCCGCAAAAGATATAAAATTCCGGATCAACAACTGGCCTTCCGTAAGGGCAGACAGGCTGATGGCGGCCGCGGTCACCGGCGTATTTGTCGGGGCGTCCGTCGCGTTATTTATAATTGGAATCATACGAATACGTCGAAACCAAAAGAAGGAGAACGGTGAAATTATTGAACCAAATTAACAGGCATATCATCATTGCAAGATAGCAACGCCACCGCTCAAAAAAGTAATACCTTTTAACAAAATAATTAAATAATAGGGGGTTATCATGGAAAACAAAAAAACGGTTTTTGGCATAATTCAGGGCATTAACGAAAAGGACAGGATTCATCTGAACGGATTCATTGACGATTGCTTAAGAAGAGACAAACAAATTAAACAAAGCTATGCAGAATTTCAGAAACATCAGCAACAACTCCAATTGGGCGAATCCCTTGAAAAACTAAAAAGGGTTATAGAAGAAAGGAAAGCAAGGGAAGAAATAAGGAGGGTATCATAATGGTATTATACGATCTCACCAACGCAAAAATAGGAAAAAAATTAGGAATCAGCTTTTCAGTTTGTATCATTTCTATACTGATTATGTGCTGCCTGGTTACTGTTAACTTTTTTGTTTTCAAACACAAACTGGATGAAATTTATAACAAAAATATCGTAATTGTTGAAAACACAAATGTTATTTCCTCACGCATAAACTGGCTCATGAGAATGTTCGGGATCATGCCTTTTTTACCACCGGAATCATACGAAGCGACAAAAGGAAAGGTCCCGCCTCTCAGGAAGGAATACGCCGATGCATTAAATGTAATAAAAAAACTTGACACATCCAGCGAAAGCAAAAAAAGGTTAGAAAATTTATTAGGCCAGATAAAAAATGCAAGCGAGAAAAATAACAAATTGATGCAGTTAGTAGATAATGGCTTAAACGGTGAAGCGCAAACCTTATATATTAAAGAGGTTAGCCCGGAAGTAGACAATATATTAAAAGAAATAGATAACTTTGTGCTGTATCAGAAGCAACAAACAGCACAAAATCTTGGCAATTTAATAAAGATAAACCTGCTGCTTATGATAATATCACTTGTAATAGGAAGTATTGCAACAGTAGTGGGAGTATTGTTTTCTAACAAAATATCAAAAAGCATCAAAGTACCCCTCGAAAGAGCTTCTGCTCACGCGTTAGAAATCGCAGAAGGCAATTTGAATGTCGCTATACCAAAACGTGCGCTAACAAGAGCAGACGAAATGGGTGACATTGCAAAATCGATGCAAAAGATAAATACTAATTTGAAAAATATAGTTACATCATTTAGCAATGAGGTGAACAAGCTGACTAATTCATCAGGAAAACTACTGAGCATTTCGAATGAATTATCATCGTATGCATCAAATTCTCACGAAAAAACAAGTTCTGTTGCAACTGCCTCGGAAGAAATGACACAAACAATCATGGATATTGCAAAAAATACCGCGAATATTGCGAAAAATGCGAAAAAAGCTTGCGAAGTTGCAAACAATGGGGATCACGTCGTAGCGAAATCAATTACAGAGATAAGCAATGTTGCAAAAACCGTTCAAGAATTCAGTAATTTTGTAGGCGAATTAGGCGAAAAATCTGCCCGTATAGGCGAGATAATAACTACGATCAATGATGTGGCTGATCAGACTAATTTATTAGCTCTTAATGCGGCTATCGAAGCAGCAAGGGCTGGCGAACAGGGCAGGGGATTTGCTGTTGTTGCGGACGAGGTGAGAAAACTTGCGGAAAGAACAGCGCAGTCCACATCAGAGATAGCATCTACAATTAATATAATTCAGGATGAAATTAAAAAAACAACGGATTATACAAATCATGTATCTAAGCAAATTAACAACAGTGTCGAATTTGCAACAGACGCAGGAATGGCATTAAAAGAAATCGTAAAGGAATCAGACGAATTACAGATTATGATACAGCAGATCGCATCTGCTACGGAAGAAATGTCAGTTACTTCCGAACAAATTAATCGAGAAATCGTTGATCTTGCAAACATAGCGAACTTCACAGAGAAAAATTCCGAAAACACTTCCAGGGAAGCTCAAGAGTTAGTAATTATTGCAGATGGGATTAAAAACAACATAGGGTTTTTCAGAGTTTAAACATTTTGTGAGTCAACACCGAGACCTTTGCCCGACAGCAAAGGTCTTTTTTTTTGAAAACACGGGGGGGACTTATAATAAAGTAATATTACAACATAGAGTAATTTCTTTTAGGGCGTCCTGCCCGAATCACACCCCTGTACCGGGGAACAATAAATATAATTAAATGAGGAGTGCGTATGGAAAAAAATGCAAGCGCGATAGAATCGTTGCAAGGAAAAGAGTTTCTATGCATGGGCGAAACTCTAACAATATGGTTGGAAAGATATGCGATAAGCAAAAGGCCGGCGGTTGAACTACTATGCACTGACGATGGCGTTACGATGCCATACGGTACTCTAACCGTAAACATGCCGGAAGTGGAGTTGGAAGACGATGAAATCATCATAAAAAACTGGTCCGAGAACGAATGGCTCGCGGAAGCTGCTTTAAAAAGCGGATTGTTTGAGGACACCGGGCGGCGCATACCCACTGGCTTTGTAGAAGCACCTGTGTGGAGAGTAAAATCGTAATGGCTTACGATATAAAAAACCTTCATCCCGACCGGGTGGCAGACTTCAAAGCCAAAAACCCGGCATTCATTGACAGCTTTGTAGAGGAAAACTACAGGGTTTGGGAAATAAACGGAGGAACCAAAAGCACGGCAGTAAAAGCCACAGAAGAAACAGCCTGTGTTCCTGTCAAGCCAAAACAAATGTCATTATTTTAAGGGATTCTCAGACAACACAGGACAATCACATATTAGCACCATAATAAACGCCCCTCTTTGGAGGGGCGTTTTTGCGTATAAACTATAAACAACGTATTGTTTGACAATTATTTTGTATAGCTATAAGATATACAAACAGCAACACACAAAAAAAAGAGGAGGAGCAAAATAATCGTCAAAAAAATAAAGTAATATTAGTTTGTAAGTGTAACGAAAAACTAAAACCAAAAAAAAGAGGAGGGTAGCATGAGGATAGTAATTGAATTCGACAACGATATAGGCAAAATACCGTTTCAAAAAATCGGCGCTCTAAACCATGCCGTTTCCGGCTGGCTCTACAGTAGCTTTTTTCAAAACGGTGACTATATCAAAAAAGTTCACGACGAAGGCAAGATTGTCGGCAAAAAAAGCGTGAAACCGTTTGTGTTTGCGGTCTATCAAAGCAAGAAAGGAATGAAAGTCAAAATCGCATCGGTTGACGGTGAATTCCTTGCAAACGTGCTTGGCTCTGTTAACATGCAGACAGCGTTTGTATTTGAGGGCAAACGGTTCATGCCGAAATCGATACGTGCGCTGACAAAACAGGCATTGCAGTTCGTACCTGCCGGCAGTGACGGAAATCTGGCAAAGGCATCGCTGTTTTGTTTGTCGCCTGTAGTGCTGAGAACAAGGGAAGGCAAGTATGCGGTTGTTAACGAGGATGGCAACAACGAAACAATAGACAGGATGATTATGGATAACGCAATCAGGAAATATGAAGCGGTAAGCGGAAAAAAACTCGAAAACGCATGGCTGAAAGCGTGGTTCCATCACCCGGTAACAGGTAAAACACAGTTTAAAGGATACAAGACTGAGTTTACGAAATCGAGAATGACAATAATAACAAACCCGGAATTGCTGCACATCATACACAGCAACGGCATGGGCTGTAAAAACGCCATGGGTTTCGGAATGGTAGAAATGCAAAATCAAATTAATTTCAAAGAAAATATAAAAAAGGAGGCAACAATATGAAAAACGCAACAACAAAAGGACTTATCAAAACATTATCACCGCTGTGCCAGCTTGAAAAAAGCGAAACCATTAACAACAAGCTGATAGCCGTACACCGCCGCGACAAATATTTGATCCGCGATGCCGAAAACAATCTGCGTGCAATCAGCATATTAGCACCGTCGTCCAATACGATCAGGGCGATCATAAGAGACCTGATGGCAGCGGACATAACGGACGCACTGCTCAAAAAAGAAATAAAACTCGGCTACAAATCATTGTTGGTACTATATGTCGGCGGCGGCGGTGTTGAAAAAGAAAGCAAGCGTAAACTGGAAGAAATCGAGCAGCTTAAAGAGAAGAATGTGGTACTGTCACTTCTCGGGGCATCACCGGACAAAATAATTGCTGGAAAAACAGTGGTAGGTATGCCGGTTCTGCTGTGCAATGAAACCGTCACGTCCGGTCTTGTACCACCCAGGTGGTATAACGATTTCGGCAGCCTGCCTTATTTCACAGACGTTTTGGACGTTAAGCAGCTCGTCAGGCACGACGATTTGCAGAATTACGATGTTCTAACGCGCTTGTCAGATCAGGGATTCGCGGAAATGGAAAAATTCGAGGTTGCTCTTGCAGTAAAAAAGGCCGAGAAGGACGCGAAAAAAGACGATAAAAAGGAAGAAAAACCATCAGAGAAAAAATCAGAAACAAGCAGACAGACGATATACAACGTTGAAACTATAGTTCCCGGCGCGATGTTTTATCACTACATCACAGTACGGAAACCCCGCTCACTCGAAATCGGTGCACTGCTTGGAGCATTGAGACGGTTTAGTGCTGATCCCTTTATCGGCGGCGGCTCAAACAGAGGATATGGCGAAATCTCGATTAACTATGATGTCAGCATTGATGATGAGGTTGTCGGCACGGTAAAGGTAAACGACAAC
>Ga0302248_1002358_pt1 | contig 11585 bp, 6 predicted proteins | sample AAG_UR_Leu_MG_FD_193528 | JGI IMG/M metagenome (GOLD analysis project Ga0302248, IMG submission 193528) | Enriched activated sludge microbial communities from anaerobic digester in WTTP, New Holstein, Wisconsin, United States - AAG_UR_Leu | ecosystem: Engineered > Bioreactor > Anaerobic >... | reverse complement strand
AGAAATCTAAACATTATGTGGAGAGAAAAAGGAGACCCGAACCGGGGATATCAATATGTGGGCTTTCGCTTAGTGCGCAGCAACTAATATTTCTTATACAAAAGAGAAAAGAAGAGAAAAAGCCGATAGGTCTATAGATCAAGAGGTCAAGAGGTCTGAAAGTTATACTATAAAATTATAGAACAAAAAATAAATAATCCGTGTTTATCCGTTCTAATCTGTTAAATCCGTGTCCTAATAAATCTGCGTAATCTGCGTAATCTGCGTGAACTTACGGCAAAATGAAAAAGGAAAATATGAAATAACCTAATAGAAAAATCAATTTCGTTAGCTTCGGTGGCTTCGGTGGCTAAAAAATAAATCTGCGTAATCTGCGTGAAACTGACGGCAGTGCCGACTCCTGACTTCATTCTCAATTTTTTCATTTTTTCCTTGACAAGATATTCAAAGCGATTATTATGTATAAATGTATAGAAATTATTTCTTTTTTTATTAGTTATGATCTTGCTGAGATAGTTGTTATTTCGGCAAAGTAAGAAAAGTGAACTTTGGTCTCTAACAAACGAGGAAGGGGTGTTATGAGACAAATAAAATTTACGGGGACCACTTTTGGGGGAATGAGTGGTAAAAGAAAGGAAAATTGTAATTACTTTTCTGCATTATTGTTAGTGCCAGCAATTTTATTCTTTGCTGTTTCTTATGTAATAGCTATTCTTCCTTTCCCAAGTGTTTATCCAATGACAAATACTGTCCTTTTTTGTTTTCTAACAAATGAACTACTACTTCCTTTCTTAAGTATCTCTCCCCTTCTTTTTCTTCATCTTGTCAATTTTATTGTGTCCTTTATCGCTCCTTTTTCAATTCTAATCAATTTCTCGGTGGCTTCAATGGCTTCAGTGTTCTCGGTGGCTAACAAATCATCCCCGTATATAAACGAAATGCAACCTTCTGTTTTCCTGCCGGTGTATTTTAGTTATAACCATCGCACATTATACAGAACCACATCGGAAAGGATAGAAGCTACATTTCACTTCTTTCTTCAACCTTCAAAATTAGTTATGGCTTACCTTGACTATCCATTATGCAACACTCAAACCTTAAGCTGTAAAGCAAAGGTAATGCCTATCGTTTAACAATAAACTAACTCTTTAAAGAAACATCTAAAACAAGGAGTTTTTATTATGAAGAAATTTTTAACTATATGTTGTGCAATGCTGATTGTAGCATTCGTTTTTGCTGATACCATTACAATTGGTACAGGCACAGGCGTGCAGAGATATCCCCTCGGTTCATTTTACGGTTATGAACGCAGTGCTGCTCTCTATACAGATGCAGACCTGGGAAGCCAGAATCTCAGTATTTCTTCGCTTGCCTGGTATTCCACTATTGCTACAACTGCTATCGTTCCCACAAAAATCTACTTAAAAACAACTTCTGCAACTGCTTTTGCAAGTGCGGACACTTGGGCAAATATGATCAGCGGAGCAACTCTTGTATATGATTCTAACTATGGGGCTACACCTGCCGGAGGTTGGAATCAATTTTCTCTCACCAACAATTTTGCAATTGATGATGGTTTTGGATTACTGGTTTTGGTAGAAAGAAACTATGGAGGTTCAGGAAGTAGCTCCGCAGGTGGAAGTTCCGGAGGACCCGGTGTCCAATATACTTCGGTTACTAATACTCATCAATACTGGAATCAGGACAGCACACCCCCTACGGGAACTGGTAGTTTAAGCTCTTATCGTCCCAATATCCAGATAACTTACACTCCTTATACGATAACCAATCCTCCTAATCCTGCTGCTCTTGTAAGCCCACTTAACGGTGCTACTAATGTTCTATTAACACAAACACTTAATTGGTCTTCCGGAGGTGGTGCACCTACAGGATACAAATTATCTTTGGGAACTGTCTCGCCGTTTACAACGGTCATCAACCAATTGGATTTAGGAGCCGTAACTACTTATGATCCAGATCTTGCTTACAGCACTGAATACTGGTGGAAAATAACCCCTTATAATGCTTATGGTGAAGCATTAGATTGCCCTACCTGGTCTTTCACTACAGCTGACCCTCCTTTAACAGGAACAAAAACAATAGGAATTGGTGGTAATTATGCTACTTTTACAGATGCCGTAAATGCCCTAAATATTTGTGGAGTTGGTTCAGGGGGTGTAACATTTAATGTTTCCGCTGGTTCTGTATTTGAAGAAAACATTCCCATTATTACAGCGACAGGAACTGCTTCTAATCCAATCATATTCCAGAAAGCCGGAACTGGCGAAAACCCAGTTATCAAACCAACTACCGCTACTGCCGGCATCCAAATTTCAGGTGGTGATTATATTACCTTTGATGGCATTGATGTAACCCGTCCTACCGGTAGCACATCCTATTATGGTTATTCCATAAAAGCCGCTAGCGCAACAGACGGAGCTCAATACAATACTATTAAGAACTGTAAGATAATATTGGATCGGACTAATTCTTCTTGTTATGGTATTTATCAATATTATAATGTAACTCCTACTGCTGCTGGAGGCACTAATTCTAATAACACTTACCAAAACATTGTTATTGAAAATGCCTATCGCGGATTTTATTTATATCAATCCTCTTCAACTTATCTGGATGAAAATAATAAAATCCTTAATTGCACAATAGGTGGAACTACAGCTGGGGATATTGCCGGTGCCTATGGTATTTACACTTATTACCAACAAAATTTAACTGTTTCCGGTAACACTATTCGTAATATGGGGTATTCCTATTCTGTTTACGGAATGTATATTTACTATAGCAAAGGCACTGATAATGTGATCAGTGGTAACAGGATATATAATATTGCCTATACAGGAACCTCATCTTACTACAACTATGGAATGTATGTTTACCCAACCGGAACCTCTACCTTTAAGATTTATAATAATATGATCTGGGGTCAAAGCCATGGCTATACTACCGCCACTACTTCCATCTATCTATATGGAATTTACCTCTCCTCCAGTTCCACTACTACCTATTATGTGGACTATAACTCTGTAAAGATTGATGGACCCGCTAATCTAAGCAGTGCTTGTTTATACTTTAGTTCAGCTGCCGGTACCCATTATGTTAGAAACAATATTCTGGCAAATGTATCCGCCGGCCATTCCACTCCTTATCATATAGCACTTTACTCCTATAGTGCTACAGCTATTGGTGCTACAGGTTCAACTTCCGACCACAATGTTATCTATATTGCCAATTCCTTGGGTGGTTATCCAGTGCGCGGTTCTTCAACCAACTATGCCACTCTGCAAGCATGGACAACTGCCAGTAGTCAGGATGCCAATAGCCGTCCTACAGACCCTCAGTTTGATACTGCTAATCCCTTAAATATCTTAACCACAGTTCCTACTCCGGTAGAAGGAAAGGCTTTGGCGCTTGATTATGTAACTACCGATATCTATGGAACTGTTAGAAATGCTACAACCCCGGATATTGGAGCTCACGAAGGCAACTTTATGGAAGAATTGCATTGTCAAACACCTACAGCACAGCCCACAAATCTTGTCCTGATTCCCTATTCCACTTCCATAACCGGTAGTTTTACTGCCAGTTCTCCTGCAGCTGAAGGATATTTGGTAATTGGTCACCAATCTGCTACGCTCACTTTTAGCCCTGTGGATGGAACATATTACAGTCCTGCTCAAAACTTGGGTAATAATGAAATTGTCTTAAGTTTTGGTCCCTCCACAAGTTTCACGGCAACCGGACTTACTCCCAATACTCAATATTATTGCACTATTTTTGCAATGAACATCAATGGTGTGGGAGCTCCAAAATATAATCGGACCAGTCCTTTAGCCGGAACTCAAACAACATTGCCTGCTGCTCCAGCTGCACCTTCTGCTTTTACAGCCACTGCATATAGTGCCAGTCAAATAAATTTAAGTGCAACAGCTACTGCCGATATTATGGTTGCATGGAGTTATAATAGTACATTTGGAACTCCTTTATCCACTGGTTATAGTGTAGGTGGTTCAATAGCTGGTGGAGGCACTGTTCTTTATTTGGGTCCCGCTGCAGGCCTTACCAGCCATACAGGTTTAAATGATGGAACCACTTATTATTATAAGGTATGGAGTTACATTACTGCAGAACGAACTACTTACTATGCTTTCTCTGCAAGTGGCTTAACCGCTAATGCTACCACTCCGCAAACACCAGCTACTTTGCCTTTAACGGAGACCTTTGAGGTTTGGCCCAATCATTGGACTATCGTGAATGGAACGCAGACCAATCAATGGTATGTAGGAACAGCAACTCACTATGCGGGAAACCAATCCGCTTATATCACTAATGATAATGGTGTTTCCAATGCCTATAATATCAGCTCATCATCAGTTGTTCATTTATATCGTGATGTCACATTCACAACTGGAGCAGAGTATTTTGAGCTTAGCTTTATGTTCAAATGTGGTGGTGAATCTACTTATGACGGAGTAAAAGTATATCTTGTGGATATTACCACAACCCCTGTAGCAGGAACTGAATTAAGTTCCGGACAGATCGGCAATACTTGGTATAATCTTACTACCAATTGGACAAGAATTGCTATTCCCATTAGTGGCACATTAGCCGGAACCACCAAACGCTTAGTTATTTCCTGGAAAAATGATGGTTCTGTGGGCACTCAGCCACCTGCCGCGATTGATAATTTGAGCTTGGAAGCTTATTTAGTTGCCAAACCTACAAACCTGACTGCAACTAATATTACGGAAACATCCACAGTGCTTAACTGGACAAGTAGTTTAGCCACTTTTGATCTGGAATGGGGTGCTCTTGGTTTTGCTCTGGGAACAGGAACCTTACTTAATAATATAAGCAAGCCCTACACACTGAATGGCTTAACCTCTGCTACCGGTTATGCTTATTATGTGCGAGCCAAAGATGGAGGCAATAATAGTGCCTGGGCAGGTCCTTATAGTTTTTACACTGCTTTCCCAATTCCCTATACAACGAATTTTGATGCTGAAACCAATCCTGCAGCCGGTTGGTGGACAGTGATCAATTCTACTTCCACTTCTGCAACTGTATATGTTTCTACTTCTACTCCTCATTCTACACCTAATAATATCTATATGTATAATCCCGCCAGTAATCCTGGTGCCTTAATAAGTTTAGTTAGTCCAGTATTTAATACTACACTAAATAATTTATACTTAAGATTCTGGGCAAGAGGAACAGCTGACCGCAATCTTTATATTGGTGTGGTAGATGGTTTAAGCTCCAGTTCTACATTTACCCAAGTTGCTGCTATCCCCCTAACTTCTACTTATACAGTTTATACAGTTGATTTATCCAGCTACTCCGGGAGCGGGCAGTATATTTCCTTCCGTCTGGATACCAGTGATAATGTAAGCCAATATGTTTATATAGATGATGTTACTGTTGCAACCAGACCCTATGATGAATTGGCTGTAACTGCTCTTACGGCAACTCCTCTGTATAAGTTTACGGAAAGTGAATTTACTTTTAACATTACGGTAAAGAACAATGGCACCAATTCCAGTGGTAAAAATGTTACTATAAAACAAGGTGAAACAACCATCGGAACAATTCCGGTGGGCAATCTTAATCATCTTTCCTCTGTGAATTTAACTTATAACTGGACTCCTGATACTGCCGGAACCTTCACCTTCACTGCAGAATTACCTGCTGATAATGATTTAACTAATAACACTGCCACTCTTGCCAATGTAGAGATATACACTGCTGGGACTCTTGCTGAAGGTTTTGAGGAAATTGTCTTTCCTCCTGTGCGTTGGGTTGCCTGGCAAGGTGAAGGTCAAAATGCCTGGCTAAGAACCACTGCCAGTAATTATGATGGTGTAGCAGCAACTGGTTTAGTATTAACTTCCACTAATACCAGTTCCTATCTGGCAACGCCTCAACTAATCTTTTCTCCGACAAGTAGTTCGGTAACTTTCTATGCGCGTTCAACTGTTGCTAATTTGCAACTGCAAGCATATTACGGAACAAGCATAGACGGAACTGATTATACTGCTTTGGGAACTCCTATCACTCTTACTACCACTTACACCCAATATACCGTTCCAGGAACTGCTGCCCTCAATGGTAATTATAGAATTGCTTTCCAGGGGCTTCCTAATGGGACTTCCGGAACTATCTATATGGATAAAGTGATTGGACCCACAATCTTTATCCCAGCTGAAGCTCCCGGTCCTGCAGCGTTAGTAGCCCCCTTGGCAAATGCAATTGTTAATCCAGCTTCTCTTATTCTGTCCTGGACTTCTCCCACTTCCGGAGGTTCTGCAATTGGTTATTATGTAAGGGTTCTCTGTGATTCTTTGAATTACCTGATAGAAGATGATGATGAGGCAACGGACAATGCCTTCTGGTCTATAACCGAAGAGCTTAACTTCGATGTTTATGCTGAGGGCTATTTGCTAAATTATAATACGAGTTACTGGTGGCAGATTATTCCTTACAACGATGGCGGGAGAACTCATCTTTCCGACTGTTTACCCAGAAAGTTAACTACTATTAAGCAAATTTCTGCTCCTGCAACTTTGGCACTTGGTAATCTTTTTGCCGGTAGAACAAAAACGGGAGAGATAACTGTTCAAAATGTTAGCCCGACACAATCTTTAACTTTTAGTGCCACAGGTGAGCATTTTACTTTTGGCGGAACTCAACCTTATACCATTCCTGCCAATAGTTCAATGCAATTAGCTTACACCTTCTCTATTCCAGAGGATTTAGGTGCTTACAGTGGAGTTATCACCTTAAATCAACCTACTCCTGCTCCCGGTTCTGTTCTTACTATCCAGGTTTCCGGAACGGTAATTGAAGACCCAACTATTTCTACTCTACCGTTCTTTGAGGGCTTTGAAGTCGGTAATACTGATAATTCTTCTAATATTAAAAACTGGACACAGGTTACAGGTCCTCAATATACTTCATATTACTGGACAGCAAATTCTTCGCAGACAACCTATAATAGAACTCCCAGAACCGGTTCTTTCAATGCCACATTACATTACAGCGGACAGGCCTGGTTATTCCGTCCGATAGAATTAACAGCAGCTACAACTTATGAAATTGAGCTGTGGGCTCGTCAGGATGGGAACATAGCTGCTAATGCAAAAATGATGGTCAGTTATGGTGATGCTCCTTCAATTGCAGGAATGACTAATCCCATAATCCCTCAAACCGGTATTATCAATGGTGATTACCAACGCTTATCGGGAACCTTTACTCCTACCAGCACCGGAACTTATTACATTGGTATTAACGGCTGGATTAATTCAACTCCCTGGTATATCAGTTTGGATGATATCAAGATTCGTGTTTTCCCTACAGAGCCGGAATTCTCAATTTATCCCAGCGAAAGTTCTGTTACTTATCCCCAAACGGTTATCAATCAAACCAGCACTAAACAATTCACAATTACCAATACTGGTGGGGGAACTTTAACTCTCAACAGCATTATAGTTAATGGAAATTATTATTCTCTATCTCAGGATGCCGATGACTATACTCTTGATAGTTATCAATCCACTACCTTCAAAGTGGCTTATACTCCTACAGTGGTTACTACTGGTTCGGAAGTTCACACGGGTACAATTACCATAACTTATGGTGAGCCAGCTTCAAAAAACAGAACTGAAAGAACTTCATACCTTATTAATCTTAGTGGAACCTGTGTTGATCCCCGTATTTATCCACCCTATACTCAGAATTTTGATGGAGTAACTACACCCAATCTGCCTTTGGGCTGGACAGGATATGTAAATTCAACCTCTACTTATGCTTATGTACAAACAACCACTACCTACCCGGTAAGTTCACCCAATTCCGTATATTTAACTAACAGTTCAGATACTGCTGCCGACTTACGACTGATCAGTCCCGAAGTTATGATCCCTATGAATCAAGTGCGATTGAGTTTTTCCGCGCGGGGTTCATCTGCTGGCTATGTATTATTGGTAGGAACATCTTCAACTGCTGACGGAACCGGTGTCTTTACCCAGTTTGCTTCCATAACTCTTACGGCAACGCATACGGTCTATACTTACAAACTAAATAATTACTCTGGAACCGATCAATATATCTGTTTCAAGCATGGATTAGGTGGTACATACCGATCTTTATATATTGATAATATGCAGGTAGAACAATTATTTGATAACGATTTGGCTGTAACCAAACTAACGGGTTCTTCTTCAATATTAGTTGGTAATCAAGGTACTTATTCTGTCACTGTTCAAAATAAGGGTCTTACTACACAGAATAACTTTGAAGTCCAATTGCGCACTACAGATACTGTTCTTGCTACATATACTGTAACCGGTGCCAATCTTGCTTCCGATTCCACTGCCGTTTATCAGCTGAACTGGAATCCTTCTTCAGTTGGAACATACAGTATTTATGCTAATGTAATTCTTGCTGGGGATGCACAACCTCTAAATGACACATCAGCTAATATTACAGTAGTTGTTTTACCCGAAGATACATATTTCCCAGTTGCCGGTGATCCTCAAACAACAACTTCAACAGGTTATTACCCGGTATATTATTTTTACAAAAACAGCATCTCGGAAACAATTTACTCGGCTCAGGAAATGCAAATGACAGCTGGAACCATTGTTGGAATTTATTATTATTCTACCTCTACTGTTGTGCAACAAGATAAACCGATTAAAATCTGGATGAAGAACACAAGCGAATCCTCTGTCCAAAATGCCTTCCTTGATTTTACCGGTTATGTTCAAGTTGCCGATGCTGTGATAACAATTCCCATCGGACGCGCAGAGATATTCATTCCCTTCAATACTCCGTTTGTTTACACAGGTAACAATCTGGCAGTGAGAGCCAACCGTCCAATGGATACCTCTTATCTGAGCGGAACCAGTTTCTACACTCAAAATCTGGGAGGTACGAATTATCGGACAAGGTATATGTATAGCGACTCGGTTGTTATCAACCCTCAAGATCCTGCAGCGTCCGGACTTACTGCCTATACAGCAACTGCATTCCCTCTTACTATGTTTGCTGTTACTTCTGCCACACCTGTAGTAGTAGGTGTACCTATTGTTTCCATAACTTCTACCGTTTCAGGAGTTCAGCTAAGCTGGGAGCAGGTAACAAACGCTCAAGCGTATAGAATCTATATGTCCGATGATCCTTATAACTTCCCTGAACAAACCCCCGCTATCGTTCAAGAACCAAATCGTAGCTATACCTTCGCTACAACAGGAATTAATAAAAAATTCTTTAAAGTAGTAGCAGTTTCTTCTTACCGTAATTCCAATCTGAAACCTGATATTGTCAATATGTTAAATCCTAACCCGGTAAGTATTGATCTTCCCGAAAGAACAAAAAAATAAACCTTCTGCAAAAAGCTTATAACTAAATATAAGTTTTCAGCATACAAATTATCAGCCCCCGTTTTCTACCGGGGGCTTTTTAATTTTGACTTACAATTTTGCCACTGCCATCACGGAAACCACAACCCGATGCTTGTTTTGATTCACAATTTTGCCACAGCCATCACGGAAACCACAACCCTCAATTTGAACACACTTGCAACCAAATTATTACTGGTCTCCTCATTTCAAAATTGTGAGTTAAAACAAGAAACAAGCACACTTTCAACCGAGCTACAACAAACTCACGAATTACACGGTCACGGAAAAATATATATTCAGCCGCTCCAGAAATGTGGGGTAGGAATTGTTCAGAATTTGTGACTTCGGGAGGCACTTTTGTTTTAACTCTAAACCGAGCTTCAGCTTTCCTTCAAATTCCGCCATCGTGAAAGAAAGCATTTTTTCAATCCAGAAATGTGGGGGAGGAATTGTTCAGAATTTGTGGCTTCGGGGGGTTCTTTTGTTTTAACTCTAAACCGAGCTTCAGCTTTGAAAGTAGAAGACAGTGAATAACATTTCTTGTTACCTCATAATCTCGTTGCAATCACAGAAGAATCGGTTTAGAGTCAAAACTCCACCCCGATGCTTGTTTTGACTTACAATTTTGCCACTGCCATCAAGGAAACCACAACCCACAAACTGTAAACACTATCAACCGAACTACATTTGGTCTCTTCACTTCAAAATTGTGAGTTAAAACAAGAACCCCGCACACTTACAACCGAGCTAGAACAAACTCACGAATTCCAAGGTCACGGAAAAACAAGAAGCAAGCACACCGTCAACCGAGCTACAACGAACTCACGAATTCCACGGTCACGGAAAAAATATATATTCAGCCACTCCAGAAATGTGGGGTAGGAATTGTTCAGAATTTGTGACTTCGGGCGATATTTTTGTTTTAACTCTAAACCGAGCTTCAGCTTTCCTTCAAATTCCGCCATCGTGAAAGAAAGCATTTTTTCACTCCAGAAATGTGGGGTAGGAATTGTTCAGAATTTGTGGCTTCGGGGGGTTCTTTTGTTTTAACTCTAAACCGAGCTTCAGCTTTGAAAGTTGAAGGCAACGAACAGAATTTCCTGTTGCCTCTGCATATAGTTGCAACCACAAAAGGATCGGTTTAGAGTCAAAACTCCACCGCCTCAAAATCCCGTTGCAATCACAAAAGAATCGGTTTAGAGTCAAAACATCATCAAAACTCCCCGAAACCTTATTTTTTTACTTGACATAAATTCAGGAATTATTACAGAAGATTTATAGGATGATGAACTCATATTGAAGTTGAAGTAATATTCTTAAAACTGGTAAGTTAAGAAGAATGACTTAATAAAAACAGCCATTTTCCTACCAACTTGCCAGACGGAAAATTTGGATTATATTATATTAAGATGAAGAAGAAAACGGTTGAATACAAAATTTCTATGTTGTATTTAGCCGGTATAGAGATAAGTTATCACTACCGAAAGGATAGTAAAAAGATAAAAACTGCTTAGGTAGTGACGAACTATCAGCCAAGGAACGATAGAATGTCGTTCTTCCGTAGCAAAGGAGTTTAGATGAATTTGTGGATGTACCCAAAGCTGAAGAACCCTAAAACAGTAAAAAGCCGAAAAGGGAAGAACTATGCACTTTGGTGTCTATCCAATTCTTTATTTATTTTCTTTAACCCTTCAAAATCAGTCCTCCAGAAAAGCAGATTAAATTCCCTCGGCAATACAGAGAGTATGGATCAGGGTAATTTCTCTTTAAGGCAAAAAAACAATAGCATTATTACTCAAAAGCTATGCAACTATAACGGGAATTTGAGTTCTTCTCCGGAAATAACCAATGCGCTTAAAACAGGAAAACGCAATCTTATGAACTTATTGCACTCTTTTTGTAACAATCATCGCACATTATTACTAAAGCACAGTGCAAAAGCCAAAAGCAGCGTTTTTCCCTATATGCCTAAACCGTCAAAATCAAACCTGGCATTCCCTTACCTGCCCTTGATTAAACCCCAAACTCTAAGCTTTAAACCAAGGTAATGCCTATCGTTTAACCAATAAACTAACTCTTCAAAAAAACATCTAAAACAAGGAGTTTTTGTTATGAAGAAATTATTCCTAATATTAGTCCCTCTATTTATGTTAGGGGCTTTAT